>WBZM01000155.1_pt1 | contig 111775 bp, 111 predicted proteins | sample 5204271 | NCBI WGS metagenome assembly WBZM01 (sample SAMN12344346, study PRJNA552823) | activated sludge metagenome | biome: Activated sludge suspended growth; feature: Nitrification reactor; material: Wastewater; isolation source: activated sludge from nitrification reactor of wastewater...
CGATCCTCGAAGCGGTCCAGTCCCGCCGCCGATGCGGCGGCGCGGGCGTAGACGTAGCAGTCGAGCGCTTCGTTGCGCTCTCGCATCTTTTGCCATTCGCGCACCGGGAATCCGTTGCGGTCGCGGCTGGTGATCAATTGCTCGGCGCAGAGCTGCTGGATGAACTCCGCGTCGATCTTGGGCAAATGGACGAACCCGGCTGGAAACACCGGGGTCAGTCCGTCCTCGCCAACATCCGCGCTCTTGCGCAGGTTGTTGTAGAACTCCAGCTTGGCGATGCCGACCGCCACAGTGAACACCTTGATGCCCCGGCGCAGCTTCTTGCCGCCCTGCGAGACATCGATGGCCGTCGGCGTGCCGATCAGGGCCGCCCCGCGCGGCACGCCCTTCACGGCCATCACGCGCGGATCGTGGCAGGCTCGCACGAAGGCGTAAGCCTCCTGCGTGGCAAAGCCGGTGTCCAGCGCGAAGCGCGCCAGTGGCATCGCCACCCCCGAGGCGTGCGTCCAGTTCTCGGCCAGCATCGCGGCCAGAGCCTTCCACACCGCGTCCCGTGCGGTATCGCCCATCAGGACTCGGTGCTCGATGAGCCAGGACTCCTTGCCGCGCCCAAAGGCCCAGATCGAGGCCTCGATGCGATCCTTCTGGACGTCGGCCGCACCCACCAACAGCAGGCCGCCCAGTGGAACGGTGCCCACGGAATAGTCCTCGCGGCGCTCGACCAGCCGTTGCCAGTCGGGCGCTTCGCCTTCCTCGACCCAGGTCTCGCCCAGCTCGGTGTTCTTGAAAGTCTTGATCGCGGCGGCCGATCCCGACTCCTTGTTGACGGCGGCTTCCCACGCGGCAGCGATGTCACGCCAGGATCGCCAGCCCACCGGGCTGTACAGCGACGACAGGTGAAAGCCTGCCGTCTTGCCCTGTGCCATCGAACGCCATTCGCCACGCTCCAGCATCCACGTCTTGTGATGCTCGGAAATCGCGGTGTCGCAGGACTCGCAGATGTATGCGGCGGTTTCCGGTTGCCCCTTATCCCAGCGCAGTTGCTCGAAGCGCAACCACTGCGGGTGGTTGCAGTGTGGGCACGGCACGAAGTAGCGGCGTTGGTCGCTGGCCTCGTATTCGCGTTCGATGGCCGAGGCCCCCGAGATCGTCGGCGTCGACACGATAAAGATCTTGCGCCGGGCAAAGGTGCGCGTGCGCGCCTCTGCCAGCGAGATCGCGTCGCCTTCGCCCTCGACGTCCAGGGGGTAGCCGTCCACCTCGTCGAGGAACAGGTAGCGCACCGGCATCGAGCGCAAGCCCACCGCACTGTTAGCACCGGTCATCACCAGCACGCCGCCCCGGAACTCCTTGGCCAGGATCGTGTTGCCCGAGTCGCGGCTGCGCGCCGGTGCGATCAGTTCGGCCAACGCGGCTGACTCCTCGATCAGCGGATCGATCCGCTGCTTGGAGTTGCGCTTGGCCATCTCCACCGTCGGCCAGACCGCCATCATCGGGCCCGGTGCGTGGTGGATCACATAGCCAATCCAGTTTGAGCCCATTTCGGTCGCTCCGAGCTGCGCCGCCTTCATGAACACCACGCGCTCGATGGGCGAGGTGGGCGAGAGGCAATCCATGACGGCCTTGAGGTACGGCGTGCGGCTGGTGCGCCAGCGCCCGGGTTCGGCGGACGCCTTAGAAGACAGCATCCGGTGCCGATCCGACCATTCCGACACGGTGAGTAGCGGATCAGGCGTCAAGCCGTCGCGCCACGCGCGTTCGATCTCCTGCGCGCCTTCGTAGTCTTCCATCATCAGTCCACACGCGGGCGCAGCTCGCCCAGTTCGATCAGGTGCTCACGCACAGCTGCTTCCAAGGCGACATGCATCAGGTGGGCATCGACGCCGAGGGTGGACGCCATCTGCCCAGAGACGCGTGCAGGCCAGTTGAGCCAGGCATCGCGCTCGATGCGCGCCAGCTTGAATACGTGGGCGACGGCCTGGGCTCTATCAACCAGTTCCTTCTTGCGGTGCGCCAGCTCCACCTTGTTGAGCTGCGCCTTGAGCACCTCGTTCACGGTGCGCGCCTGCAACAGCGACGTTCCGCCTGCCGACAAGGGCGGCGCAGACGCCTCTGGCGTTTCACGTTGCGGCGTGGCGACTGTGCGTTGCGGACGCTCCTTGGTTGTGCTGGCCGCACTGGCTACCGCCTGCTCCACCTCCAGCACAACCTCCTGCACGACGGCCTTGCGCGGTTGCAGCGTGTTTTGTGCCCACTGTGCGTCGGCGGCATCCGGATCAATCGTGCCGTCGGCCAGTTGCGTGATCCGTCCGGTGTCGATGGCCTTTTTCACGGCCACGTGCGACACGCCACGGTGGCGCGCGTAGGCGCGAATCGAGAGTCCCATCGTCACTTTCTTCAATCATTTGTTCGTCGTTTGCGCAGATTGAGCTTGGCTTTGATCGGGAACAGCGCGTTCATCACGTCACGCCAACCACCCCTCGAAAGGACGAACGATGGACACCGCCAACCTCGACACCATGGCCAAGAAACTCGCCGATGCCGCACTCACCATCCTGGTGCGCACCTGCCGCGAGGAAACCGCTGCCGCCAGCCACGATGACCTGGAAGCCGCGTGTGCCGCGATGCGGGCTAAGAGCAAGCAAGTCATGGATCAGCTACTCGACGACGTGCGCATCGCGCCCTGGGCAGCAGAAAACGCCTTCCGCTGCGCTGCGCTCGATCTTGCGCAGGCAGGCATCGCCACCTTGCGCAAGGCCTGAAAGCAGGCACGAAGCCACGCGAAAAAAACCATCAAAAAACGCTTGGCTTCACTCCCGAACAGCGCGTTCATTACGTCACGCCAACCACATCCAAAAGGAGCTCGCCATGAACCAGATCGACACCATCCTCACCCTGATCGCCCAGAAGCACCTCGGCATCGACACCCTGCAAACCCGCCACGCGGACAGCCTGGATTTCCACGACACGGCTGTGTGGTGCATCCGGGACGCGCTGGAAGCCGCCTTCAAGGCAGGCGTCGAACTGGGTGCTGCGAGCCCGAAGGCCACGGAAGCCGAAATCGCCAAGGACTGATCGCCAAGCCACGAAGCCAAGCAAAAAACGCTTGGCTTCACCGCCAAACAGCGCGTTCATCACATCGCCATCCACCACTTGCCAAGGAGCAGCAAATGACCACCTCCCTCATCACCCAACTTACCCCAGCCCAGCACGCCATCCTCGCCAAAGCGATCAACACCAGCGACGGCCAGATCGAATGGTTCCCTGACCACATCAACGGCGGCGCGCGCAAGAAGGTGCTCGCCGGGATGTTCAACCGCGCCCTGATCACGCCCGATCGCGAAGGCTGGCGCGTCGCCGCCGAGGGCTACGACGCCCTGGGCATGGCACGCCCCGGGCCCACCACAGCGCCACAGGGCGCGTTGGAAACCACCACCGCAACCTTGGTCGCCGATCCCGAATTGGAGGCCGACGTGGCCGCGTGTGAGGCCCAGTGGGTCAAGGAATCCACGCCGCGTCGCCGGGAGAACAGCAAGCAGGCCGAAGTGATCCGGATGCTGCAACGCCCCGAGGGCGCAACCATCGGCCAGATCTGCATGGCCACCGGCTGGCAGGCGCACACGGTGCGCGGCACCTTCGCCGGAGCCTTCAAGAAAAAACTCGGCCTGGCCATCACCTCGGACAAGGCGCAGGGCGGCGAGCGCGTGTATCGCGTGGCGTGATTGGAACGACGAGGGAGCCAAGCAGAAAGAGCTTGGCTTCTCTCGCCCTCAGCGCGTTCATACGGGTGTCGCAACGATCACCCCGGAGAACACCATGAACGCCATCACACCCATCCGCCGCACCCTGCAAAAAGGCGACCACGTCGCTTACTACATCAACCGCACCATCAGCACCGGCCACCACAGCACGCGCACCACGCAGGTGCGCCGCACCGGCATCGTCCAGGGCTGGCGGGGTGGCAAGGTGGTCGTGCTGCACAAGGCGGGCTACACCGAGGACTTGGCACAGGCCGATCTCTACTACGTCGAATGATGGAAACAAAGGCCAAGAACAGCTTGGCTTCTTGTTCGAGAAGCGCGTTACTACAACCATCAACAACGCACCGCACGAGAACGAAATGGCCTACTACAAAAAATTCGCAGACGCCCGCAAACACTGCCGCCCGGGGTACACCACCCTCTACTGCAACAAGATGGGCATGTACTACAACGGACGCACGTTTTGAGGGACATCGAAATGAACACGACACCCATTCCCGCCACCCAGAACGAAGCCTGGGGCTTCTGGGGCACGATGAACGAGCACGCTGCAGCCGCCTGGCCGCTGGCCTTGGCCGCGATTGCTGACGCCACCAGCCAGCCCCTCGAATCGGCAAGGGTCTTCCTCGACAGCCGCCACGGACGCCACTTTGGCGACGACGTCCAGAACGGGCTCTATCAGGGCCAGCCCCTGGCAGACGCGATCAACGCCGCCACCCAACGCTGGATGGGCTGGACGATTGGCCGCGAGACCAGCAAGCAATACGGCATCCCGCGCGGCCTGCCTTACCTGACGGGCTTTGTGATTCACTGCGAGATCGTTGAGGAGTCGCTGGCCGCCTGATCGAGCACCTCGCCATCCGCCTCGCGGGTGGCCTGCTTGCCGGTGAACTCTTCCCACCGACGCACGATCACGTCCACGTACTTCGGATCGAGTTCGATCAGCCGCGCAACGCGCCCTGACTTTTCCGCCGCGATCAGCGTCGTGCCGGAACCGCCGAAGGGATCGAGCACCACGTTGCCGGGGCGGCTCGAATTGCGGATCGCGCGCTCGACCAACTCCACCGGCTTCATCGTCGGGTGCAGGTCGTTCTTCTGCGGCTTCTTGATGTTCCAGACGTCGCCCTGGTCGCGGTCACCACACCAGTGGCGTGTCGCCCCTTCGGGCCATCCGTAGAGGATCGGCTCGTACTGGCGCTGGTAGTCGGCACGACCCAACGTGAAGGTGTTCTTGGCCCAGATGATGAAAGTCGACCATTTGCCACCGGCGGCGCGGAAGGCAGCCTGCAGCACATCCAGCTCGCTGGAGGACATCGCCACGTAGATCCCGCCCCGGCAATGCGCCACCGTGGGCGTCAGCGCTTCCAGCAGGAAGTCGTAGAAGCCATCCCCCAGGTTATCGTTCAGGATCGCGCGATCCTTGCCGCGCATCTTGTCCTTGGCGCTGTTGGCGTAGTTCACGTTGTATGGCGGGTCGGTGAAGACCATGTCGACCGGCTCGCCTTGCAGCAAGGCCTCGTAGCTTGCCGCCACGGTGGCATCGCCGCACAGCAGCCGGTGTGGGCCCAGCACCCAGACATCGCCCGGGCGCGAGATCGGCGTCTCGCCAATCTCCGGCACCGCATCCTCATCGGTCTGCCCCTCGTTGTCCGGCTCGTCGCCCGCGATCAGTTCGGCCAGCGCGTCGGCGTGGAAGCCGGTGATGTCCAGATCGAAACCTTCGAGTTGCAAGGCTTCCAGTTCGATCCGGAGCATCGCATCGTCCCAGCCTGCGTTCTCGGCGATGCGGTTGTCCGCAATGACCAGGGCCCGGCGCTGCGTCTGGCTCAGATGGTCGAGCACCACCACCGGTACCCGCTCCAGCCCGAGCTTCTGGGCGGCGGCGAGCCGTCCGTGGCCAGCGACGATGATGCCGTCACTGCCCGCCAGGATCGGATTGGTGAATCCAAACTCCGCGATGCTGGCAGCGATCTGCGCCACCTGCTCCTCGGAATGGGTGCGCGCGTTGCGGGCGTAGGGCAGCAACTTGCCGGTGGGCCACTGTTCGATCTTGTCGGCCAGCCAGTTCATGCCATCACCTCGATGTCAGAGGTTGCAGCGCGCTCGGCGGCGACCTGCTCGAAGGACTGACCGGTGGCGATCAAGCTGACCGGCACGCCGGGGTGGTTCTGCTGGAAGCGTTTGATGGCGACATCCACGTACTGCGGGGCGATTTCCACGCTGCAGCAGATCCGACCGGTGCGCTCGGCGGCCAGCATCGTTGTGCCGCTGCCGCCGAAGGGTTCGAACACGATGTCGCCCGCGTCCGTGTAAGCCTCGATCACGAATTCCGGCAGCGCCACCGGGAAAACGGCTGGGTGGTCGATGTCCTGGCCGATCTTGCCCTTGTGGCGCATCACGCGGATCACGCTGTCGGGGATGCGCGTGTCCTGCGTCGGCTGGCCCTTGTGCGTCCAGCCGCCGACTTCGCCGTCCTTGCCCCGCATCGCCGTGGACGAGCCATCGGCGCGCAGGTGTGATTCCTGCCCGGCGTGCTTGCAGGGCACGATCTTGTTCGGCTTGCGGCTTTCGCGGTTGAAGTGGAAAACGAACTCGAAGCTCGGGGCGAAGCGTCCTGCCCAGTCGCCGGGCATCCCCGGCCCCTGATCCCAGACGTACCAGGCAAAGCGCCGCCAACCCTGCTGACGCATCCAGCCGAGCCATGCATCCCAATACGGGATGACTTCGTTGTCGCGGTGGATGAGGCCGAGGTTGACCAGCACCTGACCGTCGCCTGCCATCGGCAGGTGCGCGAACACGCCGCGCAGCAGGCCATCCCAATCGGAAATGCCACCCGAGGTGTAGTCGCGCTGGTTGCCGTAGGGCGGTGAAGTGAAGCACAGGCGAGAGACTTCACCCTGCATCAGCGTGGCGACCACGTCCCGGTCAGTGGCGTCGCCACAGATCAGGCGGTGCTGGCCGATGGCCCAGACATCGCCGGGGCGGGACACCGCCACGACGGGGGCTTCCGGCACGTCGTCTGCGGCATCCGGTTCCTCGGTGTCCGGCTCTGCTTCGGCATCGGCGTCGGTCACGCCACCGGTGAGCAGTGCCTCGATCTCGGCATCCTCGAAACCGGTCAGAGCTAGGTCGTATCCCGCCTCGGACAGATCGGCCAGCTCCAGGGCCAGCATCTCCTCGTCCCAGCCCGCATAAAGTGCCAGCCGGTTGTCGGCGATCACAAGTGCCCGCTTCTGCGCGACGGTCAGATGGGCCAGTTCGATCACCGGCACCTGATCCAGCCCGAGCTTGCGCGCAGCGGCCAGACGCCCGTGCCCGGCGATGATGCCGTTGTCGCCATCGACCAGGATCGGGTTTGTCCAGCCGTACTCGACGATGCTGGCCGCGATCTTGGCGATCTGGCTCTCGGCGTGCGTGCGCGGATTGCGGGCGTAGGGAATCAGCGCCTCGACCTTGCGGTACTCGACGTTGAGCGTGTTCAAAGTGGAAGTCCCAAAAGCAAAACCCGCCGAGCGTTGCCGCTGGGCGGGTTGGTTGAATGAAGATTCTTGTGGGGTGGTAACTGCGCCAGATGGTGGTAACCGGGGCCGGTAACCTGGCCGACTGGTAACCTTGCCCGCGTCCTGACGCTAAAAAAGCGTCGCGCTCGCGCCCCCCGCATTGGATTCTGGCGAGGAAGGACCCCTTTTGCCTCGGGCCGCTCGCCGAATCGTCACCGCTGTCCAGAAGATAGCCGAAATACTACCTCTGATCGGCCTGCTTTGTTGCACCTCGCAGCGGGCTCCATTTTGTATCTGACCCGAAAGCGCGAGCAAATGCGGCAAGCATTAATCAGCGTTGTGAAATGCTTTGGACTGCTCACTGATCGCACGAGACGTTCAGCCGATCCGCCACCGTCCTCAGCGCCGACTGCCAGCGACGCCACGCCGTCGTTCGGTCGCAGGCAAAGCGGATCGTGATGTCTCGCCAGCCGTAGCGCTTGGCACGCATCCACACAAGGTGGCGCTGCTCGATCTCCAGCCACTGCACCCACTTCATCGTCTCCAGCATCCGGTCGATGGCTTCGGGTGTGGGTGGGAACGGTCGATAGACGTGCTCGTCGGCTGCGAACGTTTCCCACTCCTTGCGCACGATGACAGGCCACGTGTTGAAGTAGCCCTGCACACGCACAGGGGGCAGGCGTCGTCCGGTGCTGGCGGCTTCCTCGAAGCGGGCCGCCACATCCTCAATCGTCCACTCAGTCATGACGCGCCCCCCCCGTACAAGCGCTCGCCAATGCGACGCACGATCTCTCGCTCGATGAAGTCCAGACGTTCGTCGGACGCGTTGACCACCAGGATGTGCTGATCACGCCAGCCACGTTCCTTGATGGCGTCCAGATCGGTGGCCTGGGGTTGCAGCCGCCCGAGGGGGCAGCGGTACTGCGGTGTGGGAACTTTCATCTCACACCTCCTGGCCGTCGTCGTGATGCTGGATCGCCCAGTGGAGCAGCGCCAGGGCATCGGCCTCGTTGTCGTCGACCGGCGCGTGCCCGCGCGCTGTGATGGAAGCGATCACATCGTCCTTGCCAGCGTTGCCCTTGCCCGTGGCGTGCTTCTTGATCGTGCCGACGGGCACGCCTTGGTACGGGATCTGGTGGTGTTCGCACCAGGCGGTGAGCGTGGCAAGGAAACCGCCGTAGGTGTGGGCAGCATCGGTCGAGACGTGGCGACGCACCTCTTCGAAGTGCAGGCAGTCGATGCCACTGGTGATGGCCTTCAGCTCGGTGAGCCAGCGCTTGAAGCGCAGGAAACGCATTCCGCCGCCTTCGAAGCGCTGCGGACGAAAGCTTTCGGAACCGCTGGTGATGTGGCCGTCGCTGCCGCGCAGCGCCCAGCCGGTGGTAGTGCCCAGATCGAGGGCGAGGATGGTCGTGGTCATGGTTTCAGTCCTTTTCTCTCTGGCCTGACGGATCGGACGGGTCTTATCGAAACATCCCATGAGGCGCGCACGCACGCGCACGTGTAGGAGTTACGACGTAGTCCGTCCGATCCGTCAGACGCGGTTGTTTCAGTCATCGGCGTAAGGGGTGTAGGACGGTGCGGGCGGGTACTTGAGGCCCACGCCCTGAAACCCGCGCAGTCCCATACCGTTGCGCCATTTGTCTATGCCACGGGTGAGCAGCAGATCGGCAAAGCGCTTTTGGGAGCCCGTGAATTCCCCGGCAGCCTCAGCCCACAGCTTCCAGTCGTTGAACAGCTCGGCGGTCAATGACTTGGCGTTGGGCTCGCGCACGCAGCGCTCATCGAGCCAGCGGCCCAGGGCGTCCTCGGCTTCGAAATACTCCTCGGTGGCGTCCACCACGCGTTGTGGCGGACTGAGTCGTCCGTGGCGCTGCCAGTCGAGACAACCCTGCACGGCCCAGGCGAGGATGCCGTCACGTTCGGCCAGGAGCTTCTGTTGCAGATTCTTGTCGCGGCGCTCGGGCGGCACGGTGATCGTGAAAGGGATCAGGTGTAGCCTGCGTTTCATCGCCTCGTCGATATTGCGAATGGCGGGCTTGTGGTTGCCCGCCACGAACAACTTGAACTGCGGGAAGAACTCGAAGAAGTCCTGGCGCATGAAGCGCGCCGAGATCTTGTCGCCACCGGTGAGGTTCTTGAGCTTGGACTCGGCCCAGCGTTTGCCCTGCTCGGTTTCGATGGCCGCCACGAAGCGCGCGCCGCGCAGTCCCGCCATATCGGTCGGGTGCCGGTCGGTGCGCGTTTCCATGAACGTGTCCATCGGCGCGTTGGTCGCGTAATCACCCAGGATGGTGGCTAGCGTGTTGACGAACACCGACTTGCCGTTCGCGCCTGTGCCGTACAGGAAAAACAGCGCGTGCTCTTGCGTCGACCCGGTCAGCGCGTAACCGACCATCCGTTGAAGGTAGGACTGAAGTTCCTGGTCGCCACCCGTGACCTCGTCGATGAACTGCCTCCAGGTCGGGCAGTCGCCACTGGGCGTGGCTGTGGTGATCTTGGTCATCCGGTCGGCGCGCTCGTGCGTGCGCATCCGGCCTGTCTTGAGATCGACCACACCGCCCGGCGTGTTGAGCAGCCACGGATCTGCATCCCATTCGTCGGTGGTGGCCGCGTGCCTGCGATCAGCACGCGCCAGGCGCTCCACACCGCCGACCGTTCCTGCGCTGGCCAATTTGGCGGCGACCTTGGGGTTGTCGGCACGTACAGCCGTCTGGCGACAAACGCTGCGAATCAGGTCCGTGGCCGCCAACGTGTCCTCGGTGCGCCAGCGTTGCCCGTCCCACACCAGCCACTTTCCCCAGCCAGCCACGTAGCGCCAGTCGCGGTGGTAGCGGCGCGTGAAGGACAGCGCCAGCGCGTCCTCCGTACCCCAGACGGATTCGTCACTGCTGACCACCGGATCAACGTCATCGGCCACGTCGTGCATCTGCAAACGTGGGCCGTGGGTGAGGAAGGTGGCGACATCGAAGCCCTGGGCGATGGCGTCGGCCACGTCCCAGCCCTCTGCAGCCTCTTCGGGCGGATAGAGGACGTGGCAGGATTTGGCTCCCGCCGACAGGATGGCCTGTGCCGCCTGCGTGGCGTACTCCCAGCCCGGCTTATCGCGGTCGGGCCAAATCAGAACAGCCTTGCCGGACAGCGGCGACCAGTCGGTCTTATCGACCGGAGCGTTCGCGCCGTGCATCGCTGTGGTGGCCACGATGCCCGCGTCAATCAAGGCCTGCGCGCATTTCTCGCCCTCGACCAGCACCACCTGCGCGGCACTGATCATTCCTGGCTGGTTGTACAACGGCCGTGGATCGGGCGGTGCCATCTTGTGCCGCTTGGCATCCCAAGGGCGGAACTGCTTCCTTTCACCGGGCGGGTCATAGCGGTAGACGACTGCGATCAGCTTGCCGGTGGCGTCGAGATAGTCCCACTTGGCGGTGGCGGGGCCGAGTTCGTCAACCGGCGCGGTTTGCTTTTTGCCTTTGCGCACCGGTGCGGAACGCGCACGACCGAGCAGATCGGCGGCGGCATCGAGCACGCGCGGAAAGTCGCGGGTCACATCGATGTCGAAGTGATTGCCGATCAGCGCGTACACATCGCCGCCGGAGTTGTCGGCACGATCCGTCCATAGACCTGCCTTTTCGCCCTCAAGCACCACCTCAAGGCTGTCGCCAGGGCTACCCAGCACATCACCGATCAGGAACTTGCCCCGGCGCTTCTTACCTGCCGGGAACAGAGTGAACAGCACCGATTCCAGCCGGGCGAGCAGTTCTGCGCGCAGTTCCTCCCGCTCGGCATCGCTGACGATGCGTGGTTGGTTTCCGGTGGGGACGGCGGTGTCGTTGAAGTCGATCATTCGGCCTCCTCGACGGCGGTATCCGTATCTCCCGCGAAGCGGCTTTGCGCTGCCGCATTGCGTGCCGCCCACGTAGAAAGCTCTGACAGGCGATAGCGCACCAGCCCACCCATCAGGTAGTGGGGAATCCGGTATTTGCTGCGCATCGCGTGATCGGCGAACCAGTAATACGGCAGGCGCAGCGCGGCAGCCGCCTGCTTGGCGTCGATCATCGGTTCGATGCCGGTAGATGAAAGGGTGTTGTCGGTCACGCTTGTGTCCTCCAGCAGCGGTCTTGCCATGCACACATCCGACATTCGAAGTGGGTCGGGTCATGGAAGCCACGTGGCAGTAGTTCGCCTGCTTCCGTGGCTGAGATGACCTTCACCGCACGATCCGACATGCGCTGGGCAAGGGCTGCTTCAAAGGGCACGAGCTCGGTGTAGATCTCCATCGTGTCGGCGTTGAGCGCCGTGAAGATCGCCGGGTGCTCGTGCAGTTCGAGATAGGCTTGGTAGATCGCCACTTGCGCGGCGTAGATGGGCTTGGAGATCGCCAAGCCCTTTCTCTCCAGATCGCTCCAGGACTTGTTGCCCAGGCATTTGCATTCCCACAGCGCGGGATAGGCAAAGCCCTCCGGGCCACCGACGATGACGCCATCGACGTGTCCCTGCAGGCGACCATCGGCCACCGAGAAGCCGAACTGCTCGCCATCGGCCTTTCGGGTGCGCAAGTCAAAGCCTGCCTCCCGTAGCCACGCGACCATGCAGTCCTCCATGACATGGCCACGCTCGAAGATGCGCAGCATCCGGCCCGGGGTGTCCCGCCCGTGGTCGATGGGAGCCTTGGCGTACTCGAATTGCAGGGCGCGCTCGCAGGCCACCCCGAGGCGCGAGGCCCCGAGGTACTGGCGCTCGGATTGACGGGCTCGGGCCTGTTGCAACCCGGCGTCGACCAGGGCGGTGATCTGGCCCGCGATGCTCGATGAGGAATTGAAGTCCATCATGGCTTCTTCCCCTTCGGTTCTTCCCAGGGCAGGTCGTCCTCCAGATCCGCGAACGGATTGGCGGCATCGGGTGCCAGCGGATCGGGCGTGGGCGGCAAGCCCCGAACGGGCGGAAACTTGCTGGACTCGTGGTGCGCGACCATCGCCTCCGACCAGCAAGTGACGATGGCATCGATCACCCGCAGCGCTTCGGCCTCGGAGTAGTCGCCCAGAGGCTTGGTGAAACCGATCTCGCCTGCCGCCTCGCCGAAGGACTTGAGGCATTGGCGCATGGCGGCCAGTTCGACTTCAGACGGATCGATCATGGCGACCTCCGTCTTGTCGATGCGACCTTCCTTGGCCCGCTGCCAGTTGCCGTACAGCGCGTGGAACGCGTCCTGGCAGCGACGGGAACAGAACACCCAGTCGAGCACGTAGCGGCGCGCATCGCCGGTCTTGAATCGACTGTCCGTGTGGCCGTAGCCGCGTGCTTGTCGTTTGCAGACCCAGCATTTCATCGGCCTCCCTCACTGCGCCCACGACGGTTTGCCCGTCACGGGTGCGCGTTGGGCAGGCGCTGCCTGATACGCGGGTGCCGCTGGCTGTGCCGGAGCACCGGAGGTGCCACCACCCGTGGTCTTGGGCGGCACGCCCATCAACTTGGCGTAGTCGGGGTGATCGGGTTCGACCGCGACCTTGACCACGTTGCGGTCCTGGCCCTTGCCATCCTTCTCGATGTCGACGCGGGCGAGGAACTCCAGGCCATCCAGTTCGTGGAAGCCCTGAATGCGGCGCGCGGCGGCGGCCTGCGGACTGTTGTCCTGCGGGTGGACGTTGCGGGCGCTGTTGAGCGCGGCGCGAATGAAGCTGCGCCCCATCTGACCCCAGGTCGGCCCCTTCTGCGAATGCAGGCCGATGTTCGACCACATCTTGCGTTTGGCGTGGTCGCCAGCGGTGACCACGAACTCGGCGGCCAGATAGATCGAACCGGTGTCGAAGGACTCGGTGGCGTAACCGCCGCCCCAGCCTTGGCTGGAATCGTCATAACCACCGGGCTTGAGGGTCATGCGCACAGCGACAACGGTGCCCTTGGGGATCAGGTCAAAGCCGGATTGCTGCGATTCGGCGTCGTTGAAGTCGTTCCAGTTGTTGCTGGTGGTGGATTGCTGGGTCATGGCGATTACTCCTGAGATTCGTGGGATTGGGTGGTGGCAGTGCGAACGGGCGTGGCGGACTCACCCGCGCACTTGGCGATCAGTGCGCGCAAGTTGGGCGGCTCGAGCGGATCGAGGCGACCGCTGCGGTCTTTGGCGGGGAAGCCGTAGGGATTGACGGTGTGCGTGACGAAGGCGCGGTAGGTGCTGCCACTGCCGTCTGCTTCCTGGGCCTTGATCTCGGCCAGCGTCACAACCTCGTCGACGATGCCGGGCAGCTCCAGTGCGGTCTTGCTGCCTTCGATCTGCGGCACGAACACCTTGCGGTTGTAGTCATCGAGCCGCTCGTCGAGGATGGCCACGAACACCACGTTCTTGCCGCGTGCGTGCTGGAGATGGGTCAAGGCGCTGATCATTTCCTGCCCGAGCAGGCCGTAGGCGCCGCGCATGTCCGGCTTGCCGGTACGGTCGCTGACCGCGCCGGGTTGCGTCTTGCACCACGCGAAGCACTGGCGCGACAGCTGCGTGATCGAGTCGAGGAAGAAGGTCTGGTAGCGGTCCAGTTGCGCCGGGTCACCGTACTTCTCGACGACGTGATCGAAGTGCGCCTGCGAAAACGCCGACTCCGGCGGCAGCGACTTGTCCGGGCCCGCGAGAAACACGAAGAAGTCGCGGCTCTCCGGCCAGGATGCCGGACGGATGGTGTCGCCGGGCCAGTCGGCCACCGCCAAGTCACCAGCCTCTATGTCGAGGAACAGCGTGGTGGCCGGGTCAAGATCCTTGAGCCGGGTGGTCTTGCCAATGCCGGATTTACCGAGCATCAGCAGCTTCACGCCCTTGCGTTCGGCCATGCGCTGCTGCGCGGAGATGATGGGAAGGCTCATCACGCGGCCTCCTTCAGCTCATCGGCGACGGCGGGATTCCAGAGGATCTGGTAGCCACTGTGGCCATTGCGCGAGTACGGCATGGCCTCGCCCCATGCTTCACCCGCCTCGGTCAGTTCCCATTCGTCACGGTCGTTCCGGAACTGCAGGCCAGCCGCTGCCAGCATCTGGTTCGTGGCTTTGGCCGAGCGGTTGAGCAGCTTGCCGAGCTGGGTGGCGTTGAGCGCGCAGATCGGTTCGTTGGCCGACGGCAGCGCGCGGCGCAGCACCTCGGTGGTGATGCCCGTGTTCTCCTGAATGCAGGTGAGCGTTGCCGCCGCTGCGATGCCCGGCTTGACGCCCGGCACCTTCGCCACAGCCTCGCCGATCAGCAGAATCGCGGATACACGGTCATGGGTCGGTGCAGGCAAGGCCCCCAGCGCAGCGGGAGCGGTATAGCTGCCGGTCTTGCGGATCGCGGGCAATACCTCGTGGGTGACCCAGCGCTTGAAGCGCTTGGCGGCATCCTTGGTGCTGCCGAGGATCAGGGCGTAGAGGCCCGACTCGTTGACGTGGTTGGCGCGCTGGGTGCGTCCAAGGTTGTCGATGACGTCGCGTTTTGCTACATCATCCGAATCGACGTGTTTGGCGAGAGCATCGCGCGGATTCGACAGTTCCAAAGCTGCGCAGACGTCGGCGGCGTTGAACCACGGCTGGCCCGCGTCGTCGACCTGAACGCGCACAGCGTGTGCTTCAAACTGGAAGGGAATGATTGCACTCATGGCCATTACTCCGAATCAAGGGAAAGAGTGAAAGACGGCTTGCCGGAATCCACGGTGCGAGCGGCAGCGAACTGTTGCTGCAAGGCAGGCGGCCAGTTCGTGAAGCGGGATTCGGAGACGGACAACTTGATGTCGAGGTAGCCCTCGACCTTCTCGCCTGATGCCACGATGCGTTCGGCGATTTCGGTCAATTGCTGCTGGTTCCAGCTGACCTTCTTGGGCAACTCGAACTTGAGCCGCAGCGGGCCATCGCTGATGTGGGCGGTGCCGAAATCGCGGCCGGATTCGCGCAGCGCGGCGCGGGCCTGCTCCCCGTAGGCGGCGTCGAGCGCCGCATCGAACTTGGTGCGCGCCTTCTTGAGCCAGTCGATAGCCGCGTCGAGGTTCTTGTCGATCTCGCGCTTCTGCTCGGGCGGCAGTGCGGCCAGTTGGCTGACGGACATCTCGGCGATGTCGGCGGGGAAGATAGTCAGATCGCTCATGGCCGTCCTCCTCACTGATACGCACGGGCGAAGGTCGAGTAGCGCGCAACACGCCGCTCGAAGGCCTCGATCTCGGAGATCAGGTAGGTGACGCGCGAGCCGACCTTGCAGAAGATCGGGCCCAGCTGGTCTTGACGCCACCGACGCAAGGTGTGGACGGACAGACGCCAGCGGGCGGCGAGTTCGAACTCGTTGAGCGCGAGCAGTGGCTCACCCTCTGGCAGCGGCGGAAAGAAGGTCCGCGCGGATTGAACAGGTGCAGGGTGTTTTTGCATGGTGGAACTCCTTTTGTTTGGGAGTTCCTATTCAATTCCTCCATGTCTTGGGCTTGCGCATGTCCGTTTTTGGCTTTGACTGGCAAGCAGCCGTCGCATGATCCGTGCGGCAATTCTTGTAAGTTGTTGATCTATATTGAATCTTCGCCTCTGTTTCGGATATTGCGATTTCGGTTATTTCGTTTATAATGGCTTCAATGCGTACCTTGACCCGACGAGGAGACCCCTTATGAACGCTCCCGCCATCCCCAAAACCCTGCCTTCTGCCGAAGACATTGCCCTGGCCCGAGAGTCCGGCCGGGCGCTGTCGACCGTCCTCAAGACCCGTGCTGATACCCAGCAGATCGACTTCCATGACGACCAGGGCGCAGTGCACACCGTGTCGATCCCGACGTCGGCCCTGCGCCTGCTGCTTGATGTGCTGACCGAGATCGGCCAGGGCAACGCCGTATCCATCATTCCGATCCATGCGGAGCTGACGACGCAGGAAGCCGCCGACGTGCTCAACGTCTCCCGGCCTTTCCTTGTCCAGTTGCTGGAGAAAGGTGACATCCCGTTCCACAAGATCGGCACCCATCGCCGCGTGCGTTACCAGGATGTGATCGCCTACAAGAACCGCATCGATGCGGAACGCCGCAAGGCGCTGGATGTGTTGGCGGCCCAGGCCCAGGAACTCGGCATGGGGTACTGACTGGATGAGTTCGCACTTCACCGTCGTCTATGACGCCTGCGTGCTCTACCCGGCACCGTTGCGCGATCTGTTGATGCATCTGGCGCTGTCGGATCTGTACCGGGCGCGCTGGAGTGACACGATCCACGACGAGTGGACGCGCAACGTGCTGGCCAGTCGGCCCGATCTCACAGCCGAGCAGTTGAACCGAACACGCCAGCTGATGAACAGCCATGTCCGCGACAGCCTGGTCACCGGGTTTGAGTACCTGATCCCGTCGATCCAACTGCCCGACGCGGACGACCGTCATGTGGTGGCCGCCGCGATTCACTCGGGCGCGAGCCTGATCGTGACCTTCAACCTCAAGGACTTCCCGCCTGAGGCGCTCAAACCCTACAACCTCGTGGCCCAACACCCCGACGACTTCATCGTCGACTTGCTGGATCTGTTCCCGGCGGGTGTGTTGGAGGCCGTAGCTCACCATCGGCGCTCACTCAAGAACCCGCCCAAGACAGCAGATGAATACCTGGACACCCTGCAGGCGCAGGGCCTGACTCAATCGGTGGCGGTCATGCGCCAATGGACTGTGGCCATGTAAACGGCCGAAGGGAGAATCAATGGGCAAGAAGACCCTGACCAACGCGCACTGCCTGCTCGAACTGATCGAGAAGGCGCATGTGACCAACCTCAAGCGCTTCAGCGGTCTGCAGGAGTGTCAGGCACTGGCCCGAGGATTTGACTGGTCGCAAGACGCGGAGACACTCCCCACCGCACTGATCGAGCACGTCCGGCACCTTCGCAAAGAGCAACGTGACCCCGCCGAACGCGAGGCACTGCGCATCCTGCGCCTGGCTTCGCCCAGAGGTGCGCAGATTCTCACCACCGTCGCAGACCAATTGCACGACAACGAGCTGATCGCTGCCTTTCTGGCCGAAGACGGCGGCGAAATCGGTCGTTCGGTCTGGATGCGCACCCACTCCGATGACGCGGCGCGACTGTTTGATGTTGCCGAATCGATCCTGAACACCGGCGACATCCGGGGCAACAAGCGCCTTTTTGATGCCTTTGACATCCCCTGCGATGACGCACCACCGTTCATCTGGAACGACGCCATCAAGAAGGATCTGGAGTCGCAGCTCACCAGCACCATGCGGCTGGCCGAGCCCTGCGAGGTCATCCATGTGCAGATGGCCGAAGAAAAGAAAAACGGCGACACCCAGCTGACGCATTACCTGGTGGTGCGTTTTGCGGGTGACCAGGTCACGGCTGTGCAGATGCTCAACCGCAGCCGCAAGAGCTTCTGCTACTTCCCTGCGCGGGACGCGACCCTTGTCTACGCCCCTGACCGCAAGGTGGTGGAGGTCTATGCGCACACCCTGTCGACACGGGCCCCACTGGCCAATGTGCTGTCCAAACACGGTTTCAAGGCTCCGCTGTCGAGCCGACCGCTCAATCGCTCACGGTATGACCTGTCCCGCTTCGCGCTGCCACTGAAAGACACGAAACCCAAACTCGATGGCGTGCGCGTCGAGCGCCTTTATCTCACTGAAGCGAAGGCCTTGCTCGGGCACGCGACCGATACCGTCTCGCTGCACATCGACAGCTGCGCGGAACTGCACGAAGTCATCCATGAACATTGGAGCAACCACCCGTTCTCGCAACCCGGTGCTATCCTTGGCGTGACCCTGGTGGCCGACTTGGTGTTCGATGGCGAAACGGCTGAAACGCCGCTGTCCATCGTGCTGGCCGAGCCCGGCCGATGCAGTCTGCAAGGCGAGAAAGACGCACGCTTGCGGCAGGCTGGGACGCAGTTGCTCGAAGCCTTGGGCGTGCTCAAGCCCCTGCACCCGGGGTCAGGAATCGATGACCCGAAACTGGTGGTGCAGGTCGCACGCCTGCTGGAGTACGCCACCAACACGATGGACGGCTTCGCCCTGGCGCAACTTGGTATCGACATCGACCGCTTCGAGGACGAGGGCATCATCACGGAGGGTGACCGGATCATCGAGAAGGTCGTCGAACTGGCAAACGGTGAGCACACCAGCGTCAAACTGGAGCGCTGTGCCGATGGCAATCAGGTACGTTACCGCGATCCACTGACGGGGGCGGATGTGGTGCTGCCCGCCAAGCACGCCCGGCGCTGGAAGGTGCACCTGAACTGGCTGCGCGAGGAGATCATCACGGCGCTGGGCACTGCACTGCAGAGTGTGCGTGGCAAGCACCAGGACGAAGAGCCGATTTTTCTGGGGGAGCTTGATATCGATGGCCATGACATTGCGCTGTACTTCGCGGCCAAGATGTCCAGCGAGCGCCAGTACGCCAAGGTCGATACCGCCTTGCGCCTGCGTCCACGCAGCGTCCCCGGCATCCTGCTGACCACGGCATCGGAACCCTTTCCGTTTGCCGGAACTAACGTGGTGATACCCATCGAGGACGTGCTGTCTGCTGCTGGTGCAACGACGGCCATCGACTTGGCGCAGTTGAAGCTGGCCTATCGCCACGGGCAACTGGCTGCCATGGGCGGCACCTCGGTTGCGCTGAAGCTCTCTCCGGATGGGTATGCCGCCACGCTATACCTCCCTGGACAAGCACCGTGGAAGGTGACGAACAAAGCCAAGATCATGGTGCTGCAGCGTTTGGTCGATGCCCATGCAGCGGGCTCGCCGCACGTGAACACCAAGAAGCTGATGGAGGACACGGGCTGCGCTTCGCCATCCAACCTGTTCACCAGTAAAAACTCACCGTGGCGCAACTACCTCGTTCGGGTCAAAGGCTCGCATGCCTGGCAATTGAATCTGCCGACCGTTGACGCCCCTGTCGAGGACGATGACCAGCCAGAAGCCGCCTCCGAAGTCATGGAGGATGCATGACCGGCGTCGCGTACAAATGGCAGTTCGCATCACGGTTTCGGCGGCATGCCTTCGGCTGGCGTTCGGACACGCCCATCCAGCGCATCAAGGAGGCCTTGGCCGAGATCAAGCAGGTGGCCCGCAAGGAGCCGGTGCTGGCCGCCGAGGGTGCCGTTACCTTGCTGGAGAAGATCTCGCCCGCACTGGAGCAGGTAGACAGCTCCTCCGGGGCGCTGGGCTCCGCCGTGAACAAAGCCATCGAGACCCTGGTGCCCCTCATCGTCAAGGCCAACGTCGAGCCCAAACAGCGGCAACGCTGGCTGGATCGGTTGTGGCAGGCGTTGCAGGACGATGAAATACCCTACATCGAACTGCTGGGCGACCACTGGGGTGAACTGTGTGTGACGCCGGACATGGCCTCGCGCTGGGCCGATGAGTTCATCCCTGTCGTTGAAAGCGTGTGGAGTCCGAGCGCATCTGGGCATGGCTACTTCAAGGGCACCAGCGCCTGTCTGTCCGCGCTGTTCGCGGCAGGTCGTCATGACGAGTTGCTGGCCCTGATCGACAAGGCGCGGTTCAAGTGGTGGCACGACCGACGCTGGGGGGTGAAGGCCTTGGCTGCGATGGGCAAGAAAGCCGAGGCGATCCGTTATGCCGAGGACTCACGCGGACTCAACGATCCGGGCTGGCAGATCGCTGAGGCCTGCGAGGCCATCCTGCTGTCGTCAGGCTTGGCCGATGAAGCCTACCGGCGCTATGCCATCGAGGCCAACCAAGGCACCACGAACCTGGCCACCTTTCGTGCCATAGCCAAGAAGTACAGCCACGTTCCACCGGAGCTCATACTGCGGGATCTGGTCGCCAGCACGCCCGGCACAGAAGGCAAATGGTTCGCTGCGGTCAAGGATGCGGGCCTGTTTGCGCTCGCCGCTGAACTCGCCAATCAAAGTCCTACTGATCCCCGGACCTTGACCCGCACCGCCAGAGACTTCGCAGTCGACCAACCGCAGTTCGCCATCCATGCCGCTCTGTCAGCGCTGCGCTGGATTGCGCGTGGCCACGGTTATGAGATCACCGGCGCAGACATCCTGGACACAGCCCATGCCTTGCAGCAGGCGAGCACGCAGGCGGGTGTCGATCAGCAGCCACTGTCAGCCTTGCTTGCACCGATTTTGGCTGAGGCGCCGCCACGCCATCTTCTGCATCAGGTGCTGTCGCCATTCGTCAAAGCGTAGCGACCAGCGCCCGGCCATCGAGCCGCGCCGATTAATCAGCGTTGAGATTTACTTCGGAAAATCGGGCTCACTATCCCTGACGGTTGCAATTCCTCGGAGCCGTCATGAAGAACCTCGAACTCGCATCTCCCCCGGAGATGAGCGCCAGCGCCCGTGCTGGCGAAATCGCCGCCATCCTTGCGGCTGCCATCGTCCGCACCCTTGCTGCGGATGAGCCCAAACAGAGAGAAGTTGGCCTTGGCTTCCTGCCCGACCAGCGCGTTCATACAACCCCCTATCAACAGGAGAAGTTGTGATGAACGAGAAACAAGCATCCGTCGCGGCACGGATCGCGGAGCTGGCCTGCCTGCCGATGTCCGAGCTCTGGACGGTGTGGGATCGGTACTTTCCGCGCCGTCCGGACTACCCCAATCGCACGCACGTCGAGTCCCGCCTCGCCTACAAGCTTCAGGAGGAAGCCTTCGGTGGCCTCGCGCCCGAAACCAAGCAGCGCCTGGAAGCCATCGGCGCAAAACACTCCAAGATCAAGCTGCGGGCCAAGCCGCGGGAGTTCGATTTCGCGCCGGGCACGATCCTGCTGCGCGAATGGGGCGAGCGCGAACACCGGGTGACAGTCACCGCCGAGGGGCTGTTTGAGTACCAGGGGCGCAACTTCAAGAGCCTGACGGCGGTGGCCCGCCACATCACGGGCGCGCACTGGTCGGGGCCGCTGTTCTTTGGCCTGAGCAAGGGAGGTGCGCGATGAGCGAGATTGCCGCTACCCGCGCCCGCAAGCGCTGCGCCGTCTACTGCCGGGTGTCCTCGGATGAACGGCTTGACCAGGAGTTCAACTCCATCGACGCGCAGAAGGAGGCCGGCCACGCCTACGTCGCCAGCCAGCGATCCGAGGGGTGGATTCCGGTGGCCGACGACTACGACGACCCCGGCTTCTCTGGCGGCAACACGGATCGGCCGGGGCTGAAACGCCTGATGGCGGACATCGAGCGCGGCCAGATCGACATCGTGGTGGTCTACAAGATCGACCGCCTGACGCGCAGCTTGGCCGACTTCTCCAAGATGGTTGAAGTGTTCGAACGCCACGGGGTGTCCTTTGTGTCGGTCACCCAGCAGTTCAACACCACCACCTCGATGGGTCGGCTGATGCTCAACGTCTTGCTGTCCTTCGCCCAGTTTGAGCGCGAGGTTACCGGCGAACGCATCCGCGACAAGATCGCCGCCGCCAAGCGCAAGGGGATGTGGATGGGTGGCGTCCCGCCCCTGGGTTACGACGTCGACAACCGCCTGTTGGTCATCAACGAGGCCGAGGCGGCAGTGGTGCGTCGCATCTTCGAGGAGATGCTGACCATTGGTTCTCCAACCCAGATCGCCGTCAATCTGACTGCCGACGGCATCACGACCAAGGCCTGGACGACGCAGGAGGGCCAGACCCGCAGCGGTACGCGCATCGACAAGAAGTACCTGCACAAGCTGCTGCGCAACCGCATCTACCTGGGGGAGTTGTCGCACAAAGGGAACTGGTACCCCGGCGCTCACCCGCCGATCATCGGCCGGGAGCTGTGGGACAAGGTTCACGCGGTGCTGGCCAGGGATGGGCACGCACGGTCGGTGGAAACCAAGATCCGGTCGCGCACCGACGCCTTGCTGCGCGGCCTGCTGTACGCCCCCTCGGGCGAACGGATGTACCCAACCTACTCACGCAAGAACGGGCGCAAGTACCACTACTACGTGTCCAAGTCGGAAAGCAGGTTCGGGGCACCGGGCAAAAGCTACGAGCGCTTACCTGCGCCGGAGATTGAGGCTGCAGTGGTGGCTCAGATCCGCACGGTGCTGACCAGCCCGGAATCCATCGCATCGGTGGTGCGCCACATCCAGCGCAACGGCGGTCAGATCGACGAGGCCACCACGGTGATGGCGATGGGACGGCTCAACGACGTGTGGGATCAGTTGTTCCCGGTCGAGCGTCACCGCATCGCCAACCTGATGATCGAGCGCATCGACCTCGTCCACGTCGGCGAGGTGCAGGGCATCAAGGTGAAGTGGCGGGAACTGGGCTGGGACGCCCTGATCGGTGAGTTTGCCCCAAGGGGCATCGGCGCGGAACTGGTGGAGGTCGAAGCCTGATGGACGACACACTGGAAACCTTCGTGCCCCTGACGTTTCGCCGCCGGGGCGCGCGGCGGGTGGCCGCGGACGACCGCCACGTTCACGATGTGACGCTGCTGGAGGGGGTGGCACGCGGTTTCTACTGGCAGCACCTCGTGGACACCGGTGTGATGAAGAGCGGTTCGGACATCGCCCGTGCCGAAGGACTGCACCCCTCGGTGCCCAACGAGTTGATGCGCCTGACCTTGCTCGCGCCCGACATCCTCGAACTGCTGATGGCCGGGCGGCAGCCCCGCCGGATGAACCTGATCTGGTTCCAGCGCAACCCGCTGCCGGCGGACTGGGAGGCGCAACGCCAGATCGTGAAGCGCTTCGAGGAGGACGCATGAGCAAGAAGCACCGGGGCCGGTTCAAGGGTGATCCGGTCACCTATCAACTGCCGAACCCGGCAGGCGGCGTGCAACTGGAAACCTTCGTGCCCTGGACGCTGGTGAAGCGGGGGCTGAAGAAGCAGGTCATCACGCCCTTGGACGCGCCGCAGGCATTTCTGTCCGAGGCCACCCGGGAGCGGCAAGCCCGGTCGGCCGCGCAGGACACCGCGTTGATGCGGGCGCTTGGCCTCGCACACCACTGGCAACGCCTGCTGGACGAAGGGCGATTCGCATCGATCAGCGAGATCGCACAAGCCGAGGGCCTTGATCTCGGTCGCGCCAGCAGAATCGCCCGATTGGCTCACTTGGCACCCAGCATCGTTGAATCCTGCGCAGCCGGTGAGGATGCTGGGGTGACCCTGGAGCGTGTCTGCCGCCGGGCCATCCCGCAGCGATGGGACGTTCAGTGCGCGCGCCTGCTATCCGGCCGATGAGCCGCAGCAGCTGCCCTTGCCGCGCTCCTGAATCGGCGGGCACGGCACGGTGCCGTAGGAGCAGTACACACAGCAATCCCCCGGCTTGGGCTTGAGCACCGTGTGGCACTGCTCGCACTCGTAGAACCACTGACAGGCATCGGTGGGCATCGTCTCGGTCTTGGCGTAGCCGCACGCGGGACAGGTCAGCGTCGATTCCAGGATCACTGCCGTCATTTGGCGTTCCCTACGACGGTCGAGGGGTAGCCCGCCTCCTTGGTTGCACGCGTCAGGGCCTCGACGTCGGTCTTCGCATCATCGAAGGTCACCGTGGCCTCGCGCCGGTCCAGGCTCACCTCGGTCTTGCTGACGCCCGATACTTGGGTCAGCGCCTTCTTCACCGTGATCGGGCAGGTGGCGCAGTTCATGCCGGGCACGGACAAGGTGACGGTCTGGGTCGCTGCCCACAAGGGCGAGGCGAAGGCGGCACATGTGGCCAGCGCAACGAGCTTCTTCATGGCAATCTCCTTTCAGTAGAACCAGGGCGCGATGAGCGGGAATCCGAGGGCGAGGACCACCAGCGCCACCACGATCCAGTACAGCAGCTTGTAGCTGCGCTTGACCGACGGCCGCGCGCAGACCTGCCCCGGTACGCAATCCGTGGCCGGTCGCCAGATGCGCCGGTAGGCGAAGAACAGCGCCACCACCGCCGCGCCGATGAACAGGGGCTGGTAGGGTTCGAGCAGGGTCAGGTGGCTGATCCACGCGCCCGAAACGCCGAGCGTGATCAGCACCAGGGGGCCGAGGCAGCAGGTGGAGGCCAGGATGGCGGCCAGCCCGCCCGCCAGCAGCGCGCCGCGTCCGCCGCCTTGTGTATCTGTTGGTCGATCTGTATTCATGTGTTAATCTTACTTCCGTACTTAAGTACGGAGTCAAGCGCCATGAATGAACCCCCCGAAACCCTGACCATCGGCGTCCTGGCCGATGCCGCCGGGGTCAACGTCGAGACGATCCGCTTCTATCAACGCAAGGGGCTGATGCAGGAACCCGACCGGCCGCTGGGCGGCATCCGTCGCTACGGCAAGGCGGATCTGGCGCGCGTGCGCTTCATCAAATCGGCCCAGCGCCTGGGGTTCAGCCTGGACGAGATCGGGGAATTGCTGAAGCTCGAGGATGGATCGCATTGCACCGAGGCCCGCGCGCAGGCCGAGCGCAAACTGGCCGATGTGCGCGAGCGCCTGGCCGACCTGCGCCGCATCGAAGTCGTGCTGCAGGATCTGGTGCAGCGCTGCTGCGCCGCCCAGGGCGAAGTGCGCTGTCCGCTGATCCATGCCCTACAGGAGGCGTGACGATGGAACTGATGAAAGTCGCCATCCTGTTTGCCGTCACGGCGGTCGCTGAAATCGTTGGCTGCTACTTGCCTTGGCTCGTCCTCAAGCAGGACAAGCCGGTGTGGCTGCTGGTACCGGCTGCCTTGTCGCTCGGGCTGTTTGCGTGGCTGCTGACGCTGCATCCGACGGCAGCGGGGCGCACCTACGCGGCCTACGGCGGGATGTACATCGCCGTCGCGCTGGTCTGGCTGCATTTCGTCGATGGCGTGAACTTGACCCGCTGGGACGTCGCGGGAGCCAGCGTCGCCTTGGTCGGTATGGCGGTCATCGCATTGCAGCCTTCAACGTCTGGGTGAGCGCTGCCTCGATCCGTTCTCGGTCGCCTGCGCTACAGCAAACGAAAACCGCAACCCGCAGCCATCAACCCCTTGAAAACACACGACTTCGCCACTTGCTCGGTCAAGAGACCCGCAGAGAACGGAGAGAGAAAAACGGCACAGTCGGGCCTGAACATCGGCGTACCCGCAAGGGGAAGGTCAAGAGCCCAGGCCCGGAAACCGCGCCAACACTGGGGGAACGGGCAAAAAAAATCCCAACCGATGAGGGTTGGGATTTTGGGTATTGGTGGAGCTGGGGGGACTCGAACCCCCGTCCGCAAATCTTCCACGCCCAGTTCTACATGCTTAGCGGTCTGTTTTGCGTCTCGCCAGTTCGGTCGCGCAGCCGCACGCTACCAAGTCAGCCAGTACCCTTGGATCTTGCCCGCGTCCAAGGTACCCGGACGAGAGCCAGCCGATGTGAATTCCCTCGCAGCCGGGATGGCGTGAAGCCACCCTTGCCCAGCCCATCGACCTGCTGTTGCGAGGCTCACCGGTGTTTAGGCGGCGAGTGCGAAACGTTCGTCGTTTGCAGTTGGTTTGTTTCAGCGGTTTTACGAGGTGACTGAACCTCGACATGCCCTGAGGCGATTCCAACCCACGTCGAAACCATTGCAGCCCCTGCAATGCTGAATTTTAGGCCAGATCGATCAGTTTCAAGAGATCGGCCGGTCGATGAATCACCGCATCGGCGGGCCAGCGCTCGATGCTTGCGTCCGGGCCGAGGTAGCCGTAGCTGGCAGCCACGGTGGCAACGCCGGCGGCACGGCCGGCCAGCATGTCACGCTCGTCGTCGCCGACGTAAAGACAGTCCCCGGCCTCGACGTCCAACTGGCGCATGGCTTCCAGGATGGGCGTCGGATGTGGTTTGCTGTAGGGCGTGGAATCCCCGCTGACGATGACGCCCGCGCGCCTGAACATGGGCATGGTCGCGGTCAACGGTAGGGTGAACCGCCGGTGCTTGTTGGTGACCACGCCCCATGCCACGCCGCGATGATTCAGGGTGGCCAGCAGCTCCTCGACCTGCTCGAACGGACGCGTCAGGCGCGTGAGCCGGCGTTCGTAGCGGTCAAGGAATTCCTCACGAAGCGCAGCGAAGTCCTGGTGATGGGGTGTCAATCCGAAGGCGACGGCGAGCATGCCACGCGCGCCCGATCCGGCGCTGGCGCGATAGACGGCTGCTGGCAGCGAAGGCAACCCCCGCGCCACGCGCATCTCGTCGGCAGCCAGGGCCAGGTCGAGTGCGCTGTCGATCAGGGTGCCGTCGAGGTCGAACAGCACACAGCGGATGTGTCGGAACATCGCCTGATCAGGCGGCCGTCGGCGGCCGGCGGGCAGCCAACAGGTAGTTCACGCTGGTGTCGCCGGACAATCGGTAGCGGCGTGTCAGCGGGTTGTATTCCAACCCGCGACTGTGCTGAAGTTCCAACCCGGCGTCGCGACAGAACCGACTGAGTTCGCTGGGGCGCAGCAGGCGCGCGTATTCGTGCGTGCCGCGCGGCACCAAACCCAAAAGGTACTCGGCACCGACAATGGCAAACAGGAACGACTTGGGGTTGCGGTTGATGGTCGAGAAGAACACCCAGCCACCGGGCCGCACCAACCGGGCACAGGCCCGCACGATGGAAGCCGGCTCGGGCACATGCTCCAGCATCTCCATGCAGGTCACCACATCGAACCGACCCGGCAGTTGAGCCGCCAGATCCTCGGCGGCGACCTCGCGGTAGGCTATGCGCGGGGTTTCGGCTTCCAGCGCATGCAGTTGCGCCACCATGAGTGACTTCTCGGCCAGGTCGATCCCCAGCACGTCAGCGCCATGGCGCGCCATCGCATCGGCCAGAATGCCTCCACCGCAGCCCACGTCCAGAACACGACAGCCTTTCAACGGCGCAATGCTGTCAATCCAGTCGAGCCGCAATGGGTTGATGGCATGCAAGGGACCGAACTCGCCCTCGGTGTCCCACCAGCGGTGGGCCAAGGATGAAAACTTGGCCAACTCGGCCTGATCGACGTTCATGGCGTTCATGGTGAGGATTGTCCCACGGGGTCACTTCGGGTCGGCGCACCGAGCCCTATGGCGGCAACCCGTGCATGCGCGCGAATCGCGTGCGCTCGGCCAGAACTTCGGCTCGGGTGATGCAGGCTCGCGGCGACGGCCTGCCCTGTGCACGCCAATGGTCACGCCACGCCCGGCTCTGGTGGGGATCCACCACCACGTAGCCGGCCTTTCGTGGGCAGGCCTGCGCGTCGGCGCAATCCTGCCAGGTGGCACCGTAGATGACACGCCCATCGCGCGTCAGGCCTGGAAAGGCACTCGCCAGAACCCGATCTCTGGCGTGGTCAAGGCGAAATGTCAGCCCGAGTTGGCGATCGTGCACATACACCTGGCCGATGTCGCTGTAGCTCAGCCACGGCGCACCGGCTGCATGCGGGAACCCGAACACCGCCTTGCCGGGCGAAGACCCGAGATCGCCACGCAGGTCGCAAGGGTGTGCGTCAGAGGCCGGATCGGCACTCAAACCGTAGACACGCATCGAGGGCTGACCGACACGCGGAACCTGCGGAATGGCCGAAAACTCCGTGCCATCGATCGACAGCATCGGCAGGGCATAGACGTTGCCATCCACCGATGTACGGCCGCTGCAGATGAAGCGTGGGCCGCGGGCAGAGACGATGCGTGCCTCCGTCCCGTCATCGACGACTTCCAGCGTGGCCACCTGCAGCGGCCCAACGCCCTGCTGATCGGGATCGGCATGGCTTGGCCAGCTGAGCGAGCGAATCCACAGGCGACGCATGGTCCCTGACCCTGCGCCTGCGGGGCTTTCCGGGTGTGCGCCCTGGCCCTCCACCTCGGATGCCGCCGCGTAAAAGCCGGTCATGCCACCCCTGAACAGCGGCCGTGCCCGTTCCTGCAGCCGCAGCACGTCGCCAAAACGATAGTGCTCGCCGGTCACATCCACCAGGTAGCGCCAGCTGCCCTGCACCGGAAAGGCTTCATTGGACAACGGGGTCCGAAAAGTTCTGATCCTTTCGGCCGCCTCGACCGGCAACTCCATGAGACTGACCTGGCCCAACCGAGCGCCAGAGTACGAGCGCAGAATGAAGCGTCCATCGGGACTGATGCGCTCGTAGGTCCCCAGCGCAGCCACGCCACGATCATCCCGGCCCACGGCATCGGGGTCGAGCGGCAGGTAGACGACATGGGGAACGCAGGCGTCACCGACAACCTCCTGGGCTCCTTCAGGCGCGGCACAGACCACGCCGGCAAGCAGCGCCCCAGCCAGAATGCCCGAAGCACACTGCAGGCTTAGCGACATGGTGTCGCCTCCAGATCGGCGCGGCGCGATGCCAGCACGTGGCGCCAGGCCGCATCGGGCATGACACCCCAAATGGGCCAGGGGTGAACGCGACCACACCGGGCCACCAGCGCAGTCGGCGCGTGATTGAGCATGCCACAGGCCTGACCGGCAACCAAGTCCATCACCGGCAGGGTGCGCCAGGACCGAAGATCGCCCAGCTCAGTGGCCGCCAGCCACTCGTCGTCGGGTACGCCCGGGTCCCGGAACGCTTGCACCCGCCATCCGTCCTGTTGCGCCACGGCGGCCATGCGGGGCCATTCCTTGAGCGCATACGGCATGCGAGGCGACAGGACGACGAGCAGGACCGGCTCGCCCTGCAGCAATTCCCGCTGTTGCGCCAGCAACAGCTGGTTGCACGACAAGGCCGCACCACGTGCCCAGGCTGCGGGGACCAGGAGCAGCACCGCACCGACGATTTTTCTGGCGGATCGGATCATGTCTCCCAGAGTTCCGAGCACACCCAGATTGCCGAGCACAACCCAAGGGTCAAACAAAAAGGCCCTGGGAGCTTTCGCCCCCAAGGCCTGATGCAATCCAGTGATGAAGCTGGACCGATTACTTCGCGGCGCGCGTGCCGACCACTTCCACCTCGACGCGGCGGTTCTTGGCGCGGCCCTGGGCGGTGCGGTTGTCGGCCACCGGCTGCTTCTCACCCTTGCCTTCGGTGTAGACGCGGTTGCGTTCGATGCCCTTGGACACCAGATAGGCTTTCACGGCCTCGGCGCGACGCACCGACAGTCGCTGGTTGTAGGCGTCGGAACCGATCGAGTCGGTGTGGCCCACGGCAATGATCACTTCCAGGTTGATGCCCTGGATCTTGCTGACCAGGTCATCCAGCTTGGCACGGCCTTCCGGCTTGAGCACCGACTTGTCGAAGTCGAAGAAGGCGTCGGCGGCGTAGGTGACCTTCTGGGCAGCCACGGCAGGCGCCGGAGCAGGTGCCTTGGCCGGAGCAGGTGCCGGAGCGGCAGCAGCCGGTGCCGGTGCCGCGGCCGGCGCAGCAGCCTTGGGCGCCTCGAGCGCGCCGTCGCAGCCAGGAGCAGCGGTAGCCGGCGTCCAGCCCGCATCGCGCCAGCACAGTTCGTTGGTGCCGTTCTTCCAGATCAGGTTGCCGTGGCCATTGCGCCAGTTGTCGGAATTGATCGTCGAACCAGCTGCGAAGGCGGAACCAGCCACGGTTGCCACTGCGAACAGAGCCGCTACTTTGTTGAGTTTCTTCATGGTTCTCCTCATGGGAAAAAAGCCGCAGCCGGGCTGCGATAAATCGGACGCTTCAAGTGACCACCACCGAAAACGTTGAGGCGATTGTGCCACAGGCGATAGCGCGATCTTGGTGGAACGGCGCCTCAGCGCCTCAGACAGAGGCTCAATTTCGATCAAGTGTTGCTATGGAACCACAAGTCCGGGCGCCTAGTAGAATCGATCGCTTTCGCCCGCCGGATCCCGCCCCGTTGCTCTCCTTGTTGCTCGGTCTATGACTTCATTCGCCAAAGAAACCCTCCCCATCAGTCTGGAAGAGGAGATGCGGCGAAGCTATCTCGATTACGCCATGAGCGTGATCGTGGGCCGCGCCCTGCCCGACGCGCGCGATGGCCTGAAGCCCGTGCACCGGCGCGTGCTGTACGCCATGCACGAGCTGAACAACGACTGGAACCGGCCGTACAAGAAGTCGGCGCGCATCGTGGGTGATGTGATCGGCAAGTACCACCCGCACGGCGACAGGGCGGTGTACGACACCATCGTGCGCATGGCACAGGACTTCTCGCTGCGCCACATGCTGGTCGATGGCCAGGGCAACTTCGGCAGCGTGGATGGCGACAACGCCGCCGCCATGCGTTACACCGAAATCCGCCTGTCGAAGATCGCCCACGAGATGCTGGCCGACATCGACAAGGAGACGGTGGACTTCGGCCCCAACTACGACGGCAGCGAGCAGGAGCCACTGGTGCTGCCCAGCCGCCTGCCGAATCTGCTGGTCAACGGCTCGGGCGGCATTGCCGTGGGCATGGCCACCAACATCCCGCCGCACAACCTGAATGAAGTGGTGGACGCCTGTCTGCACCTGTTGCGTCAGCCGGCGGCCAGCATCGAGGAATTGATGGAGATCATGCCGGCACCGGACTTCCCGACCGGCGGCATCATCTACGGCATGCAGGGCGTGCGCGAGGGCTACCGCACCGGGCGTGGGCGCGTGGTGATGCGCGCCAAGGTGCACTTCGAGGACATCGACCGCGGCCAGCGCCAGGCCATCATCGTCGACGAGCTGCCCTACCAGGTCAACAAGAAGACGCTGCAGGAGCGCATGGCCGAGTTGGTGCACGAGAAAAAGCTCGAGGGCATCAGCCACATCCAGGACGAGTCCGACAAATCCGGCATGCGCCTGGTGATCGAGCTCAAGCGCGGCGAAGTGCCCGAGGTGGTACTCAACAACCTGTACAAGCAGACCCAGCTGCAGGACACCTTCGGCATGAACATGGTGGCGCTGATCGACGGCCAGCCCCGGCTGTGCAATCTGAAGGAGCTGGTCGAGGTCTTCCTGCAGCACCGCCGCGAGGTAGTGACCCGGCGCACCGTGTTCAACCTGCGCAAGGCGCGCGAGCGCGGCCATGTGCTGGAAGGCCTGGCCGTGGCGCTGGCCAACATCGACGAGTTCATCCGCATCATCCGCGAATCGCCCACGCCGCCCGTGGCCAAGGCCGAGCTGATGACGCGCAGCTGGGACAGCCAGCTCGTGCGCGAGATGCTGACGCGCACGCGCGCAGACGGCGGCGTGGTCAACGCCGACGACTACCGCCCCGAGGGTCTGGAGCGCGCCTGCGGCATGCAGGGCGATGGCCTGTACCGCCTGTCCGACACTCAGGCGCAGGAAATCCTGCAGATGCGCCTGCAGCGCCTGACCGGCCTGGAGCAGGACAAGATCATTGCCGAATACAAGGAAGTGATGGCCCAGATCGACGATCTGCTGGACATCCTGGCGCGCCCCGAGCGCGTGTCCACCATCATTGGCGAGGAGCTGTCGGCACTGAAGGCCGAATTTGGCCAGACCAAGGTCGGCGCGCGCCGTTCGACGGTCGAACACAACGCCCAGGATCTGGCCACCGAGGACCTGATCACGCCCACCGACATGGTGGTCACGCTCAGCCACACCGGCTACATCAAGGCGCAGCCGGTATCGGAATACCGGGCCCAGAAGCGTGGCGGTCGCGGCAAGCAGGCCACGGCGACCAAGGAAGACGACTGGATCGACCAGCTGTTCATCGCCAACACGCACGACTGGATCCTGTGCTTTTCCAACCGCGGCCGCCTGTACTGGCTCAAGGTCTGGGAAGTGCCGTCCGGTTCGCGCGGCTCGCGCGGGCGCCCCATCGTCAACATGTTCCCGCTGGCCGAGGGCGAGAAGATCAACGTGGTGCTGGCGCTCACCGGCGCAATGCGCAATTTCCCGGACGATCACTTCGTGTTCATGGCCACCTCCATGGGCACGGTCAAGAAAACCGCCCTGCCCGAGTTCAGCAACCCACGCAAGGCCGGCATCATCGCCGTCGACCTGGACGAGGGCGACTACCTGATCGGCGCCGCCCTGACCGATGGTGCGCACGACGTGATGCTGTTCTCCGACGGCGGCAAGGCGGTGCGCTTCGACGAAAACGACGTGCGCCCGATGGGCCGCAACGCGCGCGGCGTGCGCGGTATGTCGCTGGAAGAAGGCCAGCGCGTCATCGCCATGCTGGTGGCCGACGGTGAAACCACCACCGACAGCGCGGAACCGAATGCGCGCAACAGTGTCTTAACCGCAACCGAAAACGGTTACGGCAAGCGCACCAATATCAACGAATACACACGCCACGGTCGTGGCACCAAGGGCATGATCGCGATCCAGCAGAGCGAGCGCAACGGCAAGGTGGTTGCCGCCACGCTCGTGAGCAGCGACGACGAGATCATGCTCATCACCGACAAGGGCGTGCTGGTGCGCACCCGTGTCGCCGAAATCCGCGAAATGGGCCGCGCCACCCAAGGTGTCACGCTCATCGCGCTGGACGACGGCGCCCAGTTGAGCGGTCTGCAGCGCATCGTCGAAAACGACGCGCAGGATCCCGCCATCGACCCCACCCAGGAATCCCCAACGGAGTGAACCCAGTGAGTTTGACCATTTCCCGCCTCCCGACAGCTATTGTTTTCGTAGCTGCTTGCGCACTATCCACGGGCGCCATGGCCCAAAATGATGCGAAACGTGCGCTGGCCAACAAGCTGGTGCAGCTGCAGCTCAAGACCGATGGTCCGGCCATCACCGATCAGCTCACCAACAGTGCGGTGCAGCCCATCGTGGCCGGCTGGTCGCAGCGACTCGATGAGACCGTGCCGCCGGCCCGCCAGAAGGAGGTGCGCGACAAACTCGACGTCGAGCTGAAGAAGTTCGCCGACAGCACCCACAAGTCGATCGAAGCGCAGGTGGGCAAAGCGGCCGAAGCGGCGATGGTGCCGATCTTCATGGAGAAACTCTCCGAAGAGGAGATGAAGACCATCATCGCCTACATGGAATCGCCCGCCAGCGCCAAGCTTCAGGCGCTGGGAGCAGACGCCACCGACGCCTGGGCCAAGCGCATCATCGACAGCACGCGCAGCCAGGTGGAAGCCAGCGCCAAGACCTTCGAGAGCGCGGCCGATCGGATCGTGAAAGCGGCGGCGGGCGGCGCATCCGGCGCCGCTGCGGCCACCAAGAAATAAGGTCCCGACCCCAGCCACCCACGTGCCGGCAGGCGCCCGTCCGAGGCGCTGCGGCCCGCCCCAGGCCATCCCGTCACCGCATGAGCTCAACTACGCCCGTCCAGTCCGAAGCCCTGGCCCAGCTGCGCACGCAGATCGACAGCCTGGATGCGCAGTTGCTGACGCTGCTCAACCAGCGCGCCAAAGTGGCCGAGCAGGTGGGCGAGCTCAAGCGCCGCGAAGGCACGCCGTTCTTTCGCCCCGACCGCGTGGCGCAGGTGATCGACAAGATCCAGGCCAGCAACACCGGGCCGCTGCAGAACAGCCATGTGGCGGCGATCTGGCGCGAAATCATGTCGGCCTGCCTGGCGCTGGAAGTGCCGCAGCGCGTGGCTGTCCTGGGGCCGCAGGGGACGTTCTGCGAGCAGGCGGCGATCGAGTACTTCGGCAGTGCCGCCAACCTGATCTACTGCAGCAGCTTCGACGAGGTGTTTCACGCCACCGCGGCCGGCACGGCCCAGTTTGGCGTGGTAGGCATGGAAAACACCACCGAGGGCGTGGTCGCGCGCTCGTTCGACCTGTTTCTGCATTCGCCGGTCCATGTGATCGGCGAAGTCAGCCTGCTGGTGCGGCACAACCTGCTGCGGCAGGTCAACGCGCTGGACAAGGTCGAGGTGGTGCTGGCGCACCCGCAGGCGCTGATGCAATGCCAGGGCTGGCTCAGCGAGCACCTGCCGGGCGCCGAGCGCCGGGCCGTCTCCAGCAACGCCGAAGGTGCGCGCCTGGCGGCCACCAACCCGGCCTGGGCGGCTCTGGCCAGTGAGCGTGCCGCCGCTCAATTCGGGCTGCACATCGTCGCCCATGCGATCCAGGACGAGGCCTACAACCGCACGCGCTTTGCCATCATCTGCCTGCCGCAGACGCTGGGCACGCCGGCGGCCACGGGTCGCGACTGCACCAGCATCGTGGTGTCGGTGCCCAACAAACCGGGCTCGGTGCACGACATGCTGACACCGCTGAAGAAGCATGGGGTGAGCATGACGCGCTTCGAGTCGCGCCCGGCCAAATCGGGCAAGTGGGAATACTTCTTCTACATCGACCTGCAAGGTCATCCCGGCGAGCCCAATGTGGCAGCGGCGCTGAGCGAACTGCAGGCCTACTGCGCCTTCTACAAGATGCTGGGCGCCTATCCCCTGGGTCAAGATGTTTGAGCAACTCGGACTGATCGGCTGCGGCCTGATGGGCGGCTCCTTCGCCCTGGCGCTCAAACGCGCCGGCCTGGTCAAGCGCGTGGTGGGTTACAGCAAATCGCCCTCCACCACGGCGCGGGCGCTGCAACTGGGCGTGATCGACGTCGAGGCACCCTCGGCCCTGCTGGCGGTGTCCGGCGCCGACCTGGTGCTGCTGGCGGTGCCGGTGGCCGCCACCGAAACCACGCTCAAGGCCATCCGCCACCTGGTCAACGGCGACATGCTGATCATGGACGTCGGCTCCAGCAAGCGCGACGTGGTGGACGCCGCGCGGCGCGTGCTGAAGCAGGACGTGGGCGTGTTCGTGCCCTGCCACCCGATCGCCGGGCGCGAGGTGTCGGGGGTGGAGCACGCCGACGCCGGGCTGTACGCTGGCAAGCAGGTCATTCTGACCCCCATCGAGCGCACGCTGACGGCCAAGCTGGAGCAGGCCAACGCCCTGTGGCAAGCGCTCGGTTGTCAGGTGGTCAACATGTCGCCCGAATCGCACGACGCCGCCTTCGCGGCAGTCAGTCACTTGCCGCATCTGGTCGCCTTCGCGCTCATGAACAGCATCGTGAACCAACCCGAAGGGCGCGAATACCTGTCGCTGGCCGGCCCGGGGTTTCGCGATTTCAGTCGCATCGCCGCCAGCGACCCGCAAATGTGGCGCGACGTGCTGATCGCCAATCGCGAAGAGCTGGGGCGCCAGACCGAACTGTTTCAGCATGCGCTCAACGACCTGCAGCGACTGATCGCCAACGGCCAGGCCGACGATCTGGAACGCCTGATCAACCGCGCCAGCCATGCGCGCGCCAACTGGCGCCTGTCGTCAGGTGCCCGCTGAGCGCGCCGGCCGCACCGTGTTCGATCTTCCGTTTCTCGACATCCCGGCCCTGCGCGCGGTGCACGGCACGGTGCGTCTGCCGGGCTCCAAAAGCATCTCCAACCGCGTGTTGCTGCTGGCCGCTCTGTGCGAAGGGCGGACCGTCATTCACGACCTGCTGGACTCCGACGACACCCGCGTGATGCTGCAGGCGCTGCGCCAGCTCGGCTGCGTGGTTGAACTGCAGGGCACCTCGCACGTCATCGAAGGCCTGGGCAACCGGCCGTGCCAGCCGCAGGCCGAACTGTTCCTGGGCAATGCCGGCACCGCCATGCGGCCACTCACCGCAGCGCTGGCCGTGCTGGGCGGCGACTACCGACTCAGCGGCATCCCGCGCATGCACGAGCGCCCGATCGGCGACCTGGTCGATGCGCTGCGCACGCTCGGCTGCCGCATCGACTACCTTGGCCAGGCCGGCTACCCGCCGCTGCGCATCGGCGCACCGGACCTCAGCCTGGATCGGCCCATCCCCGTGCGCGGCGACGTCTCCAGCCAGTTCCTCACCGCGCTGCTGCTGGCACTGCCGCTGGCGGCCGGCCGCCCCGGCGCGCGCGACATCGTCATCGACGTGGTCGGCGAGCTGATCTCCAAGCCCTACATCGACATCACGCTGCAGCTGCTGGCGCGCTTTGGCGTCACCGTGCAGCGCCAGGGCTGGCAGCGCTTCGTCATCCCCAGCGGCAGCCGCTACCGGTCACCGGGCGAAATCCACGTCGAGGCCGATGCCTCGTCTGCCAGTTATTTCATAGCTGCGGGCGCTTTGTCAGAGGGCGCTGCAGGCCAGAATGGCTTGACGATCGAAGGGGTTGGCGAAGCGTCCATCCAGGGCGACATCCGCTTCGTCGAGGCCGCGCGCCAGATGGGCGCGCAGATCGAAAGCGGCCCCAACTGGCTGCGCGTGCGGCGCGGCGCCTGGCCGCTGCGCGCCATCGATCTGGACGGCAACCACATTCCCGACGCCGCCATGACGCTGGCGGTGATGGCGCTGTACGCCGACGGCCCCAGCACCTTGCGCAACATCGCCAGCTGGCGCGTCAAAGAAACCGACCGCATCGCCGCCATGGCCAACGAGCTGCGCAAGCTCGGCGCCCAGGTGGAAGAAGGCGCCGACTTCATCCGCATCCACCCACCTGCCGGTGCCGCGGCGTGGCGGGCGGCGTCGATCCACACCTACGACGACCACCGCATGGCCATGTGTGGGTCGCTGGCGGCGTTCAACCCCGCTGGGCTGCCGGTGCGCATCGAAGACCCGCGTTGCGTCGGCAAGACCTTTCCCGACTACTTCGAGACGCTGTTCGCCCTCGCAGGTGCGGCCGGCCCGGTGCCGGTGATCTGCATCGACGGACCCACGGCCTCCGGCAAAGGCACGCTGGCGGCCGAACTGGCCCGCCGGCTGGGGTTCCGGTTTCTGGATTCCGGCGCACTGTACCGGCTGGTCGGTCTGGCCGCGCGCCAACAGGGCATGGCACCGGACGCCACCAACGAGGCCGCCCTTGCCAGCCTCGCGCGCCAGTTGCCGGTGCGTTTCGAGGCCCAGACGGTCTGGCTGGCCGACCAGGACGTCACCGACGCCATTCGCACGGAAGCGGCGGGCATGGACGCCTCGCGCGTTTCGGCCCTGCCCGCGGTGCGCCAGGCGCTGCTGGCCCTGCAGCGCGACTTTGCCCGGTTGCCGGGTCTGGTGGCCGATGGGCGCGACATGGGAACGGTGGTGTTTCCAGACGCCCGGCTCAAGGTGTTTCTGACCGCAGACGCCGCCCAGCGCGCCGAAAGGCGGTATAAGCAGCTGATTTCCAAGGGAATTTCTGCTAACATTGATAGTCTTCGCGCCGACCTGGAGGCGCGCGACGCGCGGGATCGAGACCGCGCCGCCGCGCCACTGAAGGCCGCGCCAGACGCCCTGCTGCTGGACAACTCCCTGCTTTCGATTGCGCAGTCGGTCGAACAGGTGCTGAGCTGGTGGCAGGCACGGCAGCCGTTCTGATCGACATCTCGACCTAGAACGCAGCCACAGCGCCAGAACCCCCGGTTCTGGCGTTCTTCGGTCCACCCGGCCTCCCTGCCGCGCTTGCTCAGCGCACCAGGCCTGGTGGTTGTTCAACCCGCAACCCGCGGCTCTGGCCGCCACCCCCGCCGCCGCACAGCCTCTGGAAACGATTGCATGGTGCCGTCGTGAGAACCCGTGCGCGCGCAACAAGGAAACCCCATGTCTGAATCTTTTGCCCAGTTGTTTGAAGAATCCCTGCAGCGCACCGAGATGCGCCCGGGTGAAGTCATCACCGCCGAAGTGGTGCGCGTCGAGCACAACTTCGTCGTCGTGAACGCCGGCCTGAAGTCCGAGGCCTACATCCCGATCGAGGAATTCAAGAACGACCAGGGCGAGGTCGAGGTGGAGCCCGGCGCCTTCGTGCCGGTGGCCATCGGTTCGATCGAAAACGGCTACGGCGACACCATCCTGAGCCGCGACACCGCCAAGCGCCTGGCCTCCTGGCTGGCGCTGGAAAAAGCCCTGGACTCGGGCGAGTTCGTCACCGGCACCACCAGCGGCAAGGTCAAGGGCGGCCTGACGGTGCTGGTCAACGGCATCCGCGCCTTCCTGCCCGGCTCGCTGGTCGACACCCGCCCGACCAAGGACCTGACGCCGTACGAAAACAAGACGATGGAGTTCAAGGTCATCAAGCTCGATCGCAAGCGCAACAACGTGGTGCTGAGCCGCCGCGCGGTGGTCGAGGCTTCCATGGGCGAAGAGCGCGCCAAGCTGATGGAGACGCTGAAGGAAGGCGCCATCGTCAACGGCGTGGTCAAGAACATCACCGAATACGGTGCCTTCGTCGACCTGGGCGGCATCGACGGCCTGCTGCACATCACCGACATGGCCTGGCGCCGCGTGCGCCACCCCTCCGAGGTGGTGCAGGCTGGTCAGGAAATCACTGCCAAGATCCTCAAGTTCGACACCGAAAAGAACCGCGTCAGCCTGGGCCTCAAGCAAATGGGCGACGACCCGTGGCTGGGCGTCAGCCGCCGCTACCCGCAGGGCACGCGCATGTTCGGCAAGGTCACCAACATCGCCGACTACGGCGCCTTCGTCGAACTGGAGCCGGGCATCGAAGGTCTGGTGCACGTGTCTGAAATGGACTGGACCAACAAGAACGTCGCGCCCAGCAAGATCGTGTCGATGGGCGACGAGGTCGAGGTCATGGTGCTGGAGATCGACGAGGACAAGCGCCGCATCAGCCTGGGCATGAAGCAGTGCCGCGCCAACCCCTGGCAGGAATTCGCGCAGAACACCCGCCGCGGCGACCGCGTCAAGGGCCCCATCAAGTCCATCACCGACTTCGGCGTGTTCGTGGGCCTGGCTGCCGGCATCGACGGCCTGGTGCACCTGTCCGACCTGTCCTGGAACGAGCCCGGCGAAGCCGCCGTGCGCAACTACAAGAAGGGCCAGGAAGTCGAGGCCATCGTGCTGGCCGTCGACGTCGACCGCGAGCGCATCAGCCTGGGCATCAAGCAGCTCGACCAGGACCCGTTCACCACCTTCGTGTCGGTCAACGACAAGGGCCAGACCGTCACCGGCACCGTCAAGACCGTGGACGCACGTGGCGCCGAGATCGACCTGGGCAACGACGTGGTGGGCTACCTGCGTGCCTCCGAGATCAGCCGAGATCGCGTGGAAGACGCCAGCCAGGTGCTGAAGGTCGGTGACGAAGTCACGGCCGTGGTCATCAACGTCGACCGCAAGTCGCGCAACATCCAGCTGTCGGTCAAAGCCAAGGACGCCGCCGACCAGCAGGAAGCCATGGCCAGCCTGAGCCAGAGCAGCGGCAGCGCCGGCACCACCAGCCTGGGCGCCCTGCTGCGCGCCAAGCTGGACGGCAACGACAAGTAAGCCGAGCCGCGCGGCCAGGGGCGCCCCCTCTGGCCGCGCTCACCGCCATGACACGCTCCGATCTGGTCGAACTGCTGGCCGAACGCTTCAGCCAGCTCACGCAGCGCGACGCCGACGCGGCGGTCAAGACCATCCTGGATGCGATGAGCGACGCGCTGGCGCGCGGTCATCGCATCGAGATCCGCGGTTTCGGCAGCTTCTCCATCAACCACCGGCCGCCCCGTCTGGGTCGCAACCCACGCACCGGCGACCGCGTGCACATCCCCGAGCGGCGCGTGCCCCACTTCAAGCCGGGCAAGGCGCTGCGAGAAGCCGTGGGCGCGCAGCCGGTCAGTCCCGGCGTACGCGGCGCACCGGAGGATCGGGAAACACCACACTAGAATCTTCTTCGACACCGAAGAAGACCCATGAACCGACTTGCCCGGCTGCTGACGTGGATACTCAAGGCAGCCGTTTTTTTTGCCCTGTTCGCCTTTGCCCTCAATAACCAGCAGGGCGCCACCGTGCACCTGCTGTTCGGCCATCAGTGGCGTGCACCCATGACGCTGATCGTGCTGGTGGCCTTCGGCATCGGCCTCATCGTGGGCGTGCTGGGCATGCTGCCGGGTTGGTGGTCGCGCCGCCACGGCCGCACGCCCATGCCCGGCCCCGTACCGGCGCCGTCGGAGCCTTCGGTGCCGGAGCCTCCCCATGGAGTTTGATCTCGGCTGGATCCTGTTCGGCCTGCCGGTGGTGTTTGCCCTGGGCTGGTTTGCCTCGCGCCTGGACCTGCGCCAGCTGCGCATCGAGAACCGGCAGGCGCCCAAGGCCTACTTCAAGGGCCTCAACCATCTGCTGAACGAGCAGCAGGACCAGGCCATCGACGCCTTCATCGAGGCGGTGCAGAAAGACCCCGACACCTCCGAACTGCACTTCGCCCTCGGCAACCTGTTTCGCCGCCGCGGCGAATACGAGCGTGCCGTGCGCGTGCACGAGCACCTGCTGTCGCGCGCCGACCTGAGCCAGGCCGACCGCGACCGTGCCCAGCATGCGCTGGCGCTCGACTTCCTGAAGGCCGGGCTGCTGGACCGCGCCGAAGACGCCCTGCGCAAACTCGAGGGCACGGCGTTCGAGGAGCAGGCCGGCCTGACCCTGCTGTCGCTGCACGAGCGGGCGCGCGACTGGCCGCAAGCCGGGGCCCTGGCCCGGCGGTTGCAGCAGCGCGGAGCGGGCGATTTCACCTTGCGCTTGTCACACTACCAATGCGAGCAGGCCAGCGAGGCGCTGAACAAGAAGAGCGATCGCACCGCCGCCCAGCAATACCTGCGCCTGGCGATCGACCAGGCCCCGCATGCGGCCCGACCACGCATCGAGCTGGCCGGCCTGCTGGCGCGCGAGGGCGATGCCGCCGACGCACTCGATCAGCTGGCCAGCCTGGAGCAGCACGCGCCGCAGGCCATTGCGCTGGTGGCCAGCGAACTGGTGCGCATCGGACAGGCCTGTGGACAGGCCACGCGCGTGCGCGAACTGCTGCAGCGCAGCTACGCCAGCACGCCATCGATCGACGTGGCCGACGCCATCGTGCAGGCCGACGTCACCGCCGGTGTGCCCCAGGCGCAAGCGCGCTCCGGCTACCTGCGCCACATGGCCCAGGAGCCGTCGCTGATCGCGGCGGCGCGCTGGCTCAGCCATGAAGGCTTTGCCCAGCAGGACGCCCACGCCCTGGTGCAGCGCTCGGTCGACCACGCCGCCCGGCCTCTGGCGCGCTACCGCTGCGCGGCCTGCGGCTTCGAGGCGCAGGGGTATTTCTGGCAATGTCCGGGCTGCCAGGCCTGGGAGAGCTTTCCGCCGCGCCGCATCGAGGAGCTGTGACCGCTGGGCGACCCGCGCCGCGGCTGTGGTAGTGTCAACGCCGACACCGCCCGATCAGTTGAATACCGGCCCGCCGGCGGCCTCAGCCGGCATGCTTTCGTCACCAGGAGTGTTCGCCCATGTTGAAGAAGATCCTCGTCCTTCTGAGCCTGCTCTACGCCGCCTTCGCCTTTGCCGCGGTCGACGCCAACACCGCCAGCGCCGCCGACCTGGACAGCGTCAAGGGCATCGGCCCCGGCATGTCCAGCCGCATCATCAAGGAACGCAAGAAGAGCGAATTCAAGGACTGGGCCGACTTCATCAGCCGCGTCAAAGGCGTGGGCGAGAAGAACGCCGCCAAGTTCTCTGCCGCTGGCCTGACGGTCAACGGCGCCGCCTACACCGCAGCGGCCGCGGCCAGCCCCGCCAAGCCGAAAGCGGCGCCGGCGGCAGCGAGCAGCAACACCGCGGCCAAGACCCCGGCCCCCAGCGCACCCGCAACGGCCGCCAGCAAACCCTGACGCCCACGCGCCCGCCGGGCGCCCTGACCCCTCGGACGGCACGCCAGCGCGTGCCGTTTTCTTTGCGCTTGATTACTACGATTTTGATAGCTTGCGGCGCAGTTCCATCAAGCGCCAGGAGCCGATTTGGTTGATGATCCTGTGAACGACCGTCGAACCTAGAAGCGGCAGTTGGACGCGCCCGCCGGTGCCGTGATCGGCGTGCCAGGCAAGGGCGATCGCGCAGCCTGCTCACCGCACTTCGGAAGTGATGATGGATCAGCGCGCACCATAGCCGCCCCCGCCCGGTGTGTGGATTTCGAAGATGTCGCCGGCCTGCATCTCCACGCTGCCGATGTGCTGCAGCTCCTGCACGCTGCCGTCGGCGCGCAGCACCCGATTGATGCCCACCGCGCCCGCCCCGCCGCCCGCCATGCCGAAGGCGCCGTGCACGCGGCCGTTGCTGAGGATGCTGGCGGTCATGGGCTCGAGAAAGCGCAGGCGGCGCACGCCCCCATCGCCGCCGCGCCAGCGCCCGGTGCCGCCCGAGCCGTGGCGGATCTCGTAGCTCTCCAGGCGCACCGGAAAGCGCCACTCCAGCACCTCGGGGTCGGTCAGGCGCGAATTGCTCATGTGCGTCTGCACCACGCTGGTGCCGTCAAAGCCCCCCACCAGCCCACCCTGGTGGTCGAACTCACCGCCCGCGCCCGAGCCGCCGGAGATGGTCTCGTAGTACTGGTAGCGCTCGTTGCCGAAGGTGAAGTTGTTGAGCGTGCACTGGCTGGCGCCCATCAGGCCCAGCGCGCCGATCAGCGCGTTGGTGATGCAGGTGGAGGTCTCGACGTTGCCGGCCACCACGCTGGCCGGCGGCTCGGGGCGCAGCATGCTGCCTGCGGGAATGGTCACCTCGATGGGCTTGAGGCAACCGGCGTTGAGTGGAATGTCGTCGTCCACCAGGATGCGGAACACGTACAGCACCGCCGCCATGCACACCGCGGTGGGCGCGTTGAAGTTGTTGCTCTGCTGAGGCGAAGTGCCGGAAAAATCGATCTTCGCGCTGCGCGTGGCGGCGTCGATGGCGACGGCCACCTGGATCTGCGCGCCGTTGTCCAGCGGCAGGGTGAAGCGCCCATTCGTCACCCGAGCGGCCAGACGGGTGATCGCCCGGCGCACGGATTCCTCGGCGTTGTCCTGCACGTGCTGCATGTAGGCCTGCACGACATCCAGGCCGAACTGCTCGACCATCTTGCGCAGCTCCTGCACGCCTTTTTCGTTGGCGGCGATCTGCGCCTTCAGGTCGGCCAGGTTCTGCAGCGGATTCCTGCTCGGGTATTCACCACTGGCCAGCAACTCCAGCACCTCGCGCTCGCACAGCCGCCCGCGATCGACCAGCTTGACGTTGTCGATCTGCACGCCTTCTTCTTCGATGCAGGTGGAAAACGGCGGCATCGAGCCGGGCGTGATGCCGCCGATGTCGGCGTGGTGGCCGCGCGAGCCGACGTAGAACACGGGCCGCGCCTCGCCGTCCAGACACACCGGCGTGATCACCGTGATGTCGGGCAGGTGCGTGCCGCCGTGGTAGGGGTCGTTCAGCACATAGACGTCGCCGCGCTGCATGTCGGGGTTGCGCGCGATCACGGCCCGGATGCTCTCGCCCATGCTGCCCAGGTGCACCGGCATGTGCGGCGCGTTGGCGATCAGGTGGCCCGCGGCGTCGAACAGCGCGCACGAGAAGTCCAGCCGCTCCTTGATGTTGACCGAGTAGGCGGTGTTCTGCAGCTGCAGGCCCATCTGCTCGGCGATGTTCATGAACAGGTTGTTGAACACCTCCAGCAGCACCGGGTCGACCTGGGTGCCGGCGGCAAAGCGTGCCGCGCGCGGGGCGGCGCGCTCGAGCAGCAGGTGATCCAGCCCCGTCAGGCGGGCGCGCCAGCCGGGCTCGAGCACGGTGGTGGCGTTGCGCTCGGCAATGATGGCCGGGCCCTCGATCACGTCGCCGGCGCGCAGGTCCTCGCGCACGATCAGCGCTGCCTCATGCCAAGCGCTTTGGCCGCCTGCGCCGCTGGTGTAGATGCGCACGGTGGCGCGCCGCGGCACGGAGCGCGGCGGCTGCAGCGGCTGCTCGATTTCGGCAGGGGCTTCGCCGGCGATCACCGCCTCGACCGACACCGCCTCGACGATCAGCGCCTTGCCCTGCATCAAAAAGGCAAAGCGCTGGCGGTAGGCCGCCTCGAAAGCCTGGGTGATGGCCTGCAGCGCGGCGGCGGCGCCCGCGCCGTCGAGCGCGCGGTCGAAGGCCACCACCAGGGCCGAGTCGGTGCCGGCGTAGCGCAGGTGCAGGCGCTGGTGCACCTGGATGGCGCCGCCACCGGCGTGCTGGCCTTGCAGCTGCGCGCGCGCCTCCTTGGCCAGGGCGTCGCCGGCGGCGCGCAGCGCGGGCAGTTGCGCGATTTCCAGCGGCAGCTCCAGCGCACGCTCGCGCATCAGCGTCTGGTCGGCCAGGCCCATGCCGTAGGCCGACAGCACGCCCGCCAGCGGGTGCACCAGCACGCGGTTCATGCCCAAGGCATCGGCCACGGCGCAGGCGTGCTGGCCGCCAGCACCGCCAAAGCACTGCAGGGTGTAGCGCGTCACGTCGTAGCCGCGCGCCACGCTGATCTTCTTGATGGCGCTGGCCATCTGCTGGTTGGCGATCTGGATGAAGCCGTGCGCCACCTCCTCGGACGTGCGCCCGCCGGCGGCGTCCTGCGCGGCGATCTCGGCAAAGCGCGCGCGCACCACCTCGGCGTCCAGCGGCGCATCGGCCGCGGGGCCGAACACGCGCGGAAAGTACGCGGGCTGCAGCTTGCCCACCATCACGTTGGCGTCGGTCAGCGCCAGCGGCCCGCCGCGCCGGTAGCTGGCCGGGCCCGGGTTGGCGCCGGCGCTTTCGGGACCCACGCGAAAGCGCGTGCCGTCAAAGCGCAGGATCGACCCGCCGCCCGCGGCCACGGTGTGGATGCTCATCATCGGCGCGCGCATGCGCACGCCGGCCACCTGGGTCTCGAACTCGCGTTCGAACTGGCCGGCAAAGTGGCTCACGTCGGTCGAGGTGCCCCCCATGTCGAAGCCGATCACGCGCTCCTGCCCCGCCAGCTGCGCGGTACGCGCCATGCCGACGATGCCGCCGGCCGGCCCGGACAGGATGGCGTCCTTGCCCTGGAAGGCGTGAGCGTCGGTCAGGCCGCCCGAGGACTGCATGAAGTACAGGGGCACACCCGGCATCTCGGCCGCCACCCGATCGACGTAGCGCCGCAGGATGGGCGACAGGTAGGCATCGACCACCGTGGTGTCGCCGCGGCTGACAAACTTCATCAGCGGGCTGGTCTGGTGGCTGGTCGAGACCTGGGTGAAGCCGATCTCGCGCGCCAGGCGCGCCGCCGCCTGCTCGTGCGCGACGTGCTTCCAGCCGTGGATGAACACGATCGCCACGCTGCGCAGACCGCTCTGGTACTGCGCGAGCAGCTCCTGTTTCAGCAGCACTTCGTCGAGCGGCAGGACCACCGCGCCATCGGCATCCACGCGCTCGCTGGCCTCGACCACGGCGGCGTACAGCAGCTCGGGCAGCACGATGTGACGATCGAACAGGCGCGGGCGCGCCTGGTAGGCGATGCGCAGCGCATCGCGAAAGCCGCACGTGGTCACCAGCAGCGTGGGTTCGCCCTTGCGCTCGAGCAGCGCGTTGGTGGCCACCGTGGTGCCCATCTTGACGCAGGCCACCTGCGCCGGCGTGATGGGCACGCCGCTGGCCAGCCCCAGCAGCTGGCGAATGCCGGCCACCGCCGCATCGGGGTACTGCTCGGGGTTGTCCGACAGCAGCTTGTGTGTCACCAAGGTGCCATCGGGGCGGCGCGCCACGATGTCGGTGAAAGTGCCACCGCGGTCGATCCAGAACTGCCAGCGTGTTGCGTGGAGAGCATGTTCCGACATCATGATCTTTCAATAAAACAGGGTTCTAACGCACAACTGGCGTGCGCAATAAGCTATCTAGTTCATAGCACTCCGGGCGCCCTCGGCAGCACGGCAGCGGCCCGCCCATGAGGCCGCATTATTCGCGCCGTGCCGCGCCACGGCGCGCGGCGGCGGGGTGGTGTTTCCACGGTTTGCGCGGGCGCCGCCAGCGTCTATGCTCGCGGCACGCCTTTTTCATTCCCATCAAGGAGTTGACATGACCCTGACCCGACGCACCCTGGGCGCCCTCGCCGTGTTGAGCCTGGGCGGCTTCGCCCTTTCAGCGGCTGCCCAGACCAAATGGGACCTGCCCTCGGCCTACCCGGCCAGCAACTTCCACACCGAAAACCTGGTGCAGTTCGCCAAGGACGTGGACGCCGCCACCGGTGGCAAGCTGAAGATCCAGGTGCATGACAACGCCTCGCTGTTCAAGGCGCCCGAGATCAAGCGCGCCGTGCAGGGCGGGCAGGCGCAGGCCGGTGAGCTGCTGATGGTCAACTTCCAGAACGAGTGGCCGGTGTGGGGCCTGGACGGCATCCCCTTCCTGGCCACCAGCTACGCCGAATCCAAGAAGCTGTACCAGGCCAGCAAGGCGACGGTGCAGAAGAAGCTGGCCGAACAGGGCATGGTGCTGCTGTACGCCGTGGCCTGGCCGCCGCAGGGCATCTTCACCAAGAAGCAGGTCGGCAGCGCGGCGGACCTCAAGGGCATCAAGTGGCGCGCCTACAGCCCGGCCACCGCGCGCATCGCCGAGCTGGTGGGCGCCCAGCCGGTGACGGTGCAGCAGGCCGAGCTGTCGCAGGCCATGGCCACCGGCGTGGTGGAAAGCTACATGAGCTCCGGCTCCACTGGCTACGACACCAAGACCTACGAGCACCTGAAGTTCTTTGCCGACACCCAGGCCTGGCTGCCCAAGAACGCCGTGATCGCCAACAAGAAGGCCTTCGACGCGCTCGACAAAGCCACCCAGGACGGTTTGCTCAAGGCCGCCGCCGACGCCGAGGCCCGCGGCTGGGCCACCAGCGAGCGCAAGACCAACGAATACCTGGACCTGCTGCGCAAGAACGGCATGACGGTGTACGCCCCCTCGGCCCAGCTGATGACCGACATGCGCAAGGTGGGCGACACCATGCTGAAGGAATGGCTGGACAAGGCGGGCGCCGAGGGCAAGGCCGTGGTCGACGCCTACCGCGCCGCCAAGTAAGCGCCCGCGCACCCCGTGGCACACTCCCCCGGGTTCGCCCGGCGGGAGTTTTTTTGAGCCCAGACCACGCAACCCGACCAAGGAGCCAACGTGCGGCGATTGCTCGATTTCCTCTACGACGCGGCGGCCTGGCTGGCGGCGCTGGCCATGGTCGGCGTGCTGCTGATGGTGCTGACCTCCATCCTCGGCCGTCTGCTCGACTTTCACCTGCCGGGCACCGACGCCTACGCCGGCTACAGCATGGCTGCGGCGGGCTTTCTGTCGCTGGCGCACACGCTCAAGAAGAACGAGCACATCCGCGTGACCCTGCTGATGGGGCGCCTGCGCGGCGGCGCGCGGCGCGGCATGGAGCTGTGGGCGCTGTCGGTGGCGGTGCTGCTGGCGGGGCTGTTCGCCTGGTTTTCGGTGCGGCTGGTCTGGCAGTCGCACCTGTTCAACGACATGTCCACCAGCAACGACGCCACGCCGCTGTGGATACCGCAGATCGCCATGGCCGTGGGCACGGTGATCCTGCTGCTGGCCTTCATCGATGAATGGGTGCTGGAGCTGCGCGGCCTGCGACAGCACGAGTCGGGCGACGAGGAGGCGCTGCACAATGAGTGACTTCGCCATCACCGGCCTGCTGATCCTGTCGTTGTTCGCGCTGCTGGGCAGCGGCGTGTGGATCGGCCTGACGCTGACCGGCGTGGCCTGGATCGGCATGCAGCTGTTCTCGGCCCGCCCGGCGGGCGACGCCATGGCGGTCACCATCTGGGGCTCGGCCTCCAGCTGGACGCTCACCGCCCTGCCCCTGTTCATCTGGATGGGCGAAATCCTGTTTCGCACCAAGCTGTCGGAAAGCATGTTTCGCGGCCTGGCGCCGTGGGTGACCTGGCTGCCCGGGCGGCTGCTGCACACCAATGTGATCGGCTGCGCCATCTTTGCCGCCGTGTCGGGCTCGTCGGCCGCCACCTGCGCCACCATCGGCAAGATGACCCTGCCCGAGCTGGGCAGCCGGGGCTACCCGCGCGACATCACCATCGGCTCGCTGGCCGGCGCCGGCACCCTGGGCCTGCTCATTCCGCCCTCGATCATCATGATCGTCTACGGCGTGACGGCCGACGTGTCGATCGCCAAGCTGTTCATCGCCGGCATCCTGCCGGGCATCCTGCTGGCAGCGCTGTTCTCGGGCTATCTGATGGTGTGGGCGCTGCTGCACCCCGCTCAGATCCCCATGCCCGACCGGCGCCTGAGCCTGGCCGAGAAGCTGCACGAATCGCGCCACCTGATTCCGGTGGTGCTGCTGATCGCCGCCGTGCTGGGTTCCATCTATTCCGGCGTGGCCACCGCCACCGAGGCCGCTGCCGTGGGCGTGGTCGGTTCGCTGCTGCTGTCGCTGGTGCAGGGCAGCCTGTCGTGGAGCACCTTCAAGACCGCGCTGCTGGGCGCCACCCGGCTGTACTGCATGATTGCGCTGATCCTGGCCGGCGCCGCCTTTCTGACGCTGGCCATGGGCTACATCGGCCTGCCGCGCCATCTGGCCGAATTCATCGGCGGCCTGGGCCTGTCGCCCTTCATGCTGGTTCTGGCGCTGGCGGTGTTCTACATCGTGCTGGGCTGCTTTCTGGACGGCATCTCGATGGTGGTGCTGACCATGGGCGTAATCCTGCCGACGGTGCAGGCCGCCGGGCTGGACCTGATCTGGTTCGGCATCTTCATCGTCATCGTGGTCGAGATGGCGCAGATCACGCCGCCCGTGGGCTTCAACCTGTTCGTGCTGCAGGGCATGACCAGGCACGATATCGCCTACATCGCGCGCGTCACGCTGCCCTTCTTCTTCCTGATGTGCGCCATGGTGCTGCTGCTGTGGTTCTTCCCGCAGATCGCCACATGGCTGCCGAAGAACATGTAACCCCCCCTGTGTCGCCTGCGGCGCCTTCCCCCTGGAGGCGGGACGCACCCACTGGCCGAGGGGACCCCGGCCACGGGAGCCCTGGCTTGACCTGCTCCGCGGCCATTCGACCTGTGCGAAGCAAGCCATCTGCCACTGAGTTGCGTGGCGACGATGCCGGCCCTGCCTCCTCCGGGGCGTTGGCGCCTGACCTGCTCCGCGGCCATCGGACCCATGCGGGGTGGGCGCAAGCGATGTGGCTAAGATGCCGGTCCGGCCCCTTCGGGGGTGTTTGAGACAGGTTGACTATCCGTGTTCAAGAATCTGATGCTGTATCGCCTGGGTCCCGGTTGGCCCGCATCGGCGGCGCAGCTCGAAGAAGCGCTGGCGCGCGAGCCGTTTGCCGAGTGCGGCGCCACGCAGCAGAAATCCACCGGCTGGGTAGCGCCGCGCGGCGAGCAGCATGGCGCGCTGGTCGAGGCGGTGGACGGCCAGTGGATCGCCCGCTTCGCCATCGAAACCAAGCCCGTGCCGGGCGACGCCGTGCGCCGCAAGGTGCAGCAGGCGGTGGCTGAGATCGAAAAGACCAGCGGTCGCAAACCCGGCAAGAAGGAGCTGCGCGACCTGCGCGACGACGCCCTGCTGGCCCTGCTGCCGCAGGCCTTTGCGCGCCGCAGCCAGGTGACGCTGTGGCTGAACCCGCAGCAGCGCTGGCTGGCGCTGGACGCCGGCAGCCAGGGCAAGGCCGACGAAGTGATTGCCAGCCTGGTGCGTGTGGCCGGCCAGGGCTTTGCCATCCACCTGCTGCAGACGGCGCACTCGCCGCAGGCCGCCATGACCGGCTGGCTGGCCGCCACCTCGGCCGACGACTGGCCCGAGGGCCTGCACGTGGAGCGCGAGTGCGAGCTCAAGGGCAGTGGCGACGAGCCGGCGGTGGTCAAGTTCACCCGCCACGAGCTGGCCACCGACGAGGTGCGCCAGCACATCGCCGAAGGCAAGCTGCCCACGCGGCTGGCGCTTGGCTGGCAGGGCCGCGTCGGCTTCGTGCTGACGCAAGCGCTGCAACTGAAGAAGATCGGCTTTCTGGACGGCGTGTTCGACGAGCGCCCGGCGCCAGCCAGCGCCGACGAACGCTTTGACGCCGACGTGGCCCTGGCCACCGGCGAGCTGCGCGGGCTGATCACCGACCTGATCGCCGCCCTGGGAGGCGAGATCGAACCCGGCACGCCCTCGGGCTTCACCGAAGCGCCCACACCGGCCAGCACCGTGACCGAAGAAGCCACGGTCGCCGCGGACGACCCGCCGTTCTGAGCACGCGCTGAGCCGGCCAAGCGCCCGCAACCCCGATGCACGCCGTTCTCGCCATCTGTCTGGGCGCCTGCGCCGGCGCCCTGCTGCGCTGGCAGCTCGGCCTGTGGCTCAACCACGCTGGCGCCTGGCTGCCCTGGGGCACGCTGGCGGCCAACCTGATCGGCGGCTACCTGGTCGGGCTGGCGGTGGCGCTGCTGCACCATCACCCGCAGCTCGACCCGACCTGGCGGCTGCTGCTGGTGACCGGCTTTCTGGGCGCGCTGACCACCTTTTCCAGCTTCAGCGCCGAAGTGGTGGACATGGCGCTGGCGCAACGCTGGGGGCTGGCCGCGGTCACCGTGCTGGCGCACCTGTCGGGCTCGCTGCTGCTGACCTTCGCTGGCATCCGGACCGCTCTGGTTTTGATAGCTGCTCGCGCTTGATGGACGGGCGCTAGTGCAGTGTTTCGCGCGGTCATCCCGGCAGCGCCAGCACCACCACGCGGTCGTCGACCTGCGCCAGGGCGGCTGAGCCGGCACGCAGCCGGTTGGGCCGCTCGGCGAATCCCACCAGTTGCTGGCCACCCGTCAGGGTCAGCGTGACCTCGTCGCCGTGGGTGCCGCGGAACACCCGCAGCACGCGCCCCGGCAGCACCCCCGGGCGCGGCGCCCCGCTGGCGGCGGGCACCACCCGCACGGCGGTGGCCTTGGTCAGCGCCAACAGCGCCAGCCCGGGTGCCAGGCCCAGCAGCTCGGCGCTCTCGCGCGTGATGAGCGCCGCCAGCTCGGCGCCACCATCGAGCGCCAGGCGCACCCGCACCATGGGTTCGCGCGGGCCGGCGCCCACCAGTTCGAGCACGCGGGCGCGCAGATGGTTGCGCATGCTGGTGCGTGGCGCGGCGATGGCGTCGTCGGCGGCGCCCAGTTGCGACAGCACGGCTTGGCGCGCCTGCGCCAGGCGGGTGGCCGCGTGCAACAGCCGTTCGCCGGCAGGCGTCAGGCGCGCGCCGCCGCCGCCGGCACCGCCGACGCTGCTGTCCACCAGCGCCTCACCCGCCAGGTTGGTCAGCGTGTGCAGCGCCTGCCAGGCCGCCTTGTAGCTGACGCCCGCCACCCGCGCCGCCTGCGAGATGGAGCCGTGCGCACCCACCAGTTGCAGGATCAGGATGCGCTTGTCGGCCTGGCCATACCCCAGGCTGGAGGCGGACAAGGTCTTTTTCGTCATGTCGCCCATTGTCTCGCAGACATAGGCGAACACCGCCGCTTCCACGGCGGCCGCGAGGCGCTTCAACCTGGAAATGGCAGTTGGATGCGCCCGCCCGCGCCGTGCTCGGCGTGCCAGGCAAGACGCGACGCCGCATGGCGCGGCGAGCGCGGTGCGGGCGGGTGGGCAGCGTGCTCACCCAAGAGGTGAAGGCCACCGCAGCCGCGAAACCCTGCAGGGATGCGGCCTGCCCGATGATGACAAGCGGTCAACTGCCGTCTCGAAGTTCAATCGATCGGCACGATGCGGATGGTGGCCGGGCTGGCGGCGTTGGGCGCCGTCACGGCCGCGAACAGGCGCTTGTTCTGCGCGTCGTAGGCCACGCCGCGGATGCCGGGCCAGCCGCTGGCCAGCGTCCTGACCTTGCCGTCCGGCGCCACCGCGTACAACGTGCCGGCGCCGCCGCCGAAGAACAGCGTTCCATCGGGCCCGGCCGTCATCAGATCGATGCTGTCGGCGGAGATGAATTCGGCAACGACGCGCCCATCCTCAGCCTTCGCCGGCTGCGCCCGCACGGCGGCCAGCGAATAGGCCAGCACCTTGCCCGTGCCCTGATCGGACACGAACAGCTGGTCGCCCACCACCGCCACCCCGGCAGGCTTGCTGAGGCCCGTGATCAGGTCCTGCTCGCTGGCCTGCCCGCCGGCGGCCACGGTCAGCTCGCTGATGACGCCGCTCGGTCCGGGCGCGCCGCCACCCCGGAACCAGCCGTCGATCAGTTTGCCGTCGGCCGTGGGCGTGATGGCGATGCGCCGGCGGTCGCCGGCCAGTCCCGTCAGGTTGTAGGGTTGGCCCGACTTGGGCACGGCGACCACCGTGCCGTAGCTGCCGAAGCCGAAGCGCGTGACGTACAGCGTGCCGTCCGCAGCGCGCGTGAGCTGGCCCAGCGAGTGACGCTGATTGGCCTCCATGGCCGGCAGCTGGTGCGCCACGGAGAACTTGTCGTCGCCGTCCCAGATTCTGATGGCATTGACGTTTGCCTCGTCGTCGGTCAGGTACAGACGCGATGCCTGCGCATCCCAGTACAGGCCGTTGAGCTTGGCCTGGACCTCGATGGTGGTCGGGCCACGGTCGGCCACCTCGTCGTCGCCGTTACCGCCGCAGGCGGCAAGCGACAGCAAGGCAAACCCGGTAGCCACCAGCAGCCCGCGCCGCGCGCGCGCCCAGAAAGAGTCCGTGTCCTGCCGTGCCGTCATGTTCATGGTTCGTCCTTTTCTATCGTGGTGAAGGTGGAGTGATGCGCTATTCTATCGGTGAATAACGACGTTCGATACCCACGAGGAACCCACCATGACGCACACACCGCTGCGCGCTCGCGTCGCTGCCGCACTTGCCCTGCTGTCGCTTGCCGCCTGCGGCGGCGGGGACAGCGCCGATGCAGGACCGCCGCCGGTGCCGCCAGCCTGGGCCTGGTCACTGCCGGCAGGCCTGGCGCCGCCCCTGGTGCCGGCCGACAACCCGATGAATGCAGCCAAGGTGGAGCTGGGGCGCCACCTGTTCTACGACGTGCGCCTGTCGGTCAACAACACGTTGTCCTGCGCCGGCTGCCACGCCGTCAACCTGGCCTTCGCCGACGGCCGCGCCGTGGCGCGCGGCGCCACCGGGCAGAACCACCCGCGCAACGCACCCAGCCTGGTCAACGCCGCCTACCAGGCCACGCTGGACTGGAGCAACCCGGCGCCGCGCACGCTGGAGCAGCAGATGCACACGCCCCTGTTCGGCGAGCAGCCGGTCGAGATGGGTGTGAACGACACCAACCGCGACGCCATCGTGCAGCGCCTGAAGGACGACGCACGCTACCCGCCGCGTTTCGCCCAGGCCTTTGGCGGCGAAGCGATGCCCATCCACTGGGACAACGTGATCAAGGCCATCGCCGCCTTCCAGCGCACGCTGGTGGCGGCCGGCAGCCGCTACGACCAGGCGCTGGCCGGCACGGCCACGCTGACTGAAAGCGAGCAGCGCGGCCAGCGCCTGTTCTTCGGCGAGCGCGCGCTCTGCGCGCAGTGCCACAGCGGCCCCAACCTGGGCGGCGGTGCGTTCGTCAGCGCCCAGGGCCGCGTGGGCGAGCCGGGGTTCTACAACATCGGCCTGTTCAACATCGGCGGCACCGGTGCTTACCCGACCAACAACCGGGGTTTGCTCGAATTCACCGGCAGGCCCGAGGACATGGGCAGGTTCCGCGCGCCCAGCCTGCGCAACGTCGCGCTGACCGCACCCTACCTGCACGACGGCAGCGTCGCCACGCTGGAAGCGGTGGTGGCGCTGCATGCCGCCGGCGGCCGCGTGCTCGGCAACGGCCCGTACGAAGGCGACGGCCGCGCCAACCCGTACAAGGATCCGCGGATCGATCAGATCGACATCGACGCGCAGGACCAGGCCGACTTGGTGGCCTTCCTGCGTGCGCTGACGGACGACCGCATGCTTGCGCGCCCCGAGTTCGCCAATCCCTTCGTTCCCTGAGTTAGACTCGTTGTCCCGAAATTGAATAACGCTACCGGCGCCGCCGCGCCGGCTTCCAGGAGAGTTCACCCATGCGTCCCATCCGTACCCTTGTGACCCTGGCCGCCGTGATGGTGGCTGCGTGGTCCGCGCACGCCGAAACGGTCCACGTCGCCGTGGCGGCCAACTTCACCGAACCGGCCAAGGCGCTGGCCGCCATTCTGGAAAAGACCACCGGACACGAGGCCAGGCTGTCGTTCGGCGCCAGCGGGGCGTTCTACGCGCAGATCAAGAACGGCGCGCCGTTCGACGTGTTCCTGTCGGCCGACGACGAGCGCCCCGCGCGGCTGGAAAAGGAAGGCGACACCGTCCCCGGCTCGCGCTTCACCTACGCCACCGGTCAGCTGGTGTTGTGGTCGGCCAAACCCGGCCTGGTGGACGACAAGGGCGAGGTACTCCAAGGCGGCCAGTTCAACAAGCTGGCCATCGCCAACCCCAAGATTGCGCCCTACGGCGCGGCCGCCGTCGAGGCCATGAACCGGCTGGGTCTGCAAGCGACCCTCCAGCCCAAGCTGGTGACCGGCGAGAGCATCGGTCAGACCTACAACTTCGTCGCCACCGGCAACGCCGACCTGGGTTTCGTGGCCATGTCGCAGGTGCTGCAGGGTGGGCGGCTCAAGGGTGGTTCGATGTGGGTGGTGCCGGGCACGCTGCACGCGCCCATCGTGCAGGACGCCGTGATCCTCAAGCGCGGACAGGGCAACCCCGCGGCCAAAGCCTGGATGGCGCTGCTGAGCTCGCCGCGCACCAAGGACCTGATCCGCAGCTACGGCTACGCCGTGAAGTAAGCCCTTCAAGGCAAAATGGGCCTTCGGCGCTTGCACATCAAGCGCCAACAGCTATCAAAACATGAGTTACGGCGGCGCCCCGGCGCCGCCTGAGCATTTGCTTTGCCCCATGCTTGACGCCACCAGCCTTGCCGCCGTCCGGCTCTCGATCGAGCTGGCGCTGGCCACCACCTGCATCCTGCTGGTGCTGGGCACGCCCCTGGCGTGGTGGCTGGCGCGCGGCGACGCGGGCGCGCTGGCCTGGTTGCGCACGCCGGTGCGCACGCTGGTGGCCATGCCACTGGTGCTGCCACCATCGGTGCTGGGGTTTTATCTGCTGGTCATGCTGGGGCCACAGGGTCCGCTGGGCCGCCTGACGCAGGCGCTGGGCTGGGGCACGCTGGCGTTCAGCTTCTGGGGCCTGTTGCTGGGTTCGCTGGTGTATTCGCTGCCCTTCGTGGTGCAGCCGCTGGTCAACGCCTTCGAAGCCATCGGCCGCCGCCCACTGGAGGCCGCGGCCACGCTGCGCGCCAGCCCGCTGGATGCGTTCCTGCATGTGGCGCTGCCGCTGGCGCGGCCGGGCTACCTGACCGGCGCCGTGATGGGCTTCGCCCACACCCTGGGCGAATTTGGCGTGGTGCTGATGATCGGCGGCAACATCCCCGGCCAGACGCGCGTCATCTCGGTGCAGATCTACGACCATGTCGAGGCGCTGGAATACACCCAGGCGCACTGGCTGGCCGGCGGCATGCTGGTGTTCAGCTTCCTGGTGCTGCTGACCCTGCACCTGACGCAATCGCGCAAGGCGCCGGCATGACGCAGGGCACCGGCCACGACATCGAACTGCGCGCCCAGGTGCGCATGGGCAGCGGCTTTCGGCTCGGGGTTGAGCTGCGCCTGCCAGGCCAGGGCGTGACGGCGCTGTTCGGCCCCTCGGGCTGTGGCAAGACCACGCTGCTGCGCGCCGTGGCCGGGCTGACGCGGCCGTCACCGGGGCGCGTGGCGGTGGGCGGCGACGTGTGGCAGGACGACGCGCACCGCATCTGGCGCCCCACCCACCGGCGCCCGCTGGGCCTGGTGTTTCAGGAAGCCAGCCTGTTCGAGCACCTGACGGTGCAGGGCAACCTGGACTTCGGTCTGCAGCGCGTGCCCGCCGCCGAGCGGCGCGTGGCGCTGCCGCAGGCGATCGAGCTGCTGGGCCTGGGCCCCATGCTGGCACGCCGCCCGGCGCAGCTGTCGGGCGGCGAGCGCCAGCGGGTGGCGATCGCGCGCGCGCTGGCCACCAGCCCGCGCCTGCTGCTGATGGACGAGCCGCTGGCCTCGCTGGATGCCGCACGCAAGGCCGAACTGCTGCCCTACTTCGAGCGGCTGACGCGCGAGCTGCGCCTGCCGATGCTGTACGTCACCCATGCGCTCGACGAAGTGATCCGCCTGGCCGACCACCTGGTGCTGCTGCGCGATGGCGAGGTCGTCGCGCACGGCCCGGTCGAGGCGCTGCTGACGCGCCCGGACGTGGCGCGCACCCAGGGCGATGCCGCCAGCGCGCTGGTGAGCGCACAGGTGCTGAGCTTCGACCCGCACTACCAGTTGCTGCAGGTGGCGTTCGATCACGGTGTCCTGCACTGCGTGCACAGCGCCGGCACCCCGCCGCGCACGCCGGGCCAGCGCGTGCGCCTGCGGGTGCAGGCGCGTGACGTCAGCCTGTGCCTGTCCGCCGCGCACGACACCAGCATCCTCAACGTGCTGCCGGCCCGCGTGCGTTCGCTGGCCGAAGACGGCCCGGCGCAGGTGCTGGTGGCGCTGGACCTCGGCGCCACACCGCTGCTGGCGCGCGTCACGCGCAAATCGGCCGAGGCGCTGGCGCTGGCGCCCGGGCAGTCGGTGTATGCCCAGATCAAGGGCGTGGCGGTGCTCGACTGACGCCCCGTTCAGCCCGCCTTGGCGTCACCACGATCGAGCGGGCGGCCCGAACTGCGCCAGGCCGGCACACCGGTGCGGAACCAGTACACCTTGGTGTAGCCGGCCTGCAGGGCGGCGCGGCTGGCCTTGAAGCTCTTCCAGCATTCCGGGCCGTTGCAGCCGAACACCAGCGGCTGCGCCTTGTTGTCGCCCAGGCGCTGGAGGTCGAACTGATCCAGCTTGGGGTCGTAGCCCGGATCCTTGGCGCTCTTTTCGACGTACGGCACCAAGATGGCGCCCGGCACATGGCCGGCGGCGAACTCTTCCTGGTTGCGTGCGTCGATATAGCGCGCGCCAGCGGCCAGCAGCGACTCCACCTGCGCCGGGTCTTCGATCAGGGTCGCGCCTTCCAGGGTGCGCGGCGTGAAGTAGCCCAGCGTGGACACGTACTCGAAATCCTTGACCGTCAACGTGCCGGTGTAGCCAAAGGCATCGAGCCTGGCCAGCTCGGCCATGAGCGCGCTGCGCAGGGTGTCGGCCGACACCTGGGCGTCCTTGTGCAGCGCCACGCTCAGACCCGGCACCTCGCGGCTCTGCCAGACCACCTTGACCTTCTTGCCGCTCGCCGCCCAGCGCTTGGCCACGACCTCCTCCACCGCCACCACGTCGCAGCGGCGCAGCTCCAGGCAGGTCAGCAGGGCGTCCTGGTAGCGTGTCTGGTAGATCGACGGGTACTGGCGTGCCAGCGTGGTGTTGCCGGCCTGCACCTCGCCACGCAGCAGATAGGTCACCACGCTGTCCTGGCCCGGCATGCCCAGGCGCTTGCCCTTGCTCTGGGCCCAGTCGGCGATGGCGCTGCCCTCGGCCGCCACCAGCACGGCGCGCGCCTTCTGGGTGGCGCCGACCACCGGCACGTAGCCGTAGCGCACGGCGCTGCCGATGACCGGCGCCGGCCCCACCATCAGGTCGAACACGTTGGCGCGGCCGGCATTCATGTCGGCCGTGGCGTCGCTGGAAAAGCGGGCCTGCGCCGCGCTGGCGCCGGCCTTGCGCAGCCCGGCATCCAGCGCGCCCTTCCAGGCGTTGAAGATGCCCACGCGATCGGCCTCGATCTGGTCGCCCGGATTGATCGACACCCGGATCTGGGCCTGCGCCGGCAGCAGCAGCAGGCCAAGCGCAACGCCCAACGCATGGTGGCAGAGCGTCCGCCAGGAAGGGAAACATGCCATGACCAACCCTCCTGAAAGTGTAACTGGATACTTATTATTTCATTTTCTGCGAGTCCAGTCACCTGTTCAGGGGGTCAGACGCCGCCTCAAGGTCGCGCGTCCGGGAAAAACAACGCCTGGCCCCCGATGCGGTAGCTGGCGATGGCGGCCTGACCGGCGGGCGACGTCACCCAGTCGACAAACTTCTGTGCCTCGGCGGCCTTGACCTGCGGGTGGCGTGCCGGGTTGACCACCAGCACGCCGTAGGGATTGAACAGGCGCGGGTCGCCTTCGACCAGGATTGCCAGGTCGGCCCGGTTCCTGAAGTTGAGCCAGGTGCCCCGGTCGGCCAGCACGTAGGCGCCGCTGGCGGCAGCCATGTTCAGCGCCGGCCCCATGCCGCAACCGCATTCGCGATAGCCACGCCCGCGCGCTTCGGTCAGGCCCGCCTGGGCCCAGTAGCGCAGTTCGGCGCTGTGGGTGCCGCTTTTGTCGCCGCGCGAAATGAAAGGCGCGTGCGCCCCCGCCAACTGCCGCATGGCCTGCACGATGTCGCGGCCGCGCGCCCCGGCCGGGTCGCTGCGCGGGCCGACCAGGACGAAGTCGTTGTACATGACCGGGTGGCGCTTGAGGCCCCAGCCGTCGGTGACGAACTGCTCCTCGGCCTTCGGGTCATGCACGAACAGCACATCGGCGTCGCCGCGCCGGGCGATGTCCAGCGCCTGCCCGGTGCCCACCGCCACCACCTTGACGTCGATGCCGCTGGCCTGGCGGAACTGCGGCAGCAGGTGGGCAAACAACCCCGACTGTTCGGTCGAGGTGGTCGAGGCCATCACGATGGTTTGCGCCCAGGCCACCGGAAATGCTATCGTTAAGATAGCTGCCAGCGCAGTCTGCAAAAGCGCCAGAGGCCAAAAGTTTCTGAATTTTTGCATCACATTTCTCCTTGCACGAAGGCCGCCGCCACCGGCGCCACCGAGCTCAGCCGCGCGTGGTCGAAGAACTGTGCCACAGGCAGATCGGCCAGCACGCGCCCCTGGTCCAGACAGATGACCCGCTGCGCCAGGCGCCTGACCTGGCCCAGGTGGTGGCTGGCGAACACCATGGTCAACGGCGCCGCGTCGGGCGCCGTGCCGGTGAACGCGCGCATCAGCGCCTCGACCTCGAGCCTGGCGTGCGGGTCCAGGCTGGCCGTGGGCTCGTCCAGCAACAGCAGTTGCGCCTGCTGCGCCCAGGCACGCGCCAGCGCCACGCGCTGCTGCTGCCCGCCCGACAGGCCGGGCGCGCGGCGCGACGCCAGTTCGGCCAGTTGCACGCGCTCCAGCGCCCGCAACGCGCGCTCCTGCGCCTGGCGCCACGGCAGGCCGCGCAGCCACAGCCCGAGCGCGACGTTGCGCAGCACCGTGGTGCGCATCATCCAGGGGCGCTGAAACAGCATCGCCTGCGCCCGGCGCGCCGGCACCACCAGCTGGCCCTCGGTCGGCGCGATCAGACCGTGGATCACCCGCAGCAGCGTGCTCTTGCCGCTGCCGTTGCCGCCGATCAGGGCCACGCACTCGCCGGCGGCGATCTCCAGCCCCACGCCCTGCAGCGCCTGCACCCGGCCGAAGCGCACGCCCACATCCTGCAGGCGGATCAGCGGCGCCGCTGCGCCCGGGGGGCCGGCGGGACGGCTCATGCGGCCCACCGTCCCTGCACCGCGCCGGGGGCCAGAGCGTCGGTGCGCGCTCGCCAATGGCGCAGGCCGGCCATGGCGGCGTTGAGCAGCAGCACCACCGACAGCAGCACCATGCCCAGGCCCAGCGCCAGCGGCAGATCGCCCTTGCTGGTCTCCAGCGCGATGGCGGTGGTCATCACCCGCGTGAAGCCGTCGATGTTGCCGCCGACGATCATCACTGCGCCCACCTCCGACACCGCCCGGCCAAACGCCGCCATCAGCACCATCAGCAGGGCGCAGCGCTCGTCCCAGGCCAGCAGCAACCCGCGCAGGCAAGGGCCGGCACCCAGCGACGCCAGCTGCTCGCCATGCCGGAGGTCGGCGTCTTCCACCGTCTGGCGCGTGAGCGCGGCGATCACCGGCACCACCAGCACCGCCTGCGCCAGCACCATGGCCTGAAAGCTGAACAGCCAACCCAGAAAACCCAGCGGGCCGCTGCGCGACAGCAGCAGATACACCAGCAGCCCGACCACCACCGACGGCAGGGCCAGCAGGGTGTGCAGCAGCGTCAGCACGGCCTCGCGCCCGCGAAAGCGCGCCACCGCGAGCGATGCACCGGCCAGCAGCCCGACCCCACAGGCCAGCAGGCAGGCCAGCCCGCTGACCGCCAGCGATCGGCCCACCACCGACCACAGCAGCGGGTCCAGCGAAGCGATGAGTTGCAGCGCGGCGCGCGCGCTTTCGGCCAGGGTGCTCATGGTGTCGAATGGCGCAGACCGTGCCGATGCTATACGGCGCCGCCCCAGGGGCCTCATTACAATCGCCTGCGATCTGTCTGCGGCATGGCCCACCCGGTTACCGCCGCCCCTGGTCGCGCCCACCCTGCGCACCACGCCCCCTCACGGAGATCCCGATGCAAGCGCTGCTCAAGTTTTCGCGTGCCGTCGACTGGCTCAATGCCTCGCTCGGTCGTTTCGTCATCTGGCTGATCTTCGGTGCCACCATCATCAGCGCGCTGAACGCGGTGGTCCGCAAGGCCTTCGACACCAGCTCCAACGCCTTCCTCGAGGTGCAGTGGTATCTGTTCGCCTGGTCGTTTCTGGCCGCCGCGGGCTACACGCTGCTGCACCGCGAGCATGTGCGCATCGACGTGCTCAACAGCCGCCTGCCCAAGAACGTGCAGCTGTGGATCGAGATCCTGGGCTATGTGCTGTTCCTGACGCCGGTCTGCGTCATCGTGCTGTGGATGAGCACGCCGATCGTGTTCGAACGGATCGCCTCCGGCGAGATGTCACCCAACCCCGGCGGCCTGATCCGCTGGCCGGTGTGGGCGGCGCTGCCGATCGGCTTCGTGCTGCTGCTGCTGCAGGGCTGGTCGGAGCTGATCAAGTGCATCGCCTTCCTGCGCGGCCAGGGGCCGGATCCGACCGTGAAGGCCCTGGACAAGACCGCCGAGCAGGAGCTCGCGGACGCGCTGCGCCAGCAGCAGAGCGCCAGCCAGACCCACTGACGCGCACGCGGAGCATCTGCACCATGGAATTCATCGCTGCCAACTTTGCCCCGGTGATGTTCGCCGGGCTGATCGTGTTCCTGATTCTGGGCTTTCCCGTGGCCTTCAGCCTGGGCGCGGCCGGTCTGTTCTTTGCCCTGGTGGGCGTGGAGCTGGGGGTGTTCACCAGCGCCATCTATTCCTGGCTGCCGCAGCGCCTCATAGGCATCATGAGCAACGAGACCCTGCTGGCCGTGCCCTTCTTCACCCTCATGGGGCTGATTCTGGAGCGCAGCGGCATGGCCGAGGATCTGCTCGAGACCGTGGGCCAGGTGTTCGGCCCGCTGCGCGGCGGCCTGGCGCTGGCCGTGGTGCTGGTGGGCGCCATGCTGGCCGCCACCACCGGCGTGGTGGCCGCATCGGTGATCTCCATGGGCCTGATCTCCATGCCCATCATGCTGCGCTATGGCTATGACCGACGCCTGGCCTCGGGCGTGATCGCCGCCTCGGGCACGCTGGCGCAGATCATCCCGCCATCGCTGGTGCTGATCGTGCTGGCCGACCAGATGGGCAAGAGCGTGGGCGACATGTACAAGGGCGCCTTCATCCCCGGCTTTGCGCTCATGGGCCTGTACATCCTGTGGGTGTTTGCGCTGGCCATCTTCAAGCCCAGCATGGTGCCGGCCCTGCCGCCCGAGGCCCGCACCTTCCGCGAGCCCAATGGCCATTCGGGCTACCGCTCGCTGGGCGTGCTGGCCCTGCTGTCCACGGCCGTGGCCGTGGTGCTGGCCAGGAACATGGAGGCCGTGCACACCTGGTGGCAGGGCACGCCCGTCGAGTTCGTGCCCACCGACGAAAAGATCGTCGTCGCCATGTGCGGCGGCACCTTCGTCGCCTGGCTGATCGCGCTCGTCAACCGCATCACGCGCATGGGGCTGCTGTCGCAACTGGCCGAGCGCGTGACCTTTGTGCTGATTCCGCCGCTGCTGCTCATCTTCCTGGTGCTGGGCACCATCTTCCTGGGCGTGGCCACCCCCACCGAAGGCGGCGCCATGGGCGCCATGGGCGCACTGATCATGGCTGCCATGCGCCGGCGCATCAACATGGACCTGCTCAAGCAGGCACTGGGCACGACCACCAAGCTGTCGTCGTTCGTGATGTTCATCCTGATCGGCGCCACCATCTTCAGCATGGTGTTCCAGGCGGCCGACGGGCCGGTGTGGGTCGAGCACCTGATGGCCAAGCTGCCCGGAGGGCAGATCGGCTTTCTGATCTTCGTCAACGTGATGATCTTCCTGTTGGCGTTCTTCCTGGACTTCTTCGAGCTGTCCTTCATCGTCGTCCCGCTGCTCGCGCCGATTGCCGACAAGATGGGCATCGACCTGATCTGGTTCGGGGTGCTGCTGGCGGTGAACATGCAGACCTCCTTCATGCACCCGCCGTTTGGTTTTGCGCTGTTCTTCCTGCGCTCGGTCGCACCCGAGAAGCCCTATGTGGACCATGTGACGGGCAAGACCATCGAGCCCGTGACCACCATGCAGATCTACAAGGGCGCCATCCCCTTCCTGGTGCTGCAGCTGACCATGGTGGCCATCCTGATCGCCTTCCCCGGCCTGGTGACCAGCAACCTGGACAAGAAAGTCGACGTGGACATGAAGGCCGTGGGCGAGCAGATGTTCGAGCAGCTCAACCAGGACAGCGAGGCCGAAGGATTGGGCGAGGGCCGGGAAGACGGCATCGGTACCCAGGAGCCGGGCAGCAGCAGCGAAGAATCACCCGCCATCGAAGGCCTGGAAGCTCCCGCCGACCCGTCCTCACCAGAGGCAGGCCAGGAGGGCAACCAGGGCCAAGAGGACGACGACCCCGTGAAGGCTCTGGAGCGCGCGGCCGGCAAGCCGTCATCCTGAGCGGCATGAAAGAACCGCAGCCCTTGACAGGCTGCGGTTTTTTTTGTGCCCCCCGGCAATTACACCGGGGTGCGCCAGACCCTGACACTCAGATCTTCAGCGTGCTCATGTCCTGGGTGAACGCCAGCTCGGAGATGCGGTTCCAGAGGATCTGGTCGCGCTGGAAGGCGCGCATGTCTTCGTAGATCTTCTTGAACAGGGCGTCCTTGCCGCTGTGCTCCTGATAGACCGCCTGCGCGGCCTTGAAGCCGGCTTCCACCACGGGTTTGGGAAAGCGCTTGAGCTGCGTGCCCGAGCCCACCAGACGCTTGAGCGAGATGGGGTTGAGGTGCATGTACTTGGAGGTGCCATCGGCATAAGCCACGTCGGCAGCGGCGCGAACGATGGCCTGGTTCTCGGGCGAGAGCTTGGCAAACGCCTTCTTGTTGATGAAGAACTCCAGCTCCGCGCTGCCTTCCCACCAGCCGCCGTAGTAGTAGTACTTGGCGACCTTGTTGAAACCCAGCTTCTCGTCGTCGTAGGGGCCGACGAACTCCACGGCATCGAGCGTGCCCTTTTCCAGGGCCTGGTACACCTCGCCCACCGGCATGTTCTGCGCCACCACGCCCAGCTTGGCCATGGACTCGCCGAACACGCCGCCACCCAGGCGCATCTTCAGACCCTTGAAGTCGGCCGGGGTCTTCATTTCCTTGCGGTACCAGCCGCCCATCTGGGTGCCGGTGCTGAGGGCGCTCAGGCCGAAGAAGTTGTACTTGTCGTACAACTCGTCCATCAGCTTGCGGCCGTTGCCGTGGCGCTTCCAGGCCTGCATCTGCTGGGCGGTGAAACCAAACGGCACGGCGCAGCCGAAGGCAAATGCCGGGTGCTTGCCGGTGTAGTAGTACGAGGCCGTCTCGCCCATTTCCAGCGAATCGTCGGCCAGGGCGTCGACGATGCCAAAGGCCGGCACCAGCTCGCCCGCAGCATGCACGGAGACCTCGAACTTGCCGCCCGACAGGGCCTTGACGGTTTCGGAGAACTTCACGGCGCAGCCATGCAGGGTCTCCAGCGACTTCGGAAAGCTGGTGGCTATGCGCCAACGCACGGCCGCCTGCGCATGCACCGCCGGCGCCACGCCGGCAGCCAGCACCCCGGCGATGCCGGCACGCTTGATCAGGGAACGACGATCCATGTTGCGTACTCCTCAAAAAAAAGAACAACCGGTCGAGTGTAGCGGCTTGTAAACCGCGCCAGCCATTAGGGCATTCACTTGATCGGATCGCCGGGCGCCGTGGCGCTCCTGAATGGTCAGCTGACCGCTTTCAGGTTGCGCTGAGGCGGCATCAGCCACGAGCCCAGGTGCGAGCGCACCGAACCCTCGATGCCAGTGGCATCCAGGCCCTCGAGCGCCAGCAGTCGCGCCGGATCGCCGTGCTCGATGAAGCGGTCAGGCAGGCCCAGGTGCAGCAGCGGCTTGACCACCCCGGCCGCGGCCAGCGCCTCGGCCACGGCGCTGCCGGCACCACCCATGATGGCGCCCTCCTCGATCGTCACCAGCGCGTCGTGGCTGGCTGCCACCTGCATCAGCAGCTCGGCGTCCAGCGGCTTGACCCAGCGCATGTTGACCACCGTGGCGTCCAGCCGTTCGGCGGCGGCAAGCGCGGGGTACAGCAGCGTGCCGAACGCCAGGATGGCCACCCCCTTGCCCTGGCGCCGGACTTCACCCTTGCCGAACGGCAGCCCGGTCAGCTGAGCCAGCGGTGCCACGCCGGCTCCGGCACCACGCGGGTAGCGCACCGCCACCGGATGGCTCTGCTCGTAGGCCGTGGTCAGCAACTGACGGCACTCGCGTTCGTCGGCCGGGCAGGCCAGGCTGACGTTGGGCACGCAGCGCAGAAAGGCGATGTCGTAGTTGCCGGCATGGGTGGCGCCATCGGCACCGACCAGGCCCGCGCGATCCAGCGCGAACACCACCGGCAGGTTCTGGATGGCGACGTCGTGGATCAGCTGGTCGTAGGCGCGCTGCAGGAAGGTGGAATAGATGGCCACCACCGGCTTGAGGCCCTCGCAGGCCAGACCGGCGGCAAAGGTGACGGCATGCTGCTCGGCAATGCCGACGTCGTAGTAGCGGTCCGGAAAGCGCTTGTGGAATTCGACCATGCCCGAACCTTCGCGCATGGCCGGGGTGATGCCCACCAGCTTGCGGTCGTGCGCCGCCATGTCGCACAGCCACTGCCCGAACACCTGGGTGAAGGTGGGCGCTGCCGGGGCGCTGGGCTTGACCAGGCCCACCGCCGGATCGAACTTGCCTGGGCCGTGGTAGGCCACCGGATCGGCCTCGGCCAGCTTGTAGCCCTGGCCCTTTTTGGTGACCACGTGCAGGAACTGCGGCCCGGCCTTGTCGCGCATCAGGTCGCGGATGTTTTCCAGCGTCGGGATCAGCGAATCCAGATCGTGGCCGTCGATCGGACCGATGTAGTTGAAGCCGAACTTCTCGAACAGCGTGGCCGGCACCACCATGCCCTTGGCGCCCTGCTCCAGCCGCCGGGCCAGCTCGAACAGCGGCGGCACCGTGCCCAGCACCGTCTTGCCCACGCTCCTGGCGGCGGCATAGAAGTGGCCGCTCATCAGCTGCGCCAGGTAGCGGTTGAGCGCGCCCACCGGCGGGCTGATGGACATGTCGTTGTCGTTGAGCACCACCAGCAGGCGGGCGTCGCGCTCGACCCCGGCGTTGTTGAGCGCCTCGAAAGCCATGCCGGCGGTCATGGCGCCGTCGCCGATGATGGCCACCGCGTGGCGGTCCTCGCCCTTCTGTCGCGCCGCCAGCGCCATGCCCAGCGCGGCCGAGATGCTGGTGGACGAATGCGCGGTGCCGAAGGTGTCGTACTCGCTTTCGTCGCGGCGCGGAAAGCCGGACATGCCGCCCAGCTGACGCAACGTGGGCATGCGCTCGCGTCGCCCGGTCAGGATCTTGTGCGGATAGGTTTGGTGGCCGACGTCCCACACCAGCCGGTCGTGTGGCGTCTGAAACACGTAGTGCAGCGCAATGGTGAGCTCCACCGTGCCCAGGTTGGAGCTCAGGTGGCCGCCGGTGCGGGCCACGTTGGTCAGCACGCATGCGCGCAGTTCGTCCGCCAGGCCCTTGAGCTGCGCGCGCGGCAGGCGGCGCAGATCGGCCGGGCTGTGGATGGATTCGAGCAGGGCTTGGGACATCGTCAGTTCTCGCGCTTGACCACGCGGTCGGCCAGCCAGCGCAACGGCGCCAGCGCAGTCAGGCCGCTGGCGTCGAGCGCCTGGTGCGCCTGGGTGTGCAACTGCGCCGCCAGGGCCTGGGCCTGGGTCAGTCCCAGCAGGGACACGTAGGTGGGCTTGTCGGCCGCGGCATCCTTGCCGGCGGTCTTGCCCAGTTGGGCGGAATCGGCGGTGACGTCGAGGATGTCGTCGACCACCTGAAAGGCCAGACCAAGCGCCGCGCCGTACTGGTCCAGTGCGGCCCGGGTGTGGGCCGGCAGCGCCGGCGTGGCGCAGGCCGCGCCCATGTGCACGGCGGCCTGCAGCAGGGCGCCGGTCTTCAGCCGGTGCATGGCCTGCAGCTGCGCCTCGGTCAGCACGCGCCCCACGCTGTCCAGGTCGATGGCCTGACCTCCCGCCATGCCGGTCGCACCGGCGGCGCGCGCCAGCAGGCCACACAGTGCCGCCTGCATGGAGGCCGGCACCTCATCGCCCTCGGGGGTCAGCAGCTCGAACGCCAGCGCCTGCAAGGCGTCGCCGGCCAGCAGGGCCTGGGCCTGGCCGAAGCGCACATGCACCGTCGGCTTGCCACGGCGAAGCACGTCGTTGTCCATGCATGGCATGTCGTCGTGCACCAGGGAGTAGGCGTGGATCAATTCCACCGCGCAGGCCGCGCGCAGCGCCGCTGCGGCGTGCCCCTGCACCGCCTCGGCGGCGGCCAGCACCAGCAGCGGCCGCAGGCGCTTGCCGCCGTCGAGCACGGCGTAGCGCATGGCCTCGCCCAGGCCGGCGGGCGCATCGACCGGTACCCAGTCCACCAGCGCCTGCTCGACGCGCGTCAGCAGCCTGTCGGACCAGGTCGGGAAATCGCGCGCGTTCACTCCGGCATCCACGGTTTCACGTCACCGCGCTCGTCCAGCACGCGCACCTGGTCTTCGACGGCCTGCAGGCGGTCGCGGCAGTAGCGCAGCAGCTCCGTGCCACGCTGGTAATGGCTCAGCAGATCTTCCAGCGGCAGCTGGCCGGATTCGAGCCCGGCGATCAGTTGTTCAAGCTGCTGCACCGCCTCGCCATAGCTGGCAGGCTGGGCCGGAGCGGAAGCGGCTTTTCGGCTCATGTGCGCGAACAAAAGCGCCTATTTTAGGCGGCGGCGGCAAGGCGCGGGCCGCCCGTCGCCCAGGCCACCGGCCCACCGACCGATCGGCCCGGGGCCAGCCCGGGGCCGGCCGCGGCAAGGCGGCTAAAATAAAAGGTTCCCCGGCGCGCGTGGCGCGCGGGTTCGCGCGCGCAATATCCTCGGATGCCAGGCGCTTACTTCCTGCCCCTTCATAGGGGGAGTCTTCAACATCGGCACACCATGTCTGATTTGAGTCTTCAGTTACAGCAGGCGGCAAGTCAACTTCCCGTCCATTCCTATTTCGATCCGGCGCTGTACGAGCGCGAAAAGAAGCTGCTCTTCGAGTCCGGCCCGCGCTACGTGGGGCACGCGCTGGCGGTACCCGAAGCCCACGACTATTTCGTGCTGCCGCAGGAAGCCGGCGGGCGCGCGCTGCTGCGCGACGCGCAGGGCCAGATCCAGCTGGTCTCCAACTGCTGCCGCCACCGCCAGGCCATCATGCTGGGCGGGCGCGGCAACCTGCTGGCCGAAGGCAAGGGCCATGCGGGCGGCAACATCGTCTGCCCCATCCACCGCTGGACCTATTCCAGCCGCGGCGAGCTGCTGGGCGCACCGCACTTCGAGCGCGACCCCTGCCTGAACCTCAGCAACTACCCGCTGCGCCAGTGGAACGGTCTGCTGTTCGATGACAACGGCCGCGACATCGCCGCCGACCTGGCCGGCATGACCACCGCCAAGGACCTGTCGTTCGACGGCTACGTGCTCGATCACGTCGAACTGCACGAGTGCAACTACAACTGGAAGACCTTCATCGAGGTCTACCTGGAGGACTACCACGTCGGCCCCTTCCACCCCGGCCTGGGCAACTTCGTCACCTGTGACGACCTGAAGTGGCAGTTCGGGCGCGAGTACTCGGTGCAGACGGTGGGCGTGGCGCCCAGCTTCGGCAAGCCGGGCTCGGACGTCTACCGCAAGTGGCACGAGGTGCTGCTGAAGTACCGCGAAGGCCGGCTGCCCGAGCGCGGCGCGATCTGGCTGACCTACTACCCGCACATCATGGTCGAGTGGTATCCGCATGTGCTCACCGTCTCCACCCTGCACCCGACGGGCGTGGACAGGACGCTGAACATGGTGGAGTTCTATTACCCCGAAGAGATCGCCTGCTTCGAGCGCGAGTTCGTCGAGGCCCAGCGCGCCGCCTACATGGAAACCGCGATCGAGGACGACGAGATCGCCGAGCGCATGGACGCCGGCCGCAAGGCCCTGATGCTGCGCGGCGACAACGAAGTCGGCCCCTACCAGAGCCCGATGGAAGACGGCATGCAGCACTTCCACGAGTGGTACCGGCGTGCCATGGGCATGCGCGTCACCACCTGAGCGCGCGGCACCCTGAGCCCGCGGCGCCTGGCGGCAAACGCCCCAGGCGCTATTTTATTGATAGCTGCTGGCGCACATGGGACAAGCGCTGCAGGCATTTTTGTCTGATAATCACACGCCATGCAAGCCGCCTGGATGGTCGCCGCCTCGCTCTTCTTCGCCCTGATGAGCGTGTGCATCAAGTTCGCCTCACCCTACTTCGGGCCGCTGGAGATCGTGTGCTATCGCGGCGCCATCGGCGTGCTGTTCATGTGGGCGCTGTGCCGCTCGCGCGGCGTGCGCCTGCACACCAGCGTGCCCATGATGCACGTGTGGCGCAACGTGGTCGGCGTGTCGGCGCTGGTGTGCTGGTTCTACGCCATCGCCCACCTGCCGCTGGCCACCGCCATGACGCTGAACTACATGAGCGGCGTCTGGGTGGCGGCCTTCCTGGTCGGCGGCACGTTGCTGATGGGGCAGCTGGCCGACATCCGCCGCCAGGGCCCGCTGGTGATGGCGGTGATGGCCGGCTTTGCCGGCGTGGTGATGATGCTGCGCCCCACGCTGGAGCAGAACCAGCTGTTTGCCGGGCTGATCGGGCTGCTGTCGGGCCTGATGTCGGCGCTGGCCTACATCCAGGTGGCGGCGCTCGGCCGCGTCGGCGAGCCGGAGGCGCGCACGGTGTTCTATTTCTCGCTCGGCGCGGCGCTGGCGGGCGGCATCGGCATGCAGTTCTTCGACACCCATCCGCTCCATACCGTGCAGGCGCTGTGGCTGCTGCCGGTTGGCATCCTGGCGGCGCTGGGGCAGCTGTGCATGACACGCGCCTACACCCGCGGCGCCACCATGGTGGTGGCCAACCTGCAATACTCGGGCATCGTGTTCGCGGCCCTGTTCGGCCTGCTGTTGTTCGGCGATCAGCTGCCGCTGATCGGCTGGCTGGGCATGGCCACCATCGTCGCCAGCGGCATCGCGGCCACCGTGCTGCGCGCCCGAGCCCTGCCCAACCCGCCGGCTGAAAGTCACTGAACCCAGGCTGACCCATGACCTATACCCACCTCATTACCGTCGCCGAACTTCAGGCGCTGCAGGCCAGCGGCGCGCCGCTGATGGTGTTCGACTGCAGCGGCGAACTGGGCAACCCGGCCCGGGCCGACGCCATGTTTGCCGAACAGCACATCGCCGGCAGCCGTCAGGCGCATCTGGAGCGCGACCTCAGCGCCCACCCGCCGGCCGAGGCCATCAACGGCGGGCGCCACCCGCTGCCCCCGCGTGAGCGCTTTGCCGCCTGGCTGTCCGCGGTCGGCTTTGCCAACCCCATGCAGGCGGTGGTGTACGACCGCAACGGCTGCAACTACTGCGGCCGCCTGTGGTGGATGTTCAAGTGGGCGGGTCACGACGCGGTGGCGGTGCTGGACGGCGGCCTGCAGGCCTGGCTGGCGGCGGGCGGCGCGGTGGCCTCCGGCCCGGCGGCCGAGCACCCCGCCACCCGGTTCCAGCTGCAGCCACCGCGGCGCCGCCTGCTGCACGTTCACGAGGTGCAGGCCGGGCTGGGCCAGCCCGGGCAGACCGTGATCGACGCCCGCGCCGCCGCGCGTTTTCGCGGTGACGAGGAGCCGCTCGATCCGGTGGCCGGCCACATCCCCGGCGCGCTCAACCGCCCCTACGTCGACAACCTGGATGGGCGCGGCTGCTTCAAGGCGCCGGCCCAGCTGCGCGCCGAATTCGACGCCCTGCTGGCCGGCCGCGACCCGGCCGGCGTGGTGCACCACTGCGGCAGCGGCGTCAGCGCCGTGCCCAACCTGCTGGCCATGGAGCTGGCCGGCTATGCCCCGGCGGCGCTGTACGCCGGCAGCTGGAGCGAGTGGTGCCGCACCCCAGGGCTGCCGGTGGCACGCGGCTGAAGCCCGATGGCTCTTGTGGCGTTGCGTGCTGGATGGAACAAACAAAACCGGTGGATTGCTGGCCAGGATGAGGCGCAAACCACAGCAGCAGCTCCGCTATGGCGCGGATTTGCAACGAGACATCATGGGCGAAAAGACACGGTTTGATGTTCCATATGGCGCGAAACTCTGCACTATATTATCAATAGCGTCTGGCGCTTGCCTGACGCGCCTCGCAAGCCTTTTCCGTTCTGCCCGGCGCCGATCCACCGCACACCCTGCTGCCAGCCGACCAGGCCCACGATGCGTGCGCCTGCGGTGGCGCGCAAGGCAGGGCGCCGGCGATCGCCTCGGGCACCTCAGGCCACGCCGTGCTGCTTGAACCAGGCCAGCGCGCGCTTCCAGCCGTCCTCGGCCGCTTCCTTGCGAAAGCTCGGGCGGTAGTCGGCATGGAAGGCGTGCGGCGCATCCGGGTAGACCACGAACGCCGAACCCCTGGCCGCAGCGTTGCCCTGCGTGCCGGCGGCCGCCAGCGCGGCCTTCATCTGCTCGACCGTGTCCAGCGGGATGCCGGTGTCGGCGCCGCCATACAGGCCCAGCACCGGCGCCTTCAGCTGCGCCGCCACATCCACCGGGTGGCGGGGCGTCAGCGGCGTGGCGGTGCCGACCAGGCGCCCATACCAGGCCACGCCGGCCTTGACCTTGGGGTGATGGGCGGCAAACAGCCAGGTCTGGCGCCCGCCCCAGCAGAAACCGGTGACGGCCAGTTTGTCGGAGTTGCCGCCATGCTGCGCGGCCCAGGCCACGGTGGCGTCCAGATCGCCCATCACCTGAGCATCGGGCACCTTGGCAATCACCTCGCTCATCAGCTTGGCCATCTCGCCATAGCTTTGCGCGTCGCCCTGGCGCACGAACAACTCGGGCGCGATCGCCAGGTAACCGGCACGCGCCAGACGCACGGCGGTGTCGGCGATGTACTCGTGCACGCCGAAGATTTCCGACAGCACCAGCACCACCGGCAGCCCGCTCCTGCCGGCCGGCTGGGCGCGAAAGGCCGGCATGCTGAAGCCGGCCACGTCGATGTTCACCTCGCCCACGGTCAGGCCGTCGGTGGGGGTGCGGATGGCGGTCTGCGCCATCACCGGCAGGGCGGCCGCGGCGTAGCCCATGCCAACGCCCAGCCTCAGCGCGCGCCGGCGCGACGGCGCCGCCGGCAGATCGTTCAGGTTCAGCAGCGCCTGGGCGTCGTTCAGGTGATCGGATTTCAGCATTCTGTGTCTCCGCTTGATGGTGGCAGCGCCAGTCTAGAGCGGATCGACGCAGGATGGGAGGATCTCACCCCGAAGGCCAGCCACGCGCGCATACCGTATGTCCTATAATCAACGGTACTCAGTGGTGGCTGTAGCTCAGTTGGTAGAGTCCAGGATTGTGATTCCTGTCGTCGTGGGTTCGAGTCCCATCAGCCACCCCACCGAATCGGCGCCCATGGCCCTGCACAAAGGGTCATGGGCTTTTTCTGGCCTCTGACCCTAGGAGGCTGTCGGACTTGGAAATCGCCGGCTGCAAATCGACCGCAGCGGCCCATTTTTGGCTTCGCCGCTCTTCGAGAGCACCGGCTTTTTGTCCAATTGCTCGGCTATTGGGCTGCAAATCCGGCAAAAACTGGTCTCGCTGGGGCCGATCTTCGCTTTCGGCGCTCCAAGCCCGACAGCCTCCTAGGCTGACCGATCGCCACTGAGCGCGCGACACCTGCAGCGCCGCGGGCAACGATGCTCCCGCCTTCGATCCGGCTGAGCCTGACGCACAAGGCCCGCCCGTGCTCGGTCGCAAAAAAAGCGCCGATGGCGCTTTTCATGCATGGGTCGACTGGGCCGCGAGTCAACGCGCCGTCGGGGCGGGGGCCGGGACTAGGATCTGGGCCTTGTACTTCGCCTTGAGCAACTCGTAGTAGCTGCGGGCCTCGGCCAGACCCCACAGCTGGTCGTAGCGCGCCCGGCTCTGGGCCGTCTGCTCGGCGCTCTGGGTCGGCGCAGCCAGCACCTTGTCGACACGTGCGACGGCAAACCCTTCCGCCCCGAGGTCGACGCCGACGAAACCGGGCAGCTTGGCGGGGTCGGCCCGCAGCACTGCCTCCACCAGCGCCATCGGCTGGCCCTGGGGTTCGTCGCGCGACAGCACCAACGCCGACCCCAGTGAGGTGGCCGATGCCGGCTGCGCCGTCCAGGCCTTCAGACGGGCCTGACCTTCCTGGCGCGCCAGTTCGGCGCCGCGTTCACGCACGAAGGCCTGACGCACCTCGGTCCTGACTTCGTCGAAGGCGCGCGCATGCGCCGGGGTGTGCGACACGATGCGGCCGGAGGCGATCTGGTTGCCGCCGAGGTCGATGGCCTCGGTGTTGCGCTTCTTGTCGACGGCGTCGGCGGCAAACAGGGCGCCTAGGAACTTCGGATTGGCCAGCGGCCCGCTGGCGCCCGGCGCCGGCGTGGGCGACAGCTTGTCGGCCGTCTGGATGGTCAGGTGCAGCTTGTCGGCCGCGGGCTTGAGGCTGTCCGACTGTTCGTACACCAGGTTGCGGAACTCGTCGGCCATTTCACTGAACTGCTGCTGCGCCAGGCGCGTGCGCAGCTGGTCTTCCAGCTGGGCCCGCATGTTCTCGAACGGCGGCACCTCGGCCGCCTTGATCTCGGTCAGCCGTACGATGTGAAAGCCGAAATCGCTTTCCACGACTTCGCTCATGTCGCCCACCTTGGCCAGCCCGAACGCGGCCTGGGCGATGGCCGGATCCATGCCCTTGTTGCGCTCGAAGCGCCCCAGATCGCCGCCGCTGGCGGCGCTGGCGTCGTCCTGAGAGGACTTGCGCGCCAGCTCGGCAAAGCTGTCGGGCGCCTGGCGCAGCTGCGCCAGCAGGGCGGTGGCCGCCGCCTTGGCCTTTTCGCGCTCGGCGGCCGGTGCGTCGCGCGCCGCGCTCAGCAGAATGTGGCTGGCGCGCCGCGTCTCCGGCGTACCGAAGCTGGCGGCGTTCTGCTCGTAGTAGGTGCGCAGGTCCTGCTCGCTCACGCTGACGCTTTTCTTCAGGCTCTCCAGGTCCAGCACCAGGTACTCCACGCTGGCGGTTTCCGGCGCCTGGTAGCGCGACGCATGGGTCTGGTGGTAGCTCTGCAGATCGGCGTCGGTCGGCTGGACCTTGTCGGCAAACTCGGCCGGGGCAAAGCGCTGCACGCGGGCTTCGCGGCGCTCCTGAAACGCCCCCATGGCGACCTGGGCCTGGGCCGCGCTGGAAAACCCGGTCTCGGACACCCCGCCCAGCACCTGGCGCGACGACAGCTCGTGTCGCGCATTGGCTTCGAAGCCGGCCGGCGTCAGCCCCTGGGCGGCCAGCAGCTGCTGGTAGCGCTCCATGTCCAGGGTGCCATCGGCGCGGCGCAGGCTGGCGATGGTGGGGTCGCGCTGCAGTTCGGCCGCCAGGCGGGCGTCGGTGGCGATCAGATGCTCGTCGGCGGCCGCGGCGGCCAGCACACGTTCGTGCACCAGCCGCTCCAGCGTCGCGTACTTGAGCGCTGGCGAATCGAGCAGGCTCAGGTCCAGGTTCGGGTTGCCCTGCCGCAGGCGGTCGATCTCCAGCCGATGCGCGCTGTCCCATTCCATCTGGGTGACCGGCTGACCGTTGACCGTGGCCACCTTCGTGGCACCATCGTTGAAACGGGTGTAGCCCTCGATGCCGAACAGCACGAAGGACGGAATGATCAGCAGGAACAGCACGCCCATGATGAGCTTGGTGTGCCGGCGAACGAAATCGAACATGCGCGAGACTCTCGGTGTACGCGGTGGCGTAAAAACGAAAAAGGCGAACCGGGGTTCGCCTTTGCTGCAATCGGTGGAGGATGCTGGTGGGTGCTGACGGGGTCGAACCGCCGACCTACGCCTTGTAAGGGCGCCGCTCTACCAACTGAGCTAAGCACCCCAGCCGGACCGACATGGCATCAGTTCAGCGCGTCCTTCAAGGCCTTGCCGGGACGGAACTTGGGTACCTTGGCTGCCTTGATTTTAATCGTTGCGCCCGTGCGGGGGTTGCGGCCCGAGCGCGCCGCACGCTTGCCCACGGCAAAGGTGCCAAAACCCACCAGCGACACCGTTCCACCCTTGCGCAGCGTGGTCTTGACGGCGCCGATGGCCGCCTCCAGGGCACGCGTGGCGGCGGCCTTGGAAATGTCCGCATTCTTGGCGATGTGCTCGATCAGCTCGGTCTTGTTCACGAATGTGTCCCTCTCGAAAAAATTCAAGGACCAGGCCAGAACGGCATGCGTGTCTGGCAAGCCGGTCCAACCCGGTTTTCCTTTGCTTGGCCCATCGCCGCAGCAGGGCGTTTCAATCACACGGTCACCCACGTGACACTGGTTCTGCGCTGACGCAATCCCCAGACGGCGAGGGACGCATTCTAGACTCAATTGCCCAGGCCACCGGGGGGAAATCCGGTCTGCCGCTGCGCCGCTACAACGGCTGAACGTGATTTTTGACTGGTGCCTGTGCCGCCCAGGGCACAGCGGCCGAGCCTGGGCCGACCAGCTTAGGGCCTGCCGGCGGCGGGCCGCACCACCAGACTGACGCCAAAGGCCGTCAGTGCGATGCCGGCCAGCGTGGTGACGCCGATCGGCTCACCGAACAGCGCCCAGGCCATCACCGCCGTGGTAGGCGGCACCAGATACATCAGGCTGGCCACGCTGGACGCCGCGCCGCGCTGAATCAGCAGGTACAGCAGCGAGCTGCCGCCCAGTGTCAGGCCCAGCACCGACCAGGCCAGCGCCCCCACCACCTGGCCGTTCCACCGCACGGATTCAGGCTCCAGCCAGGCCAGCGGCGCCGTCACCAGGGCTGCGGCCAGCAGCTGTACGGTGTTGGCGGTGCGCACGTCGCAGGGACGCACGAAGCGCTTCTGATAGAGCGTGCCGGCGGTGATGCTGACCAGGGCCAGCACCGCCCAGGCCAGGTTGGTGGCGGTGACGTGGTCGCCCGGCGCGCCATGCGTCAGCTTGCGCCACACCACCAGCACCAGCCCGGCAAAGCCCAGCAGCAGCCCGCTCCACTGGCGCGCGCTGACGCGGGCGCCGGCCCCACCCATGCCCGCCAGCCAGACGGCGGTGAGCACCGGCTGGATGCCGACGATCAGCGCCGACAGGCCCGAACCCATGCCGCCCTTGACCGCCGCCCACACGCCGCCCAGGTAGCCGCCGTGCATCAGCACGCCGGTGACGCCCAGGTGCAGCCATTCGAGGCCGGTGCGCGGCCAGGCCACACGGGCCAGGACGATCCACGGCAGGAAGCAGGCCACCGAAAACGCGTAGCGCAACAGCAGAAAACTGAACGGCGGCGCATGCGGCATGCCGTAGCGCGCGACGATGAAGCCGGTGGCCCAGATGACGACGAAGACGGCCGGCATCAGGCGGATCAACGTGGCGCCGCTGGCGTCCGGGGAAGAAGGGTTCATGCGGGCGTCACTGCACGCGGGCGCGGATTTCGGGCAGGGCCTTGCGCAGGTAGTACACCATCGACCACACGGTGAGCACCGCCGCCACCCAGATCAGCAGGTTGCCCCACCAGCGCGCATCGATGCGCTCCAGCAGCACGCCGTCGTACAGCAGGAACGGGATGGCCACCATCTGCACCGCGGTCTTGAGCTTGCCCACCATGTGCACGGCCACGCTCTTGCTGGCGCCGATCTTGGCCATCCATTCGCGCAGGGCAGAAATGGCAATCTCGCGTCCGATGATGATCAGCGCCACGAACACGTCGGTGCGCTGCAGGTGCACCAGCACCAGCAGGCTGGCGCAGACCAGGAATTTGTCGGCCACCGGGTCGAGAAAGGCGCCGAAGGCCGAGGTCTGGTTCAGCTTGCGGGCCAGAAAGCCGTCCAGCCAGTCGGTCCAGGCGAACACCATGAACATCACGGTGGCCGCCAGGTTGGCGGTCGGCGCGGACAGAGGCAGGTAGAACACACCCACGATGAGCGGAATCGCGACGATGCGCGTCCAGGTCAGCAGCGTGGGCAGGGTGAAGAACATGGCGGCGATTGTGTCACGCGGCTTGCGGGCACGCAGCGTGCTCCGCCAAGCCCCTGTATGCTATGTAAACGATAGCTGCCTGCGCTTACTATCCCTGCGCCAGATGCCGATTTGATGCGCAATCCGGTCAATGCAGCGCACGGTAGATGTCCTCGGCCAGCGCACGCGAGATGCCTTCGACCGTGGCCAGATCGTCGATGCTGGCGGCCTCCACCCCGCGCACGCCACCAAAGCGCTGCAGCAGGCGCGCACGCTTGCGGGGCCCGACGCCGGGGATGTCTTCCAGCTGGCTGCCGCCCACGCGCACCTTGGCGCGCTGCGCACGCATGCCGGTGATGGCGAAGCGGTGCGCCTCGTCGCGGATCTGCGCCACCAGCATCAGCGCGGCCGAGTCGTGGCCCAGATAGACCTTGGGCCGGCCGTCGGCAAACACCAGCTCTTCCAGCCCGACCTTGCGGCCTTCGCCTTTTTCGACGCCGACGATCAGCGACAGATCGAGCGCCAGCGCCTCGAACACTTCGCGCGCCACGCTGACCTGGCCCTTGCCGCCATCGACCAGCACCAGATCGGGCATGCGCACGGAGGCGGCGTTGCCCTGTTCGCGCAGCGCCTCGGCGATCTTGCCGTAGCGCCGCTGCAGCACCTGGCGCATGGCGGCGTAGTCGTCGCCGGGGGTGATGCCGTCGATCTTGTAGCGCCGGTACTCGCTGCTGGCCATGCGATGGCCTTCGAACACCACGCAACTGGCCTGCGTGGCCTCGCCCGCGGTGTGGCTGATGTCGAAGCATTCGATGCGCAGTTGATCCAGCGCCTCGGTCGGCAGCTCCAGCGCCTCGGCCAGCGCCCGCGTGCGCGCCTGCTGCGAGCCTTCTTCGGCCAGCAGGCGCGCCAGCTGCAGGGCAGCGTTTTGCTGCGCCATCTCCAGCCATACGCGGCGCTGGCCGCGCGGCGCATGGGTGGCGCTGATCCTGCGCTCTTCCTTGTCCGACAAGGCCTGCAGCAGCGTGCGCGTCACCGGTTCGCTGGTGATCAGCTGGGGCGGCGTCGGCAGCGCCAGGTAGTGCTGGGCGATGAAGGCGTCCAGCACCTGCGCCTCGACGCTGGTGAGCTCGGCGTCCTCGCGCTCGCCGGCCAGTGCGTGCGCATCTTCGACCTGACTGGGAAAGTGGGCGCGATCGCCCAGGTGGCGCCCACCGCGCACCATGGCCAGGTTGACGCAGGCGCGTCCGCCCTGCACCTTGACGGCGATGATGTCGACGTCGGCTTCACCACCCACCTCCACCGCCTGCTGATGCAGCACGCGCGACAGCGACTGGATCTGGTTGCGGATCGCCGCCGCCTGCTCGAACTCCAGCGCGTCGGCGTGCGCCATCATGCGCCGTTCCATCTCGGTCAGCAGCTGCTGCGTCTGGCCGCGCAGAAAGCGCTCGGCCTGGGCGACGTCGGCGGCGTAGTCGGCCTGGCCGATCAGCCGCACGCAGGGCGCGGTGCAGCGCTTGATCTGGTAGAGCAGGCAGGGCCGCGTGCGATGGGCGAACACCGTGTCCTCGCAGGTGCGCAGGCGAAACACCTTTTGCAAAAGCTCGATGGTTTCCTTGACCGCCCAGGCACTGGGATAGGGACCGAAGTAGCGACTGCGGCGGTCGGTGGCGCCGCGGTAGTAGGTCATGCGCGCGTAGGCCTCGGGCCGGGGCGCGCCCTCGCCGCGGTCCGGCACGCCTTCGCTGCCGGTGATCTTCAGGTAGGGGTAGCTCTTGTCGTCCCGAAACAGGATGTTGTATCTGGGCGCCAGCTGCTTGATCAGGTTGTTTTCCAGAATCAGCGCCTCGGCCTCGGAGCGCACCACGGTGGTTTCCAGCCGCGCGATCTTGCCGACCATGTGGCCGATGCGCGTGCCGCCGTGGTTTTTCTGAAAGTAGCTGCTGACGCGGCGCTTGAGGTTGCGCGCCTTGCCCACGTACAGCACGTTGTCGGCCGCATCGTAGTAGCGGTACACGCCGGGCAGACCGGGCAGCGCCGCCACCTGCGCCAGCAGCTCGGGGCGGTGGCGCGGCGCGGCGGGTGGCGGGGGCGGCGCGTCGTCGGGCGCCGGGGCATCGGTCATGGTGCGCAGTGTACGAAGCCACGCCATGGCGCCGCCACGGCGGGCCTTGCCCCACAATGCCAGCGTGCCCGAACCCCACCCCCCGCTGCGCTGGGACATCTTCTGTCAGGTCATCGACAACCACGGCGACCTGGGCGTCTGCTGGCGCCTGGCGACGGCGCTGGCGGCGCGTGAGCAGCAGGTGCGCCTGTGGGTGGACGACGCGCGCGCGCTGGACTGGATGGCGCCCGCGGCCACACGCCCGACCGGCGTGCAGGTGCTGCCGTGGACGCGACCGCTGGACCCCATGCGGCTGGCCGGGCTGCCGCCGGCCGATGTCTGGGTGGAAGCCTTCGGCTGCCAGATTGCTACTGAATTCATAGCTGCCGGCGCTGAAAGGATAAGCGCTGCGAACCACAAAGGCTTGAAACCACCGGTATGGATCAACCTCGAGTACCTGAGCGCCGAGGGGTACGTCGAGCGCATGCACGGCCTGCCCTCGCCGGTGCTGCAGGGGCCCGCCCGCGGCTGGACCAAGTGGTTCTTCTACCCCGGCTTCACCCCGGCCACCGGTGGGCTGCTGCGCGAAGACGACCTGCCGGCGCGCCAGGCCGCCTTCGATCGCCGCGCCTGGCTGGCCGGGCAAGGCATCGACTGGCAAGGCGAGCGGCTGATCTCGCTGTTCTGCTACGAGCCCCCCGCGCTGGCGACCTGGATCGCGCAGCTGCGCGGCTCGCCCGAACCGACGCGCCTGCTGGTCACCGCCGGCCGCGCCAGGCAGGCGGTGGAGCAAGTGCTTGAGCAGGAAAACCGGCTGCAGCGCCCTTCCAGTCAGCGCCAGCAGCTATCGATTTCATACCTGCCGCGGTTCACGCAAATCGCCTACGACGAACTGCTGTGGGCCTGCGACCTGAACTTCGTGCGCGGCGAAGACTCGCTGGTGCGTGCGCTGTGGGCCGGCCAGCCCCTGGTCTGGCACATCTACCCGCAACCCGAGGACAACGCCCACCACGCCAAGCTGCGCGCCTTTCTGGACTGGCTGGAAGCGCCGGCCAGCCTGCGCCAGTTCCACCTCGCCTGGAACGGCATCGACGGTGGCACCCTGCCCGCCCCCGACCTGCCCGCCTGGCGCCGCGGCGTACAGGCGGCCCGCCAGCGCCTGCACGCGCAGACCGATCTGGCCACCCAGCTGCTGCGGTTCGTGGCGCGGCAAACGTTATAATTCAAGGCTTTGCAAAATCAGCTGCCAAGTCGTGAGCGCGGCTGTCTTTTGCCACGCTGCCGCCGCGCGCACGCCCTTTCTCACAGCCAGTGCACGAGCGGCCCACGCTCACCTCACACACTGGAATCACAGCCATGAAACTCGCCCAGGAAATCCGTGCCGGCAACGTCATCATGCACGGCAAGGACCCGATGATCGTCCTCAAGACCGAATACGCCCGCGGCGGCCGCGGCGCCGCCACCGTGCGCATGAAGCTCAAGGCCCTGCTGTCCAACATGGGCACCGAAGTGGTGTTCAAGGCCGACGACAAGATGGACCAGGTCATCCTGGACCACAAGGAATGCACCTATTCCTACTTTGCCGACCCCATGTACGTGTTCATGGACGGCGAGTACAACCAGTACGAGGTCGAGGCCGGCAACATGGGCGACGCCCTGAGCTACCTGGAAGACGGCATGGCGGTCGAAGTGGTGTTCTACGACGGCAAGGCCATCTCGGTCGAGCTGCCCACCAGCGTCGAGCGCGAAATCACCTGGACCGAGCCGGCCGTCAAGGGCGACACCTCGGGCAAGGTGCTCAAGCCGGCCAAGATCGCCACCGGCTTCGAGGTCGCGGTGCCGCTGTTCGTCAACCAGGGCGACAGGATCGAGATCGACACCCGCACCGGCGAATACCGCCGCCGCGTCTGACGCAGGCCAGCGTGCACCCCCAAAAAAGCCCCGCCCGGGGCTTTTTTGTTGTCGACGGGAGGCGATGCAAGGCGCAAGGCGCAGCAACAGCCCGTGCTGTGGAGAGCATTGGCAACGCCACAGCGTGCCCGTATCGGGCGGACAGCGCCGATCCGATTTCAGTGTTTTCAGCACCAGGTTCAGTGGACCAGGTTCAAACTTCACGATACCGAAGCCATACGATGGCAGGCGGTCAACGGCTGCTGACAGGTTCAATAAGATCGCGCCCATGGAAACCACGCAAGACATCAAGACGTCGTCGCTCACCTCGATCCAGGACGCCTGGGCCACGTTGCAGGCACATGCGCAGAACGGCACCCCGCTCGAACCGGCGGCCTACCGCCTGGCCTTTGCCGACCCCGAATTCCTGCTGCGCCCCGAAACCCGGGGTGTGCGCTTTCAGCTCGAGCTGCTCAAGCCCGACCTCGACCTGAGCGCCGCCGGCGTGCACAGCACCGTGGTGGTCTATGGCAGCGCACGCTTCGTCGCGCCCGACGAAGCGGCGCAGCAGCTCGCCAGCGCCCGCACCAGCGGCGACGCCGCCGCCCTTGCCGCGGCCGAGCTGGCGGTGCGCAACGCCGTCTACTACGCCCAGGCGCGTGAGTTCGCACGGCTGGTGGCCACCCACAGCGAGCGCCAGCGCGCCGAGGACCGGTTGTTCATCTGCACCGGCGGCGGCCCGGGCATCATGGAAGCGGCCAACCGCGGCGCCCACGACGTCGGCATGCCCTCGGTCGGTCTGAACATTGCGCTGCCGCACGAACAGCACACCAACGCCTACGTCACGCCCTACCTGGCGTTCAAGTTCCACTACTTCGCGCTGCGCAAGATGCACTTCATGATGCGCGCCAAGGCGCTGGTGGTCTTTCCGGGCGGTTTCGGCACCCTGGACGAGCTGTTCGAGGTGCTGACCCTGGTGCAGACGCGCAAAGCCAGGCCGGTGCCGATCGTGCTGTGCGGCAGCAGCTACTGGAGCCGCCTGCTCAACCTGGACATGCTGGTGGAAGAAGGCGCCATCGCGCCCGAGGACCTGCAGCTGTACCGCGTGGTGGACACACCCGCCCAGGCCTGGGACGCCATCCAGAGCTTCTACCGCCTGTGACGCGGGTGACCCTGCGGCGGGCTCACTGGCGCAGCACGTCGGCGCCGGCCGGGGGCTTGAACTCGAAGGTGCTGGCCGGCAAGGCCGGGTTGACCTCGATCCGCCCGAATTTCAGCACCGAGCGCTGGCCAAGGCTGTCGACGATCTCCAGGGCGGCCAGCCGCTCGCCGTCAAAGCCGACCAGCACCTGCTGCAGCTGACCGTCGCGCTGCTTCGGCGTGGCGCTGACCCATTGCAGACCGTCGCGGTCCGGCGCCGCCGCCAGCGTGAACTCGGCCTGCAGCGCACGCAGATCGGGCGCGGCGGCAATCAGCGCCGCCGGCGTCTGCCCCAGCACCTGCGCTTGCGCGCGCTGCGTCACCTGGTTGAGGTCGGCGTCATACAGCCACAGCGTCTTGCCGTCGGCGACGATGGTCTGCACGAACGGCTTCTGGTAGTCGAACCGGAACCGGCTCGGACGCTGGAATTCGAAGCGACCGCTGGACGTCTTGACCCGCGCCGGCTGACCCGGCTTGGCCGGTGCCGTCACGGTCTGCGTGAAATCCGCGCTGCCGCTGCGGCTGTGGCGAATGAAGGCGTCCAGGTTCTGCAACCCGTCGGCGCGGGCCACCGGCGCCCCGAGGGCGAACCACACCAAGGCGACCGCGGACAGCCTAGGAACATGCATGGGGCAAGGTTTCATGGTGACTCTGAGCGACGCAGCGCGGCGAAAGTTCGGTCGGTGACGCCTGGATACGGCGGCACACCATGGGGACACCCGGCCGCCCCCCAGGCTGCGCCAGAACGAGGAGGAACCCGACCCCACGTTGCGGCGCGCCACGGATGGGCATGGGATGCACGACGCCAGGCGCAGACAGTGCCGAAGCCATGGCGCCCCTGAGCGGCGCCGCAGACCACCCCGGGCAGGCATGCGACGCGCGCGAAGCACCTGCGACCAGGAGGCTGTCGGACTTGGAGCGCCGACAGCGCGCATCGGCCCCAGCGAGGCCCGTTGTTGCCGGATGGGCAGCCCAACAGCCGAGCCATTGGGGAAAAAGGCGGCGCTCTCGAAACGCGGCGAAGCCAAGAAAGGGGCGCTGCGGTCGATCTGCAGCCGGCGATTTCCAGGTCCGACAGTCTGCTAGACATCGGGCCGCTCGCTGGCACCGGCGTCGGCCGGGGAAGGCGGCGGCTTGCGCGGTGGCTTGGGGCGTGGTGGCCTGGAGGTGTGGATGGCCTGCGTGGCCGCCGTCATGTCGCCGGCCGCGAGCAGCGCAAAGGCGCGCGCGGCGCGATCGATGGCCTGTTCGATGCCGATCTGTTCGTCCAGCGGCGGCTTCTTCAGCACCCAGCCGACCACCTCCTGCCGGTTTCCCGGATGGCCAATGCCCAGCCGCAGGCGCCAATAGTCGCTGCTGCCCAGCTGCGCATGGATGTCGCGCAGACCGTTGTGACCGGCGTGGCCGCCGCCCTGCTTGAGTTTGGCCTCGCCGGCCGGCAGATCCAGCTCGTCGTGCGCCACCAGGATTTCCTGCGGCGCCACCTTGTAGAAGCGCGCCAGCGCCGCCACCGACTTGCCCGACAGGTTCATGAAGGTCTGCGGCTGCAGCAGCCACACGCTGGCGCCCTGCACGCTGGCGCGCGCCACCAGACCGTGAAAGGCGCGCTCGGGCACCAGCCGCACGCCCAGCTGCCGCGCCACCTGGTCGATCCACCAGAAGCCGGCGTTGTGGCGCGTGGCAGCGTATTCCGGGCCGGGATTGCCCAGGCCGACGAACAGCTTGATCATGGGTTGCGATTATCGGCGTGACCACAGCCGGGCCCGCAGGACCGCCCATGAAAACGGCCCGCTGTCCGCGGGCCGTCGGTGGTCATCACGGCAGGCTGAGCCCGCGCGCAACGATCACTTCTTGTCGCCTTCGGCGGCCGCCGGGGCTTCGCCTTCAGCCGCCTCGGCCGCCGGGGTCACCACCGACACCAGCACCGTATCTTCGGCGCTGTGGCCACGCAGCACCGGCTCAACGCCCTTGGGCAGCGCGATGTCCTTGAGCGTGACGGTCGCACCCTTTTCCAGCTTGGACAGATCGACCTCGATGGCTTCCGGCAGGTCGGCCGGCAGGCAGCTGATTTCGAGCTCGTTCAGGATGTGGTTGATCAGGCACTTGTCCAGCTTGACGGCGTTGGACTCTTCCTCGCCACGGTAGTGCAGCGGCACCTTCATGTGGATCTTCTGCTTGGCCGACACGCGCTGGAAGTCGACGTGCAGCACCAGCTGCTTGTAGGGATGGACCTGCACATCGCGCAGCAGCACCTTGGCGGTCTTGCCGCCCAGCTCCATGTCCAGCACCGACGAGTGGAAGGCTTCCTTCTTGATGGCGTGCCACAGCGCGTTGTGGTCCAGCTCGATCAGCTGGGGCTCACCCTCACCGCCGTAGACAATGCCCGGCACCTTGCCGGCATTGCGCAGACGGCGGCTCGCACCCGTTCCCTGCTTGCTGCGCTCGAAAGCGACGAATTTCATGACGTACTCCTTGTGGGCCGACCGCGACCAGTGCGACCCGGGTTGAAAACGGTTCACCGCCACCACGGTGGCCGCGCGAACCTCGAATGGTTCCTCAGAACAGGTTTTCCTGCTCCTGGAACAGACGCATCACCGACTCTCCGCGGGCGATGCGCTGGATCGTCTGGGCGATCAGCGGCGCCACGGAAAGCTGGCGAATCTTGGGGCATGCCGCCGCCGCGGCACTGAGTGGAATGGTGTTGGTCACCACCACTTCGTCGAGCGCGCTGCCCTTGGCGATGCGCTCGATGGCGGGGCCGGAGAAGATCGGGTGCGTGCAGTAGGCGTAGACCTTTTTGGCGCCGCGCTGCTTGAGCACTTCGGCCGCCTTCACCAGGGTGCCGGCGGTGTCGATCATGTCGTCCATGACGACGCAGTTGCGCCCCTCGATGTCGCCGATGACGTGCATCACCTCGCTCTCGTTGGCCTTGGGGCGGCGCTTGTCGATGATGGCCAGGTCGCAGTTGAGCTGTTTGGCCAGCGCGCGCGCGCGCACCACGCCGCCGACGTCGGGGCTGACCACCAGCAGGTCTTCGTAGTTCTGCTGGCGCAGATCGCCCAGCAGCACCGGCGAGGCGTAGATGTTGTCGACCGGAATGTCAAAGAAGCCCTGGATCTGGTCGGCGTGCAGGTCCATGGTCAGCACGCTGTTGACGCCGACGGCCTGCAGCATGTTGGCCACCACCTTGGCCGAGATCGGCACGCGGGTGGAACGCGGCCGGCGGTCCTGGCGCGCATAGCCGAAATAGGGAATCACGGCGCTGATGCGTTCGGCCGAGGCGCGCTTGAGCGCGTCGACCATGATCAGCAGCTCCATCAGGTTGTCGTTGGTCGGCGCGCAGGTGGACTGCACCACGAACACGTCGCGCGCACGCACGTTCTGCTTGATCTCGACCGTGACCTCGCCGTCGGAGAAGCGCCCCACATCGGCCGCGCCCAGACTGATGCCGAGGCTGCTGGCGATCTCGGCGGCCAGCGTCGGGTTGGCGTTGCCGGTGAACACCAGGAAATCGGAAGGGTCAGAGGGCTGCATGCGCTTTCCGGCGGAATGACACTGAAACGGTACGGCAAGAAGCCGAAATGGCGTGCCTGCTGGCACGCCACCCGGTCACAGTCATTTGGCAGGGGAGGAAGGATTCGAACCCTCGCATGCCGGAATCAAAATCCGGTGCCTTAACCGACTTGGCTACTCCCCTACACAGGAAACCGACCCCATACCACCGGGCCAACCCCCTTCAAACTTCACCTGGCGCCCAACCGCCAAGCGGGTGGAACTCCAGATTGCTGCACCAGCGCAAGCCCCAGTCGGGCGGAACCTGCACCTCGGTCACGCCGGTCATGGCGCCTGGCACCACCGGAGCGAACACCGCACTGCCCGAGCCGGTCATTCTGCCATGCAGGCCATGCTGCGCAAGCAGCGCCAGCCCCTGGCCAACCTGCGGACAAAGCCGCTCGGCAACCGGCTGCAGGTCGTTGTGGCCAAAGCCATACGGGTCTGCAGCAAAGCCTGCGATTATAGCAGGTTTGCTGTCTCGCTTCAGGGCCGGGTCGCGAAAAATCGCTGCCGTTTCCAGCCCCTGCGGCGGCTTCACCACAACAAAACGCGCCGGCGGCAGTTGCAGCGTGCGGATGCGCTCGCCGATGCCCTCCACCCAGCCATGTGTGCCATGCAGGAAGAACGGCACGTCGGCGCCCAGCGCCAGACCGATGCGCGCCAGCTGCGCCCGGTTCAGGCCAAGGCGCCACAGGCGGTTGAGCGCCAGCAGCGTGGTGGCGGCGTCGGACGAGCCGCCGCCCAGTCCGGCCTGTGCCGGAATGCGCTTGTGCACCATGATGTGCGCGCCCTCGGCGCAGCCGCTGGCCTGCTGCAAGGCGCGCGCGGCGCGCAGGATCAGATCGTCGGCCGGCAGGGTCGGCCCCAGGTCCTGGCGGCTGAGGGCGCCGCCCGCGCGCCGCTCGACGTGCAGGGTGTCGCACCAGTCGATCAGCATGAAGGCCGATTGCAGCAGGTGATAGCCGTCCGCGCGCCGGCCGGTGACGTGCAGGAACAGGTTCAGCTTGGCCGGCGCCGGCAGGTCGTAGAACGCGCGCATCCCGGTTCCGCGCCTCAGCGGTCCAGCACCAGCCGCAATTCGGCCGTGGGCAGGGGCATCAGGCGCTGGGCGAACAGCCGCCCGTCGGGCAGACCGCTCAGGTCGGCCTGCCAGCCGGGCACCGACTGCGGCTGACCGTGCAGCCAGCCAAACAGCGCGCGCACCGGCAGCGGCGTGCCGGTGACCTGCTCCACCAGCGCGTCGAGCGATTCGAAGCGGGCGGTCTGCTCGCCCTGCTGCAGCAGCGCCTGACCGGGCTGCCAGCGCATCACGGCCAGGGCGCTGCCCAGGGGCGAGGTGAGCATCAGCTCGCCCACCAGGGCGTTGCCGCTGAGCGCAAAACCGGCCGAGTACGACTGCGGCGGCTCGGACGCCACGGTCAGCCCCAGGCGCCCGCTCCAATGGCTGGTTTGCGAGTCAAATGGGGCGTTTGCGCCCGTCTGGTGTGCGCAACCAGCTATCATTAAAATAGCACACAGGGCGCCGCCGAGGCGCCGGACGGCGGCCTTCACAGCCGCACCCGCAGACGCAGCAGGGTTTTGCGCAGCGTCTCGTTGTCGGCCTCCAGGCGCTGGCCTTCGCGCCACACGCGCAGCGCGGCCTCGCGCTCGCCCAGGATCCACAGCACCTCGCCCAGGTGGGCGGCGATCTCGGCGTCGGGGCGCTTGCGGAAGGCGGCTTCGAGGGTCTGGCGTGCCTGGCGCAGGTTGCCCTGTCGAAACTGCACCCAGCCCAGGCTGTCCTGGATGTAGGCGTCGTTGGGCGACAGCTGCACCGCCTTCTCGATCAGGGTTCTGGCCTCGGGCAGGCGCAGGTTGCGATCGGCCAGCGCATAGCCGAGCGCGTTGTAGGCGTGCGAGGCGCCGGGCTTGAGTTCGATCAGGCGGCGCAGCAGGCGTTCCATCACCTCGAACCTTCCCACGCGCTCGGCCGCCATGGCGGCTTCGTAGAGCAGGGTTTCCTCGTCGGGGGTCTGTTGCAGCGCGCCGTTGAGCAGTTCGTAGGCCTGCCCGGGCTGGCCGTGATCGCGCAGCAACTGGGCTTCGGCCAGCAGCTTGAGCCGGGCATCCTCGGGGCTGCGCTCGGGCGCCGCACGGATGGACTGGCGCGCCTCCTCCAGCCGACCCTGGCGCGCCAGGATCTGCGCCAGGCGCGTCTGCACGGCCAGTGCCTGCTCGGGCGAATCGACCGAGGCCAGCCACTGCTGCGCCTGCGTCAGCTCGCCGCGCCGCTCGGCGATGCCCGCCAGCATCATGCGGGCGTGGGCGCTGCCTTCGGGCGGCTCGGCGTCCGGCGTCGCCGGTGTGGCCTCCAGCAGGCTCAGGTAGCGGCGCAGGTCGGCTTCGGCCTCGGCGTCCTTGCGCTCGTCGGCATACAGCGCCCCGCGCACCAGCCAGGCCTCCGGGTGCTCCGGCGCCCGCGCGATCAGGCGGTCCAGCTGGCGATGGGCGTCGCCTCCGCGGCCCTGCTCGATCAGCGCACGCGCGTAGGCGATGAACAGCTCGGGCCGCGCCTGCGCAGTGGACAGATGGCGCTCGACCAGGGCTTCGGCCTGGGTTTCGCCGCTGCCCATCAGTTGCAGCCCGAGCAGGGCCGGCCACTCCGAGGATGCGTCGGCCTTCTGGCCCAGGGTCGCGGCCGCCAACGCACCGGCCTTGTCGCCGGCCTGCAGACGCAGCCGGCCGATGCTGGTCCAGGCCGCCGGCGCCAGCGCCGGCTGGCTGAGCGCGCCGTCCAGCGCGCGCTCGATCACGCGTGCGGCCTCGGCCTTGTCGGGCACGCGCTGGTAGAGCGCGGGCAGCGCCGTGATGAAGCTCAGGCGCTCGGCCTCCGGCAGGGTGGCCAGGAAATGCCGCGTCGGCTCCTCGGTCTCGGCCACCCGACCGAGCACGATCAGCACCTGCAGCTCGTACTGGCCGGCCTGGGCCGAATCCGGGAACGCCTGTCGCCAGGCCCGCGTGGCTTCCAGTGCCGCAGGGCCGGCGCGCGACTGGATGGCAAGCTCGGTGGCGCGCTTGAACAAGGCCTCGTCGCCCGTGCGCCGGGCCGCGTTCAGCATGTAGGCGGCGCCCTGCTGGGCCTCGCCCTCGCGCGCCAGCAGCTCGGCCAGCAGCAGCTCGTACAGCAGCCTGGCGTTCAGACGCGAGGTCTCGGGCACGCCCGCCTGGGCAGCGCCGGCCTGTGGTGCAGCAGGAGCCTGGGCGGCGGCCGCCCATGCCGCACACGCCAGCACCGCCCCGCCAAGTAGCCGTTGAAACCGCATCATCGATCCATAATAAATGATGCCCAGCGATGCCACTGCCCGCCCCGAACGCCATGCCGGAGCTGCCTGAAGTCGAAGTCACGCGGCTGAGCTTCGCCGACCGCATCCGCGACGCGCGCATCCTGGCCGCGCGCCCCGGTCTGCCGCTGCGCTGGCCGCTGGGCTGTGCCCCGGAGCAGCTGGAGGACCGCACGGTGCAGGACGTGCGGCGGCGCGGCAAGTACCTGCTGCTGCACCTCGATCAGGGCGTGCTGCTGCTGCACCTGGGCATGTCGGGCAGCCTGAGCTTTGACGCCGCACCGGCGGCGCCGGGGCGACACGATCATTTCGACCTGGTGACCACGCACGGCACGCTGCGCCTGCACGACCCACGCCGCTTCGGCGCCGTGGTGTGGTCGGCCAGCCTGCAGCTCGACCCGGCGCGCAAGTTGCTGGCGTCGCTGGGCATGGAGCCGCTGGGCGAGCGGTTCGATCCGGCGGCCTTCCATGCCGGACTGCGCGGCCGCCGTGCGCCGATCAAGCAGGTGCTGCTGGCCGGCGACGTGGTGGTCGGCGTGGGCAACATCTACGCCTCCGAGGCGCTGTTTCAGGCCGGCATCCGGCCCACCGTGCGCGCCGACCGGCTGTCGCGCGCCCGCGCCGACCGCCTGCATGCGGCGGTGCGGCAGGTGCTGGCGCGGGCGGTCGAGCGCGGCGGCAGCACCTTGCGCGACTTTTCCAGCGCCACCGGCGAGAGCGGGCACTTTCAGCTCGAAGCCGCGGTCTATGGGCGCGCCGGGCAACCCTGTCTGCAATGCGCCACACCGGTGCGGCTGATCCGCCAGGGCCAGCGTTCCACCTACTTCTGCCCCCGCTGCCAGCGCGCCTGACGCGAACTTGCTCACGACCCGCGGACCCGGTCGCGCGTCGTGACCATGCCAAGCCGGGTTACACCATGTAATATGGTCCCAACGATCCGGAGTGGCATGGTGGCGGCTTTCAGCGAACAGTTCGACAGGCACGGGGCATGGCGGCGCGAAATGAGTTCGCGCCTGAAGAACCTGGCGGCCTGGCTGCGGCAGCAGCGCCTGCTGGACGACGCGACCGACGAAAGCCTGCAGCGCCTGGTCGAGCAGTTGCGCTCCGACAAGGTGATGGTGGCCTTCGTGGCCGAGTTCTCGCGTGGCAAGTCGGAGCTGATCAATGCGGTGTTCTTTGCCGGCTACGGTCGCCGCATCATGCCGGCCAGCGCCGGGCGCACCACCATGTGCCCGACCGAGCTGGCCTACGACGCCGAGCTGCCGCCCTGCCTGCGCCTGCTGCCGATCGAAACGCGCCTGCAGCCCCAGGCCCTGATGGAATGGCGCATGGCGCCGGAGCAGTGGACGCGGGTCGATCTGGACGTGAACGACCCGCAGCAGCTGGCCAGTGCCATGGAGAAGGTATCCGAGGTGCGTTACGTCGACCAGGCGCAGGCGCGTGCGCTCGGCTTCTGGCACGACGACCGCCCGGAAGACAACCCGCCGGTCAACGCCCAGGGCCTGGTGGAGGTGCCGCGCTGGCGCCATGCCCTCATCAACATGGCGCACCCGCTGCTCAGGCAGGGCCTGGTGGTGCTGGACACCCCGGGGCTGAACGCCATCGGCGCCGAACCCGAGCTGACGGTGAACCTGATCCCGCAGGCGCAGGCCGTGGTGTTCATCCTGGCGGCCGACACCGGAGTGACCAAGTCCGACCTCGGCATCTGGCGCGAGCATGTGGCCACCATGCAGGACAGCAGCAGTTCGCGCTTCGTGGTGCTGAACAAGATCGACGCCCTGTGGGACGAGCTCAGCACGCCGGCGCAGATCGAAGCGCAGATCGCCCGCCAATGCGCCGACACCGCGCGCACCCTGGCGCTGCAGGACGATCAGGTGCTGGCGCTGTCGGCGCAGAAGGGCCTGCTGGCCAAGGTGCGCGGCGATGCGGCCCTGCTGGCCGACAGCCGCCTGCCGCACTTCGAGGATCTGCTGGGCCAGCAGGTGCTGGGCGCGCGCCACGCCATGCTGCACGACGCCATCGGTGCCGGCGTGGCCCGTGCCCAGGCCGAGGCGGAACGCACCCTGGCCATGCGCGGGCGCGAGCTGTCCGACCAGACCATCGAGCTCAACGGCCTGCGCGGCAAGAACCACCAGGTGATCCACCAGATGCGCCTGCGCATCGAGCAGGAGAAGGCCGACTTCGACCGCAGCGCCGCCAGCGTGCTGGCCGTGCGTTCGGTGCACCTGAAGCTGCTGCGCGAGGTGTTCCAGCTGCTGGGCAATGCGTCGATCAAGCGCGAGCTGGCCGAGCTGAACGCCGCCCTGCGCGAGCCGGGCCTGAAGCTCGGCATCAAGAAGTCCTACGCCGACGGCTTTGAGCGGCTGCGCGGCGTGATCCGGCAGGTGCAGGCGCTGGAAGGCGAGATCCACGCCATGCTGAAGGCGGCGTTTGTCCAGCTCAACACCGACTACGGGTTTGCGCTGCAGGCCGCCGAGCCGCCCGCCATGGAGCGCTTTGTCAGCGACCTGGACGCGGTCGAGCGCAGCCACCTGCGCTACCTGGGCGTGGGTCACATGCTCCAGCTGGCGCGCGCCGGCTTCTCCGAGAAGCTGGTGCGTGCGCTGCTGACGCGGGTGCGCTCGATCTTCGAAACCGCCCTGGGCGACATCGAGCTGTGGAACAAGGCCACCACCAGCCAGCTCGACACCCAGCTGCGCGAGCGGCGACGCGCCTACGGTCGCCGCATCGACGCGGTCGAACGCATCCAGGACGCGGCCGGCAGCCTGGACCAGCGCATCCACGACCTCCAGCAGGAGCAGCAGGCCCTGCAGGCCACGGCCCAGCGCCTGCGCGAGCTGGGGCACGAGCTGCGCCGCGCCAGCGCCACCGACGCTGCCGACACCGCCCCGCCGGAGCTGACCGAGGTCGTCCCGGCGTGAACGGCGGCGGCGCCGAGCTGGCCGCGCGCGTCATGGCCTGGCAGCGCCGCCAAGGCCGCCACGACCTGCCCTGGCAAGGCACGCGCGATCCCTATCGCGTGTGGCTGTCGGAAATCATGCTGCAGCAGACCCAGGTGACCACGGTGCTGGCCTACTACCCGCGCTTTCTGGCGCGCTTTCCCGACGTCGAACGGCTGGCCGCGGCCAGCGAGGACGAGGTGCTGGGCCTGTGGAGCGGCCTGGGCTACTACCGCCGTGCGCGCCACCTGCACCGCTGCGCGCGCGACGTGGTGGCGCACCATGGCGGGCGCTTTCCGGCCAGCGCGGCCGAGCTGGCGCGGCTGCCCGGCATCGGCCGCTCGACGGCGGCGGCGATCGCGGCGTTCTGCTTCGGCGAGCGCGCGGCCATCCTGGACGGCAACGTCAAGCGCGTGCTGACGCGCGCCCTGGGCTTTGGCCACGACCTGGCGCTGGCGCGCCACGAGCAGGCCCTGTGGGTGCAGGCCGAGGCCCTGCTGCCGCGCACCGACCTGCGGCGCGCCATGCCGGTCTACACCCAGGGCCTGATGGACCTGGGTGCCAGCGTGTGCCACCGGCGCCGCCCCGACTGCCCGCGCTGCCCGCTGCACGACCTCTGCGTGGCGGCCGCCGCAGGCCAGCCCGAGCGCTACCCGGTCAAGCGCCGGCGCGTGGCGCGCCAGCGGCTCGAGCTGTGGCTGCTGCTGGCGCGCGACGCGCAGGGCCGCGTGTGGTTGCAGCAGCGGCCCGAGCACGGCATCTGGGCGCGCCTGTTCTGCCTGCCGCTGTTCGACGATCGGGCGACCCTGCTGGCGAGCCTGCCGGCGCGGGTGCACGGGCAGGCCGTCACCGAGCCGCCGCGCCGCCATGTGCTGACGCACCGCGACCTGGACCTGCACCCGGTCAGCGTGCGGCTGCGCGCCACCGATCTGCGCCACGCCGACGGGCGCTGGTTCGGCGCCGACGAATGGCCGGCGCTGGGGCTGCCAGCGCCAGTGCGCCGCCTGCTGGCGGCACCGGCCGCGGCGCCCCAGGCGCCCCGCGGCAGGCTGGGCGAAGTGCGTCCTTCAGTTCAAAAATAATAGCTGCTGGCGCTTGCTGGTCGCCGGCTCAGGCCATGTTTCTCATGAATCGGTGGCCGCCGGCGACAGCACATCGGCCACCGTCGCCTCGCTGCGCAGGCCACGCGCCCACCAGCCGGCCAGCGCCTCGTCGGGCGCCAGCAGCAGGCGCTCCACCAGCGGGCGCAGCAGCTGGCGGCGCGGCTCGATCAGCAGCACATGGCGCGGCTCCTCGTTTTCGCTGCGGGTGCCCAGCTGGCCGACCCAGTCCAGCCCGGTCAGCGCCGCCATGGCCGCAGACAGCTGCAGAGCGTCCACCCGCAGCGCCTGCGCCAGCTGCGGCAGCGTCAGACCGCGCCCGGCGCCATCGCGCGCGGCGGCCAGCGCCTGCAGCAGCTCGAGCGCCAGCCGGAAGTCCCAGCCCGGCCCGCCGCCGCGCCGCGCCACGCCCGACAGCAGGCTGGGCAGGTAGGCGGCGATGACGGCCCCGAACAGCACGATCAGCCACCCCAGGTAGATCCACAGCAGCAGGATCGGCAGCGTGGCCAGGGTACCGTAGATGACCGAATAGGTGGGCATGCGCGTCAGGTACCACCCCAGTCCCTGCCGCGCCAGCCCCAGGCAGACGCTGACGAACAGCGCGCCGGCCAGCGCGTGACGCCAGCGCACCGGCGTGTTCGGCACCAGGCGGTACAGCAGCGTCAGGCTGCCCACCATCAGCAGCAGCTGCAGCAGCGCCAGCGCCGCGTCCACGCTGCCCGGCAGGTCGGGCAGCCAGCCGCGCGAGGCCGTCACCACGTAGGAGCTGATGGCCAGGCTGGCGCCCATCACCAGCGGCCCCAGCGTCAGCGCCGTCCAGTACACCAGGATGCGCTGGCTCAGCGGGCGCGTCTGGCTGCTGCGCCAGATCTGGTTGAGCGTCTTGTCGATGGTCAGCATGAGCGACAGCGACACCAGGGTCAGCCCGGCAAAGCCCAGCAGCCCGAGCTCGCTGGCCTGGCCGGCGAACTGGGTCAGGTAGCCCATCACGCTGTCGGCGATGCTGGCCGGGATCAGGCTGTCGATCAACCACTGCTGCAGCGCCTGCTGCAACTGCCCGAAGGCCGGAAAGGCGGTGAACACCGACAGCGCCACGGCCACGAAGGGCACCAGCGCCAGCACCGTGGTGAAGGTCAGCGCGCTGGCCGTCAGGCCCAGCCGGTCCTGCCGGAAGCGCTGCCACAGCGTGTGCGCGGTGGGCCGCACCGGAAAGTCGGTGAGCTCGGTCAGAAAGGCCTGGGCCCGCGCCGCCAGCGCATCGAACTGCATGCTCGTTATGATGCCACCGCCCATGCCCGCCCACCCCTCGCCTGCCGTGCAGGCCACCCGCGTCGTCGCCGTCGCCAGCCTGCTGGCGCTGATGGCGCTCGGCCTGGCGTGGGAGCTGTGGCTGGCGCCGCTGCGCCCGGGCGGCTCGTGGCTGGCCCTGAAGGTGCTGCCGCTGGCGCTGGCGCTGCCCGGGCTGCTGCGCTATCGCATGCAGACCTGTCGCGGCCTGGCGCTGTTCGTCTGGCTGTACTTCGTCGAAGGCGTGGTGCGCGCCACCAGCGACCACGGTGTGTCGGCGCGCTGCGCCCTGGCGCAGGTGGCGCTGGTGCTGCTGCTGTTCGCCGCCTGTGCGGCGCAGGTGCGGCTGCGCCAGCGAGCGGCGCGCGCGGCCGCCGCCGGCCCCGCGGTTTCGCATTGATTTCGGCATCCAGCGCTTGCCCGGCAAGCGCTGGCAGCTATCAATTCAGGAGTTATTGACATGACCACCGACACCCCCTTGCTGGATCTGCTGCGCCAGACGGTGGGCGCACCCCATGTGCTGACCGAGGGCGACCTGACGGCGTACGAGCAGGACTGGCGCCGCCGCGTGCGCGGCCGCGCGCTGGCGGTGGTGCGCCCGGGCAGCACGGCCGAGGTGGCAGCGGTGGTGCGCGCCTGCGCCGCGCACGGCGTGGCCATCGTGCCGCAGAGCGGCAACACCGGCCTGTCGGTCGGCTCGGTGCCGGACGACAGCGGCACCCAGCTGCTGCTGAACCTGGGCCGCCTGGACAGGGTGCGCGCCATCGACCGCGCCAACCTGACGTTGACGGCCGAGGCCGGCTGCGTGCTGCAGCGGCTGCAGGCTGCGGCGCAAGACGCCGGCCTGCTGTACCCGCTCAGCCTGGGCTCGGAAGGCAGCTGCATGCTGGGCGGCAACCTGGGCGCCAACGCCGGCGGCACGCAGGTGCTGCGTTACGGCAACACGCGCGAGCTGTGCCTGGGGCTGGAGGTGGTGACCGCGCAGGGCGAGGTCTGGGACGGCCTGTCGGGCCTGCGCAAGGACAACACCGGCTACGACCTGCGCGACCTGTTCATCGGCAGCGAAGGCACGCTGGGCATCATCACCGCCGCCACCATGAAGCTCTACCCGCGCCCCGCCGCCACGCTGACCGCCTGGGCCGCTGTGCCCTCGCTGGCGGCGGCGCTGGAGCTGCTGGGGCTGGCGCAGCGCCACCTGGGCGCGGGGCTGACCGGCTTCGAGGTGATGGGCCAATTCGCGCTCGGTCTGGTGGATCGACACCTGCCGCAGCTGCGCGTGCCGCTGTGGCGCGACACGCCCTGGTGCGTGTTGCTGGAAAACGCCGACCAGGAAAGCCAGGCCCATGCGCGTGCGCGCTTCGAGCCGCTGCTGGAAGCCGCGCTGGACGCCGGCTGCGTCAGCGACGCCGTGGTGGCCGAAAGCATCGCCCAGGCCCGTGCGCTGTGGCACATCCGCGAGAGCATTCCGCTGGCGCAGGCCGAAGAAGGCCTGAACATCAAGCACGACATCGCCGTGCCGGTGTCGCGCGTGCCCGACTTCGTGGCCGAGACCGAAGCCCTGCTGGCGCGCCAGATCCCGGGCGTGCGGCTGGTCGTGTTCGGCCACCTGGGCGACGGCAACCTGCACTTCAACGTGCAGGCGCCCGAAGGCGGCGACGCGGCCCAGTTCCTGCGCCAGCAGGAAGAGCGCGTCAACCTCCTGGTGTTCGACGCCGTGGCGCGGCACCAGGGCTCGATCAGCGCCGAGCACGGCATCGGCAGCCTGAAGGCGGCGCTGCTGCCGCGCTACAAGTCGCCGGTGGCGCTGACGCTGATGCGCGCCATCAAGCAGGCGCTGGACCCGCAGGGCCTGATGAACCCGGGGCGCGTGCTGGCGCGCGACCGTTGATCGGGCCTGTGGATCCAGGCTCGGCGGCGTCGTCCAGCCTGCGCGTCATGTACAGCGCCTGGCTGCCGTAGCTGGCCAGCGCCGGCGGCTGGCGGAGCGCCACCACGAAGCCCTGGCGCTGCCAGAACTCGCGTGTGCCCTGCACCGACACCAGCGCCGCCTGACGCACGCCACGCGCGCGCGCCTGACGCCAGGCCGCCGCCAGCAGGCGCTGGCCCAGGCCCTGGCCGGCGTGCTCGGGACGCACCGCCAGATCGTGCAGGTAGAGCGTGTCGGCCGCGGCCTGCGGCGCGAAGTCGCCGTGCAGCGGCGTGACCGCGCCCCACACCGACCAGTGCGCCGCCAGGTAGGCCGCCAGCGCGCCGCCGGCGTGCAGGCCCAGGCCGCAGTGCGCCGGGCTGGCCAGGCGCCGGGCGTACACGGCGGCGTCTTCCAGCAGCGCCGGGCCGTAGCAGGCGGCCTGCACCTGCAGCAGCGCCGGCACGTCGGCGCCGGCCAGCGGCGCAATGCGCCAGCGCGACGCGTCGGCGCCCATGGCTCAGCGACCCGCGCGCCCCGGGGTGTAGGGGCGCGGCGCGCCACCGGCGCGGGCCCGGCCGGCGGCCGCACGCGGGCGCGCCGACGCGCCCGGGCTGCTCTTGTTTTGATAGCTGCCGGCGCCCGCCAGACGGGCGGCAGGGCTGAATTCGGCCTGACGATCGCGGGTCGGCCGGGCAGCCCCGCGCGGCCCGCCAGCGCGGCGCGCCCCGCCATCGTGCGCGGCCGGCCGGCGCGGCGCGCGCGGCTCGCTGACGGGCGGGAAATGCCGCGTCGGCTCCAGCCCGGCGACCACCAGCGGACGGAACGGCTGGCGCGTGTAGGCCTCGATCTCGGCCAGCCGGCGGCGGTCGCGGAACTCGGCCAGCGTGACCGCCAGGCCGTCGCGCCCGGCGCGGCCGGTGCGGCCGATGCGGTGCGTGTAGTCCTCGGCCTTCATCGGCAGGCCATGGTTGATGACGTGGGTGATGCTGGGCACGTCGATGCCGCGCGCCGCCACGTCGGTGGCCACCAGGATCTGCACCTTGCCCTCGCGCAGCGCGCGCAGGCGCCGGTTGCGCAGCGCCTGGCTGAGCGCGCCGTGCAGCGCCACGGCGGCAAAGCCGCTTTGCTGCAGGTCGGCGGCCAGCTGGTCGCACTCGATCTGGGTGCAGGCGAACACGATGGCCTGGTCGATCGACGGGTCGCGCAGCCAGTAGTCCAGCAGGCGGCGACGGTGCTCGGGGCTGTCGGCCCAGTACAGCTCCTGGCGGATGTTGGCGTGGCTCTGCTGCGGCGTGGCCACCTGCACCTTGCGCACGCGGGCGCCGCCGTCGTGCATGACGCGCAGCGCCAGCTGCTGAATCGGCGCCGCGAAGGTGGCGCTGAACATCATGGTCTGCTGGCGCTGGGCGGTGAGCTGATGAATCTCGGCCAGGGCGTCGGCAAAGCCGAGGTCGAGCATGCGGTCGGCCTCGTCCACCACCAGAAAGCGCACCTGATCCAGCACGATCTGGCCGCTGCGCTGCAAGTCCAGCAGGCGACCCGGCGTGGCCACCACCAGGGCGGCGTTCTGCAGCTGGGCGATCTGCTGGCCGTAGGGCATGCCGCCCACCACGTTGGCGATGCGCAGGCCACGGCAGTGGCGCACCAGGTCGATGGCGTCGCGCGCCACCTGCTGCGCCAGCTCGCGCGTCGGACACAGCACCAGCGCACCCGGCACGGCGGGCTTGAACTGGCGCGGGTTGAGCGGGTTCTTGCGGCGCGGCTTGCGGGGCGCCGGCTCGCCGCGCGCCAGGGCTTCGGCCACGCGGGCGTCCCAGGCGGCCTGCTCGCGCGCCTGGGCCTCGCGCTGCATGTCCAGCAGGGTGTGCAGCACCGGCAGCAGGAAGGCCGCCGTCTTGCCGCTGCCGGTCTGGCTGCTGACCATCAGGTCGTTGGCGCCCTCGGGGTGCGCCTGCAGCGCCAGCGGAATGGCCTGCCGCTGCACGTCGGTGGGCGCGCTGTAGCCCAGCTCGGCCACCGCCGCCAGCAGCTCGGGCGCCAGGCCGAGGGCCTGGAAGGGATTGTCGGATGCTGCGTTTTCAGTAGCTTGCGGCGCTTGACTGTCCAGCGTCAGGACGTGGTTTTCCTCGAACGAGGCCATGGGACATGCACTTTCTCGCACGCCACGGCGCCCTGCGCGCCCGGCGTGTCGGATGGTGGCGCGCCTGGGCGCGCCGGGTTCATGAATCGACACCCACCATCCGACAGCGCGAAGTCCCAGCGCCCACGGTGGCGGCGGCTGGTCTTCGGAAACAACGACCTGGCCCCGATGAGGGCCCAAAGTGGCTGGAATGCTGGCCGCCGAAAAACCGGTGGCGGCCGCAGGCAGGAAGGAAGATGCGGTCTGCTCTGATGAATCGCGTGGGCCTGTGCCCTGCCGCGAAACCCAGCATTATCGCATCGAATCCCGTTGCGCGCTGGCCGGCGCCCGCCGGCCCGGGCCGCGCCGGCAGCACCCCCCGCGGCGACGGGCCTTGCGGCGCGGGCGCGCCGCCGCCGGCGTGGCTGCGCTATCCTCGCGCGACCGCCTGGCGCCGCGACGCGCCAGCCGCCTTGCAGGAGCCCCCATGTCCACGCTGAACGACACCCATGATCCCCACCTGACGAGCTGGGTCACCTCGGCCAACGACGGCCGCACCGACTTTCCGATCCAGAACCTGCCGTTCGCCATCTTCCGCCGGCGCGGCGGCAGCGAGCCCTGGCGCGGCGGCGTGGCCATCGGCGACCAGATCGTCGATCTGGCGGCGGCGGCGCAGGCCGGCCTGTTCCACGGCGAGGCCCAGGCCGCAGCCCAGGCGGGCGCCGAACCCAGCCTCAATCGATTGATGTCGATGGGCCACCAGGCTGCATCCAGCTTGCGCAAGGCGCTATCGAAAGCATTGCAATCGGGCTCGCCCCAGCAGGCCGCGCTGCAACCCTGCCTGGTGCCGCAGGCCGAGGCCGAATACGACCTGCCCTGCCGCATCGGCGACTACACCGATTTCTACACCTCGGTGCACCACGCCACCAACATCGGCAAGCAGTTCCGCCCCGACAACCCGCTGCTGCCCAACTACAAGTGGGTGCCGATCGGCTACCACGGCCGCTCCTCGTCGATCGGGGTGTCGGGCCAGGCGTTTCACCGTCCGCGCGGGCAGGTCAAACCGCCCGACGCCGACGCGCCGAGCCTCAAACCCAGCGCCCGCATGGACATCGAGCTGGAGCTGGGCGTGTTCATCGGCGCCTCCAACGCGCTGGGCGCGCCCGTCGCCCTGGACGAGGCCGAGGCGCATGTGTTCGGCCTGGTGCTGTTCAACGACTGGTCGGCGCGCGACATCCAGCCCTGGGAATACCAGCCGCTGGGGCCCTTCCTGTCCAAGAACTTCGCCTCCACCATCTCGCCCTGGGTGGTGACGATGGAGGCGCTGGCGCCCTTTCGCACGCCGTTCACCCGGCCGGCGGACGACCCGCAGCCGCTGCCCTACCTGGCCAGCCCGGCCCACAGCGCGGCCGGCGGCCTGGACATCGAACTCGAAGCCCTGATCCAGACCGCCCGCATGCGCGCGGCGGGCAGCCCGCCCACCCGCATCACCCACACCAACTACCGCCACGCCTACTGGACGGCGGCGCAGATGGTGGCGCACCACACCGTCAATGGCTGCAACCTGCAGCCGGGCGACCTGCTGGGCACGGGCACGCTGTCCGGCCCCACGCTGGACCAGGCCTGCGCGCTGATCGAGCTGACCACCGGCGGCAAGCACCCGATCGCCCTGCCCAACGGCGAAACCCGCAGCTGGCTGGAAGACGGCGACACCATCGTGCTGCGCGGCTGGTGCGCAAGGCCCGGCGCAGCGCGCATCGGCTTCGGCGAATGCGTCGGCACCGTGCTGCCGGCCCGGGACTGAAAGGGGTTCCAGCCGCGGCCGGCCGGCACCGGCGCGGCGCCGCCGCCCTACACTTGGGCGCGTGACCGAACCGCTGCCGCGCCGCATCGCCCACCTGGACATGGACGCGTTCTACGCGTCCGTCGAGTGGCTGCGCTACCCGCAGCTCAAGGGCCTGCCGATGGTCATCGGCGGCGGGCGGCGGCGCGAGGACGAGCTGATCGCGCGGCTCAACCGGCAGCGCCCCGAGCGCGTCTGGACGGCGGCCGATCTGGCCGAGATCCCGGTCGACTGCTTTCCGCTGCTGCGCGACTACGTGGGCCGCGGCGTCATCACCACCGCCAGCTACGCGGCGCGCCAGTTCGGCATCGGCTCGGCCATGGGCCTGATGAAGGCGGCGCGGCTGTGCCCGCAGGCCATCCTGCTGCCGGCCGACTTCGACGAATACCGCCGCTGCTCGCGCGCCTTCAAGCGCGTCATCCTGGACATCGCGCCGGTGATGGAAGATCGCGGCATCGACGAGGTCTACATCGACTTCACCCAGGTGCCCGGCGGCCAGCGCGAAGGCGGACGCGTGCTGGCGCGGCTGCTGCAAAAAAGCATTGCCGACGCCACCGGCCTGAGCTGCTCGATCGGCGTGGCCCCCAACAAGCTGCTGGCCAAGATGGCCAGCGAGTTCGACAAGCCGGGCGGCATCAGCATCGTGCGCGACAGCGACCTGCAAAGCCTGATCTGGCCCCTGCCCTGCCGCAAGATCAACGGCATCGGCCCCAAGACCGACGCGCGCCTGCAGCAGCACGGCATCCACCGCATCGGCGATCTGGCGGCGCGCGAGCGCGCCTGGCTGATCGCCCAGTTCGGCGCCAGCCACGGCGCCTGGCTGCACGACGCCGCCTGGGGCCGCGACGAGCGCCCGGTGGTCACCGACAGCGAGCCGGTCAGCCTGAGCCGCGAAACCACCTTCGAGCGCGACCTGCACGCCGTGCACGACCGGGCCGAGCTGGGGGCCGTCTTCACCCGGCTGGCCGAGGCGGTGGCCGCCGACCTGCAGCGCAAGGGCTATGCCGGCAAGACCATCGGCATCAAGCTGCGCTTCGACGACTTTCGCATTGCCACGCGCGACCAGACGGTGGCCGAGCCGACGCAGGATGCGCGCCGCATCCGCCAGATCGCCGGCCAGTGCCTCAAGCGGGTCGAGCTGTCGCGCCGGCTGCGCCTGCTGGGCGTGCGGGTCGGCTCGCTGGTGCGCGCCGATCGGCTGTCGGCCGCCAGCGATGAGGCGTCGAATCACGATCTGCCGCTGTTCCAGCAAGCGCCGGCAGCTCCTGAAAACTGAGCATTCCGAGACTGCGCGCCGTCCTGTTCACCGGCACGGTTTGACCTGCCCCCGGCAAAAGCTTACAGTTTCCTGACGGCACGACAGGAGACGATCATGCTGACCGCGTGGTGTCTGAACGAATTGCAACGCATCAAGGCCTGGCTGGTGGCGCACAAGCCGAGCCACCCGCTGGAGTACCACAGCTTCGACGCCGTGCTGACCCTGTGGATGATGGGCTGGATCGGCTGGTTGCCGGTGCTGCTGTTCGACGAGGTGCTGTGGGCCTGGCCGCTGTGTCTGCTGGGCATGTGGGCGCCGGCGCTGTACGTCCGCTGGCGCGCCCGCGCCCACGCCGCCGGCCGTCTCCGCTGCGACTGGCTGGGGGCGCTGGCGTCCACTACAGTGCGGGTATGAACATTCCTGCCCTGACCTGTTTTCAGCTTTCCGTTTCCGACCACATCGCCCACCTGGTGCTCAGTCGCCCCGAGGCCATGAACACCATGGGTCCGGCGTTCTGGCGCGAGCTCGACCAGGCGCTGGAGCTGCTGCAGCGCGACGGCGCGGCGCGCGCGCTGGTGATCTCCAGCACCGGCAAGCATTTTTCCGCCGGCATGGCGCTCGACGTCTTTGGCGGCGCCATCCAGATGGACGACGCCCACCCCGAAGGGCGCGCCGCCATCGCCGACCTGCTGGCCGACCTGCAGGCCACCTTCACCCGACTGGAGACGCTGCGCATCCCGGTCATCGTCGCGATCCAGGGCGGCTGCGTGGGCGGCGCGGTGGACATGGTGACGGCCGCCTGCATCCGCTATGCCACGCAGGACGCCTTCTTCTGCGTGCAGGAAATCAACATCGGCATGGTGGCCGACGTGGGCACGCTGCAGCGCCTGCCCAAGCTGGTGCCGCTGGCGGTGGTCAAGGAGCTGGCCTACACCGGCCGCCGCATGCCGGCCGCGCGCGCACGCGAGGTCGGTCTGGTCAACGAGGTGTTCGACAGCGCCGACGCCTGCCTGGCCGCCGCCATGCAGTGCGCGCGCGAGATCGCCGCCAAGCCGCCGGTGGCCATCTGGGGCAGCAAGCAGGTGATCCACTACGCGCGCGACCATACGGTCGACGACAGCCTGCGCCAGATGGGCTGGGTGCAGGCCGCCATCTGGAGCAACGCCCACGTGCGCGAGGCCGTGACGGCCATGAAGCAGCAGCGCGCCGGCGCGTTCCCGCCACTGGCCACGCTGACGCGCTTCACCGACCACGACTGATGCGAGCTCGCATTCAACCCAGAAACGGCGGTTGGACGCGCCCGCCCGTGCCGTGCTCGGCCAACTGCCGTTTCTAGGTTCAATACGACCCATGGGTCATGGCTCGCGCCGGCGCTGCCGGTGTCGTGGGTCAGGTCTTTGAACGCCAAGCCGCATGCGTCGGATGCAGGGCGGCCGCTGCCCGCTCGAGCCGCCCTACTGGCGCGCCGTGCGCACGTTGGGCGGCAGCGGCCCGGGGTGGCTGGTGCGCCAGGGGTTGATGTCCAGCCCGCCGCGGCGCGTGTAGCGGGCGTACACGCTCAGCTTGGTGGGCCGGCAGCGCGCCCGGATGTCGGTGAACATGCGCTCCACGCAGTGTTCATGAAAGTCGTTGTGGCGCCGAAAGCTGATGATGTAGCGCAGCAGACCGGCCTGGTCGATCTGCGGGCCGGCGTAGCGGATCTGCACGCTGCCCCAGTCGGGCTGGCCGGTGACGGGACAGTTGCTCTTGAGCAGGCGGCTGGTGAGCGCTTCTTCCACCGGCTGCTCGTCGAAGGCCGCGCTCAGGCACTGTGGCGCCGGCTCGTCCCAGCCGTCGACGTCGATGTCCAGACGGTCCAGGTTGACGCCGTCGAGCTCGTGCACCGCCTCGCGGTCGAAGTCGTCCGGCGCGATCAGCCGCACGCCCGCCGCCGCCTGCACCGGGCCGCCCTGCCAGATGGCGGCGCTGACGTCCTGGCGCAGGCGCCGCACCAGCTCCTCGGTGCGGTCGATGCGCGTGCCGTTGAAGCTGTTCAGGTACAGCTTGAACGACTTGCTCTCGATGATGTGGGTGCTGTCGCACGGCACCATGATGTGGGCGATGGCCAGCTGCGGCTTGCCGCGCGCATTCAGCCAGGACAGCTCGTAGGCCGTCCACCAGTCGGCGCCGAAGAACGGCGGCTGGCCCTGGATGCCGAGCTGCGCCCGCTGCGGCGCGCGTGCGATCGGAAACAGCAGCGTCGGGTCGTACTGATCGCTGTAGGCGCTGGCGCGGCCCAGCGGTGAATCGTGCGGGGTGGCGGGAGTGGTCATGGGGTGTGAACCTGGGCGGATGGCAGAAACGGCAGCAGCACGGCCAGCACGCGCCGCACGATTTCCGGGTGGCCGGCGGGCGCCAGATCGTGCGCCATGTCGGGGATCAGCGCCGGCTGGGCACCGGCGATGCGGCGCGCGGTGTCGTGGGCGCAGGCCGGCGGCACCCAGGGGTCGTCGGCGCCGTGCACCACCAGGGTGGGGCAGCGGATGCGCGCCAGCTGGCCGGCGCGCCCGCCGTCGGCCAGGATGGCCGCCAGCTGGCGCGTGGTGGCGTCGCTGTGGGGCGCGTGGCGCCGCGCGGTGCGGGCCAGCACGTCGCGCAGTTCGGCGTCGCTGGGCGGGTAGCGGGGGCTGGCGATGGCGCGCAGGAAGTTCAGGTAATAGGCCGCCAGGGCGGCGTCGTCGCCGGCGCGCGGTTTGCCCGCCGCCACGCGCAGCACGCTGGCCTGCGGCTTCATCAGGCCGCGCGCACCGCTGCAGCCGCTGATGCAGGTCAGGCTCCACAGGCGCGCGGGCGCCAGCAGCGCCAGGCGCTGGGCGATCATGGCACCCATGCTCAGGCCCACCACGTGGGCCCGCGCCACGCCCAGGGCATCGAGCACGCCCAGCGCGTCACGCGCCATGTCGCCCAGGGTGTAGGGCACGCGCGGGCGCCGCCCCAGCCAGGCCTGCGCCGCCACCCAGGGGATGGCGGGCACGCCGTGGGCGCTGAAGTGGCTGGACAGTCCGGCGTCGCGGTTGTCCAGGCGCAGCACGCGCCAGCCGGCATCGACCAGGGCCTGCACGAACGCCGCCGGCCAGTGGATGAGCTGCCCGCCCAGGCCCATGAGCAGCATCACCACGGGGCCGTCGCCGCCCGAGTCCTCGACCTCGATGCGGATCCCGTTTGCTTCGATTTGCATAGCTGCTGGCGCTTGCTGGGTACGCGCGGGAGGCCGATTTGATGCTCAACCGATCAACGGAACTCGCGCTCGCGCAGCCACTTGGTGGCGATCCACTTCTCGCCCTCGATGACCGGCGAGCCGCCGTGCAGCGTCTTGGTCGACGGGTGCGGCCGCTCGTAGCTGAAGAACACCGCGTTGCCGCGCTTGGGCGCCACCTCGAAGAACACGTCCGGGAAGCTGGTGCCACCGCCCTTCTCGGGCTCGCTCAGGTACATCACCACCGTGCCAACGCGCTGGCCGCCGCGCTTGACGATGGTGGCGGTGCCGGGCTCCTTGGGGTCGAAGTAGTCGTAGTGCGGCTTGTATTCGGTGCCCGGCAGGTAGTGCAGCACCTGGATGCCTTCGCCGTTTTCCACCGGCCAGCGGATCAGCCGCGCGATGCGCGCCTCGATGCGCGCCACCAGCTCGCTTTCGCCGCGCTGAAAGAACATGCCCTGGCTGGTGCGGTCGGGGTTGACCTCGGAGCCGCCGGTCTGGGTGGCCACCGTCAGCGAACGGCTCAGGCGCGGGCGCGCGGCGGCAATCAGGGCATCGCATTCCTGGTCCGACAGCAGGCCGCCCAGGATCACCACGCGCGGCAGCGCCAGCGAACCCAGCACCGCCACCTGGCGGTCGCCGCCGTCCAGGTAGAGCGGCGAATCGGCCACGTCGGGCTCGGGCACCGGCACCGCCGGCGGCAGGCCCTGCGCCTGCGCCTGCTGGTCCAGGTGGCCGCGCAGCGTGCTTTCCATGGCCTCGATGGCCACGTCCTCGTTCCAGCCCGAGCTCTTCATCGACTGCAACACCGCATCGGCGCTGTGGCCGGCACGCGCCTGATCGACGATCCACTGGCGCAACTCGGGGGTGATGGTCTGGGACATGGGCAACCTCATGCGGAGCGGCGAAACACCAGCCGGTCGGGCGTGGACGCCGCCGGCGCGAACGCATAGCCTTCCAGGTCGAAGCCCTGCAGCCGCTGCGGCGAGGCGATCCGGTGCTGCGCCGCATAGCGCATCATCAGCCCGCGCGCACGCTTGGCGTGCACACCGACGACCTTGAAGGCGCCGCCCTGGCGCACCTCGAACACGCAATCGATCACGCGCGCCTGCAGCACCCAGCGATCGACCGCCTTGAAGTACTCCTGCGACGCCAGGTTGACGACGATCGGCGCCGGCTGACCGGCCAGCCGCTGGTTCAGGTGGTCGGCGATGCGCGGGCCCCAGAACTGGTACAGGTTGCGCCCGCGCTCGGTGGCCAGGGCGGTGCCCATCTCCAGCCGGTAGGGCCGCATGCCGTCCAGCGGGCGCAACACGCCGTACAGGCCGCTCAGGATGCACAGGTGCTGCTGCAGCCAGTCCAGCTGGGAGGCGGTCAGCGTGCGCGCCTGCAGCCCTTCGTAGACGTCGCCGTTGAAGGCCAGCACGGCCTGGCGCGCCTGGCGCGGGCCGAAGCGCGGGCGCCAGGCCTGGTAGCGCGCCACGTTCAGGCTGGCCAGCGCATCGCTCAGCTTCATGAGGGACGCGATCTGTGCCGGCGTCTGCTGGCGCAGCACCTCGATCAGTGCCGTAGCTTCCGGCACGAACAGCGGCTGCGTGTGCGGCAGATCGGCCGGCAGCGGCGTGTCGTAGTCGAGCGCCTTGGCGGGAGACAATAGGAACAACATGCTGCCGATTTTGTACCAGGACGCGCAGCTGGTCGCGGTCGACAAGCCCGCCGGCCTGCTGGTGCACCGCACCGGCCTGGACGCCGGTGAAACCCGCTTTGCCGTGCAATGGCTGCGCCAGCAGATCGGCCGGCCGGTGTGGCCGGTGCACCGGCTGGACAAGGGCACCAGCGGGGTGCTGCTGCTCGCGCTCGACGCCAGCTGCGCCGCCACCCTGGCGCAGGACTGGGCCGGCGGCGGCGTGCGCAAGACCTATGTGGCCATGGTGCGCGGCTGGCCGCCCGCAGCGGGCCTGATCGACCACCCGCTGGCGCGCCTGCCGGACGACGCCCGCGGCGCGCGCGGCCTGGAACGGCAGCCGGCCCTGACCCGTTTTCGCACCCTGGCGCGGCTGGCGCTGCCGCTGCCCGACCGTGGCTTTGCCCAGACGCGCTGCGCCCGCATCGAGCTGCAGCCCGACACCGGCCGCCGCCACCAGCTGCGCCGCCACTGCAAGCACATGGCGCACCCCATCATCGGCGACGCCACGCATGGCAAGGGTGCGCTGAACCGGGCGGTCGCGGCACTGCTGGGCTCGCAGCGTCTGTGGCTGCACGCGCAGTCGCTGGTGCTGCGCCATCCGGTCAGCGGCGCGCCGCTGCACATCGAAGCGGCGCCCGGCCCCGAATGGGCGCTGTGGGCACCCTGGACGCCGACATGGTGTGATGCGCCGCGTCATGCGGCATCGCGTTCGGACATATGACCCATGACCGATGGGTCATCGAGGCGCAGCAAGGTGATCCGTCATTGCCCATGGGTCATGTTGAAAGCGAGTTCGTATCAGGCGGGCGCGGTGCGCCGCATGCGCCGGCCCTGCAGGCCCCAGACCAGGGCCATCAGCAGCATGCCCGGCAGCAGGAACCAGTTCTTGCTCGGGCGGTCGGTCGGCACCTGCACGTGGGCGATGTCCCAGCCCTGTTCGAAGCCCGATTTGCGCGCCTGCGAGCCGAAGCGCACCGCCCCCACCTGCACCGCGTCGCCCAGCGTCATCAGCGTCAGGCCGGCGTCGGCCAGGCGCGCGCGACCGTCCGGACCTTGCGCGCCCAGTTGCACCGCCACGGTCTTCTCGACCTCCTCGCCTTCCAGCGTGGTGCCCTTGATGACCAGCACCAGCGTGCCTTGGTCGGGCAGCGCGCGCGCCACCTCCAGCACCTGGGCCGCCGGGACACGGGTGTGTTCCGGCGCCAGCCGGTCCATGAAGAAACCCGGCCGGAACAGCATCACCACGGCCAGCGCCAGCAGCGCGAATTCCCACCAGGTCAGGCGGATGCGCAGCCAGTTCATGGTGAGCGCGGCAAAGCCCAGCATGGCCAGCGTGCAGGCCGACACCACCAGCACCAGCTCGCCCCAGCCATGCACGTCGAGCAGCAGCAGCTGCGGATTGAAGATCCAGATGAAGGGCAGGATCACGGTGCGCAGCGCGTACAGCGAGCCCTGGATGCCGGTCTGGATGGCGTCTTCGCCCGAGATGGCCGCCGCCGCGAAGGTGGCCAGCCCCACCGGCGGCGTGATGTCGCCCATGATGCCGTAGTAGAAGACGAACAGGTGCACCGCGATCAGCGGGATCACCAGCCCCGCCTGGGCGCCCAGCTCGACCACCACCGGCGCCATCAGCGTGGCCACCAGCACGTAGTTGGCGGTGGTCGGCACGCCCATGCCCAGCACCAGGCAGACGAAGGCGATGAACAGCAGCATGGCGATCACGCTGCCCTGCGAGACGAATTCGACGAACTCGGTCATGCGCAGGCCCAGTCCGGTGAGCGTGATGGCGCCGACGATGATGCCGGCGGTGGCGGTGGCCACGCCGATGCCGATCATGTTGCGCGCGCCGTCGTGAAAGCCGTGCACCACCGCCTGCCCGCCCTCGCGCCAGGCGCCCGGAGTGCGCACACCGCGCAGCAAGCCCAGCAGCGGGCGCTGGGTCAGCATCAGCACAACCAGGGTGGCGCAGGCCCAGAACGCCGACAGCGCGGGCGACATTTCCTCGACCATCAGGCACCAGATCAGCACGCCGATCGGGATCAGGTAGTGCAGGCCGGCGCGCACCGTGGGCCAGGTTTCCAGCCGCTGCGGGTGGTGCACGTCGATGTCTTCCGGCAGGTCGGGGCTGACGGCGGCCTGGCGCAGCGCCACCAGGTACAGCGCCAGCAGCGTGCCGCCCACCGCCCAGGGTGCGGCAGCGCCCAGGGCGCTCTTGAAGAACTGCAGCAGGTGGTACAGCGCCCCCACCACCGCCAGTGCGCCGCTGCTGCCGATCAGCGTGCGCATCAGCCGCGCGCGCCAGGGGCGCGGCGCGGCGGCGGCGGCCGGCTGGATGCCGAGCTTGAGCGCCTCCAGGTGCACGATGTAGAGCAGCCCCAGGTACGACAGCGAGGCCGGCAGAAAGGCGTGGCGCACCACGTCGGAGTACGGAATGCCGACGTATTCGACCATCAGGAAGGCCGCCGCCCCCATCACCGGCGGCATGATCTGGCCGTTGACCGAGCTCATGGTTTCGATGGCGCCGGCCTTGACGCCGCCGTAGCCGGCCTTCTTCATCATGGGGATGGTGAAGATGCCGCCCGACACCACGTTGGACACCGACGAGCCCGAAATCATGCCGTTGAGCGCCGACGACACCACCGCCACCTTGGCCGGCCCGCCGCGCAGGTGGCCCAGCGCGGCAAAGCTGACCTGCATCATGTAGTTGCCGCCGCCGGCGCGGTCCAGCAAGGCGCCGAACAGCACGTAGATGAAGATGGTGCTGGCCGACACGCCCAGCGCGATGCCGTACACGCCCTCGGTGGTCAGCCACATGTGCGACAGCAGGCGCGACAGCGACGCACCCTTGTGCGCCAGCACCTCAGGCATCCAGGGGCCGGCCACGCAGTAGGCCAGAAACAGCGCCGCCAGCGCCGCCATCGGCCAGCCGACCGCGCGCCGCGTGGCCTCCAGCAGCAGCAGCAGGCCGGCGCTGGCGGTGACGATGTCCATGACGCTGGGCTGGCCGGGCCGCGTGGCCAGCTCGCGGTAGAACAGCATCAGGTAGGCACCGGCAAAGGCGCCGGCGATGGCCAGCCCCCAATCGACCAGCGGCACATGGCGGCGCGGCGAGGAGCGGAACGCCGGCCAGGCCAGAAACGCCAGCGCCAGCGAAAACGCCAGATGGATGGCGCGCGCCTCGGTGTCGTTCAGGATGCCCCAGCCGAGGGCAAAGGGCAGCGGCGAGGCGTACCAGAACTGGAACACCGCCCAGGCCAGCGCCAGTCCGAACATCAGCCGCGCCGTCAAGCCACTGGGCTTGCGCCCGCCGGTGTCGGTTTCGGCCACCAGCTGCTGCAGCGCCTCGGGTGCTTTTTCGATGTCGGTGGCCATGGCGTGTCTGTCGGTTCACTATGTTATGGATAGCTGCCGGCGCTTGATCGGCGGGCGCTGGAGCCACTACATGCCATGAACGGCCGGGCCATCAAAAAGGGCGAAGTCGCCTTCGCCCTGATCGCCGTGCATGTGCGTGCGGGGCACGGCCCGGCCGCGCCATGGCTTACTTGATCCAGCCCTTTTCCTTGTAGTAGCGCGCGGCGCCGTCGTGCAGCGGGGCGCTCAGGCCGTTCCTGACCATGTCCTCGGGCTTGAGGTGGGCCAGCGCCGGGTGCAGCTTCTTGAACTCGTCGAAATTGTCGAACACCGCCTTGGTGACGGCGTAGATGGTGTCGGCCGGCGTCTTGCTGGAGGCCACCACCGTAGCCAGCACGCCGTAGGTGGGCGTGGCCTGCGGGTTGTTGGGGTACAGCCCGGCCGGGATGCTGACCTTGGCGTAGTACGGCTTGTCGGCCACCAGCTTGTCCACCACCGGGCCGGTCAGCGGCACCAGCTTGGCACCGCAGCTGGTGGTCGGGTCCTGGATGTTGGCGCTGGGGTGGCCGACGCCATAGAAGAAGCCGTCGATCTTGCCGTCGCACACGGCCGGGCCGTGCTCGTCGGCCTTCAGCTCGGAGGCCAGCGAGAAGTCCGACAGCTTCCAGCCCATGGCGGCGAGCAGCTCCTCCATCGAGGCGCGCGTGCCCGAGCCGGGGTTGCCGACGTTGAAGCGCTTGCCCTTGAAGTCCTCGAACTTGGTGATGCCCGCTTCCTTGCGCGCCACCACGGTGAACGGCTCCGGGTGGACGGCGAACACGGCGCGCAGATCGGACACCGCGCCACCGTCCTTGAACTGGCTCAGGCCCTTGGTGGCGTTGTACTGGACGTCGGACTGGGCAAAGCCCAGGTCCAGCTCGCCGGCCTTGATGGTGTTGACGTTGAACACCGAGCCGCCGGTGGATTCGACCGAGCAGCGGATGCCGTGCTTGGCGCGGTCCTTGTTGACCAGGCGGCAGATGGCGCCACCGGCGGCGTAGTACACGCCGGTGACCCCGCCGGTGCCGATGGTGACGAACTTCTGCTGCGCCGACGCCGGCGCCGCCAGCGCGGCGGTGGACAGAGCGGCAGCGGCGGCCAGGGTCTTGAGAACGGGGCGAAGGCTCATGCGACAAGGTCTCCTGTGAATGAATGGGGCATGCTCAGCCCTGCGCGATCGCCGCATCGACGGCCGCGGCCAGCCGTTCGGCGATCAGCGCCAGTTCGTCATCGGTGGCGATGAACGGTGGCGCCAGCAGGATGTGGTCACCATAGCGCCCATCGACCGTTCCGCCCATGGGATAAACCAGCAATCCGCGCGCGAACGCCTCGCTCCTGACGCGCGCGTGCAGGCGCCGCGCGGGATCGAACGGGGTTTTGCCGGCGCGCTCGGCGACCAGCTCGATGCCCCAGAAGTAACCACGCCCGCGGACCTCCCCCACATGCGGGTGGTGGGCAAACCTTTCGGCCAGCAGCGCTTGCAGGACCTGCGCGCCGCGCTGCACTTTTTGCAGCAATCCATCGCGCTCGATGACCTGCTGCACGGCCAGCGCGGCGGCGCAGGCGACGGCGTGGCCGAGGTAGGTGTGGCCGTGCTGGAAAAACCCGCTGCCGGCCGACATGGCGGCCACGATCCGCTGTTGCGCCAGCACCGCGCCGATCGGCTGGTAGCCGCCGCCCAGCCCCTTGGCCACGGTCATCAGGTCGGGCACCACGCCGTCCTGCTGGCAGGCGTGCAGGGTGCCGGTGCGGCCCATGCCGCACATCACCTCGTCGAGGATCAGCAGCACGCCGTGGCGGTCGCACACCTCGCGCACCGCCTTGAAGTAGCCCGGCACCGGCACCAGCACGCCGGCGGTGGCGCCGCCCACGGTTTCGGCCACGAAGCCCAGCACCTTGCCGGGGCCGACGCGGCAGATCGCCTCGTCCAGCTCGCGCGCCAGGCGCTGGCCGTACTGCTCGGGCGTTTCGCCCGGCTGCTGGTCGCGGTAGGGGTAGCAGGGCGACACGTGGGTCACGTCCACCAGCAGCGGCGCAAACTGGCGCCGGCGCCATTCGTTGCCGCCCACCGCCAGCGCGCCCAGGGTGTTGCCGTGGTAGCTCTGGCGTCGGGCGATGAAGTGGCTGCGCTCGGGCTGGCCGATTTCCAGGTAGTACTGGCGCGCCATCTTGAGCGCCGCCTCCACCGCCTCCGAGCCGCCGCTGACGAAGTAGGCGTGGCTCATGCCCGCCGGCGCGGTGCGCACCAGCTGCTCGGCCAGCTGCTCTGCCACCTCGGTGGTGAAGAAGCTGGTGTGGGCGTAGGCCAGCTGGTCGATCTGCCGGTGCATGGCGGCCAGCACGTCCGGGTGACCGTGCCCCAGGCAGGACACGGCGGCGCCGCCCGAGGCGTCGAGGTAGCTGCGCCCGGCGGCATCGTGCAGCCACACGCCCTGGCCGCCCACGGCGACCGGGGGCGTGTGGTGCAGGTGCCGGTGCATCACGTGCGTGGTGCTCATGGCCGTCGGTCTCCAGGGGTTCGGCGCGCGCCGGCGCTCACTGCGCCGTCCAGCCGCCGTCGTTGGCCCAGGCCTGGCCGCGCACGTTGGCCGCCGCCGCCGAGCAGAAGAACACCGCCATGGCGCCCAGCTGTTCGGGGGTGGTGAACTGCAGCGAGGGCTCCTTCTCGCCCAGCAACTCGCGCGTGGCCTGCTCGGTGCTGATCTTCTCGGCCGCGGCGCGCGCGTCGATCTGTTTCTGCACCAGCGGCGTCAGCACCCAGCCGGGGCAGATGGCGTTGGCGGTGACGCCGGTGGTGGCCAGCTCCAGCGCGGTGACCTTGGTCAGGCCGACGATGCCGTGCTTGGCCGCCACGTAGGCCGACT
>WBZM01000156.1_pt1 | contig 111214 bp, 105 predicted proteins | sample 5204271 | NCBI WGS metagenome assembly WBZM01 (sample SAMN12344346, study PRJNA552823) | activated sludge metagenome | biome: Activated sludge suspended growth; feature: Nitrification reactor; material: Wastewater; isolation source: activated sludge from nitrification reactor of wastewater...
TATGTCCCGAAGGCAGCTCCATACCCTCCGGGCTCGGCTCTCGGCGGCCGTGGCAGGCCGCCGAGCCTTATGCGCCGTAGGGACCGGCGAGACGGAGCGTAGGAGAAGGGCCAACCCCTCCCGCCCGAGCGGCACCGCGCCCGGCGAGACGGAGCGTAGGAGAAGGGCCAACCCCTCCCGCCCGAGCGGCACCGCGCCCGGCGAGACGGAGCGCAGGAGAAGGCGCCCCCCATCCCTGCTCGAGCGAGGTTGGGACCTCGCTCGAAGGAGGGCTCAGTGAACCTTTTCGCGCTCGATGCCCGGGTGCCCGGCTTCGCCCGGCTCCTTGCGCGGGTTCTGCGTCAGGCGCGAGCCGTCGCGACCGCGCATGCCCATCAAGAGCTCGCGATCGAAGATGAACTGCTCGCGGGAGTCGTACGGGACGGCGTGCAGGCCCGTGTCCATCCGGATGGCGTCGCAGGGGCACGCCTCGACGCAGAAGCCACAGAAGATGCAGCGCAGCTCGTCGATGACGAACTTGACCGGGTACTTCTCGTAGCCGTGGCGCTTGTCCCCCTCGGGGTACTCGCCGGACTCGATGTGGATGCACTGCGCCGGGCAGACCGTGCTGCAGCAGAGGCAGGCGACGCAACGAGGTGAGCCGTCCTCGCGGAGGGTGAGCCGGTGCAGCCCGCGGAAGCGCTCCGGGTAGGGGCGCTTCTCTTCCGGGTAGGAGATGCAGGTGATGGCGTTCGAGAACGGCTCGAGGACCGGGTCGCTCTTCTGACCGAGGACCATCTCCTTCGTGTTGCGGAAGAAGGTGGACATGGTCTGGGCGAGGCCCTTGGCCACCGACGGCACGTAGGCCTGCACGAGCATGTCGCGCTTCGGGCGGGCCATGACCTTCGGCGTGAAGGGAGCGCCCTTCGGCTTCGTCCAGGTCTTGTTTTCGGTCGCCATGGTTTCAGGCCTTCGCTTCCGCGGCGGCTGCGAACCGCGCGGAGGTGGAGTTGAGGAACCGCGTGCGCTCGGTCGGGCGCAGCGCGAGCCAAGCAAGGCCGACCGGGATCGCCGCGAAGCCGATGGCCACGACGAAGTTCGTCAGCTGGCCGAGCACCTTCAGCACCGGCTGGAGCCCCGGCGCCTGATCGAGCGCCACGACGACGACGCCGGAGAGGGCGAGGTTCGCGATGGAGAGCGGAAGGAGCTTGGTCCAACCGAACTTCATCAGCTGGTCGTAGCGGAAGCGCGGGAGCGTCCAGCGGAAGAAGATCTGGAAGAAGGTCATGAGGATGACCTTGCCGAAGAAGGCGACGATCTGGATGACCGTCACCGCGAGGTGGTTCATCTTGTAGGTGAAGAGAACGCTCGAGCCGAGCGCCACCTCCACCCCGTCGCTGTAGAGGAACGGCAGCGAATAGCCGCCGAAGAACAGCGCGACGATCACGGCGCTCGAGGTGATGATCTCGACGTATTCGCCGGCCATGAACATGCCCCACTTGAAGCCCGAGTACTCCACGAAGTACCCGGCGACGATCTCGCTCTCGCCTTCCGGCTGATCGAACGGGACGCGCTTCGTCTCCGCCGCGCTCGCGGCGAGGAACATGAGGAAACCGAGCGGCTGCACGAAGACGCCCCAGGCGAAGGCGTTTTGCCACTCCGCCATCGGGCCGAGGCGGATGGTCCCGTAGATGAGGAGCAGGCCCATCAGCGAGAGGCCCATGGCAACCTCGTAGCTGACCATCTGGCTGGCCGCGCGGAGACCGCCGAGCAGCGAGTATTTGTTGTCGCTCGACCAGCCCGCGATGGCGGCGCCGATGACGCCGGTCGACGAGATGGCGAAGAGGTAGAGGATGCCGACGTTGAGGTCGGCCACCTGCAGCGTCACCGCGTGGCCCTCGCACACCGCGTCGCGCGCCATGACGGGCGCGAGGTGACCGAGGTCGCTGAAGTTGAAGACGCCGTTTTTGTCCGCGTCCTGGAAACACATGACCCCGCCGAACGGGACGACCGCCATGACGACGAGCGCCGGGAAGATGGCGATCATCGGGGCGAGCGCGTGGAGGAGGCGGTCCGCGTTCTTGGGAACGAAGTCCTCCTTCCAGATCATCTTGATGGTGTCGGCGAGCGCGTGGAGCGTTCCAGCGAGGCGCAGCGGGTACGTGCCCTTCGGGATGCGCAGCGCGGCGTACACGCCGGCGCCGGCCATGGCGGCGCCGAGGACGGCGCCCATGCCCTTGGCGAGCAGGTACGCGGTGCTCGGGTCGACACCCCCGGCGGCCTGCTGCTTCGAGAGCATGAGGCCGATGACGGCCGCGACGCCGTGGGCGGCGAGGCCGGCGAAGAAGTAGCTGCGCGGCGGAGCGGACCCGACGGCCTTCTCGAACGCGTTGAGCGCGCCCTTCTGCTCGACGCGCCACGAGAGCACGACGAGGTTGAACCAGGAGGCGAGCACGAGGAGCTGCAGGCCGAGGCCGAAGCGATCGATCGCCACGTCGGGCCGCGAGGCCGAGCCGATGCCGAGCGCCGCGAGCGCGCCGAGCAGGAGGCCAGGCGCCACGAGGATGCCCTGGATCACGAAGCTGGGCAGCAGCACCTCCGCCCGGTTGGGGCCGACGCGGTGCTGGATCATGGCGCTCTGCCGGCGGTCCGCCCACGTCGCCAAGGCCGACATGTTGAGGCAGAACCCGAGCACGATGGCGATCTTCACGATCGCGAGGACGATCTCGACGAAGCTCACGGAGCCCCTCCGGCGGTGGGTGCGGCTTGGACTGCCTTCGTTTGTTCGGCCGGCTCGGCGCCGGCCATCGCCCTGCGGACCTCGGAGAGCTTCTTCCACGAGGTCGCATAGCCGAGCGCGCGTCCCAGCTTTCCGATGAGCATCCAGCCGGGCTGCGCGACGCCACGGGCGACGAGCGCGCGCTCGCTCGCCTGGGCCATCCCTTGTTTGTTCACGAACGTGCCGTCCGCCTCGGCCCAGCTGCTCGCGGGCAGCGCGACCTTCGCCACCGAGGTGAGCGGGCCTTCCCAGGCGGCGATCGTCACGACGCGTTTGCCCTTGAGCGCGGCGAGCTCGGGCGCGGCGACCTCGACGTGGGCGCCGAGCGCGATGACGTAGTCGAACTTGTCGGCGTTCTTGAGCAGCTCGGCCAGCGGGCGCGGAGGTGTGCCTTCGCAGAGCTTCATGACACCGGCGGTGTTCGGGTTGCGGTCCTCGCTCATGAGGACGCCGTCCGCTTCACCGAGGGGCTTGCCGGTGACGTAGAAGGTCTCCACGCCGAGGTACGTCTTGCCCAGCGTGTAGAGAGCCCAGTTGTCCTCGAGCGAGTGCTGCGCGGAGAGGACGATGGCGACCTTCGAGGCCTTTCCTTCGTGACCGGCGAGCGCGCTCGCGGCGGCGTCGATCGCGCCGTCCACGTCGGCGGCGCCCTTCGGCTCGAGCAGGCGGCCTTCGACCGACCACTTGTACGAGAGCATGCCGTGGTCACACATCCAGTATTGGTTGACCTTCGCGTTCTCACGCGGGCGGTGCCGATACGGGGTGTTGTCGCGCGGGTCGAAGTCCAGGAAGGCGTTGCAGCCGGTGGAGCAACCCTGGCAGACCGTGCGCGCCGAGCGGAGGAACCAGACGCGCGCCTTGAAGCGAAAGTCCTTCGAGGTGAGCGCGCCGACCGGGCACACGTGCTCGGCCATGAGCGTGTAGTTGTTGTCGAGCTGGCGGCCGGGGGAGACGACGATCTCCTTCAGGTTGCCGCGCTCGCGCTGGTCGAGGACCGGATCTTTCGCGACCTCTTCCATCACGCGGACGCAGCGCGTGCAGACGATGCAGCGCTCGGCGTCGTAGACGATGGTGGGCCCGAAGCTGACGGCCTTGGGCTTGTGGACGATCTCCTGGCGCATGCGCTTGCCGCTGCGCTGGTGCTCGAGCCAGTAGTCCTGAAGGCGGCACTCGCCAGCCTGATCGCAGATGGGGCAGTCGACCGGGTGGTTGAGAAGCAAGAGCTCCTGAACCTGCGCGCGCGCCTTGTGGACGTGCTCGCTCTTCTCGCTGAGGACCTCCATGCCGGGCGCGCAGGCCTGCTGGCACGCGGGCTGGAGCTTGGGCTTCGACGCGGGCCGGTAGTCCTTGATGGCCGGATCCCACTGGAGCACGTCGAGCTTCATGGCCGCGCGCCCTGGGGGCGGCGGCAGCTCGACCAGGCACATGCGGCAGTTGGCGGCGACCGAGAGCCCGGGGTGCCAGCAGTAGTGCGGGATGTCGATCCCGGCGCGGTGCGCGGCGCGGATGATCGTGTCGCCCGGCTCGAACGGGATCTCGCGACCGTCGAGCTTGATCGTGTTCGGGGGCTTCGGGGCGTCCGTAGGCGGTTGCGCTGTCATGTCAGTGGTCGCATTCCCCGCCGATCATGTTCATGGAGCCGAACGTCGGCACGACGTCGGGGATCATGTTCCCGACGATGAGCCGTTCGAGCCCCTGCACGATGGCGAAACAGGGCGGGCGGATGCGAACGCGGTAGGGCGTGCCGCTGCCGTCCGAAACCAGGTAGAAGCCGAGCTCCCCGTTGCCGCCCTCCGTGTAGGAGTAACATTCGCCGGCGGGGATCTTCACGCCCTCCATCACGATCTTGAAGTGCTGGATGGTCGCTTCGATCGTCGTGTAGACCTCGTTCTTCGGGGGAAGCACGATGCGGGGGTCGTCCACGTTGATGGGGCCGTCGTCGGGCATCTGCGCGAGGCACTGCTCGATGATGCGAGCGCTCTGGCGGATCTCCTCCTGGCGGCACATGAAGCGGTCGTAGTTGTCGCCCGTGCTGCCGACCGGGACTTCGAAGTCGAGCTGGTCGTAGAGCATGTACGGGTGCGCCTTGCGCACGTCGTAGGCGACGCCGGTGGAGCGCAGGCAGGGGCCCGTCCATCCGAGGTCGAGCGCGTCCGCCGAGGAGATGCGACCGACGCCCTCGAGCCGGTCGAGGAAGATGCGGTTCGTGAGCAGGAGCTTCTCGCCGTCGCTCATGAGCTCCAGCACGGCAGGCATCGCGGCGCGCACCATGTCCTTCAGGAAACGCGACGGCGGCTTGGCCATCCCGCCGGGGCGACCGAACGAGTGCGTGACTCGCGCGCCCGTCTCCTCCTCGAAGATGTCCCAGAGCATCTCGCGGGCGCGGATGTAATAGAGGAACGGCGTGAACGCGCCGAGCTCCATCGCCATGGCGCCGTTGCACGTGAGGTGATCGCAGACGCGGGCCAGCTCGCCAAGGATGGTGCGGTAGTACTGGCAGCGGATCGGCACCGTGATGCCGAGCATCTTCTCGAGCGCCAGCGAGTAGCCGACGTTGTTGAGCATCGGCGAGACGTAGTTGAGCCTGTCCACGTAGGGGTAGACCTGGTTCCACGTGCCGCGCTCGCACATCTTCTCGAAGCCGCGGTGCAGATACCCGATCTGCACGTCGGCCCGGGTGATGGTCTCGCCCGAGAGCTCCACCACGATGCGGACGGTGCCGTGCATCGCCGGGTGGCTCGGACCCATGTTGAGCATCATCGGCTCGCTGGGCAGCTCGAGCTCCGCCTCGCCGATGTCCTGATCGAGCGGTTCCATGTCTCAGCTACCCTTCTTCAGCGCGCGTTCGATCGCCGGGAGCTCCGTGCCGAGGCCCTGGCGTGCGCCGATCATGACGGGGTCGTCACGGTGGTATTCGTGCGTCTGCCGCCCGAAGCTCATGCCCTCGTCAGGGCCGAACGGCGGGAGCTTGTCCGGGACGGCGCGGTACTCCACCAGCGGCTGGATCTTGTTGGCCGGGTAGTCCTTCCGGAGCGCGTGCCCCTTGAACTCCGGGTACATGAGGATGCGGCGCAGATCCGGGTGGCCGCGGAACACGACGCCGAACATGTCGAACGCCTCGCGCTCGAACCAGTTGGCGCCGCCCCAGACGGGCGTGATGCTGTCGATCTCGAGCCCCTCCGCGCTGTACGGATCGCCGACGCGGGCCTTCAGCCGCACGCGGTGGCCCTTCTCGAGCGAGCGCAGGTGCATGACGACCTCGAAGCGCGGGTCGCGATCGGGGTAGTCCACCGCGGTGAGGTCGATGAACTGGGTCATCGACGTGCGGGGATCGGTCTTGAGGAAGCGCGCGGCGTCGAACCAGACGTCCGGAGAGAGGACGGCGGTCTCGTCGCCGAACTGGGCGTGGGTCTCGAGCACCGCATCGCCGAAGCGCTGCTTCAGGACGTCGAGGACGACTTTGCTCATGATCTCACTCGTTGGAGGAGGGCTTCGGTCCCAATCGCAGGCGGTCGGCCGAGATGATCTCGCGCGCGGCGGGGACGGGGTCGGTCCGGGGCTTCACCACGGCCGGCGTGCGGTCGCCGCGGGCGATCTTGTCCTGCAGGAGCAAGAGGCCGTCGAGCACCGCTTCGGGTCGGGGTGGGCACCCGGGGACGTAGATGTCGCAGGGGATGACTTTGTCGATGCCCGCGACGGTCGTGTAGTTGTCGTAGAAGCCACCGCACGACGCGCACGTGCCAAACGCAAACACCCACTTGGGGTCGGCCATCTGCTCGTAGATGCGGCGAAGCGCAGGGGCCTGCCGCTGGCTGATGGTGCCGACGACCCAGAGCAGGTCGGCCTGGCGAGGTGAGAAGCGCGGCGCCTCCGCGCCGAAGCGCGAGAAGTCGAAGCGGGGGCTGGCGACGGCCATGAACTCCATCCCGCAGCACGCCGTCACGAACGGGTACTGGAAGAGGGAGTATCGGCGTGCCCAGTTCAGGAGCGCGTCGAAACGGGTCGTCGCGAAGCCTTGCTCGGAACCCTCGATGACGCGTGTTTCAGACATTTTTCGTCAACCCTTCCGAGCCTATCGGTCCCACTCCATCGCGCCCTTCTTCCATTCGTAGACCAGGGCTACGACGAGGAGGAGCATGAACGGCGCCATGATGGCGAGGCCCTTCCAGCCGGTCTCGCGGAAGGTGACGACCCACGGGTAGAGGAGCACCACCTCGACGTCGAGCACGACGAAGAGAATCGCGGTCATGTAGAACTTGACCGTCGGCTTCACGTTGCGCGCGCCGGTGCTCTCGCTCCCGCACTCGTACGGGATCATCTTTTCGGGCGTCGGGTTCTTCGGCCCGATGACGGTGCTCAGCGTGAACATCGCCCCCGCGAGGACGGCGGCGATGATGAAGAGGATGAGCAGCGGGACGTAGGTCGCCATGATGGATGGAGGGCCGGTAACGTAGAGAGACCCTCTGGGGCTCCGGGTGTAGCTGCGGGGCTAGGCCAAGTCAACGGGGTGACAGCCCGGAGGGTCCGGTGGGCGAAGGCAGCAACTCCCGCGGTCTTCCGCGAGGTTATGCCTTGGCCTTGAGGACGACGCCACGCCAACGGGTGAGCGCGGCGCCGAGCTTCTCTTCGATCTTCCGTGCCTCGGTCACGAGCTCCGGCTCCTCTACCCCGGCGCTCCGGGCCTCGCGGAGGCACGTGAGCGCCGCGAGGAAGCGGTCCCGCTCGACGAAACACTTGGTGAGGAGCGGCCAGACGAGCTTGGGGCTGGCGCCCAGGCTGATCGCTCGGCGGAGAGGTCCGATGGCCTCGCCGTGCCTGCCGGCGCCGAGCATGGCCTGACCGAGACGCCTGAACAGATCGCTCGCGACCGGGCCGTCCTGGGCATATTGGATGGCCAGCCGGAGCACCTCTTCCCCTTGCTGCGGCTCGCCGAGATCCACGCACGCCGTCCCGAGCAGGCCGAGCCCCTTGGCGATGAGCGAGCGCGCCTCGGGGGCGAGGAGCTGCCCTTCGGGCGTGCGGAGGAAGATCGCCAGCGGAGCCGGCCAGCTCGCGAGGAGCTGCAGGACCCGGGTGGGGTCGCCGCGCTCGGCGGCGAGCTCCGCCTCCCCCACCTTCGTGAGGTCGATGGCCGAGCGCTGGCCCATGCTGGCCCGCTCGAGCTCTTCCCGGACGTGCGCCCGGATCCGCGCGCGGAACTCGTTCAGCTCCAGGCGCTCCTCGTCGCCGTCGTGCAGGGCGACGAGCTCGCTCGTGCCCCCCTTCACGACGAGCTTGCGGAGGCTGTAGCCGTAGATCGGGGCGAGCAGCAGGTAGCGGACCCCGATGTGCTGCTGCAGGCCTTCGATGTCCGAGTCCTTGTCGGGGGGCGGGGTCGGCGTGTCCTCGGTCAGGAGGGCGCCGACGAGGCGCTGACGGAAGTCGGCCAGCGTCAGGCGCTGCGGCTCCGCGCTCTCCACCTCTTCGTCGCTCGGGGCGCCGACGACGAAATCGACGATGGTGTTGTCCGGGTTGCGACGGTCGACGGTGAGGGCCGTGATGCGCGCGCCCGTGATCATCGAGAAGGCAAAGAACGCCTCGCCGACGATCTCGCAGAGGGCCTGGAAGCTGCCGATTCCCTCGCCGATGCGCTCGAACCATCCGTCGGTCCGGACAGCTTCGAGGCCGTAAACACGCTCTTTCGGCATGGGGGAGGCGTGCCAACGTACCATCCTCTCTCGCTTGCGGTGCTAAGAAAGAGGACGTGACGAGAGAGGGGGCGGGGTTTGGTCTGGACGGCGCGCGGAGCCGCGCTCGCGGTCGCGGGCGCTTGCTCGGGCGCGGAGCCGGCCCCCGAGCGCTCGGTCGCGCGCTCCGGGGAGGCCGCGGCGAGCGCCTCGCCCGAACCGAACACGGAATCGACGGCGGCTTCGCCCCCGGCGTCCGCGTCGGGCGCGGGGTCCGCCCCGCCGGCGCGGGCGACCTCACCCGAGGCCTCGAGCCCCTCGGGCTCGGACACCCACGGTCAGCTCGGCCGGTGCGATGCGTCGGTACGAGCCGCCGGCGCCGAGCTGCTTCGCGCGCTCACGCGGGCCGAGCCGCTGCGGGACGCGGCCTGCAAGAAGGCCGCGTCCCTGGCCGACAAACTGAAAGAAACCGATGCCGCCTCCGCGCTCCGAGCGCGCTGCGGGCGATAAGTGATAGGACGGGACCATGCTCCTCGACGACATCAAGGCCCAGATGTTCTCCGCGATGAAGGCCGGCGACACGACCGCCAAGGAGGTCCTCCGCGTCGCGGTCGGGGAAATCACGACGGACGCCGCGCGCGACGGGCGCAAGGGTGACGACGACGAAGCGCGCGCGATCGTGAAGAAGCTCGTGAAGTCGATCGAGGAGACGCTCGCCCAGGTGACGGAGCCCGAGCGGCAGGCCGGCCTGAAGCGCGAGATCGAGGTGCTGTCCCAGTTCCTCCCCAAGACGCTCGGGGAGGACGACGTGGTCGCGCTGCTCGCGCCCGTGACGGACGGCGTCCGCGCCGCGGCGAACGACGGCGCGGCGACCGGGGTCGCGATGAAACACCTCAAGACGACCGGCGCCGCGGTCGACGGCAAGGTCGTCTCGGCGGCCGTGCGGCGTATCAGGGCCTGACGTCAGCGCTTTCCCTCGATCCACACGCGGCGAGGCTCGAGGCCGTGGTTCATCGCCGCGCGTAGGGCTCGCGCGGCGAGGTTCCAGTCGACGCTCGCGTCGACGTCGACGTCGACTGGGCCCGGCGCCTTCGATGGATCCCAGAACGGCCCGATCAGGTAGGCCTCGGTCGGGCGAACGATCGTTGCGGTCGTGACAATTTTGTCATTCTTGTCACGGAGCGTGTACTCGAGATCGTCGCCGCTCATGCGGAGGGTGAAGGCAGGCCTCGCGGGCCTCTCTCCCTTGCGCACCGAACGGACGCAGCGCGCGATCTCGCGTGTCCCGTCAGCGACGCCGATCTGACCGGTGCGCACGTCGAAGACGAGAGGCTGGCTCCCCTTCCCGGCCGACGGCTCGCTCGACAGGAGGCGCGCGCCGGGCGGCGACGTCGCGCGGATGAACGTGCGCGCGGTCCTGTCCGCGGCGTTCAACGTCTCGACCTCTATTTTCGTTGGCAGCCGAAAGCCCGAGGGGCACGCGCCGCTCGCGGCGCCCTCGACCGGGCTCTTGTCCCACTCGAGCGAGGCGCGCCGGTCCACGATCGTCGCCGGTAGCGGCACGTAGGCCCCGAGGAGCGCGACGGGATCGGGGCACGCGATCGTGTAGCCCTGGTCACACGCGGCCTTCTTCAGCCGCGAGAAGAGCGCCTGGTCCGCGTGCGGCGGCGGGAGCGCCGCGACGGCGTCGGCGAGATCGCTGCAGAGCTGCGGCATCCCGCGGTCACACACCTTCGTGAGGAACGGGAGCGTCTCCGCGAGCCCGAGCGAGGCCACCTCCACGAGCGGCAGCGCCTTCGCGAGGTTGTCACACCCCTCCTCGTCGCCCAGCTCGCAGCGCGCCCGCGCGATCTTCACGCCGCGCGTCGCCGACGCCTTCCACGACGCGCCGCCCTGACCTGCGTTGGCGCGCGCGAGATCCGCTTGCGCCACCAGGAGGCACGCGACGTCGCCGCCTCGCTCGCAGGTCTGGCGCAGCGTGACCTCGGCCTTCGCGCGATCGGTGGCGGCGAGCTTCATCGCGAAGCGCGCGCACGCGTCGAGATCGCCCAGCTCACACCCGCGCGAGAGCGCGCGATCCACTCGGTCCGAGCTCTCGTCGAACCGCGGCCCGGCGAGCGCAAACGCCGCGGGCTCACAGTCCGCCTTCTCGCCCTTCAGGCAACTCTGCTCCATGAGTGTCTGCGCGCGAGCCATCAGCGCGCCCGGGTCCACACCCTCGACCGGGAAGATCTGGAGCATCGCGGCCGCGACGCCGCAGCTCCGCCCGTGTCCCTCGTCGCACTTCTTGCGCGCCAGCTCGATCCCGCGCTTCATCTCCGGCGACCTGGGAGGGGTCTTCTCCCAGTCGCGCAGCGGGGCCGCCTCGACCTCGCCCCGCGCAGGGGTCAGGCAGCCGAGCGGATCGCCGAGCTCACAGGCGCGATCGATCCACGCCCGCGCGCGATCGGGATCGAACGAGAGCGACGGCGCGTAACGATGGACACGGACGACCTCGACACAAGCGCCGGCGTCGCCGCCGTCACACGCGCGCTCGAGCACGGCCGCGAGGCGCTTCGCGTCCGCGTCGAGAGGCGCGTCGACCATGTGACCGGCCGCCTTCGTGCAGGTCGTGGTCTCGCCCGCGAGGCACGTGGCCTCGCACGTGCGCAGATCCGTGCACGCGGCGAGGCGCGGCTTCGGCTTCACGGGCGAGGGCGTGCGCGCCGGCGCGGGCGCGCAGCCGAGAGCGCCGAGGGCGAGGGCGAGGGCGAGCGAGGTTCGGTTGTCCAAGCTCACGCCACGCTACCAGCTCGCGCGGGCGCGCGGCGCGCCGGCGGGTCAGGCATCGAGGACCTGGCGCACCCGCGTGTAGAGGCTCTCGAGCGATATCGGCTTGGGCACGAAAGCGCTGCCCTCGTCGAGCACACCTTGGTGAACGATGGTGCTCTCCGTGTAGCCGCTCATGAAGACGACCTTCATCGTCGGCCGGACCTCGCGGAGGCGGTCGGCCAGCGCGCGGCCGTTCATACGAGGCATCACCACGTCGGTGATGAGAAGCTCGATCGGGCCCTCGTGTTGCTCGGCGATGAGCAGCGCCTCGCCGCCGTTCTCCGCCTGGAGGACGACGTAGCCCTCGCGCTCGAGCGCGCGCTTGACGAACGCACGCACCGTGGCCTCGTCCTCCACGAGGAGGACCGTTTCCGTCGCACGTCGAGCCTGGGGCACGGCGCGCTGCTCTGGGCCGGACAGCGCGTCGTAGACCCGAGGGAGATAGACCTTGAACGCCGAGCCCCGGCCCGGCTCGCTGTAGAGCCAGATGTGCCCGCCGCTCTGGCGCACGATCCCGAACACCGTCGCCAGGCCCAGCCCCGTCCCTTTGCCGAGCGCCTTCGTGGTGAAGAACGGCTCGAAGATCCGCTCACGCACGGCATCTTCGATCCCGGCTCCGTTGTCGGTGACGGCCAACATGACGTGTGGCCCGGGCTTCACGTCGAGGTGCTGGCGAGCGTACTCCTCGTCGAGCTCCACGTTCGCCGTCTCGATGAGGATGCGACCGCCCGTCTCGGGTAACGCGTCGCGCGCGTTGATCACGAGGTTCAGCACCACCTGCTCGATCTGCGCGGGGTCGGCGCGGACGTTCCCGAGCGGCGACGCGAGCGCGAGGTGCAGCTCCACCGTCTCGCCGAGCAAGCGACGCATCATCGCCTCCATCGAGACGACGCTCCGGCCGAGATCGAGGACCTGAGGCTCGAGGATCTGCTTGCGGCTGAAGGCGAGGAGCTGGCGCGTCAGCGACGAGGCGCGCTCCGCCGCCACCACGATGTGATCGACGTCGGCGCGGAGGCGATCGGTCGCCGGAAGCTCGGCGCGGACGATGCCTGCAAAGCCGAGGATCGCCGAGAGCATGTTGTTGAAGTCGTGTGCGATCCCGCCGGCGAGCCGGCCGATCGCCTCGAGCTTCTGCGACTGGAGGAGCTGGAACTGGAGCTGCTTGCGGTCGGTCGCGTCCCGGAAGCTGCCGACGATCGCGGCGACGGCCGGGTCGTCGAGGCGGTTCTGGTAGGTGCCCTCCAGGTCGCGGTACGTGCCGCCGGCGTGGCGCATGCGGACCTCGACGGGCACGACGGCGCCCGGGGTCGACGAGCAACGCGTGAGGGCCGCGGCGATCGCGGCGGCGTCGTCCGGGTGGACGAGCGCGGCCTCCGACGCCACGAAGGCCTCCTCGTCGATGCCCAGGACTCGCGTCACGCTGGGGCTCACCCAGGAGATGACCCCGGTCGCGGAGCGGAGGACGAGGAGGTCGTGACCGTTCTCGACCAGGGCACGGAAGTGCCGCTCACGGCGCTCGGAGTCGAGCCGGGCCGCCTCGCGCGCCGCGAGGAGCTGCTGCTCGGCGGTGACGTCCCGCAGCCCGAAGGCGACGTGCGAGATCTCGCCGTCTTTCCCGCGGAGCGGGAACACCGTGCCGTCGATCGCGACGCGCGGCCCCTTCGTCCCGTCGAGGCCGACGTGTTGATACCAGATCATCGGGAGCCGGACGGTGTCTCCGGCGAGCGCGCGAAGGACGGGCTCGAGCGCGTTCTGCGCCTTCAGGGCAGGGTCTTCGAACAGGTTGTAGCCAGGCGGCGGCTCGGCGCCGTAGAGGGCACGAAACGCGTCGTTCACGAGCAGGCAGTCGCCGGCTCGGTTCCAGAGCGAGAAGGCCACGGGCGAGTTCGCGAACAGCCCGATGAGCAAATCGAGCGGATCGTCGATGCGCGCCAGCGCCGACCGAAGCGGAAAATCCAGTCCCACCTGTCGGACAGGCTAACAGCCGTGCCGCGTGACCTGAAGGTGTCGCAAACGCGACGACCTGCGCCGTTTTCGCCCGACGTCTCGCCGGGGCTTTCGGCCGGCCGCGTGGAGGGGTAACCGGGTTCGAGGTGACCGTGCGCAGCACAAACCCCTTCGTTCTCGACACACGACGGCATCGCGCGCTCGCTTGGCTCGTGGCGGGCCTTGTCGCGAGCTGCTCCGTCTACGGAGAGGATCTGCTGGAGTCCGGCGAAGGAGGGAGCTCGAGCAGCGGGAAGTCGACCTCGACCTCCGCGAGCACCGCAGGCGGCGACGGCGGCGCGGGCGGCGCCACGTCCTCGACCACCTCCGCGAGCACGACGGAGGCGTCCACCACTCAGGCGTCGACGACCACGTCGACCTCCACCGGGATGGGCGGCGACCCCTCGGGCGGCGGCGGCAGCGGCGGCGGGCCGCTCGGCAACGACGCTTGGATCAACGAGATCCACTACGACAACGCCAGCGCGGACGTCGGCGAGGGCGTGGAGATCGCGGGCTCGGCCGGCCTGGATCTCGCGGGCTGGAGCATCGTCGTCTACAACGGCAGCAGCGGGATGGTGAGCGCCACCGGCACCATCGCGCTCTCCGGGACGATACCGAACCAGATGAACGGGCTCGGCACGCGCTGGTTCGCGATCGTGGGGCTGGAGAACGGCGCGCCGGACGGCGTCGCCCTCGTTGACGATAACAATACCGTCATCCAATTCCTCGGCTACGAAGGGACGTTCACGGCGACCGGCGGGCCCGCCTCCGGTCTGACGTCGGTCGGGTTGCCCGTCGACGAGGAGCCGGGCCCCGCGGCGGGCACCTCGCTCCAGCTCACCGGGGCCGGCTCGACGTACGCGAGCTTCACCTGGGCGGAGAACGTCCCCGCGTCGCCGGATCAGATCAACCCGGGCCAGACCTTCAACTGATCAGCAGGCGCCCGCGCAGCCTTCTTCGGAGAAGAACCAGAAGCCCTCGGCGTCCTCGCAGGAGCCCTGGCTGTCGAGGTCCTTCACGCAGCAGCTCGAGGCGCCCTTGCACTTCGACTCGAGGAGGACGCCCTTGCGGATGCAGCAGTTTCCGCCGCCCTGTCCAGGCGGGAGCGGGACCTGCGGAGCGTCCGGCGGCGCGAGCTCCGGCTCCGGCGGCGGCTCGAAGGTCGGGATCTCGGGCGCCTGCGGAGCCTCGAGCTTCGGCAACTCCGTGGACGGCATCTCGGGAGGCTGCGGCAAACACCCGAGCGGCGTCCCGACGGCGGCGGCCGTCCCGGTGAAGAGGGCGACAGCCAGAGCGGCTCGGACCAGGGTGACGGCGCGGTCTTTCACGGGGTCCTCCAGAGCGTAGATGCGCCCTCGAGGCTTGGCTAGTTTTCGGCCCAATGGCGGCAGATGGGGCGAACGCCGCAGCCGTCGCATCGCACCGGGTCTCGGCGCGAGGGGCAATCCTGGACCATTCCGAGGTGACAGAGGGGAAAGTCGAAGCGCGTCGGATCGGCCGGGTCGATCGCGGCGAGCGAGCGCGTGAGCTCGAGCGCCGACTTCCACCCGGGCGCCTTGCGCGTCACCAGCCCGAGGTTCCGCCCGAGCTTGTGCAGGTGCACGTCGAGCGGCACGACGAGCGCGCTCGGGGGCAGGGGCCAGAGGCCGAGATCGACTCCGTCCGCCGGGCGGACCATCCAACGCAGGAGGAGCATGAGGCGCTTGTTCGCCCCTCCGCCCTCTGGGTTCGGAAGGATGTGCGCCGCCCCGTTGCCGCTCAGCCGATCGAGCCCCCCGAGACGCCGCATCGCGCCGACCCACTCGACCAACGCGGGCACCAGCTCCCCTTTCGCGCCGGCGAGCGCGCCGACCAACGCCGCGCCGAGCGAGCCGTCTCGACGCTGGAGCCGGCGCGCGCCCAGGAGCAGCGCGGCGACGTGGCGCTCGTCGTAGAGGCGGTGTTTGAAGCCGCGCAGGGCTCGCTTCGTGCGCGCCGCGTCCTCGAGCGACTCGGCCGGCGAAGGCCCGAGCCGGCGGAGGACGTCCGCGATCTTGGCGCGCAGCGCCTTCACGTTGCCGAAGGCGAAACACGACGCGAGCAGCGCGACGATCTCCTGATCGGCCAGGCTCTGGTACTGGTGCACGAACCCGACCGGGTCGGCCTCGCGGCGCGCGGCGCGATCACAGCGCGCTTCGACGACGCGGAGCACGCTCGCGATCCGCGCGAGCCTCTCACTCGAGGGCGCGGCAATCGCCGCGACAGCCGTCGCCCGACGTCGTGTTGCCGTCGTCACACGTCTCACCGCCGTCGAGCCGCTCGTCGCCGCAGCGGGGGACCGAGCAGTCCGATCGACAGACGCTCGGGGCGTCGAACGCGGTGAGGTAGGCGGTCTGCGAGGCATCGAGATCGATCGGGGCGGACTCGTAGCTCCAGGTATCCCCCAGGACCTGCCAGGTGTCGATCCCGTCGTCGAACTGGCTGTCCACCGCGATCTCCCAGCTCCCCGGGAACGGGAGCGGCCCGATGATGCCGCCGTCGGTGTTCGCGCCGAACGACCAGTGCCCGTAAGCCGAGAGGCCGTCGTTCATCGCGAGCTCGTGGAGGCCGTCGTCGGCGATGACGATCCCCGCGCCGAGAGGCAGATCGGAGAAGAGCTGCTCGACGACGCTCTTCGGCTGCACCTCGCCCGAGGAGTCGACGTCGACGCCGTGCACCGTCGCGAGCGCGAGCCCGCCGGGCCCGAGCGTGAAGAAGAGCCGGCTGTGCCTGACGGCCTCGAAGCCGGTGTGCGCGCTCTTGGAGGAGTAGGCGTAGAACGCAGCGGGCAGCTTCGAGATGGAATGGGGGACGAGCGCCCGGAAGAGCTCGCCTTGCCGGACCGCGAGCGCCGGCCGGTCGGCGTTGCCGGCGCCGAGATCACACGACTCGCCAGGGTCGAGCGCGCCGTTGCCACACGAGTCGAGCCGGCACGCGTCGCTGCAGCCGCCGTCGACGCGGCCACCGTCGTCACACGCCTCGCCTGGATCGAGGTTGCCGTCACCGCAACGCGGGCGCGGCTCCTCGACGATCTCGTCGGCGCCGAGATCGGTCCGAGCCCCGCAGGCCGCGAGGAGCGCCGCGGCGAGGGCGGCAGGGATGACGCGCATCGAGGACGGAGAGCTTACCAGTCAAACCGGACGCCCGCCCGCCCTCCGGCGGGCGTCGCGGCGGCGGTGACACGCACCGTCGGCTCGGTCCGCTCGACCACGAACATCACCGTCGCGGCCGCGGTGAGCGCTCCGCCGGCCGCGAGGAGCGCGATGGACGCGTCTCGCCGAGGCTCCGCGTCGCGGGTCGGCGCGTCGAGCGCGACCAGCACGCTGCCGGCCGCGATGGCGGTGAGGCCGAGCGCGCCGGTGCCGATCCCGCACCAGAGCAGCGGCGATTGATCCCAGGCAGTCGGCCTCAGCGGCGGGATCACCAGCTCGCTCACCTGGCTTCCCTCTCGGACCGTCACCGTGGCCTCGTAGGGCGCGTACCCTGGGGCCCGGACCGAGATGCGGTGGAGGCCGGGCTCCACGACGACCGGCTCGCCCCCGATCGAGAGCGCGAGCGGCTCGCCGTTCGATGACAGCGCGAGGCCGGCCGGCGCGGCCGGGGCGAGGACGCGGAGGCGCGGCAAACGCAGGGCCAAACGCGCCGCGGCCACCTCCGCGACCTCGGCGCGGAGCGGCTGATCCGCGCGGCGCGAGAGGACCGCCGCGTCGCGGTACTCCGACCATGCCTTCGCGAGCCGGCCCTGCTGCTCGTGGCAACGCGCGAGGTTCATCAGCGTGCCGTTGGCGAAGTCGAGCGCGAGGCTCTCCTCGAACTTCGCACAAGCCTCGTCGAGGCGACCGGCGTCGAACGCGGCGAGCCCCTCGTCGAAGAGAGACTCGGCGCGCGAGGCCGCGGGCCTGTCGGCGCGTGCGGCACCCGCAGCCGTCCCGGCCGCCAGGATCGTGACCAACGGGGCAATCGCCGCACGCCTCATCGGTCCTCACTCAAAGGCGAGTTCGAAAGACGCGCTCGGCGTACGAGGGGTCGCGCGCCTTGCGGGCGCGGATCGCGGGGGACACCTTCTCGGGCGCGCCCGTGGCCCCGTCCTCCGCCGTCTCGATCGGGACCTCCGGCGCGGCGACGGGCTGCTCCTCCGGGGTCGCGACCAGATCGAGCCCTGCCGTCTCGTCCGTGAGCGGCGGCTCGTCCGACGGCTCGGCCTCCTCGAGCGCCGCCTCCGGCGGAGCCGTGGTGAGCTCTGCGGGCGACCTCGACGCACCCCACGCGAGGAGCCCCGCGCCGAACACGGCGCTCCCCACCGCGGCGCCGATCAACGCGGTCGACCTGCGCCTCAGGGGGAGCTTTCCGATCGTCGTCGTGAGCAGCTCGAGCTTCGGAGGCGTCGCGGGCGGGGGTTGGCTCCGGCGAGGTGGGAAGCCGGTGCTCGAGGCCGGCCACGCGGCGACGAGCGCGGCGCGCATGGCGCGAGCGGAGGAGAACCGGTCGGGGATCTCGAACGAGAGCGCCTTGTCGGCGATCGTCGCGATCTCGGCGGGCAGCTCCGGCACCTTCCCGGAGATGGGCGGGGCAGGCTCCGTCGCGGTCCGCTGGAGCAGCTTGTAGACAGCCGTGTCTCCGTGCACGAGCTCGCCGGTGAGCATGTTGTACAGGGTGGCCCCGACCGCCCACAGGTCCGACGCGGGCCCGACGTTCTCCCAGTCACCCGTCGCTTGCTCCGGCGGCATGAACCCCGGCGTGCCCATCGTGTAGCCGAAGCGCGTCATCACGCGCTTCGCGGGGCACCCCTCCACGTGTGCGATCCCGAAGTCGATGAGCTTGACCCGCCCGTCGCGGGTCAACAAGACGTTCTCGGGCTTCACGTCGCGGTGGGTGACACCGGCGGCGTGCGCCGCCGCGAGCACGTCGAGCAGCCGGTAGACGATCCGGCACGCGTCGTCGACGCCGAGCCGCCGCCCCGGCGAGCGCGACATGCGCTCGTCGACGGCCTCGCCGTCGAGGAGCTCCATCACCAGGAAGGGCGTGCCGTCGGCGATGACGTCATCGTCCAATATAGAAACAATACCGTCATGTTTTACCCGATTCGCGACGACGCCCTCGTAGAGGAACCGCGCACGCGACTCCGGGTTGTTGCGCAGCTCGGGGTGGAGGATCTTGACCGCTCCGCGCATCCCGTTGCGATGAACCGCGGCGTAGACGGCCGCCGTCCCGCCGACGCCGAGCAGACGCTCGAGGCGCCACTTCCCCCGTAAGCATTGGCCCACGCGGGCCTTGTGCGGACAAGGAGCAGGTTCTGTCACCATTGGGCCTCGCCCCGACGCCAGGACCGCGTGGGTTGCTCGGGCCGGTGCACGGGACGTGCCGCCCGGCGTGGCTCGAGACGGAACGAACCACGCGTTCGTGGCCTCGCGCCATCGTGGCCAGGCGTCACACCCGTGCCGGCTCGCCCTCACGGAGCCGGCCCGAGCGCCCGCCTCGGTCGATCACCACACGGTGCAGCGATCTTTGGCCACCATCTTCGCGCCGGGTCGGCAGCTGAACGCCTCCGCGAACTCCGGGAGCATCGAGAGGGGGCCGTTCACGCGGTATTTGGGGTTCGCGTGCGGGTCGGTCTGGGCCATGAGGCGGGTCGTCTCGTCGCGCATCTTGGCGCACCAGATCTGCGCGGTGGACAGGAAAAACTGTTGGTCCTCCGAGTAGCCGTCGGCCACGACGGTCTCGGCCGCGTCGGCGCGGAGCGCTCGGTACGCCGCAAACGCCAGCTTGATGCCGCCTGCGTCGGCGATGTTCTCGCCGAGCGTCAGCTTCCCCTTCATGCGCACGCCGGGCATGACCTCGTAGCCCTCGTATTGTTTCTCGATGCAGGCGCCGCGCGCCTCGAACGTCTGCCGGCTGGAAGGGCTCCACCAGTTCGCGAGGTTGCCCTTGTCGTCGAACTGGGAGCCCTCGTCGTCGAAGCCGTGTGTGAGCTCGTGGCCGACGACCATGCCCATGGCGCCCAGGTTGACCACGGTGGAGGCCTTCGGGCTGTAAAACGGCGGCTGGAGGATGCCCGCCGGAAACACCATCTGGTTCTTCTGCGGGTCGTAGTAGGCGTTGACGGTGGGCGGGGTCATGTACCACTCGCCCCGATCGACCGGCTTGCCGACCTTCGCGAGCTGCTCCTTGATCTTGAACGCCTCACCCGCGAGCGCGTTCTCGGCGTAGCTGGGCGTGACCGCGAAGTCGTAGGTCTTGTATTTGGCCGGGTACCCGATGAGGTAGGCCATCGCGTCGAGCTTCTTGTGCGCGGCGGCGCGCGTGGGCGCGTCCATCCACTCGAGGGTGTCGAGGCGCTTGCCCATCGCCGCGGCGATCGCGTTCACGAACGACTCGGCGGCCGCCTTGCTCCCGCCACCGAACCGCTTCTCCACGAAGGGCTGCGCAAGGAGCTCGCCGAGCGCGCCGTCGGTCGCGTCGATGCAGCGCTTCCAACGATCGCGGTTCACCTTCTGCCCCGTCACCGCCTGCGTGAAGCTGAACGCCTCCTGCTCGAGCTTCTTGCCGAGGGTGGGTGCGGTGGCCCGGAGCACCTGCCACACGAGGTAGCTCTGCACGGCCGCAGGCTTCTCCTCCGCGAGGAGCTTGGCGGCCCCGCCGAAATAGCTCGGGCTCGTCACGCTGATGTCGGCAATGTTGGGGAAGCCCAGCGCGGCGAAATACGAGGTCCAGTCGATCGACGGCGCCGCCGCTTCGAGCCCGGCGCGATCGACCTTGTTGTACATCTTGGCCGGGTCCCGCCGCTCCTCGCGCGACTTCGAGAGGCGCGCGAGCTCGGTCTCGATCTTCAAGACGTCGGCGGCGGCCTTCTTCGGCGAGCCCACGCCGCCGAGCTTGAGCATCCGCTCGACGTGCGCGACGTATTTCTCGCGGAGCGCCTTTTTGTCGGCCTCGTCCTTCAGGTAGTAGTCCCGATCGGGCATGCCAAGACCGTTCTGGTCCATCATGCCGATCATCTTCGTCGCGTCTTTGTAGTCCTGACCGGCGCTCACGTCGAAGGCGGCCCAGACGCCGTGTTTGTGGAGCGTGGCGAGCGCGAGCGTGAGGCTCTTTTTGTCCTTGGCGGAGCGCGCAGCCGACAGAAGCGGCTCGATCGGCTTGAGCCCGGCCTTCTCGATGGCCGGCTCATCCATACACGCCTTGTAGAACTTGCCGAGGCGGCCGGTCGCGCTCGCGTCGTCCGGCGACTTCGCTGCTCCTTCGAGGATGTCGCGGAGGTCCGCCTCGTTGCGCTGATCGATCTCGCTGAAGCTCCGCATCCAGCGAGACCGGTCGTCGGGGATCTGGGTCGCCTTCTCCCAGCCGCCGCAAGCGAAGGCGTAGAAGTCGTCGCAAGGGTCCACCGCCTTGTCGAGCGCCGCGAGGCTCAGACCCTGGTCGTCGAGCTTGCCCACGACCTCCGTCTTCTTCGCTTCACCCGGCGGGTCCGGGGGCGGCGGGGTCTTCGGGGGCGGCGCGTCGCAGGCGGGCGACGTGGTGAGGAGCGAGAGGACCAGGGCCAGGGAGCGTCGGGGCGTCACGAGGCGGCAACAGTAGCGGATGCGGCCGCGGCGCGCTTCTGCGCACGACGCCCGAGGAGCCGCCGGACACCACCGACGGCGAGCCCGCCCAAGACCGCGAGGAGGCCCGCCGCGCCGATCCCGGCGAGGACGGCCGCGTACGTGGGGAACGGCGGGCGCGAAGGGCAGTCCGGCAGCTGCGGGTGCTTGAACCTGCAAGCGATCGCCTGATCGACGTCTTTTTTGATGGCGTCGCGAGCCTCGGACTTGTCCAGCGACTCGAGCGACCCGGAGACGAGGCGCCACAGGCCGAAGGCCTCCCGGTCGTGGGACGGGTCCACCGGCACGTCGAGCACGAGCTTCCCGAGGGCGGCCGCCTGCTCGGCCTGGTCTTCGATGGCCCACGTCTTGACGAGCTTCTGGCTCGCGTCACCCGGGAGCCGCGACGCAGCGCAGCCGGCGGCGCGGCTCTGCGCGTCCGTCAGGTAAAACGTCTGACCGTCCGTCAGCGTGTAGGGCTCGCTCGGCGCGACGATGATGGGGCGCCGGAGGCGGCTGCCGTACGCGGCGAAGCAGATGTCGAGCTTCGGCGGGTCGCGCTCGTATTGCTCGTGGTAGCGGTAATAGATGAAGCCGCCAGGCAAGCCCAGCACCGCGGCCACGACGAGGACCCAGCGCATCCACCGCTGGTAAACGCGGGGAAGCGGCGCGTCTTCGGGGGCGCTCGGTCGTTTCTCGGCCATGGCTGGCGGCGCAGCTAAGCGCGGTCGGGCCTCGGGCGTCAAGGCGGCGGCGGCCGAGAGAGGCGAGACGCGGCCTCTTCCCAGACGCGGGCGGGCTCTTCGTGACCGGCAGCCCGTGTGAGCTGGGCCAGGAAGCGCGCGCAGGCGTTTTCACCGCTTTTGTCGCCGTGAGCCCGCGTCACCGCGAGCGCCTGGAGCGCCGCGAGCAGCGCCTCTTCGTTGCGCGCGGCCGCCGCGAGCCCGACCGCGTAGGCGAGCAGCGCGCGCGCGCGCCGATCGTCGCGCTCTTCCTGCTCCACGGCGCGGCGGAGGATGCGCAGGCCCTCCTCCTTGGCGCCCCGCGTGAGCGCGAGCACGCCGGCGAGGCGCGCGGCGAGGTCGGGGTTCTCTCCGGTGAGCTTGAGCTGGCGCAGCGCGAAGTCGAGCGACTGCGTGTCTCCGCGGACGAGCGCCTCGCGGGCGATGTCCGCCATGTGCATCGAGCCCGTCGGGTGACGCTGGAGCTCGTCCGCCTCCGAGGCGCTCGTGAACGTGTCTTCGTACAGGGTCATCGACTCACGGACGAACGGATGGGCGACGTCCAGGGACAACACCGCGCGCTTGCGGCCGCCGAGCTCGATCGCCTCCCCCACGTGTTTGGCCGAGACCGAGCCGTCTTTCGCGCCCTCGAGCTCGCCGTCGAGCAGAACCTCCCCGCCGCGAGCGCGCGCGGCCAGCTTGGCGGCGCACTCGAGCGCCTCGCCCCACGAGAGCGAGACGAACCGGCCGGCCTCGAACAGGGGCGAGAGCTCCCCGCAGCCGACGCCGCCGGCGAGCTCACCCGACGCGTGCCGGATGGCGCGCGCGGCAAAGTGGACAGCTTCGTCATGATCCGAGCTGGCGAAGGCGACGGCGAGCTCACCCGACGCGAAGGCGCAGAGCAGCGCGCCGAGCGCCTCCGCCTGCTGCGCGGCGCGCACCGCTGCCTTCAGGCCCTGGCCCGAGCTTCCGTGCTCGGCGCTCCCGAGCTCCGTCCCCCACCGGAAGCAGACGACGATGGCGGTGCTCAATCAGCTCCCGATCCGGATCTTCTTCTTCAGCTTGGCGATCTCGTCGTCGATCTCGGGCGAGCCGGAGCCGGCCGCGGTGCTTCCGCCGCCCCCTTTGCCTTCGAGCTGACGGAACTTCGCTTCGAGATCCATCTCGTTCATGCCGCCGCCGATCGCGTCCTCCACCTCGCGGTGCGCCGCGACCTCTTGCGCGTGGTGCTCGATCTTGTCTTCCATGCGGCGGAACTCGTCGAAGGCGGAGCCGCCGGGCTTGGCGCCGAGGCCCTCCGCGCCGCCGCCCGCGCGCGCTTGTTTGAGCTGCGTGGCGAGCGTGCCCTTGCGGACCTCGTATTCCTTCTGCTTCGCCTCCATGCGCTCGAGCTCGGACTTCATGTTGAGGACGGCCGCGCGCTGCTCCGCTCGGAGGGCCTCCGCGCGGTCCCGTTCGCCGACCACGCGTTTCTTCTGGAGGAGCGCCTCGCGCGCGAGCTTCTCGTCGTCCGCCCGGAGGGCCAGCTCGGCTCGGCGGTCCCACTTCTCCACCTCGACGTCGAGGTCCTCCACCTTCTTGCGCAACACCTTCTCGGCCGCGATGCCGTCGACCAGCTCCTTCCGGGCTCCCTTGATCTGGTCCTTCATCTCGTCGACCAACAGGTCGACGGACTTCTGCGGGTCTTCCGCCTTGTCGAGGAGCGCGTTGACGTTGCTGGAGATGACTTTCCCCATGCGGTCGAAGATGCCCATGAGCGAAGTCTGCGCGTTCAGGTGGGGTCTGTAAAGACGGCGGCACGCAAGGCCTCGCGCGCCAGGGCGAGACGAGCCGCGGGCACCAGCTTGGGCGCACACGCGAGGAGGCCGCCCGGGTGGAGCGATACGCGGCGTGTGGCCTGATCCAGGGTCTGTGGCTCGGCGAAGACCACGGCAGGACCACCCGGGTCGGCCGGCCCGGCGCGCCAGAGCGGTGGCGCGTCCGAGCCGAGGAGCAAGACGGCGCGGCCCGTGAGGCGAGACGCCTCCGCGGCGGCGAGGGTGACGGCGTCGCTCGTGAGCCCCGCGAGAAACGATGGGCGCCGCGTGGGGTCCACGTCGACGTAGAGGCGCTTGTCCGGTCCTGCGGCCTCGAGGAGCCGCGCGAGCGCGCGGGCGAGGGCCTCGGGCTTGAAATCGCGATCGGCAGAGAGGCAAACGGCCTCGGGGACGAGCACGAGCAGCCCGTCGGCGCCGAGCTCGATCGCGCTCGTGACGTCGTGCTCGTGTGCGACCGTCGCGAGCACCGGCGCTTTGCGGTGCTCGCTGGTCCAGGCGAGGATCTTCGATGCGCCTTCGGGCATCTCGCAGCGACGCCTGCAAGCTCCTCGAACGATCAGCCCCGTCCCGCCGTCGATCGCGACGCGATCGCCCTCCTCGATGCGCATGCCGGTCGCGGCAACCGCGGCGCCGCCGGCCAGGGTGAGCGCGGGCCCGCTCGCGACGCAGGGCTTCGCCAGCGCGCGCGCCATGATGGCTGCTTCGCCGGTGATTCCCCCGCGCACCGTGACGACGCCTTGCGAGACGCCGAGCGCGCCCGAGTCCTCGGGGACGAGCTCCTCGACGAAGAGGACGGGCGAGAGGTTCGCCCGATCCAGATCGACCGCACGGCTCGTGGCCAGGCAAGCGTGACCGATGGCGATACCTCCACCGGCCGCGACACCCCGGCCGACGATCTGACCTTCCTCCGGCTCGAGGCGGAGCTCGATGGCGCCCGTCAGATCGTTGGGGGCGACGAGCGTGAGCGCCTCGGCCTTCTGCAAGACGCCGCGATCGACGAGATCCGCGGCGAGGACGACCGCGGCTCGCCCGGCGTGCGCGAGCGGCGTGATCGCGACGACCTCCACCCCGCGCTCGCTCACCTGAAAGGCGATCCGCGCGGGTCTTCGGAGCTCCGCCTCGACCGTGGACGCCAGCGAGGTGAGCCGCTCGCGCGCCGCGGGAGCGAGATCGCCGAGCTCGGTCAGCGGAACGAGCGGTCCCATCGGCGCGAGCAGCGCGCGGACGGATGGCTTGATCTGGCCCCGCGCCGGACCGAGCCCGCTGCGCAGATCGCGGGTGAGCAAGAGGCCATTTCTCGCAGCGGGGTCCAGCGTCTGGCGCACGAGCATGGCGCTCGGATTGCGCGCGAACGCGCGCTCGATCAGGAACGCCAGCCGATCGGCCACCGGCGGCAGCGGACCGCCGAGCTGCGCCGCGGCGAGCCTCCCGAGCACGGCCTCCACCTCGTCGGCGGTCGCCTCGCGCGAGAGCAGGGTCGCGAACCGCGTCGGCGAGGTCCCCAGCGCGGCCTCCGCGAAGAGCGCACCGACCTCCCGCGTGATCTGCGGGCTCTGGGCGTTCTCGGCGAGCACGGCGGCGAAGAAGGGCTTCTCCGTCGGCGCCGCGCTCCGGACGACATCCATCGCGCCCGGCGTGGGCGCTGGCGTCTCGCCGACCCGGACCAATCGCGTCGGCACGATCGCGGCGGCGCCGAGCCGGCCGAACAAAGCGAGCTCGGACGATTCACTCCTCGCGAGCTCCGCCAGGGCCTCGTCGTCCACCGCGCGAGTCTACTTCAAGTGCGCGCGGCCGGCGGCCGGCCTCATTTCACGCGGCAGAGCTCTTTGCCGGTGACCTTCCCGTAGACAACGTTTTTGTTCCGAGGGCGGACGTACACGTGCCCCCCCGGCTCGAGCGGGTGGATGATCGCGCCGCTCGCGATGGGCCGGTCGACGGGGAGGTCCTCGACCTCCACGAAGACGTCTTTTCCGCGCCTGTCGATGGCCGAGATGCTGGCGCGACGATCCGCGGGGTTGGCCGGCCCGCCCGGGCACTCGGGGACCACCGCCGTGATCGCGAGCGCGACGTAGCTCGGGTTGACCTCGGGGCGGGGTCCCCGCCACACGAACGAGCCGTCGTCGGGGCTCCCCACGGACACGCCGAGGCAGGCACAGCTCGAGTCGGGCTTGCGCTCGGGGTTCAGGCCGAGATCGTGGCGTACGCCGACCCAGCCCGCGAGGCTCGAGTGCCCGAGCGACCGTGACCCGCTCATGTCGATCTCGCCGCTCTGGTCGGTGCCCAGGCTGTGGAAGCCCTTGCGCGTCTCCCAGGCTGTGTTGTCGGGCTTGCCGTTGCTGCCGCCGCAGCCCGCCACGACGAGCGAGGTGCCGAGGAGTGCGACGAAGGAGACGGTCCGCATCGACCCAAGGATCGCAAGCCGCAGCCCGGCCGGCAACTTTCCACCGGGCCCCGCGGTTCGGCGGCTCAGGGAAGCGCGAAAGCGCGGACGAAATCCGAGCCGGATTCGTGGCAATCCGTGCAGATGGAGGGTGCCCCCGAATAGAGCGCGGTCCCGTCCGCGTCGTATTCGGCCCAGTACCAGCCGGCCTCGCGCTTCTCCATGACCGCGACGAGCTCGAGCTCCCCGTCGTCCGTGTACCCGTCCTTCACGACGATCGAGCCCGCCGGCCACTCGGCGAGGCCCGGGCCGGAGGCGAGGGCGGTCGAGACCACGTCGTTCACGAAGATCTCGACGGCGTCGCTGTGTGGGGCCGAGCTCGCCCGGCGGGCCTCGTAGCCCGGCGCGCGCGCCCACGAGCGGTACCCGTCTGCCTGGACCTGCTCGAGCAAGCTCTCCGCGCCCTCCGGGTCGTCGTTTTGCCGGCAGGAGAGGAGGGAGAGGACCAGGAAAAACGAGCCGGCGCGGACCACGTCGAGCTTACGTGCTCGACGACCGGCGGTTTCGCGTTTCCTTCAGTCCGCGGGGTGCTCGAACGCCGGCTCGGCCCCGAACCCGTTCTGCAGGGCCTCGCGGTAGTTGGCGAGGGCCCGGCTGAACTCGCTCACACGCGTCGGGAAGCTGTTCGGATCGACGGTGGACGCAGGGCTGAAGAGCGACAAGTAGACGATGTCTTCGAACAAGCTGAGCCGGAACGGGCCCGAGGCCTCGTCGTTCAGCGTGAGGAGATGCCGGTAGACGTTTTCTGCGCCTTCGGTCGGGACGAGGACGATGGGCGCTCGCATCACGAGGTGGTCACCCGCTTCGTCGGTGGTCAAATCAACCTGCGTTCGGTCGTCCTGGCCTTCGAGGGTCGGGCTGAACCGCCACGTCCTCCGGCCGACCCGGGCGCGGTTGGCCGGGATGCCCATCGACGCGAGCGCCGCCTTCACCGCGAAGAGCCCCTTGAGCGGCGGGACGGTCGCCTGGGTCGGGTGCTCGCGCATGTGTCGGTGCGGCAGGAGCGCGCCGCACTCCAGGCAACGATCCATGTCGGGCTCGAAGATGGTGTCACAGCGGGCGCAGCCGTACTCCGGCACGAGCTCCAGGATCTCCTCCGGCGCGCCGTCGGCGCTCGTGAGGCCGCCCTCGAACGCCGCGTTGGGCAGGACGAGGCCGTCGACCCATCGGAACGCGCTCCGGTCGCCGTGGCTCCGCGCGCGGCGGGGGCGGACGAGCAGGCCGAGCGCGCGGCCCAGCGCGTCGAGCAGCGGCGCGCCGCGCAGCTCCTCTTCCAGCGTGCCGCCCACGAGCAGATGGGGAAAGCCCTCGAGCACCCGGGACGTCGAGACGATGTGTGTCTCGACGAGGTGCGGCTCCGTTCCGACCCGGCCGAGGAGGAACGCGGGCTCGCCGAGCTGCGGCTCCGGCGCCGGATCGATCGGAGGGAGGCCGACGGCCTCGACCGGCATGAGGAGCGCCACGTCGAGCGCGACGTTCGCGCGGACCACCTGCGCGGCGACCGACGAGCCGTCGTCCAGCACGAGCTGCACATCCCGTTCGTAACCGACGACGTCCAGGCTGGTGACGACGAGCCCGTTCGGCAAGGCGCAGTAGCCCGAGCCGCGCCCCGTCGGCGACACGACGCCGACCACGCTCCGTCGAAGCTCTGCGGCGATGGGGGCAAACGAGCTCATGCCATCATCCTCGTCAGGGCCGTCATCATGAGCTCGATCGCCTGCGGCTTCGCGCCCTCCTTCTGGGCGTGTGCAACGATGCCGCGCAGACGCTCCTGGGTGGACGCGGGCAGCTTCGTCCGAACGAGGAGCTCGGAGAGCGCGCCGACCGCCAAGAAATGGCGGAGCTCCGGGTCTTGCGGGGCTTGATCGATCTCCGCGACGTAACGCGCGAGGTGCTGCTTCGCCTCCTGCGCCGTCGTGATGGGCGAGAGGGCGATGGGCTCGGCCGGCGGGGCCACCTCACACCGCGCCTCCGAGAGGCGCGTCATCAGCTCGAAGGCGGGCGCCGCGGGGGGGATCGCCATGGCGCCGCGGCGCAGGCCTGGCGCGGTGATGTAGATCTCCTTCGTCGCCTCGGCCGTACCGTGAAAGAGCTCCGCGACGGCGTTCGGGACAACTTTGTCATGCTCGAGGATCGCGCGGTAGACGGTGGCGCGGATGAGCAAACACATCGTGGCAGGTTGGTCCGCGAAGCTGAGGACCGCGCCGAGGGTCTGCGCCTTGTGCAGCAGCTCGCAGAGCCCGGCGCCCGGGCCCGAGACCCGGGGCGGGCTCGGTCGGGCCGCGCCGAGGAACGTGTCGGCGTGCGGGTCGGCGTGTTTGGGAGCCGGCGCCGCGCCGTTCGGGAACGCCGCGGCGGAGAGCCCGGCGGCTGCACCGGGAGAGGGCGCGGTCGCGGGCGTGGCCTCGCTGACGAGCGTCTTCTCGGGGCGTGCGGGGGCGTCTGGGCCGGCGCGGCCGGGCACCGGCGGGCGCTTGAGCGGGAAAGGCTTGGTGGACGGAGCAGGCGGAGGAGCGGCCATCACCTCGCTCCTGCGAGCGGCGGCGACGGTCGCGGCGGGGATACCCTGCACCGGCGTGGGGGCGCTCGGACCGGGAGGCGGCCGAAGCGGCGCGAGCCCGCCGGCGCCGGGCGCCGGTGTCCGCATCTTCGGGCGTTGCTCCATCCGCGCGGGTGTCGGGACCTTGGAGCGAAGCGGCGTCGCGCTCAGCCCGCCGGGCGGAAGCAGCACGGCCGGGATGCCGTCTTGCGAGAGGGACTGGAGCGGCACCGCCGGCGTGCGGTGGAGGTCCGGACCGGGCGCGCCGTCGTCCACCAGGGGCGGGAACGAGTCGAGCGAGACCTTCTTGCCACGCAGCGCCTCCGCCTTCGCCGGGTCGCGTTTCGGCAGGGCCCTCGCGAGCGCTTCGACCGTGATCTCCTTGTGACCGTTTGCGTCGATGGCGCGCGCCTGCAGCGCGCCGACCAGCAGCCGGGCCCCCGCGGATGCGCCGGCCACGACGGCTTCCATGGCGCTGCAGGCGTGAGCGGGCGAGAGCTCCGCCAATGTCCCGACGAACCGCGAGAGCACGAGATCGCGCCGGACCGAGTAGCGGATCGGAGCCGCGTCCCGATCCGACTGCTCCAGGAGGAGGCGAAGCGCCGGCACGTATTGCGTGAGGGGCAACCGGACGACCGGCGACTCGATCTCGATCTGGCCGTCCGACGTCCGCGCCCGCGCGAAGACGGCAATGCCGCGCAAGAGGCCCTTGAAACAAGGCCCTTCCGGAGTCTGGTGCAGCTTCAGATCGGCGGCGCCGACCGCGTTCAGGCACTGCGACAGGAGGCGACCGGCGTCACCCGCCCGCCAGGCCTCGAAGCCGAGCTCCAGCTCGGGGTGGGTCGGATCGGGCGCGTGCGCGCTGCCCGAAGCGGCGTCCCCGTCTGCCAGCGAGAGCGGCGACGCGGTGCCGCCGCAGGCCGCACACGTATCGCCGGCCATCGGGAGACCACACGAGCTGCAGTGCTGGGACGCTCCAGACACGGGGTCGCAGCGTATTCCGGGTGGGCCCCGGATCGCTAGCGGTTCCTCAGAGCATCGTGTTGACGCGAACGAATCTTCTCGGCGTGCGCGCTTCCCCGCGACGCCGAAGCGAGCCGACCGCGACCACGACGGCGGCGATCGACAGAGCGCCGAGCGTCGCGAAGGCCGTCGCCCGTTCGACCGCAGGCAGGAGCGGGTAGCGAGCCAGGAGCGCCGCGGCGCCGAGCGTGAGCAGCGCGAACGGAAGGAGCGCGCGATAGCCGGCGCGCATGAGCGCGGCGGGGGAGAGCAGCGGCAGCGCCGCGCGGAAGAGGAGGACGAGCGCCGCGAGCGCCCAGCATTTGATCAAGAAGAGGCCGACGCCGAGCGCCATGACGAAGCCGGATTGCGCGTGCTCGTGCACGGCGTACCCGGGCACGTACCAGCCGCCCAAGAACGCCACGGCGCCGATCGCGCACATCACGAGGACGTTCGTCCACTCGGCGAAGAGAAACGCGCCGCGACGGAACGAGACGCCGGCGGGGCTCGTGGTTCGCTCGGCGCCCGAGACCACACGCGCGCTCGAGCCGCCGTCCACCAGCACCGTGAGAAAGAAACACGCGAACAACAGGAAGAGGAGCGGACTCTTCACGGCGTTCCAGTGCCAAGGCATGCCGCCGATCTCCAGCCCGCTCCCGAGGGAGGCCACCTGCGCCGCGGCGATGTCGCTCGCTCGGACCGAGCCGGTCGAGAGGACGACCGCGCCGAGCGCACACGCGGCCGGCAGCTCACACACGATCACCGTCGCGAGGGCGCGGAGCCTGACCTTGATCCCGGCGCCGCCCTCGCTCCACCCTCCCGTCACCAGGCTCATCGTGACGAGGGACGTCACCGACACGAGGTAGAGCAGCGTGAGATCGACCTCGCTCGAGCCGCGCAGCTCGGCGTACGGCAAGATGGCGAAGGTCGCGGTCGCGCCCGCGAAGACGAGGAGCGGCGCCGCGAAGCCGAGCGCGGACTTCGCCGGCGCTCCGTCGGTGCGCGTCGCCTGCCGCACGAGCCCGACGAACGGACCGCCGAGCGCTGCGCGCGAAGCCGCCGCGCGATCGAGGCGATGCACCAGCCAGGACAACGCGCCGGACGCGCGCGTGCCGAAGAGGAGCAGGAGCAGCGCGAGCGCCCCGAGGATGGCGACCGCGCCCACCGCCTCGCGCGCGGCGTCACCTCGGTACCCCGCCATGTCGAGCGAGAGCTCCAACCGCTCGTCGCCGCGCATCACCACGACGGTCGCCGCGCGCTCGTGCCCGCTCGGCAGGACGTCGGTGGCGGCGAGCGCGCTCACCCCATCGAAAACGACGATGATGTCATTCTCACGCACGCCGCCGCGCGCGGCCGGGCTGTCGGGGCGCACGGCCTTGACGAGCATGCCGAGCCCTCCCGCCGGCTCGAGCACCAGGCCCAGGAAGGCGTGTGCTTCGGCGGCCTGCTCGGCGCGGGCCTCGACCATGGCCCGGCGAGGCGCTCGCGGCTCGATCTCCAGCACGGAGACGCCGTGGATGGATCCGTGCACGGGGAGCGCGCTGGCCGCGTTGGGGAACCAGACCTCGACCGAGCCGCGGAAGGTGGTGTGGAGCGCGTCGTCACCGCTCCCGCAGAACCGGTCGAGGAGCTCCGGCGTCAGCTCGAAGGTCACCTTGTCCCGCTCGATCTTGGCGTTCTCCACCTCGATCGACTGGCCGCGGAGCGGCCGCTCGCCGGGCCGCGAGACGTCGCCGCGGAACACGACGCGGGCGGCGCCGACCTCGCCGACCGGGAGCCCGACCCCACGCACCTCCACCACGTCACCCGCGGAGGCGCTCTTGGGGGCGAGCTCGGTCAAGGTGACCAGCTCGGGCACCGCGCGCTCGGAGGCACACCCGGCCATCGCAAGAAAAACGACGGAGAGCAGCCAAAAGCGGAGGACCGGAACGACCCAGCGGGCCATCGAACGACCGCTATACCCGGTGGCGCCCGAGCCGGAGAAATTTGCGGCCCTTTTCACGGGCTCGCGAAGGTGCTCCAATTCCCGTAGGAAGAGGACGGATGGAAACCACCAAGGAGGCCGCCTCCTCCAGCTCGGGGCCGCGGCGCGTCATCAAGCGCTACTCGAATCGCAAGCTCTACGACACGCGCGACAGCCGCTACGTCACGCTCCAGCAGATCGGAGAGATGGTCCGCGCCGGCGAAGAGGTGCAGATCATCGACAACAAGACGAAAGAGGACAAGACCGAGGTCACCCTCGCGCTCATCCTCTCGGAAGGCCTCAAGAGCGAGCCCCGCAGTGTTCCGCTCGCGACCCTGCGCGATCTCATCCAGGAGCGTGGGGAGAAGCTCTGGTCCCAGCTGAAGGAGACCCCCATCGGACGGCTCATCCCTGCCGCGGGGCCTGGCCAGCCGGGAGCTCCGGGCCAGCCCGCCGGCGCCCAACCCCCGGTCGAAGCGCCGGTCCCCGAGCCCCCGCCGATCGTGGCCGAAGACAAGCGCGTGGACGAAAAAGACAAGAAGGTCGACGACAAACCCGGGCGGCTGAGCGAGCTGATGCACAGCTCGCTCGCGTCGCTCGTGCCTTCGGCCAAGCAGTTCCACGAGCTCCAGGAGCAGGTCCAGAAGCTGACCCAGCGAGTCGAGGAGCTCGAGCGCCTGCTGGCTGAGCAAAAGAACAGCAAGAGCTGACGCTGGCGTTCCTGGGAATGAGACGCAAACTGGCCTGTTGAGAGACCAGGATGGCGTTCTTCTTTTTCAAACGACCCAAGAGCGTGGCGGAGGAGGCCCCCCGTTCAGGGGCCACGTCCGACCCGTTCACCGTCGAGCTGCTCGGCCACCTCGACACGCTCTATTCGGTCGCTTCCCGCATGACCCGCGGCTCGTCCGAGGCGGAAGACCTCGTGCAGGACACGGTCGTGAAGGCGATGCGGGCGCGGGACCAGTTCGAGCCAGGCACGAACCTGAAAGCCTGGCTCCTGCGCATCCTGACCAACACGTTCATCAACCGCTACCGCCGCGGCGGCATCGAGCGGGACCTCTTCGAGGGTCCGGACGCGGAGCCGCTCAGCGACGCGTGGATCTCGTCGAGCTCGATGAACAGCATCCGCGACCCCGAGACCCAGGCCCTCCGCCCCATCGTCGAGGCGGAGCTGGCGCGCGCGCTCGACGAGCTCCCCCCCGAGTTTCGCCTGGCGGTGATCCTGTCCGACGTCGAAGAACTGTCGTACAAAGAGATCGCGGAGGTCATGGGTTGTCCGATCGGGACGGTGATGAGCAGGCTCCATCGCGGCCGGAAGATCCTGCAGGGTCGCCTGCGGGACCACGCCAGGGCGATGGGGATCGTCGAGGAAGAGGAGGAGCCGAGACCCGCTCGTGCTCCGACGGATCTGGCCGAGTACAGGAAGCGGCGCGCGGCAGTATGAACGCGGCAAATGCAAAGCAAACAGCCTCGTGCAGCACGCGTAGCGTGATGCTCTACGCCGACGGCGAGGCCGACCCAGCCCACATCCTCGAGATCGAGGGCCACCTCGTCTCCTGTCAGAAGTGTCGCGACGAGCTCGACCTCGTCCGAGCCATGCGCGCGAGCGTCCGTCGCTCGGTGACGCGGTGCGCTCCTTCGGGCCTCGAGGCGAAGCTCCGAGCAGCGCTCGACTGCGAGTCGTCGTCCGCTTCGCTCTCGATCTCCTCCACGGACGCCCGCTGGGTGTCCGGTGCGCGACCGGTCGAGGCGCGCGCGGCCGAGAAGCCCGAGCGCTCGCGGCAGTGGGCCGTCGCAGCCATCGCGATAGCCGCCTGCTTCGTCCTCGTCGTCGTTGTCTCGCAGAACGAGCGCGACCCGGGCAAGCGCATGGCGGCGATCATGACGGCGTCGATCCCCGTCGTGAACAACACCCCGATCGGAAGCGCGCTCGCCGCGAACGACGAGGCGCCGAACTTCGACTCCGTCCTGGACAAGCTGGTCGCGCTGCACGCCGACCCGCTCCCGCCCGAAGAGAAGGACCCGGAGCACCTCGCTCGGCTGGAGCCCTACGTCGGCGTCCCGGTGAAGCGCTCGGCGCTCTCGCTGCTGCGTGACTTCCGCGGCGAAGGCGGTCGCTTCGACGGCGCTCGCCTGCACCCCCTCCGCGACTCGAGGAGCTGTGCGGCGCTCCAGTACAACATGAAGGGCCACCGCGTGACGGTCTACATGTTCGATCCGCGCGTCATGCGGGTCGGAGCCACCCGGCTCACCCCGCGGATGTTCCGCGAGAACCCCGTCTACGTCGGCAAGCTGCGCGGCTTCTCGGTCGCGGCGGCAGAGAAGCGCGGCGTGGGCTATGCGCTCGCGTCGGACATGGACGAGGACAAGAGCCTGCAGCTCGTCGCGAGCTTCTGACGGCGCGGTCCTCGCGTCCCCGACAAACGCAAATCGCCCGGCTCGAGTGAGCCGGGCGATTCGTCGTTTGTCTGCCCGCGTGCAGAGGTGTGCACCTCTGCACGCCGAGGTCGCCCGAGGCGACGCCCCTCAGAGCTTGCTGGCCGCGTGATCCCAGTTCACGAGGTTCCACCAGCTCTCGACGTACTTCGGGCGCGCGTTGCGGTAGTCGATGTAATACGCGTGCTCCCACACGTCGCACGTGAGGATGGGCGTCTTGCCCTCCGTCAGCGGGCAAGCGGCGTTCGAGGTCGCGACGATCTCGAGGTTGCCGTTGTTCTTCACCAGCCACGCCCAGCCCGAGCCGAACTGACCGACGGCGGCCGCGCTGAACTTCTCCTTGAAGGTCGAGAAGCTGCCGAAGGCCTTGTTGATGGCGTCCGCGAGGGCGCCCTTGGGCTCCCCGCCGCCACCCGGCTTCATGCTGTGCCAGTAGAACGTGTGGTTCCAGACCTGCGCGGCGTTGTTGAAGACCGGGCCGGTCGTCGTGCGCATCAGGTCCTCGAGGCTCTTGCCCGCGAGCGACGCGTCGGCCGCGACGAGCTCGTTGAGCTTCGTCACGTACGCGTTGTGGTGCTTGCCGTGGTGGAAGTCGAGCGTCTCCGCCGAGATGTGCGGGGCGAGGGCGTCTTTCGGGAACGGCAGCTCGGGCAGCGTGAAGGCCATGGGATGTCTCCTTGCGGTTGAAACGGGAGTGGCAGCCTACGCCTCTGCCCTTCGCCAGCAAGGCCTTGTCATTCTATTGGAGCGCTGCCGAATGTTTTGACAAGCTCCGGTCACCTCGCCACACCGAGGCGCGCGTACCGGCGCTTCACCTTGTCGGCGATCCGCACGCCGAAGAGCAGCACCAGCACGACGCCGTGCAAAAACGCCTCGGTCACGTCCTTCTTGGCGCGAAGGAAGAAATGGACCACCGCGAGCACGGCGACGACGTAGACGAGCTTGTGAAGCCGAGCCCAGCTCTTGCCGCCGAGCCGCTGGATCGCGCGCTTGTTGGAGGTGATCGCGAGCGGGACGAGCAGGACGAACGCGGCCATGCCCACGGCGATGAAGGGCCGCTCGACGATGTCGCTCCCGATGGAACCGAGATCCCCGAGCTTGTCGAGGCCGGCGTAGATCGACAGGTGCAGCGCCGCGTAGACGAACGCGAGCAGGCCGAGGTGCTTGCGCGCGCGCATGGGCCAGGCCGACCCGGTGAGGATGCGGAGCGGCGTGCAGGCGAGGCAGAGGAGGAGCAGCTTGATCGCGAGCTCGCCGCAGGCGTTGAGCACCTCGGCGATCGGGTTGGCGCCGAGCTCGCCGCGGAGGGCGCGCGTCGCGTGGATGACGAAGGGCGCGAGCCCGCCGAGCCAGAGCGCCCAGGGCAGCCACGCGCCTCGCGCCGGCGAGCCGCCTCGCGCCTCGGCGGCGGCCGCGCTCAGAAGTACCTCCGCAGATCCATGTCCGCGTAGAGGTGCGCCACTTCCTTCGCGTAGCCGTTGAAGGGCAACGTGGGCCGGCGACCGAGCTCGCCGATCCGACGCTCGGTCGCCTGGCTCCAGCGCGGGTGATCGACGGCCGGGTTCACGTTGGCGAAGAAGCCATATTCGCTCGGGATGGCAAGGCTCCACGTCGTCGGCGGCTGCTGCTCGAGGAGCCGGATCTTCACGATCGACTTGATCCCTTTGAACCCATACTTCCAGGGGACCACGAGACGGATGGGCGCGCCGTTCTGGTTGGGCATGGTCTTGCCGTACAGCCCCACGGCCAGCAGCGTGAGCGGGTGCATCGCCTCGTCCATCCGCAGGCCCTCGACGTAGGGCCAGTCGAGGACGCTCGAGCGCTGCCCGGGCATCTGCTCCGGGTCGTGCAGGGTCTCGAACGCCACGTATTTCGCGCGGCTCGTGGGCTCCGCGCGGTCGAGCAGCTTGGCGAGAGGGAACCCGAGCCAGGGCACGACCATCGACCACGCCTCCACGCATCGCATCCGGTAGATGCGCTCCTCGAGCGGGAACGCCTTCAGCACCTCGTCGATGTCGAAGGCCTTCGGCGCGTGCACCTCGCCCTCGACGCGGATCGTCCACGGACGCGTCTTGAGCGTGCCGGCGTTTTCGGCCGGGTCCGCCTTGCCGAGCCCGAACTCGTAGAAGTTGTTGTAGGTGACGATGTCCTCGAGGCTGGTCGGCGGCTCAGCTGGGGCGGGCGCCACGGCGGCCGGAGCCGAGGCGACCGTCACGCCGGACGGCAGCGCGGGGAGCGCCGAGACCGGGGGCGCCGAGACGCCCCGCTTGGCGGAGGCTGACCAGAGCAGGCCGCCGAACACCCCCGCGCCGATGACGGCGAGCCCCGCGTTCTTGAGGAGCTCGCGGCGCCGCACGTAGAGGCCCTCGGGTGTGATCTCGGAGGAGGGGATGCGGTCGGCCATCTGTCTCTGCCTACGGGCCGTGGGCCCTCTCGGTTACGGTCTCTCCGCGCCCGACCGTGACCGCCCCGCCCTTGCGCGGATCGAAGACCGGCTCGAGCACCCGCACCCCTGCTTCCTCGCGGATCGCGACCGCGGTCACCGACGAGAAGCTCGCCTCCGACACGGCCACGATCTCCCCGCGGGCGACGAGGTCGTCGCGCGCGCTCGCGAGCCCGGCGTCGAGCGTGAGCGCCCCGTTCGAGCCCACGTGGAACCGCGGCGCGCTCACGGCCTCGGTCAGCGCCTTTCCCCTCGAGAGAGAGAGCAACATGACCTGCGCGATCGCCGCCGGCGCCCGCAGACCACCCGAGCCGCCCAATGCGAGCTCCGGCCGGCCGCCGCGGAGGACGAGGGTCGGCGTGAGGCTAGAGACCGGCCGCGCTCCGCCGCGCGGGAAGTTGGGGCCCTTCGTCGCCGCGCGGAGCCCGTAGTCGTCCGTGGTGAAGTCGGTGAGCGCGTCGTTCAGGACGAAGCCGCTCTTCGTCATCACCTTGGCGCCGAACATCCCGGTCAAGGTCGCGGTGATCGACACCACGCCGCCCTCGTCGTCGATGGCGACGAAGTGGAGCGTGCCGCCGTCCGCGATGCTCGGCAGCTTGGGGAGCGCGGTCTCGTCCATCTTCACCGCGGCCCTCCGCTCGCGCAGCCGCGCAGGGTCGAGCATGGCAGGCAGGTCCATCTTCGTGAACGCGGGGTCGCCGACCAGGCGCGCGCGATCGGCGTAGGCGCCGCGCGCCCCTTCGGCGAGCACGTGCACGAGCGCCCCCGAGCCCCACTCGAGCGACTTCTGGTCGTCGGGTGTCAAGAAGCCGAGGAGCTCCGCCAAGGTCACGCCGCCGCCGGACGGCGGCGGCGCGGTGAGCACGACGCGGCCGTCCCACTCGAAGCGGAGCGGGGCGCGCACGACCGCCTCGTAGGAGGACAGATCCGCCGGCGTGACGCGGCTCCCGGCGGCGCGTGACGTCATGACGATGTCGTCAGCGATCTCGCCCGTGTAGAAGCCGGCCTGCCCCTTCTCGGCCACGACGCGGAGCGCGCGGGCGAGCGCGGGGTTTTTCATCGTCTCGCCGACGCGGCTCTCGGCGTCGGTCACGAAGACGCGACGTGCGCCGTCGTCGTCGCGTACCCATTTTGCGCTCCAGGAGAGGGCCTGCGCCATGTAAGGCGAGAGGGGAATGCCCGCGTCCACGACGTCCGCCGCGCGCGAGACGAGATCCTTCCAGGGGAGCTTCCCGCCGCGCTCGTGCATCTTCGCGAGGCCCGCGACGAGCCCTGGGACGCCGATCATCACGCCGCGACGGCTCGGCGGCGGCGTCTTCGAGAGGTGATCGGCGCGCCGGATGCCGTGAGGCGCGACCTCGCGGAAGTCGACCACGTACGCGTCCGAGCCGACCGGCTGGACGAGCGCCACGCCGCCGCCGCCGAGACCACACGAGGAGGCGTGCGCCGCGCACGCGACGAGCAGGCCCGAGACGGTCGCGTCGACCGCGTTCCCGCCCCGCTCGAGCACGTCGCGCGCGACCTCGACGCCCGTCGCGTTTTCGCTGGCGACCGCGAACCGGTCACGCGGCCGGCGCGCCGGCGCCTCGGCGGGAGCGCTGGAGGCCGTGACCTGGACACGAGGCGCTTCGGGCGCCGGCTCCACGCGCGGAGCGGCCGGCGCGCAGCCGGACGCCGCGACGACGAGGAGCGCGCGGATAACGTGCCTGGCGGGGAAAGCCACCGTAGGAACCAGGCGGAGAGTATGACAAGGTCGAGGCCGCGATGCGATTCGTCTTCCTGATGGACACCCTCGATCGGGTCAGCCCCGACAAGGACACCACCTTCGCCTTCATCGAGGCGGCGCAAGCCCGCGGGCACGAGAGCCTGCATTGCCTGCCGGGTGATCTCGGGGTGCGTCGCGGCCGCGTGTTCGCCACCGTGCGTGGTGTCCGCGTCTACCCGGACGAGCCGCGGATCCGCCTGATCGGCGAGCGCCGTGAGATCGCCCTCGAGGGGGTCGACGCGGTGTTCATCCGCAAAGATCCGCCGTTCGATCAGGCGTACCTCTACGCCACGCTCCTCCTGGAGAACGCGCGCGGCGGCCCGCTCATCGTGAACGACCCGCGTGGGCTGCGCGACGCAAACGAGAAGCTCTACGCGATGCACTTCCAGGAGTGGACGCCCGCGACGCTCGTCACCGCCGATCGGGACGTCATCTTCTCGTTCGTCGCGGAGGTCGGCGGCAACGCGGTGATCAAGCCGCTCGACGGCGCGGGCGGCAGCGGCGTGATGATGTTGCGTGAGGGCGACAAAAACGCCCGCGCGATCGTCGACGTGCTCACGGCCGAAGGACAGAAGGTCGCCATGGTGCAGGAGTTTCTGCCCGCGGTTCAGAAGGGGGACAAACGCATCCTCCTGCTCGACGGCGAGCCGCTCGGCGCCATCTTGCGCGTCGCGCGCGGCGACGACATCCGGTCGAACATCCACGTCGGCGGCCGGACGGAGCCGTGTGAGCTCACCGAGCGCGAGAAGGAGCTCGTGAAGTCGATCGCGCCGCGCCTCGTCGCGGACGGCCTCTATTTCGTCGGGCTGGACGTGATCGGCGAGCGCCTGACCGAGGTGAACGTGACCAGCCCCACCGGGATCCAGGAGCTCGGCCGGTTCACCGGCACGAAGCCGGCCGACAAGGTCATCACCTGGGTCGAGAAGAAACGCGCCTGAGCGCGGGCCGCCGGGAAGTTGGCCCGAGCGAGCCGGCCGCGCATGCTCGCCCCATGGCTCGCCGAAAGCTCCTCGCGCCGTGCGCTGCGTGCCGCACGATGACCCCGAGCACCAAGCTCTCCCGTGTCGTCATCGAAGGGCGGACCGTGTGCCTCTGCCGCGACCACGCCGCGATCGTGGTGGCGAACATGCCGCGGACGTTCGAGGACCTCCGCGCGCTGTTCCCGGAGGCGCCCGAGACCGCGGGGAGCCCCGCGCGCCGATCGCTCATCGAGCGACGCGGCGCCGACGACCGGCGCATGTTCCCGCCGCGCCCGGAGGGGCGACGGATGCCCGGCGGACGCCGTTCGACCGACGAGAAGGCAGCCTGACGGCGCGAGGCGCCCGGCGCTGGTAGGCTCTCGGTCAGGTGCCCGAGACGGATCGCCCGCGGCGGAGGCTCCCGGTCCTCCAGAGCACGCCCACAGAGGACGAGGCGGAGCTGCGCCCGGCGTGGCACTGGATCGTCCTCACCGGCGTGGCGACCCTCCTCGCGTGGCTGCTCTCCGCGTCGCTCGTCAACGCGCTCGGCGGCTCGGTCCTGGCGAACGCTCTGGCGCTCGCCGCCAGCGCCGCCGTGGCCGGCGCGATGGCCGGCCGGCTCGGCGTCAACACGGGCGCGAGGCATGCGGCCCTCGGCAGCGTCGCCACGGCGGCCTTCGGCTGCGCCCTCGCTTACCGAGCGCTCGCGGGCGCTCCGCTCACGTTCGTGGCCACGCTGGTCGTCGCTTGCTCGCTCGCCGCGGCTGGCGCGCTCCTCGGGTTCCGGCTCACTCGCCGTCGCGGACGCGCTTGAGCTCGATCTTGGCGAGCGGCAGGTCCGCGTAGACCGCGCCGGTCACCGCGTGTTTGGCGTCCACCGCGAGGTCGACGAGGGGTCGGAGCGCAAACGACCGCTCCGTCAGCCGCGCGTGCGGCACGACGAGGTCGCCCTCTTCCACGGTCTCGCCTTCGATCCACAGGATGTCGAGATCGATCGTGCGCGACGCGTTCTTCTGGGTGCGGACCCGGCCGAGCGCGGCCTCGATCTTGAGGGCGCGCGCCATGATCTCGCTGGCGTCGAGCGAGGTGAGGATCAACACGGCGCCGTTCAAGAACGCGGGCTGGTCGGCGCCACCTTCCGGCGCGGTCTCGTAGAGGGGCGAGAGCTTCATGACGTGCATGTCATGATCTTCGCGGAGGAGACCCACAGCGCTGTCGATGTTCTGTGCGCGATCGCCGAGGTTCGAGCCGAGCCCGACGACGACGCGGCGGATGTGATCCACGATCTAGCGTTTACTACAGTCGCACCCGCTCTGCATTCACCTATCGCCGAGCCAGGCGCCGATCGCAGTGGTGAAAGGCGCCGGTCGCAGTGCTGAAAGACGCCGATCGCAGCGCCGCAACACGCGCGATGCCTCGTTACGAGACGATCCGCGCGTCAGCTGGCCGGCTTCCGCCAGAAGCGTCGAGCCTCGTCGAACTCACGGCCGAGCCGTCGTTGCTCCTGCAGCAGAGCCGCGTACGCGCGCGGAAGTCGCTGGTCTTTGCCGAGCGCGTAGAGGACGAGGAGCGCGGCCTCCGCGTCGTCCGTCGCGCGGTGGGCGCGCTCGAGGCTGATGCCCAGCCGCTCCGCCACGTCCGACAGGGCTCGGCTCTGCTCGTCTTTGTAGATTTCGCGCGCGAAGACGAGCGGATCGAGCCACTCGACCTCCCGCCGGAACGCGGGCGGGAGCGCGCCCGTCCCGCCTCGCCCAGGCGAGCGGGCGATCTCCGCCAGGAGGAAGGACTTGTCGAAGGTGGCGTTGTACGCCGCGGGGACGGCGCCTTCGAGCGCCGCTCGGATCTCCGGCAGGACCTCGTGGAAGGCGGGCTTGCCCGCCACGTCCGGGTCGCGGATGCCATGCACGGCCGAGCTCTCTTCGGGGATGGGGATCCCGGGGTTGATGAGCCAGCTCTTGCGCTCGAACACCTCGCCGCTGCGGCCGAGGATGACGGCCACCTCCACCAGCCGGTCGAGCGCCGGATCTCGGCCGGTCGTCTCGACGTCCACGAAGGCGATCACGCAGTCGACCCAGGGACTGTCCGCCGGGATCTCCTCCGCCACGCCCACCGCGCGCACCTGGATCAGGTGGGCGATGCCGGGGTAGTGCCTCCCGGTCGGAAAGCACCCACAAGGGTCGACGATGCGCATCCTTTGGGCTTACTTTCCGGGCGCAGCGCTCGCCGAGGGCGCAGCGCTCGCCGAGGGCGCGGCGCTCGCGGACGGCGCGGGCTCGGCGCTCGCGCTCCCCGAGGGCGCCGGGGCGTCGAGGCCCATCTTCTTCGACAGCTCCTCGTATTTCTCGGAGGGCTTCGCGGGGGTCTTGCCGGCGAGCTCGATGTCCATGGAGATCCAGTCCTCGAGCTCCGTCGGGCCGAGCTGGAAGAGGCGGCCGTTGATCCAGATGAAGGGCGTGCCGTCGAGGCCCAGATCCTCCGCCTGCTTCATGTCGTCCTCGACGCCCTTGATTGTCTCCTTGGAGGAGAAGTCCGTCCGGAACTTATCCATGTCGAGCTTCAGCTTCTTCGCCATGGCCGTGAGGTCCTGCGGGCCGAGCTCGTTCGTCTCCTGGGCGGCGAAGAGCAGATCGTACATTTCCCAGAATTTGCCCTGGTTGTACGCAGCGACGGCCGCTTGGGCCGCGCCCTTCGCCTGCGGGTGCTTGGAGAGCGGGTAGTGTTTGAACACGAGCCGCACCTGACCCGGGAATCGCTCGAGCATGAGCTCGACCCACGGCTTCATCGCGTAGCAGCCGCCACACTGGAAGTCGGCCCACTCGACGATCGTGACAGGCGCGTCATCCGGGCCCTTCGCGGGCGACGAGCCGACGTCGACCGTCTTCAGGCCCTTGGGATCGAACCGCGCGTCGTAGACCTGCTTGATCTGCCCGCCGTCGAGGCCGAGTCGGACCAGCTTGCCGAGGTACTTGCCGGCCGGGACACACGGCTTGCAGTCGCGGCTCTCCGCGATGCAGACCGCGAGGGTGATGGGCTCCCCGCAAGGTGCGGTGAGCTTGCCCAGCTGCGAGGCGAGCTCCGTGCTCTCGCGGGAGGTCAGGCCCGAGAGGCCGAGCTTGCCCACCGCGGCCTCCGCCACGCCGGAGGGCGCGGGCTTGGCCGCGGCGCCCGAGCCGGAGGCCGGAGGCTTGTCTGCGCTGGCCGAGAGCGGCTTCTCCGAGTCGGAGCAGCCCCAAAGGAGCGCGATGGCGAGGGCACCCCGGGCGAGCCTTCGGCCGAGCCCCGGACGGGAGGAGACGTCGAGTTTGCTCACGGTCAGAACGAGAACTGCGCGTTGACGTTCACGACACCGATGGTCTGCGTGTACTCACCACCGGAGTCCGGCGACCGAGTCGGCGGCTCGAAGTCCGGGTGGATGCTCTCGCCCGTGGTGTCGCGCGGGGCGTAGAAGAAGTGCGTGTACGTGAGCGCCGCGGCGAAGAGCTCGCCCGTGGAGAAGCGCACGCCGCCCGCCACGTTCGCCTTGTGGAAGTCGGTCAAGGCGATCTCCAGCGTCTCGTCCGGGATGGCGTTCGAGTCGTAGCCGGCGCCGAGGTAGAGCTCCACCTCGGGGATGACCCAGTAGCTGCCGCCCGCGCGAACGCCGAATGCGGTGCCCCAGTTGCGCGCGATGTTGATGAGGATGCCCGAGGCCGGGTCGGCGCTGCCGTCCTCCGCGACCGGACACTCGTCTTTGTCGGCCGTGATGACACACTGGTTATCGAACGTACCCCACGTGGTCACGTCGCCGAACACGCGGATCTCGACCTTCTCGACCGGGCGCGCGCGGACGCCCATGCGGAAGACGTCCGGCAGCTCCTGGATGAGCTTGACCTCCTGCTTGGAGACGCTGCCGCTCAGGTTGGTGGAGAGCGTACCCGACAGGTGCATCTCCCCGAGGCCGGGTCGAGCCTGGTACGAGGCGCCGATCCAGACCTTCTCTTCGGCGACCTCGCCGATCACGCCGACGCCGAACGCCGCGTGCCAGCCGCCGACGTCGATCCACGAGCGGCCCTCCGTCGCGAGGTTGTTGCTGCCGTCCGCGGTGCGCGCGCGGAGCGTGTCGACGTCGCTCTTCACCATGTTGAAGGACGCGCCGATGCTCACGCGGTCGAGGATGTCGTAGGCCGCCGCCAGGCTGAAATACATCGACCGGATGACGCCCTGGATCGAGTGCCAGCGCTGCACACCGTCGACCGGCCCCGCGTAGTTCGGGTTGTCCCGGAAGGTGTCGTTCTGGTCGTAGACGCTCTGCCCACCGAACGGGACGTACCAGCCGAGGCCGACGCCGAAGTTCTCCACCTGGAAGGTCGCGCCTGCCATCGGCGCGGTGACCACGTTGAAGAGCTCCGCGGTCCCCGAGTTCGCGCCCTGCGCGTCGTCGGGCTCCGGCACGTCTTTCGGGGACTGCTGGTGGCTCCAGCTCGCCCAGCGGAGCGCCAGGTTCGCGTCGGCGAAGATCTTCACGCGCCAGAACTTCTTCTCGAAGCCGGGCGTGTCCTCCGCGATGCCGGCCGGATTGTAGTAGATGGCCGTCGGGTTGTCGGTCGTGGGGTGGCCGTGCTCGCCGCCGAACCGCGCGGTAGCGAAGCCGGAGGCCTGCGCCTCACTGGCGACCGAGAGAGCCGCGCCGGTGCCGAAGCAACAAAGTAGGGTCTTGCGCCAAAGCGTCATCTTCGTCCTCTTCGGTCTCGGTCAGTATTCAGCGGGTTCTTTTTCGCAGTTGATGACCGGCGTGGGCGCGGTGCCCGCGACCTTCTGGATCGTGAAGGTCGAGCCGGTCAGATCGAAGTTGGGGATCGGCGTCTTCACGATGCCGGTGACGCCACCGCAGATGAACCCTTCCTGCGCGCCGCCACAGATCGTCCCGCTGATGGCGAGGCCCGTGATGATGTCGCTCATGGAGATCGGGTTGGCCGCGCCGCAGAGCGTGAGGCCCGGGTCGTCGGCGGCGAGCTGCCAGTTGAACGAGCCGTCCGCGTTCACGACGAGATCCGTGAACGAGATCGTCGGACAGCTCGCGGGCGTGGTCTGGTCCGTGGCGGAGAGCGGCTGCAACGTCATGTCGACGAGCATCGTGCCGTCGTCCTGCATCTCCGCGACGATGTCGGCGGTGAGGACAAACGCCTTCTTTTTGTCGAGGCGCGCGCTCAGGGTGAAGAGCCAAGCGCCCGTCACCTCCGCGTCGTCCATCACCGGAGTCTCGCACTGGCTCGGGCCTGTGCTGACCGAGGTGCCGGGGTTGATCTTGTTGTAGCGCTCGCCGAACGCGTCGAACTCGCCGCCCGTGTCGGGGCACGCAGCGAGGAGAGCGGACGAGCCGAGCACGAACAAAGACGACAAGCAGGTGGCCATTCGCATGGAGACAGCCTCGGGTAAGAGCCGGCCTGGACCATAGCAGAGGTGCCCTTTGTCTAGGACCCCCCACGCGCGCAGGATGTGTGTTTGGCACGACGCAGGACAGGGTTGTCAGGGGCGGGGCACGAGAGTAGGCCCGCCGGGCCGCAGACCGGGCGCCGCCGCTCGGTGCGCGCGTTGGCACGGAGTGTGGAGGGCCTGGCTTCGAGTGCTAAGCTCGTCGTGCTTGGCCTGCTTCCCCATGGTGAGAAAGCTCCTCTTCCCTGCCCTTTTCGGGCTCCTCGCCGGCGCATCGAGCGCCTGGTTCGGGGCGTGTGCGGCGGACGGAGTCGACGGGGGCGCAGGCGGCGCGGGCGGGGGCGGTTCGTCGACCGGCACGGGCCGGAGCGACGCCAGCGTGGATGTGGCGCCCGACGCGGAGCAGCCGCCGGGGCCCATCACGTACGAGGCGCTCTGCGGCGAAGGTCCCTGTGTCCCCGGCGTCCGTGGCCGCCCGTGTGAGCCGCCGACCACGTCCACCGGGACCGGAGCAGGCGGAGGCGCGTCGAGCTCGGGCGGGGGCGGCCAGGGTGGCGCCGGAGGCGGCGGGCAGGGCGGAAGCGGTGGCTTCGAGCCCGTCGCGTACGGCTGCCAGGTCGACGTGAGCGGCGCCGAGCCGGAGAGCGTCTGCGCTCCGATCGACACCGGCATCGCGCTGGGGGCCGCTTGCGTCGCTTCGTCCGGCTGCCCGGAAGGAGCCGGCTGCGCGGGTGACATCTCGGGGACGTGCCTCGCCTACTGCTGCGCCGACCTCGACTGCCCCACCGAGCACTTTTGCACCCCGCTGCCCGCGACCGAGAGCTTCATGCGTGGCGGCGACCTGAAGATCCCGGTCTGCAAGCTCGCGGACAACTGCGTGCCGTTCTCGGACGCCTGCCCCGAGGGCGAGACCTGCACGATCGTGAAGAGCGACGGCACGACGAGCTGCGTGCCGATCGGCACCGGCCAGGCCTGCGATCCGTGCCCGTGCGACGAGGGCCACATGTGCAACTACAGCACCGGCCGCTGCCAGAAGCTCTGCAAGACGGGGCACAGCGACGAGTGCGGCGGCGGCGGCACCTGCCAGGCGATCCTGCCGGCGCTCGGCGTCTGCATCGGCGGCGACGCGGTCTGCGACTGACTCAGTCGAGCCTGGCGAAGATCCCGCCGGCGACCTTCTCCTCGATGCGCTGCCACTTCGCGTAAGCCGCGACGACTCGCTTGCGGATCGCGGGGCGCGCTTCGTTCCTCGCGAGGCCGTCCACGAGCGCCTCGAGCACGTATCCCTCGGGCGCCACGAGATCACGCGTGAGCACGAGGGGGACCGAGCCCCGCGCCTCGAGCGGCTCCTGCCAATACGCACGCGACCGGCAAGCGAGCACGAAGCTCGGAATAGGCATGACAGTTTCGTCCTTCTTGTCGAGCGCTGGCGGCGGCTCCTTGCCGTCCATCATCCGGTTGTGCCCGGCGAAGCCGATCACGTCGACCTTCAGCGTTTGGTCGGCTTCTCCCTCGCGGAAGGTCACCCGCTCTCCGCGCTCGGCCGCTCGGTAAGCGGCGTCGACCGCGGCATCGATTCGCTCGCCGTGGACGGCGTCGAGGACGAGGACCACGCCGACGGGTGAATCTCGACCAAACGGTTTGCCCGCGGTCTCGCGGCGGAACACCACCCGCTCGAGGACGCCCGGCACGTCGCGGCTCGTCGAGACGAGCCGGAAAGCCGAGGCCTTCCGGGAGAAGTGGCGTTTGTGGCCGAACACGGCGCCCCAGTAGAGGTTGTGCTCGAGATCCGCGGGAGCGCCGGCGCGGGTGCTCCCGCAATCGATCTGCGCGTTGTCGCAGAGGGGGACGACGACGTGCACGACGATGACGCCGTCCGCGGCCATGGCGGCCGCCGGCTTCGCCTCCTCTGCTTGGGACGCTCGCGGGGCGAGGGAGAGCGAGAGGAAGGCGGCGAGCGCGAGGGGCAGGGCGGAGCTTGGGCGCACGCACGCTCATCGGGCCCGGCCCGAGGAGTGTGACCGGGGCTGCTCGCGGGGTCGGTCCGTCAGTCCGAGAGCAGCCAGCCGAAGAGCAGACGTTTCGTCGTGGCCCGCGCCATCTCCCCGATGGAGTCCACCAGGGGGACCCCGGTCGGGCAGACCTCGACGCAGTTCTGCGCCTTTCCGCAGTCCGCCACGCCGCCTTCCCCCATGAGCGACTCGGTCCGCGCGGTGCGATCGTTTGCGCCCGACGGGTGGAGGTTCATCAGGCGAGCCTGGTTGATCGCCGCGGCGCCGACGAACGAGCCCGTCTCCTTGTACTCGGGGCACGCCTCCAGGCAGGCGCCGCACGCGATGCAGCGCGAGAGCGGGTAACGTTCGGCCTGCTCCTCCTGGGACTGGCGCGGGCCGGGCCCGGCCGGCTGCGTACCGTCGATCTCGATCCAGGCCTGCACGCGGTCCATCGACGCGAAGAGCCCGCTCCTGTCGACGACGAGATCACGCACCAGGGGGAACTTCTTCATCGGCTCGAGCGTGATGGGCCCGCCGCGCGGCGCGACCTTCTCCACCTGCGCGGAGCACGCCTGCATGACCTTGCCGTTCACGAGCATCGTGCACGCCCCGCAGGCCTCCTCCCCGCATGACGCCTCCCACGCGGGCGGCGCGACGGCCTTGCCGTCCACGGTGACCGGCTGCTTGCGCACGAGCTCGAGGCACTGCTGCACCGTCATGCCCGGACCGCGCGCGACGGAGAACGTCTCCCATCGCCTCGACTCCGCCTTGTCGGGGGCGTCCTGGCGGAGGACCTTCAGGGTGACCCGCTCGGCCTTCTTCGGATCAGCCATCGCTCTCGCCTCCGTCCTTCACGGGAGAGGTCTCGGGCCGCAGGTGGCAGGTGTCGATCGTGTCCTCGACCTCCACCCGCTTGCCCGCGCACGCGTACGCGAAGCCGCGGATGAACGCCGGCGCGCCGTCTTTCCAGCGGACGAGCGTGCTCTTGAGCCACGCGGCGTCATCGCGCCCCGGCCGCGCCGGTTTGTGGTGTGCGCCGCGCGACTCCGCGCGGTGCCTCGCGCTCGCCGCGATGATCTTGGCGAGCGTCACCGAGCCTCCGAGCGCCCGGAGGAACGGGACGCAGGCGTTCGCTCGCGGCGAGACGTCCGGCGATTTCGCGGCCTTCACGCGCTCGCCGATCTCGTCGAGCCGGCCGAGCAGCGCGGTCAGCTTCTCGTCGTCCCGGACGATGGTGCAGTCGCGAGCCATCACGGCGCCGAGCTCCTCCGCGATGGCGTAGGGGCTCTCCGCGTCCTCGGCGTCTTGCCCCTGCTCGAGCAGGCGTTTGTAGGCCTCTTCGCAGGACTTCTGCGCCTTGTCGAAGATCGACTGGGGCAGATCGAGCGCGCTGCGCTCCATCGCGGCGCGGTAGGCCGAGACGCCGCGCGCCGCGAGGCGACCGCCGAAGGCGCACGAGAGGAGCGAGGCTCCGCCGAGCCGGTTCGCGCCGTGGTACTGGTAATCCGCCTCGCCCGCGGCATAGAGCCCGGGGATGCTCGTCGCCTGGCTGCGCGGCGAGCGCTCGACGAGGCGACCACCTGCGGTCTTGTCGTAGTCGACCCAGAGCCCGCCCATCGAGTAGTGGACGGCGGGGCCCACCGGGAGCGGCGCCGCGGTCGCGTCGATGCCCGCAAACGTCTCGGCGAGCTCGAGCGCCGCGCCCGCGCGCGAACGGAGACGCTCGGGGTCGACGTGGGTCACGTCGAGGTACACGAGGGGCTGGGCCTTGCCGGCCTTGGGGTCGAGCAGGCCGCGCTCCTCTTCGAAGACCACTCGGTGGATCGCTCGCGCGGCCTCGTCGAAGCCCGGGAGGTTGTGTTGGAAGGATCTCTCGAAGAAGTAGTCGCGCTCCTTCTCGGGGATCTCGCGCGGGCTGCGCGCGTCCGACTTGTCCTTCGGCACCCAGAGTCTCCCGCCTTCCGCACGCAGCGCATCGGAGATCACGCGCTTCTTGTCGGGGCCGGAGAGCGCCGTCGGGTGCACCTGGATGAACTCGGCGTTGGCGTAGACGGCGCCCTGCTCGACGACCGCACCAACCGCCGACCCGTTCGAGCTCGCGCTGAAGGCCGAGCCGGCGAACACGCCCCCCGGTCCGCCGGTCGCGAGCAAGACCGCGTCGTAAGGGAAGGCCTTGATGGCCATCGAGCGGAGGTCCTGCGCCACGAGGCCGACGCACGTCCCCGCGTCGTCCGTCACGATCCGCAGGAAGTCCCAGTGCTCGAGCTTCCGGACCAAGCTCTCGCCTGGGATGCGCACCCCGCGGTCGTCGGTCATCGGCTCGAGCGACAGCCGGCGCAGCTGCTCGTCGAGCGCGTGGAGCATCTGCTGCCCGGTCGAGGCGCCGGAGAACACCGCCCTCCGCGCGCGTGACCCGGCGAGGGCCCGGCGATCGAGGAGGCCTTCGGGCGTGCGGTGGAACGGCACGCCCATGCGATCGAACAACGCCGTGATCTCGGGCGCCGCCTCGATCATGCCCAGCACCGGAGGCTGGTGCGCGAGGAAACAACCCGCCGCGATCACCTCTTCGAACAAACGTTGGGCGTCGTCGCGCTCGCGCGAGGCGGGGCCCGCCAACATGCCTCCGCGCGCGATCACGCTGTGGGAGCGGCGCACCGGGACGACGCTGAAGACATCGACCGCGACGCGCGCCTCCGCCAGCTCGAGCGCGGCCATCGAGCCGGCGATGCCACCGCCGACCACGGCGACGCGGCGCACCTTCCCGCCCTCGCTCCGGATGCTCGGTCCGCGGGCGCTCATTTTCCCAACCCCGCGGGTTGCCCGGCAGGCACGGCCGTCGTGAGGTCCGAGCAGGTCCGCGCGAGGGTCTCGTGCGAGCCGACCGGGACGCCGAAGACGGCGACACGTGACCCGGTGGCGAAATAGATCGCCGTGTTCGCGCCGAGGAAGAAGAGCAGGAGCCCGCCGAGACCAAACACCGTCGCGCTCAGGCGCTGCGCGTTGCGGGTCACCACGATCCCCCACGAGACGCAGAAGCCCCAGAGGCCGTTGGCGAGGTGGAAGACCGTCGCGGCGACCCCGAGGATGTACGCCAGCGCGATGAGCGGCACGCCGCCGTGTGTGGCGGAGAGATCGGCGCAGAGGGCGGGGTAGAGCTCCGCGGGCGAGAGCTGGCCCTGGTACTTGGGCAGCCAATATTGCCCCAGGTGCCAGACGATGAACGCCAGCCCGGCGACGCCGCTCAGTCGTTGCGCAACGTACATCCAGTTCCGGTTGAACGGGTACGCGCCGACGTTCGCCCTCGACTGCAAGGCCAGGAAGACCCCGAACAGCCCGTGGAACGCGAGCGGCAAGAGCACGAGGCCGACCTCGATCAGCGGCAGGTAGGGGATCGCGTTTCGGTCCGCGATGGCCTCGTCGTACCGGGCCTGGCCCCACAGACCGTGAGCCTGCGTCCAGAGGTGCAGGACCACGAAGAGACCAAGCGGAACGACCCCCGAGAGCGAATGGAGCTTGCGCAGGATGAACCTGCGCCGGTCGGCCGAGCTAGCTCTCTTCGCCACGTGTTTCCGTTGCGGCAAGCGCCTCGATCGCCGCGGGGACGAGCGTTACGAGACGAAGGGGGCGTGGTCAAGCGTGGTAGAAGCTCCGCCAAACGCCGCCCCAGGGCCGCAAAAAAGAGTGCAGTTACGAATTCTTATCGCTTGACGCAAACCTTCCAGACGGCATGCTCTGATGCTCTGTGGTCCCTGCGAGCGCGCCGCCGCGCCACCTCTTGATCGAACCGCCTGGACGCGTCCGGGCCGCGAGCGCGACTCACGACACGCCGATCGGCGCCGCCGTGGAGGACGTGCTCGGTATCGACTGGCCGACGCTGGAAGCGCTCGCGCGGACGACGCAGCGCGCGGACGCGGTCGGTGGGCGCGTGCGCCTCGAGCCGCTGCTCGGTGAGCACGGCTCCATCACCGCGGTGCTCGCGACCGACGAGGGCCCGGCGAGCCCGATGGTCATCACGACCGCGCCGCCGAGCAGCTCGCGGTTCGGGCGAGATCTCGCGGGGCTGGTGGGCCGCGATCCCGCGACGCGGGCGGCCGTCGATCTCGCGCTCCGGTTCGCGCGGACGAACCTCCCCGTCATGATCACGGCCGAAGAAGGATCGGGGGTGGACGTCCTCGCACGTGCGATGCACGCGGCGAGCGGGCAGGCCGCCGGGCCGTTCGTACACGTGCCGCTCGGCACGATCGTGAAGAGCGCCGTCGAGCAGATCTTGTTCTTCGGCCACCCGCACTCCTCGGCGCACGGCATGCTCTTCGTCGAAGACGTGCAAGAGCTCGGGCTGGAGCAAGGGCGCCGCCTGGCCCAGTCGATCGATCGCGGTTCGCTGGCCGAGACACATTTCGTCTGCAGCGCGCCTCCCGACGTGAGGGATCGCGTCACCCGGGGCGAGATCGCGCGCGAGCTCCTCGCCCTCGTGCGAGGCACGACGGTCGCGTTGCCTCCGCTGCGTGAGCGCGAGGACTTCTCCTCCCTCGTCACCCGCGCCCTCGAAGACCTGGGCCGCGAGGGCGGCCGCGTGACCCCGGCGGCGCTCGCGGCGCTCGAAGCGTACGGCTGGCCTCGCAACCACGCCGAGCTCTGGGCGTGCCTCGAGCACGCCGCCGTCGTCGCCGGCGGCGATCGGGAGATCGATCTGGAGCACCTCCCGCACGGCATCTTCCAGCGGCAGCCCGAGCAGAGCAGCGGCGGGCTTCGCCGCTCCGCGGAGCGCGCGGCGCTCGAAGAGGCGCTGCGGAGCTGCGCCGGAAACGTGAGCGCGGCGGCGAAGCGGCTGGGGGTCGCGCGCAGCACGCTCTACCGACTGCTCAAGCGCCACGGGATGGATCGGTGAGGCGCGCGGCCCTGCTCACGATCGCCCTCGTGAGCTGCGGCGGCGCTTCGGGCCCAGTGCCCAAGCCTGATCTCGGGATGAACGTGATCGCGCAGCGCGATCTCGCGCACATGCGCGACACGTGGGAGCGATCCGACAAAGAAGGCCGCTCGGCCCTCGAGGACCCGCTGCGGCAACACGTCGCGCGTTACCCGCGCGACCCTTCGACTCGGGTCGCCCGCGTGATGCTCGCGCTCATCGCGCTCGAGAAGGGCGACATCGATCGAGCAGCCACGCTGGCCGGGCCGCTCGCGGCCGGCCATGACGGCGCCACGAAGGACGCGGCCGTGGTCGTCGTGGGCGCCACGCTCCGCCGCCGTGGTCGGGCGGCCGAAGCGCTCGCCCGCCTGCGGCCGCTCTTCCAGAAGCTCATCGATCCCGTCGCGCGCAACACGCTCAACCGCGAGCTCGTGCTCGCCGCGGTCGAGACCGGGAAGTACGCCGACGCGTCCCGTTTTCTGCAGGCCTACGTCCGCCAGGCCAAACGCGAGGATCGCCAGCAGGCGCTCTCCGAGGCCGCGGCGCTCGTCGACAGGATCCCGGCGCCCTCTCTGCTCGGCGTCCTCGCGCGCGAGCAAGCCGCGGAGGAGCCCGACGTCGGGTTCCTCGACCTCTTGGCCGACGCCCTCGCCCGCTACGTGACCGACAAGGAGGACGTCGCGCTGGCCAAGCGCCTCCTGGAGATCGCCGGCCCGCTCCTCGGGGACCGGGCCGACGGCGTCGCCCGGATCGCGGCGCGAGGCGCGGCGGTGCGGCTCGAGCGGAACACTTTGGGCCTCGTCTTGCCCATCCGCAACGAGGAGCTTCGGCGACGGGGCGTCGAGGTCGCGGCCGGGCTGGCGCTCGCGCTGGGCCTGCCGGGCGGAAAGGCGAGGCTCGTGACCCGCGACGACGGCGGCGACCCGGCCACCATCGACGACGCGCTGGCGCTGCTCAACGCCGACGGGGCGGCGGTGATCGTCGCCGGGTTCGACACGAAGGAGGCCGACGTCGCGAGCGCCTACGCCGAGCGCACCGGCCTCCCGGTGGTCCTCCTGAGGCCGCCGAGCAAGCCGGTCACACATGACGGTCCTGTCTTCGTATTGGGTGAGATGCCCGGTGAGTCCCGCGCACTCCTCGCCCGCGAGCTGGCCGAGAGCGGGCACGACAAGGTCGCGGTCCTCGTCGCCGACCGCGACGGGACCGACAAGACCGTCGCCCAGCCGAACGTCGTCGGGGTCCAGCAGTGTGGGGCTTCGCTCGATTTCGTGAAGACGGCTGGCGCCAACGCGCTCGTCGTCGATGGCCACCCGACCTGCGCGGCGGAGGCCGCGGCGGCGGGAGGCATCGCGCTCGGCTTCGGCCTCGACGCGGGCGCCGCCGGCGCGCGTGGGCTCTACGCCGGCGCGGGCATCTTCCCCTCCCCGCTCGACGCGAGCGACGACCCGCTCCTACGCGCGTGGCAGAAGCTGGACCGAGGAGCCCCGACCTGGTGGACGGGGCTCGGTCACGACGCGGGCGTCCTCGTGAAGGACGCGATCCTGAAGCTGCCGGCGGACTCGGAGGATGGCGAGGACCGCGCCGCCGCCGCGCGCCGAAAAGCAGCCGCCACCGAGGCGGTCGCGCGCGCCGAGGGCAAGCTCTGGACGACCGAGGCCAAGGGCTTCGGTGGGAAGCGCGCGATCACGAGGACCGTCACCGTGATCGATCGGGGAGCCTCGCGCTCTCGCCGCGCACCGCCCACGCCCAGGCGATGAGCACGAGCTGCAACGGCAGCCTCGCCCAGAGCGCCCACGTGGGCATCGGGCTCGCCGGGTCGAGCTGGATGTCGTTCACGGCCATGTTCACGTTGGCGGGGAAGACAGCCAGGAAGAGCGCGATGAGACCAAACGCCGCGAGCCTCGTCGTCTTCTCCCAGGTGAGGAGGATCCCGAGGCCGATCTCGGCCGCGCCGCTCAGGTAGACCCAGAGCTGAGGAGCCGGGAGCGCCGCCGGGACGATGCGCACGAACGGGGCAGGGTTGGCGAAATGCAGCACGCCGATGACGACCATCCCCGTCGCGAGCAGGACACGCAGCACCCTGCGCCACCGCGCCGGGCCGACCTGCGCGTCGCTCAAGGGCCGACCCCGACGCCGACACCGATCCCGACGCCGACGCTGGGCCCCGCGGGTACGCGCTCGCCCGTTCGCTCGCCCTCGTCTTCGAAGTAGAGGACGTAGCTGACGAGCAGGCAGGTCTGCTGCGCAAACGGAGAAGGACCGCAGCCGACCCAACCGCCGACCGAGACGGGGCCCATCTCTGCGTCGTGTTTGACGACGGCGCCGGAGGGCGTGAACGACAGCCAAGCGTGCGCCTTGCCGGGGAGGGCCGCGTTCGCGGCGCCGACGATGCCCAGGAGCTCGTTGTCGACGCCGACCAGGCGACCGTCCGGGTCGAGCATGGCGATGGGGCGCTTGTATCTGTCGTACACGCGGCCGACCCGATCGAGGTGGAGCTCGACGTCGCCGTCGACCCGGACCTCCGCGTAGTCCCACCCGAGCGGGCGGATCTCCACCGGATCGCCGTCGTACGTCCACCGAGCCGGCTGCAGATCGAGCCGCGCGCCGCCCATGGCCCAGCGGGCCGGCGGCTTGGGGCCGCCACATGCCGCGAGCGTCAACAAAAGGACGAGAGCAGGAGAGAGCTTCTCCACGCGGCTACACCTTCTCGACGGCCACCTTGCCCAGGAGCCCGCTCGGCTTGACCAGGAGGACGCCGACGAGCGCGATGAAGACGATGACGTCTTGCAGGCTGGAGTAGGGCGTGAGCTTCGTCAGCTCGCCAAGCAGCCCGATGAAGAGCCCACCCAACATGGCGCCGGGGATGCTGCCGATGCCGCCGATGACGGCCGCCACGAACGCGCGCGTACCGATCGTCCCACCCATCATCGGGTAGGCCTGCGACTGATCGAGGCAGTAGAGGACGGCGCCGAGCGCCGCGAGGGCCGAGCCCGTCATGAAGGTGAGCGAGATGACGCGCCCGGTGCGCACGCCCATGAGCCGCGCCGCGTCCTCGTTCATGCTGAGCGCGCGCATGCTCTTGCCGAACCAGGTGCGGTGAACCAGGACCTGCAGGGCCACCATGGTGACGACCGCGGTGAGCACGATGATGAGCCGCGTGCGGCCGATCGGGATGATCTGCGGGTAGCTCCGGTACTTGGCGGTAAAGAGGAGCTGCGCGAGGTTGGTCAGGAGCACGCTCATGCCCAGCGCGGTGACCAGCGGCGCGATGCGGCTCTCGCCTTTGCGGGCGCGGAGCGGCGCGTACGCGATCTTCTCCACGAGGGCGCCCAGGGCGCCCGCCATCGCCATCGCCGCCAGCGTGCCGAACACGCCGGAGACGATGGGCGCGTTCTCCGCGCCGAGCAGCGAGATCATGAAGAAGCCGGCGAAGGCGCTCATCATGAAGACCTCGCTGTGAGCGAAGTTGATGAGCTTGAGGATGCCGTAGACCATCGAATACCCGAGCGCGACGAGGGCGATCATCGAGCCCTGCGCGAGCCCGGTACCGATGACGCCGACGAGACGCTCGAGCATCGAGTTCCCTAGGGCTTGCCGGGGTTGGCGGAGCCGGCCGCGGGCGCCGCCGACGGCGCGGCCGCGGCGGATGCGCTCGGCGCGGCGCTGGCCGACGTCGCGGCGGACGCGCTCGCCTCCGGCGCAGCGGATGCGCTCGGCGCGGCGGTCGCGGGGGCGGGCGCGGCGCCTTCGGTCAGCTTCTCCGCGCCCGGACCGACGGCAGCCTTGTAGGTGGTCGTCCCGCCCTTGATCTGCACGAAGACGATCGCCTTGTCCGCGTTGCGGTCCTTGTTGATGCTGATGGAGCCGGTCGCGCCCGCGTAGTCCTTCGTCTCGGCGATGGCGTCGCGGATGCCCTTCGCGGTGTCTTCTTTGGCGCGCTTGATCGCGTCCGCCAGGACCATGGCCGCGTCGTAGCCGCAGGCCGCGAGGCTGGACGGCGTCTGGTTGAACTTCTTCTTGAACGACTCGACGAACTTCTTGCCCTGGGCCCAGGGCACGTCGGGCGCGTAGTGGTCCGTGAAGTAGCCGCCCTCGAGCTCCTTCAGGAGCGTGTCGTCGCCGCTCCACCCGTCGCCGCCGACGAACATCTCACCGGTGAGGCCCTCCGCCTTGGCCTGCCGCCAGAGCGGGGTCATCTGGTTGTAGTAGATGGGGCAGTAGATGACCTCGACCCCGGCGTCCTTCACCTCTTTGATGTACGTGGTGAAGTTCGTCTCGGTGTCGGTGAACTTCTTCTCGATGACGACCTCGCCGCCGGCCGGGCCGACCGCCTTCTTGAACTCCGCGGCGAGCCCCTGCGAGTAGAGGTCGTTCTCGGCGTACATCAGGCCGACCTTCTTCTTGCCGAGCGACTTCACGCAGAAGTCCGCGCCGGCCTTGCCCTGGAAGTCGTCGGTGAAGCAGACGCGGAACGCGAAGTCCCCGGTCTTCGTCACGTCCGGGTGCGTGGACGACGGGGTGATCATCGGGACCTTCTTCTGGTTCGCGATGATGGCGACGGGCTTCGAGATGCTCGAGGCGATCTCGCCGAGGAGCGCCACGACCTTGTCGCGGTCGATCAGCTGCTGTGCCTTCTGCGTGGCCTCTTCGACCTTGGACTTGTCGTCCTCGAAGAGCACCTTGATCTTCTTGCCCTTGGGGGGGTTCGCGTTGATCTCTTCGACCGCGAGCTCGATGCCGCGCTTGGTGTCCTCGCCGAACTTCGACTGCTCACCCGTGAGGCTCAGGTAAGCGCCGACGACCCATTCGTTTGCGTTGCCGCCCCCGCCGCCGCCGCTGCAGCCGAACGTGAACGTCGCGCCGAGCCCGGCCGTACCCTCGAGAAAGCGTCGTCGCCCGAACATGGAATTCCCCTTGCGTTGGCCGTCCGGTCTATCACTTCTCGGGGCTTTTTGTCACGCCGGCCGGTGGCGGGCGTAGAGGAATCGCTCCCGGTTGCCCTTCGGACCGGGCAGCGGGCTGTCCGTCTCGGCGAGGATCTCGAAGCCGGCCTCCGCGACGGCTCGTCTGACCGACACGATCGTCTGCTCGCGTACCGCCTCGTCACGGATGACCCCGCGACCGCGCGAGACCTCGGCACGGCCGGCCTCGAACTGCGGCTTCACGAGCGCCACGAGCTCACCGGCGCGCGGCAAGACCCGCGTTATCGCCGGCAAGAGCTTGGCGAGCCCGATGAAGGAGGCGTCGACCACGACGAGATCGATCGGCTCGTCGAACGCGCCGGGCTCGAGGTCCCGGGCGTTCGTCCGCTCGCGGGAGACGACCCGTGGATCTGCGCGCAGCCGATCGTCGAGCTGACCGTACCCGACGTCGACGGCGTACACCTTGGCGGCCCCTCGCTGGAGCAGGCAGTCGGTGAAGCCGCCGGTCGACGCCCCGATGTCGAGCGCCACGACGCCGGCAAGGTCGACGAAACGCGGGCCAAACGCGGTGAGCGCGCCGTCGAGCTTCTCGCCGCCGCGCGAGACGAACCGGCGACGCGGCGCGATCCGGAGCGCCACGTCGGCTCCGAGGAGCATGCCCGGCTTCTCGATGCGCTTGTCGTCCGCGAAGGCCTCGCCCGCCATGATGAGGCTCTGCGCGCGCGCCCGGGATGGCGCGAGGCCGCGCTCGCAGAGGAGCACGTCCGCGCGCTGCTTCATGGGCCGGGCGATCACGACCCGCCTCCATGGACGAGCCGCGCCAGCTCCTGGATGCCGGCGCCGAGGCGAGGCCCGGGCCGCAGCGCCGCAGCCGAAGCCAGGGCCCGGACGCGCCCCCCCTTGACGGCGCGGAGCGACGCGAGCGACGCGCTCGGGCCCGTCGGCTCGGCGGCGCCGTGCCCGGAGCCGTCGACGATCACGTCGGGGTCGAGCGCGAAGACAGCCTCCGCCCCGAGGCGCGGGTACTTCTCGCCCTCCTTGACGACGTTTACGCCGCCGGCGATGCGCAGCAGCTGATCGGGGAAGCTCGCCGGACCTGCGGCGACGATGGGCTTCCAATCGAACACGAAGAGCACACGCGGCCTCGAGAGCGAGGCCACGTCCTTGCGGACACGATCGATATCCGACTCGAGCGTGCCTCTCGCTCGCTCACCCTGCTCCGTCACCCCGAGCCGCCGCGCGAGCTCGACGAAGGCGTTGCCGATGGCAGTGGTGTCATCCATCTCGGGAAAAAACGTCGCGATGCCGAGAGACTCGAGCCTGCCGGGCAGCTCCGGACCGGCTGGACCGCGCTCTCCACAGACGAGGGTCGGCTCGAGGGAGACGATCTTCTCGACGCTCGGATCCGAGAAACCTCCGACGACCGGGACGGCCGCCGCTTCTGGCGGATAGTCGCAGAACCGGCTCCGTCCCACGAGCGCGCTGCCGCGACCGATCGCGAAGACGATCTCCGTCATGCTCGGCGCCGTGCTCACGACGCGGCTCGGGCGGAGAGGAGCCGAGCCGTCGCGGCTCGAGCAACCGAGGATCACGGCCGCCGCGCCGTGGAGGGCGCGGCGGCGGGTGAGCGCGCTCAACGGTCGAAGGTTCGACGCGCGCGGCGGCGCGAGCGGAACGCGAGCGCGGCGAGGGCGAAGACGCCCGCTCGCCACGGGACCGGGTTCGTCGGGTCTTCGCGGCCGCCGGCGCTGCAGCCGCCGTCGGTCGCATCTTCCGTGTCCGCCGAGTCGGACGGCTTCTTCTTTTTCTTCTTGGTCGGCTCGGGCTCGGGCTCCGGCTGGCAGTACTGCGCGCCGTCGTCGAACGCCTGGCAGAGGTACCCCTCGTCGCAAGGAGCGAAGTCGTCCGAGCAAGCGCGGGTGCAGACGTCGTTCACGCAGATCGGGCAGCCCGTGTCGCAGGAGTCGCCGACGGGCTCGTTGTAGGCCGGATCGGTCGGCCACCCGGTCGCCCATTTCGGCGCGTCGTATCCGCCGAGCTCGGCCGCGTGGATGGCGGTGTCCTTGATCCACTGGCCCCAGGAGTGCACCGAGCCGTAGACCGGCGACGAGCAGTTCGCGCCGCCTCGCGACGTGACGCCCACCACCCGGTTCTGCAGATCGAGCGCAGGCCCGCCGGAGTCGCCGGAGCAAATGCCGGTGTCGCCGATCCACTCGGTCACCTTCACGTACTGGTCGAAGGCCTGACACTCGGTCTCGGCGCAATAGACCGTCAGGTCGTCGCGACGGCGCCGGAGGCCCGAACCGCTACCGGAGTCGTTCGTGGCACCGTAGCCGACCGCGTAATACTCCTCGTTCTTCACGAGCGGGCTGTCGACGCGGGGGATGTAGGGCGTCGCGGCCTCGGCCGGGATGTTCTCGGCGAGGATGAGGATCGCCTGGTCCTGGCCGCAGAACTTGTTGTCCGTCGGGAGGACCACGACCTCTCGGCCCTGATACCAGGTGCCGTTCTGGTCCATCGACTGGTCCGTCGTGACGTAGAAGTTCGTCGCGTTGAACGGCGTGCCCGCGCTCGTGATGGAGCAGTTCACGCCGTTGTTGTCGTTCAGCGTGTCCGACACGCAGTGGCGCGCCGTGAGGACCATGTTCGGCGCGAGGAGGGAGCCGCTGCAGATCGCGATTCCCTGGCCTTCGAGCGCCACGATCCCGACGACCGCCGTGTCGGTCGAGTCCGCGTAGCCGCCCGCGATGGCATCGGAGGACTCGCTCAGCGGCCCCTCCTCGAGCTCGTCGTCGGGAGGCGCCGCACAACCGATGAGAACCGCCCCCGGGACCAGCAGAGAAAGCCAGCGAAGCGACATGTACGAACCTCCGAAGAGCTCGACCGCGAGCGCGACCGAGGCCATCGAGCCTAACAGAAACGCGTGCACGTGACGAGGCCACCAGGGTGGCGCCGCCACGGCCGCCGATCGGCGGCGCCACCCGAATCGTGCACCCCGAGCGGACGAAACCCCGCCGGTTTCGCGGGCGCCGCCAGCGAGGGGGCGCGGCACGTGGCTTGCGCAGGGACCGAGCGTGACCTTGGAGGATCGCTGGTTGTCCATCGGCTTCGTCATCCTCGCGGCGGGGGCGTTCCCCATCGCGCCCGCCGCAACGCTCATCGGAGCGCTCGCATGCATCGGTGCGCTCGTCGTCGCTCGCCGGTCGCCGCCCTCCTTCGGGCTCGTCCTCTTCGCCTGCTTCGTGTTCGCGGCGAGCCGGGCCGACTTCGCGTTGGGCCGCGCGAGCGTGGTCTACGAGCAAGCGCGACGCCTGCTCTCGCCGCCGGCGCGGTGCGATCTCAACATCGAGATCGTCTCGTCGCCGGTCGTGCGCGGGGGACAGACGTCGGCCACGGTCGAGGTCGTCGAGGGCCGGTGTCGCGACGCGGACGCCACCGCGCTTCGCGTGACGCTCGCCGGCCTTCCCGAAGGCTCCGCGCGGGGAGACCGCCTCCGCGTCGACGCCGAGATCGCGCTCGTGCAGCGGTTCGCCAACGAGGGGACCTCGCCGCGTCTCGTCCGCGTCGCGCGGACCGGCGCGCCCGCGAGCGGCCACGTGCGCTCGGCCGAGATCACGTCACGCGGAGCCGGCCTCGGGGCTCTCGTCGATCACGCACGCGCGAGCGTGCGAGACCGCATCGAGGCGACGTATCACCCCGAGGCGAAGGCGCTCGGGCGCGCGCTGGTGCTCGGCGAGACCGATCTGGACCGCGAGGTCGACGAGGCCTTCCGCACGACGGGCCTCTCGCACCTGCTCGCCGTGTCCGGCACCCACCTCGTCATCGCGGTGCTCACTCTCGCGAGCGCGCTCCGCGCCATCCTCGTCCGCATCGAGCCCATCGCGCAGCGATTCGAGGCGGGAAGGCTGGCGTCCGCCGTCGCCATCGGCCTCTCCTGGCTCTACGCAGACTTCGCCGGTGGGGGTGGCTCGGTCTTGCGCGCGGCCGCGATGGTGAGCGCCGCGTCGGCCGCCCGCGCGCTCGGCCGGCGACCGTCGCCGTCGCGGTGCTTCGCCGCGTCGCTCATCGCCGGCACGCTCGTCGACCCGATGGCGCTGCTCGATCTCTCGTTCGCCCTCTCCGCGGCGGCGACGATCGGACTCATGACGCTGTCCAAGCCGATAGGCCGCCTCCTCGGCGGCGCAGCGGACGATCCGCTCGACCTGGTCGGTACCGCGGCGCGCGCCGAGGCGTCGCGGCTCCGGCGCGCCTGGTCGGCCCTCTCGAGCTCGATGGCGACCACGCTCGGCGCCACCATCGCCTGCGCGCCCATCATCCTCACCGTCTCGCCCTCACTGCCCGCGGCCGGCGTGGTGGCGAACGTCGTCGCGGCGCCGCTCGGAGAGGCCTTTGCCCTCCCCTTCGCGCTCGCCCACGCGGTGTTGGGCCTGGCTCCGCCGATCGAACGCGGCGCGGCGCTCGTCGCGGGCGGTGCGCTCCGCGCCGTCCTCGTCGTCGCGCGGATCGCCCAGCAGACCGGGCTCGTCATCCCGGCCCCGCCTCCCACCGCCGCGGAGATCACGGCCGGTGCCACGGCGATCGTGTCGGCGCTCGTGTGCAAGAGGAGCCGGGCGCGCGCGTTCGCCCTGGTCGCCGGGCTCGTCGCCATCGGCGCGCTCGAGCTCCGCGCGCGCGCCGACGTGAAGCCGAAGGACATCCTGCGCATCAGCGCGCTCGACGTCGGACAAGGCGACTCGATCGCGATCGATCTCCCCGACGGCCGCTTCATGCTGATCGACGGAGGCGGCGTGCCCGCGTCGAGCTTCGACATAGGCGAGCGCGTCCTCGGCCCGGTGCTCCGCGCGAGAAGGCGGTCACGTGTCGACATTGCTGTCATTTCTCACCCCCACCCCGACCACTACGGCGGCTTCGTCTCGGGCCTCCGGGCGGTCGAGCTGGGCGAGCTGTGGGACACCGGCGAGGTCGAGCGCGGGCACGGCCCCCGCGGGGACATGGCGAAGATCCTCTCCGACGCGCGCGCGCGCGGGGCGGCGGTGGTGAGGCCCGGCGAGCTCTGCGGCGAGCCGCGGTTCTTCGGGCGAGCGCGCGTCGACGTCGTCGCGCCGTGCCCCGGACCGGACGCGGCGCTCTCGACGAACGACGCCTCGTTCGTGCTGCGCATCCAGCTCGGCTCGAAGGCGGCGCTGCTCGTCGGCGATCTGGAGGCAGAGGGAGAGAAGCGGCTCCTCGACGCGGCATCGGGCTCGTTGCGGGCAGACCTCTTGAAGGTCGGCCACCACGGCAGCAAGACGTCGTCGGGTGAGGCGCTGCTCGATGCGGTGTCGCCGCGATACGCGGTCGTGTCTTGTGGCGTCCGCAACCGGTTCGGGCATCCGTCCGCGGGTGTGCTCGAGGCGCTGGGGAGACGAGGGGCCCGCGTGGCGAGGACGGATCTGGGAGGAGAGTGGCGCTGGTGGACGGACGGAGAGAAGGAGTGGGTGAGCTGGTGAGCAAAAGACGGTGAGCGGGAAACGGCACCGAGATCCGAGGTCCGAGATCCGCGGCCGGGACCGCAGCCGATGCCGGATGCCGGATTCCGGATGCCGAGTGGCTCGGCGTTTCTGCAGCTCAGCGAGGGCGCGGCGCGCACGGGAGCGGACCGCGCGCAGCGGTTGCGGGTCGCGCGCGCGGAGGCGTGTGAAGCAGCGGCGTGTGTGGAAGCGCTGGGCCGTCTGGGGCTCGCTTCGCAGGAAGAGGCGGATGAGCTGCGGTCCTTGCTCGGGCGCCTGACGGCGATGCTCAACCGGCTGGCGGCGCGGTAGGGCGCCCGCGGGGGCGGCGCGCTCGGCGCGGGCTTCTCTGCTTCGCGATCCCCGGCTGAGGAATCTGCGCCCGTCTGTCAGCCCCCAGGGTTCGTCCCGCCATTCTTGTTCAGCCATCGCAAGAAGTCCGCTCCGAGCAGCCGGTGCGCAGGTAGCTCGTACAACCAGAGAACCTGCCAGAACGCGGTATCGAATGCGCGAACCAGCTCGCGCTCGGCGTCGGTGAGGCTTCGCTTCTCCCAGAAAAGCTCGAAGACACGCGGCTGCAGCCGGTCGCAGATCGCGTGCGCTTCGCGGCTGGCTGCTTCCGACGTGCTCTCGACCACGGTGGGGCCGATCGGCACCAACGTCGACGGGAAGAGTCGACCGACGGGACCTTCGGCGGAGACCCGTTCCTTGGAGAGCACGACGCCAGACCGCGGATCGAGCCGCACGAGCAACCCGGGCGGACCGCTCGTCGGATTGCCATCCGCCCCAATCCCGTAGCGATGGAGCAGGACGGCCACGCAGCCCCGGGACTCGAGGATGGGTCGCGACTGCCGGACTCCATCCGCCTTGCCAGCCGCTGAAAGCGCGGCGTCGCGTAGCTCACGGGCCGACTTCATGGCGTCCGCCTGGCGTTGGGCCAGAGCGGCTCTCGAGTGGCCACGGCTTTCTGACCCCACCGAAGTAGCGACTCCGAGAAGCGATCGGCCGGGACTGATCGCCGGCACGAGCCGATTCCCGAGTCCGCGGTGATGAAGGCTGCGGGCTTGCCGTTTTCGTCGTACTCAACGCCGGTAACGACGATCGCATGGCCCGTTCCGTTGTACTTCGGGTTGTCCCAGAGCACGCCTGCGTCGTGACCCGAGCTCACGCCTTTCCCCTCGGCCACCGCTTGCGCAATCGCATTTGGCGAGTTGTCGATCCTTGTTGCCGGTACGCCGTGGCGGTCGAGGATGGCCACTTGGTCACCGGCCGTGGTCGCGCCTGGCTTCTCGTCGAGCAAGTCGGCTAGCCATCCGCTCGCATCGTCCTCACTGATCGCCTCGTCGAGGAGCTGCTGCTCCGACTCGACCTGCCCGTACTTTCCACGGAGCAAGAGTCGAACGCTCTCCACGCCACAGTTGTTGTAGCTCTGATGCGCGTCACCGCGAACGCGGCTTTGGTTCAGCGCAGTGCAGCAGTCCTCGGCCGTCCCGGGCGCGCCCAGGGTCGCGCCGACTCGCGGGCCACCGATGAAGACGTTGCTGGAGCCAACCGCCACGACACCTCCGTGCATCGTTCTGTCCGTCGCCCGGGCTGCAGGTGCATTGTGAACGAGCACGGTACCTGACCCCGTGACGATGTAGTCGGGAGGGCCCATGCAGGCGCAGGTGCATTGCACTGTGCTGAGGCGGCGCGAGTTGGCGATGACGTCCTCCTGGCGCGCTACGCTCAACCCGCCTCCGTGCTGTGGGCAGCTCGACTTATCCAGGTCCCTCGCAGCGGGGAGCATCTACGTTCCTCCACGTTGAATGTGATGTGCCGATCTCGCGCACGGATTCGAGAGAGGAGGCGTTTGCTCATGCTCCGTAGTTCCACGCTCGGTCGCGCCAGCGCTCAAGAATCAGCAGGTCCTGTTGCTGCCGGTCTGCGGCTCGGTGGCGGCGTCAGGGACTGCCATCGCCGCCGCCACTGAGCTGCATCTGCCAGAGTCGGCCCACAAGAACCGTAACCAGGACGAGGACCACGGCGACTCCGAGCGCGATCAGCTTCCCGCGGGCTGCGCGCGAGCTGTCGCGCTCCTGAGGCGTGCCCGCGGAGCGAGCACGCCAGAGATGGATGACGAGCACGCCAGCGAGCACCAGGGCAACCACCAGCTGGATGCCGAGGAGCGGTGGAAACCGGAGGAGGTCGAGAAACGTCCTGAAGACAACCTTGCGAAGGCGCTCCATGTCGTCGGTGTCGAGCAGGCCATTTGCCACCGCCATGCTCCAGCGCCCGCCACGGAGAGGTGAAGCAAGGATGGCGCGGCGACGGCAAAGATGAGTCGCTCGATCGAGAAGACCTGACTCGTGCATGTGGGACACCGTGGAGCCGCTCACGAAGGAGTCTATCTCGCGTGGCTGCTGCGCTGGATCCAGGTCACAGGTTGCGCCACGCCGAGGCCGCGCTGAGAGCCATATCCGCGACCTCACCGAGCGCGTCCGCATACCCGTCGATGTCGTCGTAGTCGATGCGCTGGACGTAGTAGTTGTAGAGCCCGATGTCGGGGCTGGGCACGTATTCGGCGAGGTCGGCGGGCAATGCGGGGAACCGGAATTCACCAACTTCGAGCGCAGGACCCCTTGCAACAAACGTCAGGCTTGATGATGGGTCGGCGAAACTCGCGTGCAGCTGCGTGACATCACCGGTCTGATCGCTGGCACTTCCCTGCCAAGAAAAGCGTGGTCGAGCGATCTCGGAGAGGTTCGGCAGGCCGAGCGGATTGGGTGGGTCGACGGACGCCGCACCGAACGTGATATCGGCCGGCGACGTAGTTGACGCCGACCTGTAGAAAACCCGATCATTGGGCAATCCGTATTGCAGAAGAAACGTGTGCTTGTACTGCATCGCAGCAGCGACCACGGGGAGCACCATGCTGCCGCCGCTGCCGGGTTCGAGCACGGCCGAATCAGAGAGGACAGGTAGTCCATACGCCGTGACATTGAGCAGGACGATGCCATCCACCATGTTCGCTGGAGTCGCCGCCCAGCTCGTCGTCACGGTGGAGGGCGGGTCGTAGCTCGCAACAGTTCGGTTGAGCGTCGAGCCAGGACTGAAGCTCCAGCCGCCGTCGGTCTTCATGGCGATGGGGGCGCCGGTCGCATCTCTGAGCACGACGGTGATGAAGAAGGTGGGGTCGGCGCACTGAAAGTGTGAGAACGGGACATTCATGACAGCGGGGTAATACAGCGTTGGATCCTGACGCCGCCCGCACGCCCAGATCGACGCGCTCGTCGCAGCGAGCGGATAGTTCTGGAGGTTCACGGTGAGCTGCATGGGCGCGGGCGTGACGTACGAGAGGATCGGATCGAGCTCGAACACCACCGTCGACCCAGGAGGCACATCGAAGTCGGTGCGGACGAAGCGAGCGACATAGGAGCCACCGTCGTAGAAGACGTCGCCCTTTTGAAGCGCGGTCACCGCTCCGCCGGGAGGGATGTTGACTTCCAGCGCGCCCCCAGCGTTTGTCTGTCCCACGCTGAGAACCGCGCCATCTTCATCATGAACCACGATGGGCACGTCAGGTTCGAGACCGCCAGCCCCGACGACGATGATGGTCTCCGTCGGATCGGGCTCCGGACTTCCGCCTTCGCCGCCTTGGCCACCTGCCCCGCCTCGGCCACCTTCTCCTCCGCTGCCGCTCGCCGACGAGCTACCGATGCCCCCGCCGGCTCCCCCGGAGGTCGCGCTCGAGGTCGTATCAGCTCCAGACAACTCACCCGGCAACTCGTCCCCGCACCCCAAGAGAAGTACTGCGCCTAGGAGAAGCGTTCGTTTCTCGTAGCTCATGCTGGCTAGGTCCGCGGCGGACACGCGGAGCGCTCAACTTTCGAGAAGCCCTCGGCTCGGCGAGCTCCTTGAACGATGCCGGCGAAACGGGCGTCTTGTCCACGTCGCTCGTCGAGTCGAGTCGAGCCGGACCGGATGGTCTCGGCTCCAACAGCGCTTTGTGTCAACGGCGCAAGCGCGCGAGCCCTGCGAGGAGCAGCCGGGTGATGAGTGGATCGCAGCCGACCTGCCGCACGCGGAAGGGAAGCACGCTCACAGTTCCGTCAGTAGGCTTGCTTCTTGAGCGTGAGACCTGCGGCGCCTGCATTGCCGCTCGTGTTGAGGTTGCCACCCGCGCCTCCCGCCGCTGCTGTCATCGCGACGGTGATGGCGGAGTCGGAGATGTCCGGCATCGCACCAACGAAGGCCAGGCCGATCGAGGCGCCGCCTGCACCGCCGCCCCCGGGACCGCCTTGACCGCCAGCCCCGCCTAATCCTCCGACGCACGCGTTGCCACCTCCCGGACCGCCAAAGCCGCCATTGCCTCCGAGCTGCCCGTCGCCCCCTGCGCCGCCTGCGCCGCCGCCCCCGGCCCGGAGCGTCACGTCACTGAGGACCAACGTAGAGCCGAGGCTGCTCAGCGCGATTGACGCGCCGCCTTGACCGCCGCCACCTCCTCCAAGGCCACCGCAACCCCCCGCACCGCCGCTGCCGCCACTCGGGCCCGTCACGCCGGCACCACACCCGTTGAAGCCGTTCCCTTTGCGCCCGCCCCCGCCGCCGCCGCCCTGGCCGATGCCACCAGCCATCCCGTCCCCACCACGCTCGCCCGATAAGCCTGCAGGCGAGAGCGTCGCCGTCGTGGATCCGGATGGTCCAAACGCGCCGACTCCGCCAGCAAACCCGATGCCTCCCGCACCCAAGTTCGCTGCACAGTCCCAACTGTCGGCGTTCTGACCGCTACCAGCGGTGCCGCCGCCCAGGTTGGGTGACCCGTCGAACCCAGGTCCTCCGTTGCCGCCGGCAGCCGAGCCTCCGTTTCCTCCCGGGCCGCCAATCGTGGTGCCGCCGGCTGGACAGGTATTGAAGACCTTCTCGTCGCCGCCGGTTGCGGGATTCCCGCATCCATTCCCGGGGTTTCCATCGAAGCTCGCCATATCGCTCTGTCTGCCCGGCGCCTGCCCCGACTGATCTTCGCCGTCGCCGCCCGCCGCTCCAGTCCCCGCGACCACGTCGACCTGGAGCAACGTCGCCGTCGCGGCGTCGGCCACGATTGCAATGCTATCATTCCCATCAAGCGTTGCGACCTCGAAGCCGGATGCGTCTGCGCTGGCGATGGCGAACCCTTGAAGGTGCGCGGCCGTTGTGCCCGAGAGCATGACAACAACTTCATTTTCACCGGCCGTCCAAGGAGTCTTTGTGGTGGTCGGCTTCCAGTCGTTGCAGGTGAGGGCGCCCACCAGGCGTTCCGAGGCGCTGAGCGTGATGGGCTCACTGAGAGACTCGCCGTCCGCGCAGACGTAGATCGGGAGGTTCTGGGGGTTGTTCGAGAGCGCTTCGCCCAGGCTGCCGTAGGGCATGGCCTGCGTGCCGTTTCCGCCCGCCGCCGCCGGTCGCACGAAGAGGCCACACGACGCGTCGACGGACTGATTTGGCGCGAGGAGAAGAGGATCGCACTCGGTGGGCAGACCAGTCGTCGTGCTCCCACCGCCGCCGCCGCCCCCTGTGCTGGCTGACGTTATCGTCATGCTGGTCGCGGTCGACCCGCCCGCGCCGCCGCCACCAGCGGGACCCGCATTGCAGGTCGCGTAGTCGCAGACTTCGTAACAGCCCGCGCTCAGAACGACGCTGGAGACGACGACGAGTCCTTCGATCAACAGCAACTTACGCATGAGTCCTCGAAGAAAGGTCAAAACGACACTGTCATGTGAAGGCCGGCCCGTTCAGGCTCGATGACGGGCAGAACGCGTACGGACGTCTCGGTCTCCGCCGTCGGGTCTGACCACGCGACGTACGCGATCAACCCGGCGATGCCGAGACCAGCGAGGCTGTATCCGGCGATCGCGCCGCCCAACATCGCATTCGCCGAGCTCACGGCATCCGTCGCCGCAGCAGGACAGGTGCTCTCATCCCCAGGGCAGCTGAAGCCCTCCGCGTCTGCGGCTCGACTGGCCGATGCGACGTGGAGACCCACGCCTAAGCCGATTCCGATGGCACCGACGCCGCCGAGCACGATGTACGGCCAGATCGGTTTGGGCTCACCGGGCGGTGGATCCACAACAGAGCTGTCAGCTTTTTCGAGGGTAAGTTCAGCAGACTCTGACTGGCCCGCCTGAACGGTGACCGATCGGGTGACGAGCTTGAAGCCGTCCTTCCGCGCCTCGATCTGATGCGACCCGGCACTCACGTACACCTCCGAGGCGAGGGGCGAACGGCCGATCTCCTTGCCGTCGATGAGCACGAGCGCGCCTTCGACGTTCACCTCGACGCGCAATCTCCCGCTCTGTTTTCGCGCGTCCTCGAGCATGGCCTGCATCTTGTCGCGCGCTTCCACCTTGCCGTTCGGCGGATAGACCGAGAGGCTGTACGCGAGATGCTCGGCGGCGGCTGCGAACTTGCCCAGCTTGAACTCGGTTTGCCCCAGGTTGCTGGCGATGTCGTAGGACTTCTTGAGGGCGAACGCCTGGCTGTACAGCTCGTACGCCTCCTCGAGCCTTCCTTGGTCATAAGCGACGTTGGCTCGTCTGTAGAGATCGTCTGCCTGGCTGCTGCTGCTCGTCGCCCCGGATTGAGCTGCGTTCGCGGACGGCGGCGTCTGCGCGCGCAGGTGGGAGGCGGCTGCGAGCATGACCATGAGCGCGGCAAGCGCCCCGATGTTTCGCGGTCTCATAAAGGTCAATCCTGGAAACGATCCGACGTCGAGGACGGCGTGGGGCTTGTTGAGGGATGCACGGTGTTCGTTGCTGTGCTCGGCGCGCTGGGTCGCGCATCAGTCGAGCGCGGCTTCGCCGTCTTGGCTGGCCGCGCGCTCGGCGCCGACGTCACCGTCGCCTCCGGCTCGACTGCAGGGGCCGCTCGGGAGGGCACCTCTTGGGTGCTCGACTGACGAGGGGCGGGACCCTGAGTCGGCGCCGTCACCTCCACAGTCGACGCGGGCATGGCGACGGGCCCCGGGTTGACCTCGCCCGTGGATGCAGTCGACCGGCCGAGCAACCACCAGCCGCCAAGCGGCAACACGACCATGGCTGCCCCGACGCCGAACGCGATCCGCGAGGGGCGCTTCTTCTCCGGCAGCTCGACCGGCTCTGCGAGTGAGGCCGGCTCGATCTGCTCTGGCTCGCCGGGCAACCTCGCGACAGGGGCGACGGCTCGGCCCTTGATGGTGGTGTGGCCTTTGAGCTTCACCCGCTCGAGCGGCTGCGTATGCTGCCGCATCGGGGCGAGGGGTGCGCTGGCCTGCTCGACCCTCTCGCTCTCGGGCGCTGCGGGGACAACCTCGTGGGGATCGGGAGCGAGGGGTCCGAAGGGGTTGCCGTCAACGCTGAGGGCGGCGGCGGCGGCGATGGCCTTGGCGAGCTCGGGGTTGTCGGTCAGCGGGGTGATCTTGGGCGCGGCCGCACGAGCGCGCTCGAGGTACGGTCCGAGGACCGCATCGAGGTCGTCTTGCTTGGGCGGGGGGTCGGACGGCACCAGATCCATTCCTGAGAGGGAGAGTCCACGACAGGAACCACGAGCGCTCAAGTTTTTGTTGGGAGACAGTCGAAAGGTCGATCCTGATGGCCTGCGCACCCCAGAAAGCCGCTTGAGTCGGGGACTTGGGAGATCCTCGGTGCCTAAATCTGCAGGATCACGGGGTTCGATCTCACGAGGAGCAGCTCGCTCCGGTCGGGCAGGTCGTGGAAGGCCTCGTAAGCGATCTCCACTGGCTCGCCCTGCCGCAGTTCGTAGAACCGCGCCAGCTCGACCTCGAACGAGACGGTCGCGCCGGGTGCCAACTCGAGCACTTCGTCCATCCGAGGCCGCCGGCGGGTGTACAGGCCCAGGTAGCGGAGCCGAGCGGCGGGGGGCTTCGAGAAGAACACGTTGTTCACGAGCGCGCCGTCCTGGCCGAGGTTGTACCGGAGCAGATGTGTGGGCTCTGCTCGGGAGAGGTTCTCGATAGTGACACGCGCCATGGACTTTCGTGCGTCGACCATCGAGAGCTTCGCGCGAAGAAGTGGGTGCAAAGCCATGTAGATGCCCCCCTGGTCGCCCGCGTCAGCGCGGCACGCCTTCCGCGTAGTAGGCAATGTTGTCAGCGTTGTCCTGAGCCTTGTCGGGGTGTTCCTCAGCCAAGCGCTTGCATTTCGTTGATCCGTAAGCGTGATCGTCGGTGCCTGGAGTGCCCCAGTAGTGCGAAGCCTCGTGAATGACAGTGCTGCCTTGCGACTCGGGCGGTGACCGGCCGGAAGCCCAGAACTCGTCCTCCATGTACATCGTGGAGCTTACGGCCGGATGGACATGGGCGAAGGCATCGCCCTCGGCGTGCACCATCGTGACGTTCTCGATCCGCTCGCGCATCCTACGGGTCTTCTCGAGCATGGCTTGTCGTGCCTCCTCCGAGTCATCACCGAACCACTCGCGAAAGTGAGCCCGGTCCTCCTCATTCCATCTCAGAAGCGACGCCTCCATCGCGTCGAGCTGCGAGAGTGCGTCGGCGCGCGCGCGTTCGAACACGGTGATCGTGGGGCCGCCAACCATGACGGTGGTCGAGCCCGCCACGATCGTGCCCGCGCTGTGCGGATGACTCGTCGCATCGTTGAGGGTTACGAGCTCCAAGCCGTTCACGAGGACGGTCGCGGCTCCCTCTGCTGCGCGCCACGGGTCCGAACCGGTGCAGGGTGCATGATAGAAGCCCTGGTCTCCGGTAACGAGCGCGCCGGCGCCGTTGATCCTCACGTCGGCTGAGCCCAACCGCGGCTGGCCCAGGTTCGAGTGGGTCGCGCATCGAGAAGCATCAATGTCACGTGCGGCAGGTCTCATCGTGCTCTCCACGTTCGAAAAGCGGCCAGCCCCACCAGGGCAGCGGTGAGGACGGTCGCCGTGATCGCGCCGCTGCTCAGCATGTGCCCGCAGTCGCCCGATCGGGCGCTCATCCACCACCCGGGATGGACCGCGACAGGGATCAGCAGCCACCAGTGGCGACGAAGAGCCTTGCGACCGACGACGGCGGGCAGGACGATCGCCAGCGACGCACCAGCAAGCACCCACCCAAGAAGCTCGGCCCGGGCGATCGCGCGGGCGGCGCCCGGGCCAGAACAGGCGACGAAGGACAGCGTCAGCATGGGGTCGTCGGAGGCAAAGGTCTCATGGCGAAGGTCGTCGCGGCGAGCCGCCAGCGCTCACTTATCGGTTCGCTCCCACTCCTTCGGCGTGAAATACGGCTTGTTGTCGGGAGCTGGGGCCGTGGAGCTTGGGGTGGGAGGGCTCGACGAGGACGGAGCTGCGGGGGCGGGGCTCGAGGGCACGCGCAAGGCGGTTGCGGTGGGCGCTGAGCCTCCGGCGACGCTCGGCCTCGGCTGCTGCGGGGTCGAGCTCGGCGTCGGAACCGGCGGCGGCGGCGCCTCAATGGGAGCCTCGGCAGCTGGGGCTGTCGTCAAAGGCGGAGCATCGCTCCCCGTCGGCTCCGCGGTCGCCGGCGTGATGGTCGTTGGAGCTGCGGAAGCTGCCGGCGTGTGCGCGGCGTCGCCGGTTCGACTCAAGAACAGAACGAGCCCGAGCAGGCCGCAAACCGCTCCAAGACCCGCGGCGACGCGGAGATCGGGGCCCGTGCGCTTGCGCCGCAAGGGAGCTCCGCGCGGATCGGACTCGACCGGAGCGACGAGAGGCTGCGGCGTGGGGTGAGCGGAAGTGGCGCGCTTGGCCGGCGAGGGCTCGCGCTCGCCCGACGTTTGCGTCGCCGGCGGCACGGCGAGGGGCTCCCGGTCGACCGTGGGCATCTTGAACGTGCCCTTGGGTCCGACGAGCTTGGCAGCCTGAGGGTCAGCCTGTTCCCTGGCCGCGCCTGGGTACGCGGCGTTCCCCTGCGTCAGTCGCGGAATGACGTCGGTGCCAGCTCCGCCCTTGAGCTGATCGTGCTCGAACCACATCGGAACCTGGTCGGTCTTGGGCGCTTCGGGCTCGGGGCGCACCTCCTCCGTCATGGCATAGGGAAGCCTCTTCTTCTGAAGCGCTCGCTCCTCGACCGGGACGACGGTTCGACCCTCCACTTGGGGCTCCGAGTCTTCGGGGCGATCGAGCAGACCGTGCGCTTGGAGCCACAACAAGGTAGCGCGGATGCGGTTCGCGAACTCTTCGTTCGAAGGGTAGCGATCGGCTCGTTCCTTGTGCAGCGCCCCGCGGACCAGTGCCCACACTGGGGCGGGCAACGAAGGAATGATCTCCAGCAGGGGAGTAACGTCGCGCCGAAGCTGCCAGCCGGTAATCTCGGCCATGCTCGCGCCCTCCCCCGCGCTGTTGAAGAACCCGTGGTGGCCGGCGATGCACTGGTAGAGCACATGGCCGAGCGAGTAGATGTCGGCCCGGCCATCGATGTGCGCCGGGTCGCCCCCGAGGTGCTCGGGGCTCATGTAGAGCGCGGTTCCGATCGGGTCTCCGGGGCTCGTGGTCACGATTCCGTAGCGTTCGAACCGCGCCGCGCCAAGATCGACGACCTTCACCGTGCCCTCTGGCAAGATCATGATGTTGTCGGGCTTGATGTCGCGATGGACGATGCCCTTCACGTTCAGGTAGGCCAGCACCTCGGCGACCTGAGCGCAGATCTCCAGCGCATCGGCGAGCGGCAGCTTGCCCGCGTGACGGAGCAGCTGCTGCAGACTTCTTCCTTCGAGCAGCTCCATGACGAGGAAGACGACGCTTCCGCCCTCGTCCACCCCCGCTTCGAAGACCCGGACCAGACCCTTGTGGCGCAGCTCGATGAGAGCCCGCGCCTCGCCCTCCATCTTCTTGCGGATGCGCTCGTTCTGTTGGTGCCTGAACTGCAGCACCTTCAGGGCGAACTGACGTTCCGCGGCCGCGTCCTTGACGCGGTAGACTTCAGCCATCCCGCCCTGGGCGATGAGATCGATGACGACATACCTGCCGCGTCCGACGGCATCGCCGGGTTTGTACCGACTGGGGAACCTGGGCTTGGTCATCGGCTACCCGAGAGCTCGTCATCAGCCGGGAGCGAGGCTCGAGCCATCCACCCCGCGAGCAACGAGCCTCGCACCAAGCCGCTGCATGGCAGCGTGATGGTAGCGCCGGGCGGAAATGTAGCTGACGCTCAGCGCCTTCGCGACATCCTCCAGGCCGCGCTCCTCAAGGTAGCGCATCTCGACGATGCGCCTGTCGCGTTCCGGGAGCGACGCGATCACGTCGGTCAAGGTGGAGAGCGCATCGCGGTAAGCCTTGGATTGCACCCACGCGGACTCACCAGCGTGCCGTCCGGCAGCGCTGAAGAAGCCCACGGCCAGCGAGGCGAACATGCCCGACATGGCGGTGCGCAAGCGGTCCTTCGAGTCAGCATCGGTGTCGTCGATCTCGCCTTGATCGGTCTGCATCTCGGCGTACTCGTCACCGCAGGCGAGGCACTGCTTCACGAGATCGCGGTATTTGTCCTCGCGCTCCATGAACGTCATGACGGCTCCCTTGATCCGGTTCCAGGCGAACCCGGCGAACGGTACGCCGAGCTCCGGGTTGAACGTGACGGCGGCTTCGCAGAGACCGATGTAAGCGACGGACTCGAGCTCCTCGCGCCCGTGCTTGCGCGAGCCGCCGCGAAAGCCCTTGAGCACCCGGTCGATGAGGGCGAGGTTCGCGACGACCAGCTCGTTCTGAGCGCCGTTCAGCTTCCGACGGTCCGGTCCTGCCCCCTGGCTCACGCCCGCTCCCCGGATACCTTCTTCGTCCCCTCTGCTGCTTCGTCCGCACCCACGACGCCGCTCGCTTGCACCACCGGTGCGGGGAGCAGCCGCGCAACCATGGGGCTCATCCCCGGGTGGGAGAGCGCGAAGAGCCGCACGTCCTCCGCGAGGCTCGGCAACAGGCCTGGCGGAAGCAGAAACTCGAACGCTTTCACAATTGTTGCGAGCTCGGCGTCCACGAGCGCTTCTTCCGGCGAGACGTCTTTCGACATGGTCGGCTCCGATCCCCTGAGGTCTCTGACCCCTGGAGGTCCAGACCTCGGGCGAGCGTAGCTCAGGAAAATGACGCCGTCCCCGAGTGCAGCGTGCCTCCGCAAAACCTGAGCGGAGCCCACAAGGAAGCGCGACCCAGCCCGTATCGTGAGCAGCCCCGGCAGCGACCCCCTCGAGAACACCCCGTACCGGACCATCCGGGAGATCGGCCGTGGCGCGATGGGCGTGGTCTACGAGGCGGCCCACCGGAAGCTGCGCCGGCTCGTCTGCGTGAAGGTGATTCACCGTGAGCTCGTGACGGAGCCGAGCCTCCTCGAGCGGATGCGACTCGAGGCGCAAGCGCTGGCGGCGCTTTCGCATCCCAACGTCGTCGCGGTGTTCGACTACGGCGAGACGCCCGACGGCCGGCCGTATGTGGTGACCGAGATCCTTCGCGGCGAGACACTGCAAGACTATCTGAAGCGTCGCGAGGTCCTGCCGCTGGGGGAGTGCATCGCGCTGGGCAGCCAGCTCCTCGCCGGCTTGGGCGCGGCGCATGCGCAGGGGCTCGTTCATCGCGACATCAAGCCGGCGAACCTATTCCTGGTGGGGGAAGGCGAGCTGATGACGCTGAAGATCCTGGACTTCGGCGTCGCCAAGCTGACCAGACCGAGCGACCAGGTCACCGGCCTATCCGCGCCAACTGCCGAAGGCCTGATGCTCGGCACACCACGGTACATGGCGCCCGAGCAAGTAGCGGGGTCACCGGTCGATGGCCGTACCGATCTCTACGCTGCCGCGCTCGTCCTCTACATCATGGCGACCGGATTCGGTCCGTTCGACGACGTTCGCGGATTCCTCGAGCTGTGCAAAGCACAGGCACTTCGCAAGCCCCACCCTCCCTCCGGGATCGTGGCCACACTGCCGAAGGCGTTCGATGAGCTCGTGCTCCGAGCGCTCGAGAAGAGGCCCGATGACCGGTACCGCGACGCCGACCAGATGCAGCGAGCGCTCGCAAGCATGCCGGCGGAAAGCAGCCGGCTCGAGAAGCTCCGGCCGTGGGTGACCTTCGCGGCCGTGTTCCTCGTCGTGGCGGCCCTCCTTTTCTTGGCCGGCTTGGCGTTCGCTCGAGCCGCGCGACTTTTTTGAGCGCTCGGGCGGCGAGCGGGGGACCTACACCTGGAGAACATGCCGCTGCCCATCACGCTCTCGTTTCCGACCCTCGATCTGCCCCCGCCGCTCGACGTGCACGAGGTTCACCTCGACCAGACCATCCACCAGGGCTTCGTCCTGACGCTGCACGCCGTCTGCCGAGACGGGCACCTCGACCGCCTCGGCCTCGCGGGAAGGCCCGTAGTCGTCAGTCTCGACGAAGAGCGGTTCGTGAGAGGCATCGAGGGACTGGTGCGCCGCGTGGCGCTCTCGAATGTCGAGCCGACCGGCGTCGGCACGTACGAGATCACGGTCGTGCCGCGACTCGCGCTCGCGGACATCGTCCGCAACCATCGGATCTTCCACGCCATGAGCCCCGATCAGGTGGTGGCGCAGGTGATCGAGGGCTACGGCGGACGCATCCCGGCAGCCATCGTGGAGACGGAGGCGCTTGCCACGCGTGAGTACACGGTTCAGTACGGCGAGACCGACGGCGACTTCATGCGCCGCATCCTGGCTGAGTCAGGGGTGGTGCTCTTCCTGGATCCGTCGAAGGGGTGGGCGCCGCGCCTCGTCAGCGACACCACAGTGTTCACGCCGGCGCTCGAGGCACCTGTGCCGTACGTTCCTCCTTCATCGCAGGTCCCCCAAAGACCACACATTCAGCATGTCTCGGTCCGAGCGGAGCTCGCAGCATCCGAGGCTCGCGCGCGCGACTACGACTTCAAGAAGCCGGCCATGGGATTCGCCGGCACCGGCGTCCCGCTCGAGACCCGGGCGATCACCACAGCTGATGAGCTGGCCGAGAACGAGGGCCAGCTCGAGATCTACGCCTTCGAGATCGGCGCGTTCGGTGAAGCCAAGAACGGCGCCGCGCGAAGCCAGCACCTGCTCGAGGCCGAGCGTGCCCTGGTGGACGTCGTGACCTGCCGCGGCAACTTCTTGCTCGTGCCCGGCACCCGGTTCACGCTGCTCGACGCACCGCGAGCCGAAGCGAATGGCGACCTGCTCGTGATCGGAGCCAAGTCGCGCCTGGCCGCAGGTGCGAACGGCAACACCGTCTGGCATCAGCTCGTCTGCATACCCGCGGGCACGCCCTATCGGCCGCGCACCCCGAACAAACCCCGGATCGCAGGCGCGCAGACGGCGTTCGTCACGGGTGCGACGCCGAACGGAACGGTGGACATCGACGAGCTGGGGCGCGTGCTCATCGAGCTCGTCTGGGATCGACCCGAGCAGCGCAAGAACCCGGTATGCCGCCGTACGCGCGTCGCGCAGGGCTGGGCCGGCTCCGGGTTCGGCCTGGTTACGTGGCCGCGCGTGGGCGACGAGGTCGTCGTCACCTTCCTGGACGGCGATCCGGACGAGCCGCTTGTCGTCGGCTGCGTGCACAACGGCGTTTCACGCGCACCGCTCACCCTGCCGGCACCGGGCAAGACCGCATCGATCTGGCAGACACGTTCGTTCGGCCCCGAAGGCCCCGGGGAGGGCTACAACGCGATCATTCTCGATGACGAGCAGGGTGCAGAGCTGTTCGTTCAGCGCGCCGAACGCGACTTCATCTCCCTCACGAACAAGAACGCCAAGAGCACTGTCGGCGTCAACCAATCCTGCTCGGTGGGGAACCTTCAGGATATCAACATAGGCGGCGACCAGAGCATCTCGGTCAAAGGCACGATCCAGAGCACGGCGGGCGGCGTCCTCACGCACGGCAAGGACTTCTACACCGTCTCGTCCGGTGGAGCGGTGTACCTGACCGGGCGCTCGCGGATCGACGAGTCGGAGATGCAGCACAAGATCACCACCGGCGCGTTCTACGTGAAGGCCGCGGACGTGGTGCAGACCGTCAGCAACTACACCGACGTCTACGCCGGCTCGCGCATCCGCCTGATGTGCGGCGGCTCGTCGATCACCCTCGAGCCTGGTGGAATCAAGATCGAGTCATCCGGCCCGGTCACTGTCAACGGTTCCGTCATCAAGCTCAATTGCTAGGGGAAGGCAAAGCTCGTGCGTCTACTTCGACTCGAGACCGAGGGCGTCCGCGGGGTGCCCGATGGCCGCTACCTCCTCAATCCCGAAGGGTACACGCTCGTGACCGGCGCAGCCGCATCGGGAAAGACGCGATTGCTGCGCGCCATCGCGGCGCTGAAGGAAGCCGCCGGCGCCTACGGCGCTCCGCCGTCCGCCAAGGCGATTCTGCGTGAGGGTGCACCGAGCGGAGTCCTTGCGGGCACGTTCCGCCTCAACCCCACGGAGCGCGAGCGCTGTCGGCTCGACGGGTGGGAGGTCGAGATCCGCTGGAACCTCGCGAATCAAGCAGCGCCCGAGCTCCCCGCGGCGGTCCGCCGTCTGTTCGCGGTCTACGAGGTCGGAGATCGGCTCGGCCGGTTCGAGTACTTTCCTGCCTGCCGAGGCGGGTTCGAGGACCCGAGAGAGCTGCCGTCGAGGCCGCCGGTCGACGCGGCCGACATGACAGATCGACTCGGGAGCGGCGCGCGCAAGTACGGCTGGGTTCGCCGTTTCTTCGCCGATCGGGTCGCCGCAGACGTGCGCGCCCTGCGAACGCACCTGGGCGAGCGGGGCATCGCGCTCCGCTCGGAGATGCCCTCGTCCCTGCACGCGTTCGACAAGGCGCTCGATATGCTCGCGCCCGGCTTGCGTTTCTTGGAGGTCGAGACGACGGAGCGCTCCCCTCTCGTCTTCTTTGGGCGAAGGGGTACCGGGCGTGTCGAGCTCGGCGAGCTCTCGGCCTCGGAGCAGCAAGCGATCGTCTTCGCCGCCGTCTCCAAGCACCTGGCTCTGTCGCATTCGGTCCTCTTGGTCGACACGCCGGAAGCAGGGATCCATCCCGAGCATCACGCAGCCTTCTTCGACGGGCTGCTCGATCTCGGGACCGACAACCAGATCGTCGCCGCGACCAGCTCAGCACCGCTGCTGCGCCGCGCTCCCCCGTCGGCGGTCATCGACCTCGGTCGAGGTGCCCGATGAGCACCGGAGATCCTCGACATGACGTAACCGTCTTCGCGGAGGTCGTTCACGCTCTCGCCGACCGGCTCGCGACCCGAGCCGAGGTGCTCGCGCCTTACGGCCTGGCCGTCGACGAATGGCAGCGCGTCGTCGACGAGTGGATGGTCCGGCTGGTAACTGATCTCGCGGCGCGACGCCGGTTCGAGGCCGCCTATGCAGCAGCCGAGGGCCGCAAAAGTGCGGAACCTCGGAACCAACGCGACCTCGACGCCTCCCTCATCGCGCCCCCGGCAGGCCCGCCCCAGGCAGACGAGACAGCCGTGCTCGTTCGGGCTCCCCTCTTCCCGCCTCTACCCTTCGATCCGCGGGCGCGACCCGTAGCCCCTCCCCCGCGCCCGATCGAGCCCAGCGAGGCCGCTGGCGAGACGGCGGAGATCTCGCGCTCACTCGTGGTGGACCCGGCGACCACCCTCCCGTTCAAGAAGAGATGAACCTGAGATCTCCGACAAGCTCGGCCGGTCGAAAGGCTTACCATGCGTTCATCCGCACGAGACATCGACACCTCCCTCTGCAACAAACACCAAGCACCGGGCACCGGCGCTTCGGCTCCTCGGACGTCGTCGTGAACAACGCTGGCGCGCTCGCGGTGTCGCTCGCGGGGACCTACCCGCTGCCCTGCGAGAGCGCACAGCATTCGTGGCGCTGTGTGGAGGGCGCGGCCACCGTGCTGGTGAACGGAAGGGAGATGGCGGCCGTCGGCTGCGTGACCAGTCACGTGCACAGTCCAGGCGTGCTTGTCTCCGGAAGCCCGACGGTCTTGGTGGGTGGCGCCTTCGTCAATGTCTTCGAGCGCGCTCGCACGCAGGCGCTCGAGATGTTGGATGCAGCCGAAGCCTCGCTGCTTCGCTGGAACGAGGAAGATCGAGCGCACTTCCGCGAGTGGTTCGGGACGGACGACGAGCTCGCCAGAGAGGAGATGCTCGAGAAGATCAGGCAGACGAGAGAGCGGGCAAGCGAAGCCCGTATCATCGCTGAGGACGGTGACCGGTTCGCGCACGTGGACGCGTCGGACTCGTCGGCGATGTATATGGAAGAACAGTTCTGGGACGCGGGCCAGGACGGAGCCGACAGCCAAGGAGGGGTTGTCGTCCACGAGGCCAGCCACTACGCCGACTCGGCTGACACGGACGACCACGTGTACGGGCAGGAAGATTGTCGCAAGCTCGCGACTGAGAACCCCGAGCAGGCTCGCGGCAACGCTGACAACATCGAATACTACGTCGAGGGCATCCCGCGATGAACGCCCGCCGCAAGGTCATGCTCACCGGAGGCGCGGCGCTCGCCGCGCTCGCGGTGGTAGCGTTGACCGGCCGAAGGTGCGCTGGCTCGGGACACGTCATCGAGGAAGAAGAGAACATGACGACGCATCCGTTTCTGGTCGCCAAGCTGACGGCCCGCTGGCACCTCGGGGCGCTCGAGGTCACGCTCGTCCTCGAGAATCGCTCGCCTTCCGAAACGGGCCTCTTGCTTCGATACAATGTGCCGGTGGACGGCAACCTGGAGAACAACGTCTTCCGAGCCGCTTCGAAGGACGAGCTCCGGTACGTCGGCCAGTACACGAAGCGCAAGGCGCCGGTCCTTGCGGACTTCTTGAAGTTGGCTCCGGGCGCGAGCATGGAGCTCGTCGTCGACGACCTGACCCAGTACTACGAGGTGCCGCGCTTCACGACGCTTCGCTTCCGGTACGAGGCGTATCACACGCCGCCTGGCGCCGAACGGCTCTACTCCCTGCAGTCCAACGAGGTCGAGATCGCGGGCTAGGGTTGTGCTTGCGGGGCAGCTTCTCTTGAGACCCGGTTGCGAAGCAGCCACGCCAACCCCTTGAAATTCCGCAGTTCGTTCGACGTACGCCCACGAAGCTGATACTGAATGTACATGCCGATGGTCGAGACCGTGGGCGGGGTCTTGGAAGCGAACAACCAGCTGGAATTGCTCGAAACACCGAGGCGTCAGTTCAGCAGGTTGCTCGTCGAGCAGAGCGCGATCGAAGAACAAGGTCTGGTAATCGACACGTCCGTGGTCGCGCTCGAGTGGCTCGTCGCACTCGCAGCCATCAACGAGGCCGTACACGAGCTCGGCGTCAAGACCATCGCGGGAGCGATCGCGCGAGTCGATGAGATCATGGCGCTTGCTTCGCGCATCGCACACTTGGACGCGACGGCGGCGTTCTTCAAAGTGCAGGTCCCCACCAGGAAACCGGTGCATGCGTCGCAGGCCCCGGCAGCTCCCATGTCCGTGGTTGCACGCGGGATTGAATCAGCGGTCGTGCTCTGCCCGATTCAAGCCATCGAGGCGCTGGCACTGGAGCTTGGGAGAGAAGCGGACGCGCACAATTGCCGGGTTCGCTTCGAGTGGCTGAAGGCCTTCGTTCATCGTCATGGGCCGGAGCGCGACGGCGCGCTGCTGATCGCCGGCAGGGCATACGCGGAAGGTCGGCTCTCGGCTTGTGAGGTCGCCTCGCTGCTTGAGGTGCGCCCATCGGACGCTGTCGCGATGCTTGAAAAACACGGATTCTGCAGAACGGCGGGAATGCACTTGCTAGCGGACGCGCAGCGCTCGGCGATCTTCGCGAAGATGCGCGAGGATCGACTCGCGCGAGGTGGCACCCCGCGCCCGTCAAAATCGCTCGTCAAACGTGACGTCATCGCATCGGAACGCATCGAAGGGGTGGATGTTCGGTCGTGGGTGGACCCGACAAGCTAGAGCTCGAAACGCCGGACGTGGTTCGCATCTACACTGTCTCGGAAGAGGCCGCGATTTGCGCGAACCTCGCCAAGCTCACGGAGGCCGTTCATGGGGGTGCATTCAGCGATCGACGGCCAGATCTCCATCTCCTATGTGATCTTCACGCCGAGCTCTTTGACGGTGTCCGAGACCATGCGGGACGCCACCGAACCAAGGGCCGTGGAAGCGAGACCCTCACCTTCGGGCCGAACAAGGCGACGCATCGCGACCATGTCGAGCAAGAGCTAACCAGCCTGTTCGATCGAACCTGGCGCTCGATCTTGCGGCTCGAGGATGACAGCTCTGACATTGATTACGAGCGAAACGCCTTTTACCTGGCCGTCTGGGCTCACGCGGAACTGATCCGGATCCACCCGTTCGAGGATGGGAACGGTCGCACGAGCCGGATCCTCCTCAACCTGCTGTCTCCGATCACCTCTTAGCGCGGCTTTGTGACGAGTCGCAGCGATCACCTTTCAACGCGGGCGGCGCTGACGAGTCCGAAGAGGGCCAGCGATCAGGGCGGAGCGCGGCGCCCGCTGACGCGCCGAATGGATGTCAGCGGGCGCGCTCGTCTTCAGGCTGGCTTGTTCTCCTTCGCCCGCTTCCGGGCTGCAGCTTTCTGCTTCTGCCGCTCCTCGGCCTCACGGAGGCGGTAGCTCTCGCCGTCGATGGGGATGACCTCGGCCCGATGGAGCAAGCGGTCGACCAAGGTGACGACGCACGCGGCGTTCGGGAAGGTCGTGGGCCACTCTGCAAAGGGCTTGTTCGTCGTCAGCAAGATCGACCTCCCCTTGTCGTAGCGCCGCGAGACGACCTCGAAGAGCAAGTCGGCGTGGCGGGCGTCATAAGAGAGGTAGCCGACCTCGTCGATGCAGAGCAGATGGGGTAGGACGTATGCGGAAAGGCGTCGCGCCCGCGCCGCCGAGGACTCCTGCTTCGCGAGATCGGCAAGGAGGTCGCTCGCACTGCGCACCATCACCGAGCGGCCGTCATGCAGCGCATGGTGTGCGAGGTTGCGAAGGACCATGGTCTTGCCGACGCCGTTCGGTCCGAGCATCACGACGTTGGCGCCCTCGGAGATGAAGTCGAGGGTGAAGAGCTCCTCGATCTGGACGCGGTCGATCTTCCTGGGCCACTTCCAATCGAAGTCGGCCAGCGGCTTGAAGGGCCCGATGCCCGCGATATGGACCCGGTGGGCCAGACTCCGGCGGGTCTTCTCCTCGTCTTCGATCTCGAGCACCTTCTTCAGCCAGGGCTCTTTTCGCACCTGCTCGAGCCGCGCCAAGAGGCCGAAGAGCCGGAGGCGCTTGAGCCGCGCCTCGAGCGTCTCATCCTTCGCCATCGGTGCCTCCCTTCTCGCCTGCCAGGCGGTCGTAACTGGAGAGCGAGTGCGGGCGCACCTGGGCGTTCGCGTTCGCGTCGGACGTGACCGGCACGGTGAGCGCCGGGGCGAGGCCCGCTTCGTAGCGGAGCCGGTCGAGCTCGTGGTGGACGGCGCGGAGCTGGAGCTGGTCGCGAGCAACCACCTCGGCGACGGCGCGCTCCAGCCAATCGGCCCCAACGCGGTCGAGGATCTGCAGCAAGCCCGACGTGACGGCGCCGAGATTGGCGCCTCGCTCGGCGAGTCGCTCCATCATGGGTCGAGACGACGGCACTGCGCCGAAGAGGCGGTCGAAGCCACGGCTTTGGTGCGCGCGCCGCTTCTCCTCGACCAGCGCCTTGAGGTGCTCGGGGTTCTCGACTCGCTGCTCGCGGTCGTAGCTTCGTGGGTGGTCGGCCAGGACCACCGCAGGCTGCTCGGGGTCGATGACGCGCACGCGGTCCTCGGCGGCGATCACCATGAGCTTTCGCTGCACGTGCGTGTGGGGCACGCTGTAATCGTTCTTGTCGAAACGCACGTACGGCGTCTTGCCGACGCGGACCTCGATCTTCTCCTCGACCGGAAACGCGTCCCCCGGAAGCTCGAGCATTCGGGGCCGCTCGTCGAGGAAGGCGTCTGCAACCGTCTGCTCCTTCGCGTCGGGCACGCGACGCTCGTGCGAGATTTCGACGCACCAGGCGTGAGCCTGCGCGTTCAGGTCGTCGAGCGAGGCGAAAGTACGAGCCGCGAAGAAGTTCTCGCGTACGTCGCGGATCGCGCGTTCGACACGGCCCTTCTCGTTCGGCCGGTAGGGCGCGCACGGCCGAGGCTCGAAGCGGTAGTGGCCTGCGAGCGCCTGCTGAGCGACAACTACATCTCCCCAGCGACGACAACTACATCGCCCCATCCTTGGAGGCGTGACTCGTCGGCCGGGCGCCGGCCCTCCACAGGATGGAGAGGCAGGCCGCTTGCGACCGGTGAGCGACGCTCAGGTGAGGAAGCTGATGGAAGAGATGCAAAGGCACGGCCGTGTCGGCGAAGCCGCGATGAAGGCCGGGATGGATCGGAAGACGGCGAGGAAGTACGTGCAGGCCGAGAAGCTACCGTCGGAGATGGTGGCCCCGCGCGCCTGGCGGACGCGCGAGGATCCGTTCGCTGAGGACTGGTCGGAGGTGGCGGCACGGCTCGAGGCGACGCCCGAGCTCGAGGCCAAGACCATCTTTGAGCTCCTGTGCGAGCAGCACCCCGGGCGGTACGAGCCCGGGCAGCTGAGGACACTCCAGCGGCATGTTCAGCGCTGGCGCGCCGCGCATGGGCCGGACAAGGACGTCGTGCTCGCGCAGAGGCACCGGCCCGGCGAGGCGGCGCAGACGGACTTCACATGGGCGACCGAACTCGGCGTCACCGTGGCGGGGCAGCTGCTCGTGCACATGCTGTGCGTCCTGGTGCTGCCGTTCTCCAACTGGCAGTGGGCGGTCGTGTGCCTCTCGGAGTCGCTGTCGGCGTTGCGTCGCGGGGTCCAGGCGGCGCTCTTCCAGCTCGGGCGCGTCCCCGAGTTCCACCAGACCGACAACTCCACCGCGGCGACCCATCGCATTCCCGACGGCAAGGCCGTCGTCGCCGACGGCAACAAGCGTCCGTTCAACGAGGAGTACCTCGCGTTGATGCGTCATTTCGGCATGAAGCCGCGGACGACGACGGTCGGCGCGAAGGAGCAAAACGGCGACGTCGAGGCCGGCCACCGTGCTCTGAAGAATCGACTCGAGCAAGCGCTTCTCATTCGCGGAAGCCGCGACTTCGAGAGTGTCGAGGCCTGGGAAGCCTTCGTCCACGGCGTGCTTCGGAAGGCCAACGTTCAACGAGGGCGGCGTGTCGCCGAGGAGCTCGACGCGATGCGACCGCTCGTCGTCTCTCGGCTGCCGGAGTTCGTGGAGGAGGAGCACGTGGTCAGCGAGTGGAGCACCGTCCGCGTGAAGGACAACGCGTACTCCGTCCCTTCACGGCTCATCGGCCACGGCGTCAGGGTCCGCATCTACGAGAGCATCGTCGAGGTGTGGTTCGCCAACGCCAAGGATCCGGAGTTGCGGTGCGAGCGACTGCGCGGGCGCGGCCTCCGGCGCATCGATTACCGACACGTCATTTGGTCGTTGGTGCGCAAGCCAGGCGGCTTCGCTCGCTACGTCTACCGCGAGGAGATGTTCCCCTCCCTGGTCTTCCGGAAGGCCTACGACGCCATCCAAACCCCGCATCACGGCACCAAGGGCGACCTCGAGTACCTCCGGATTCTCCATCTCGCGGCGAGCACGATGGAGGTCGAGGTGCAGGCCGCGCTCGAGCTGCTGCTCGCCGCCGGCGGCCCGGTCTCGAGCGACGCGGTGAAGGCGATGATCGCGATGACGTCGAAGCGCGAGGTGCCGGAGCTCCAGCCGTCCACGCCCGAGCTCGCCGACTACGACGACCTGCTCGTCGACCGCGCGCTGGAGGTGAGGGCGTGACGACCACGACGCCGCCGATGGCCGAGTCCCTCGGCATGCTCCTGCGCCAGCTCAAGATGCCGACCATCGCGCGCCACGCCGTCGACGTGGCGCAGAAGGCCGAGCGGGAGGGTTGGACTTTCGGCCAATACCTGCACCATCTCGTGGAGCTCGAGGTCGCTGAGCGCAAGCGTCGGCGCATCGCTCGCTTCCAGAAGGAGTCGGAGCTGCCCGGCGAGAAGACCATCGCCACCCTGCAGCGCGCGCGTGTGCCAGCCAAGGTGCAGAAGCAGCTTGCATCCCTCTGCGAGGGCGGCTTCGTCGAGCGAGGCGACAACGTGCTTGCGTTCGGTCTGCCCGGCAGGGGCAAGACGCACCTCGTGTGTGCTGTCGGGCACGAGCTCGTGAAGCGCGGTTATCGAGTCTTCTTCACCGCGACCTACGCGCTCGTGCAACGGCTGCTCGCAGCAAAGCGAGACCTGCGCCTCGAGAAGGAGCTCGCCGTCCTCGACGTGTTCGATGCCGTCATCCTCGACGACATCGGCTACGTCCAACAGAGCCGCGAGGAGATGGAGGTGCTCTTCACGTTCCTCTCCGAGAGGTACGAACGCAAGAGCGTGATCATCACAAGCAACTTGGTCTTCAGCGAGTGGGATCGGATCTTCAAGGACCCCATGACGACCGCGGCGGCCATCGACCGGCTCGTCCACCATGCCGTCATCCTCGAGATGACCGGCCCCAGCATCAGGAACGAGGAAGCGAAGAAACGAGGTGAGCTAACGACAACTACCCCAACGACAACTACGAACGCCCGCTCGAACCAGGAGGTCGGTGGGGAGGTGTAATTGTCGTCAATGGGTGCTTGTAGTTGACGTCGCGCAGGGCGGTGCATATCCTCATCGTCGCGCAGTTCGGGAACTACGGCGGTCAGGGCATCAACCACTCTGAGCCGTACCACTTCGATGAACAACCACCGATCTTCCCGTTAAAGGACCTCTATGTCCCACCTCAGGCAGGCAGGACCACCTGGCGCCAGAAGCCGCTCCGCTTCTGACCTTCGCTCAAGCCTCGCGTCCCAGGGCCGACCGTCCACGGGCGATGAATCTCAGTTCCTGTCTCTCCGGGGCGGTCATCTGCCCGGCGGCGGGCCGGGGACGCGCCACCAGGTATGTTCCGCGTCCGCTGAGCCCTCGTCGCTCAGTCACGAGGCAGTGGCGCGCACGCTGTGAGCGCACGCGCGCGACTGCGCCGAACGATTACGCGTCGGCAGCCGTCGCTCGGCTTGAGTTGAATCGGCCATGTTCAGCCACCCTTCGGGGAGCCGGACTGGGGCGTTTCGTCGCGCGAAACGGTAGTGTCATCCGACCTGGACTCCGGCGCTTCGTCTGCCAAGTCGACGTCGCCAAGCCCAGTGAGGAGCTCTAATTCGAGAGCCCCTGCAAACGCTTCCAGTCGCGATCTCACGCCCGGCTCGTCGAGTTCGGGATGAGTCGTGAGCTTCTTCAGCAGCTTCCTGAGGTACTTCAGCTCGTCGGGGGCTCGTTGAAGATCGTCGAGCGAAGCGATCTCCAAGAGCTTCTGCTTTCGCGCGTCCTCCAACCGCAGTCGGATCGGCTTCATCTTGAAGGCTGTCTGTCCAAAGAGCGGAAGCACTCCACTCGGCTCAGATGTCTCCTCCAGCGTGTAGAGCTCACCGTCCATCCGGATGTGCCAGCGGTCGATGTTGAAGATCGGAAATCCTCCGCCGGAGCAGTCATCGATGCTGTCCACGGCACTTCGGTCGATGGCGGCTGGCAGAGGTAGCTGCTTCGACGCGAGCCACGATTTTATGTCCTGCTCGGTCGGCTGCTCGCAACTGCGATCGTAGAACACGTCGACGTCAGCGGCCGCGTTGCGGCCGAAGACCACGTCGAGGACGTAAGAGCCTTTGACATAGAATCTTGAGGCGGGCTTGGTCAGAGAGGTTGCGCGACGAAACATGTCGGACCAATTATTCGGCTGCGAACGCGCGATGTCGCGCCGGTTTAACCGGGCGTCGGCGCAGGGATCGTGACGATGCCGACCGGCCTGGCGAGCTCGTCGGCGTCGAGCCGTGCCATCGTCACAGCCTCGCCGGAGACGCGTGCCCTTCGCTGGTGCCATGCAGCGCTTAGTGTTGATCGAACCGGAGACCGCACGGTGGACTCCTGAACTGAACGCAAGGGTCGACGTCGGGCGAGCTGTGTCGCCGGCTCGTCTCTGCGCCGCGGGCTGGCCCGTCACCCTTGAGCCGGGCGAGCACACAGCCGGCCCAGCTTAGTTTGCAAATGGACACATACCACACAGCCCCTCCGTCAGGATGGTGACATCCGCCGCGGACACAGCAACAGAGGCGTCGACATCTCCGCAGCCGAAGGTGGGGCCCGGGTCCGTAGTGATGCAACCGGTGGTGTTGCAGAACGTTCCAGGGACCGTGCCGGTGTCGCAACCGGCAACGCCGTTGAACTCCCAGTACCGACAGGTCGAAGCGATGAAGTCTTTCTCCCAGCCCCATGCGGTGGTGGACATGCCGGACTCGACTCGGCAGTGCGCATGGCGGAGGATCTGGCCGTTATCGTCGCGCTTCTCCTCGTCATAATCCTTGCCGGCATTGCTGACGAGCACCTCCTCGTCGAGCGCGCCCCCTGGGTGGGAGGTCCTTCGATACCAGTGGTCGCAGACGCCGCCAGGAAAGCTGCAGAACTCGGACGTCGCGATGCCGGTGCGCTCGTCCAGACAAGTGCGCTCCACGCTCGACGAAGTCGTGATCGTGTTGCAGTTGAGGAGCGAGACGGTTGCGGCCATCGGTCCAAGCGTGACGGCCTGGTCGGCTTCCGTATAGCTAAGTTTGAATGTGAAGTCCTGGGTGGTCGCTGCGCCCGTGGTGAAAGTCAGCGTGGGCATCGCAGCGGTGCCTCCGACGTCGCCGGTCACCTCCGGGTTGCCGTCGACGGTCACACTCAGACCGCGGATCGAGCCGAGGGGGCCGGCGCCCTCTTTGGGGCCGGGAAAAACGAACGGCCCGCGGATCGTGTTCGTCACCGCGCTGAGAAACGGCGCCGCCGACACCACCGTCGAAACCCCGTCTCGAATCCACCCGACTTCGGATTGAGCATCAAAGGGCTGGAGGTTTCTGGTTGCGAGCGACAGCGGGTACACCTTCGCTTGGCCGCTCGTGAACGACACGGGTGCGCCCATAGGAAGTGCCTGCAGTTCCACGGCAAAGCAGTCCACCTCCCCGGCGGTTGCATCGAGCAGGTCTAGCGACGCGACGGCCACAATCACCGCACCGGCGACGGCCAGGGGTGGAACGGCGAGCCCTACGAGAATGCCGACGGAAGCGACCTTCGCCCACTTGCGCAGCGCGGCCCTGATGTTCTCCCAGTTCGCTCTGCAGTCGCTCAGTGCGGTGGACTGCGAGAGGGTGGTGAGCGCAGCCGTCAGATCGCTCGCGGCTACCAACAGTTCTGGGTTGGCGAGCAAGAACTTGCCGAGCGTTTTGCGCTCATCTTCCGACAGCGAATTCAACGCCTGCTTCGCGATGGCCCAGTCGCCCGCAGTCTGATCGAGGTGGCCCGACGCCTGTTCACGGATCGCGGATCCGGCCGGCGATTCGAGAAAGTTCTCGAATGACGCGACGACCGCATCGACCGCTGATTCGAATGCGATGGTCGCAGCGGTTCCGTCGCCGGTGGGGCCAGGGGAGACCTGAAGCGTCAGGTACCCGGTGGCTCCGCCGAAGTCCACCGCAAGTTCGAGTTCGCCGCTGGTCCCCTCCGGAACTGTGAATACGATCGCCCCGCTCTTTACCACGGCGGACGTGGAGACATCGCCTACGGTCGCACCGATCGGCCCATCGCTCGCGGGGAGCGGCGCTCCATCCGCGGGGAACGCGAGGCACGCGGTGAGCGGGAACACCTCCGCGCACTCGGATGCGAGCGCGATGCTTGTTGGTGTCTCGGTGGCGCCGCCGCTACCACCGGTGCCCGCGCCAGCCGCTCCCGAACCGGGTACGGAGCTTTCGTCCCCGCAACCGAACAGCACGCCCAGCGCCGTTGCGAAGAGTACCAGCGCACGAATGTAGATGCCGCCCACCACATTCCGTTTCTAGCGGCGAGGTTGTAGGCCGTCAAGGCGGCGCTGCAACCGATCCGCCCGAAGGCGATTCACGCCCCGGGTCCCACCACGCGCGACGGTGCGATCGCTTCGCCCATCCGTCGGCTGAAGCGGCACATCGTCGACCCGGAACACGAGGCTGGGATCCAGTAGCTCCACCAGCGAGGCGAAATGCGGTCGTAACCGTCGTGGGGAGTGGCAGTCAGGAGAAGCAGCGCGGCAGCGCGATGAGCGAGCACCTCCGCCAGACGGCGCCGCAGCGAGTCATCTCGATCCCCGCTCGTCCCGAGGCTCGCGCAGTGGTGCGCCTCGTCGATGACGACGGCGTCGTACTGCGTTCGCTCCAGATACGAAAGCACGCATTCCTGCTTCGCGAAGTCGATCGAGATGAGCCCGAGCGCGACGTGATCGAACGGGTTCGCGCTTAGCTCGGTGGCGTAACGGATTTCCTGTAGCGCAGCCCCATCGATGGGTCTGAAGCGAAGACCGAACCGCTCGCGCATGTAGGGCCTCGCTTCCCGTCGTGATCCGCCGGCCGGCTCGCTCCGCTCTGAGCACTCGTTGGATCGCCTGAGACGGCGGAGCAGTCCGGGAGCGATTACCGTTTTGTCATCGTGAGAGACGATCCTGCGAGAGGATGGCCTCGAGAGGGTGAGCCCCACGCGTCTGGTCCACGCGGGGGCTCTTGTCGGTGCCATGCAACTGGAATGGAGCTGGGAGCTCCCCGACGCGGCGTACGTTACCGAGCGGGGCTGGCAGAGGGCAATCTTGGAGTGCTTTCCGTTCCATCCGGAGGGCGGCTGCGGGATCGAGAAGCTTGGCAGTTACCCGCGGGTCGAGCCGCCAGGGACACGGGTCCCGCGGTGGTGGTGCCCGAAGGCCCGCGCTTCGATCAGCCTCCTGCCGTCGTTCCTCGCGGCGAGGTTCACGGGCACGCTCGACGCAGTAGAGGAGGTCGTCGCGACGGTGGAGGGTGCCGCCAGCATCGCGGGAGCCGTCGATCGGCTTCTGCCGCCTGACGTCGCCGACGCGGTCACGCTCCCGAGCGCCCTGCGATGGATCTGGCGGCGGGTCTTGGCAGTACGCGCAGCGCTGCTGGCGACCGTGACGCTCCTGCCCGAGCGGTTCACGGGCGTGAGGCCGACCATCGGCGCGGTCGGTGCCGTGCTCGGGACCCGGCGAGTGCTCGTGACGCTGCGCGGGATGCTTGGCCGACACCTCGCCTCATTACCGGCACCTCTCGGGTTTCGTCCCCGGGTGATCGGGTGAGGCGAAGCCGCCATGGCCGTCCCACACGAAGCGGGGCCGGCCGGCGGCGGTGATCACGACGAGCCTCTCGGCACGCCGCTCCGAAGCCCGGAGCCGCACACCGAAAGGCATACGCATGCACTCCAATCCCGATGATTCCGCGGCCTCGGTCGAGCTCGATGAGCGACGCCGAGAGATCGCTCTGTTTCGCTACGGCGTGATCGCCGATCTCGTGCAACTCGAGCGGAATGAGCGCGGCCTTTACGCTCTGCTCGCGAAGAAGGCCGAGCAGGACCACACGATCCCAGGATCGCTACGCCGTCGCGTCGCGGCCGAGACGATCCGAGGCTGGCTCCGTAGTCATCGTCGCGGCGGGTTCGACGCCCTCGTGCCACGTGCGCGCGCCGACCACGGCACGTCGCGTTCCATCCCTCCCGAGCTGACCGACTTGCTCTGCCACCTGAAGGAGGAAAACCCCGAGCTGTCGATACCGATGCTGATCAAGAAGGCGCGCGCCGATCACGGGAGCATCGCGACCGAGGACATTGCGCTGCCGGAATCGACCGTGCACCGCTTGCTCGCGCGCCGCGGGCTCATGCGCAAGAAGTCCGAGGAGCCGACATGCAAGGATCGGCGCCGCTTCGAATACGAGAGCACTTGTGAGCTGTGGATGAGCGACGTGATGTACGGGCCGAAGATCCGCGATGCCGGCCGCTCCAGGCAGACCTACCTCATTGCCTTCATCGACGATGCGACGCGGTTGGTGCCGTACGCGGCGTTCGCATTCTCCGAGGGGACCGTCGCCTACCTTGCCGTGCTCGAGCAGGCCGTGCGTCGGCGCGGCATCCCGAAGCGGCTCTACGTCGATAACGGAGCGGCGTTCCGCTCCAAGCAACTCGCCATCGTCTGCGCCAAGCTCGGCATCGCCCTCATCCACGCCAGGCCCTACACGCCGCAGGGCAAGGGCAAGATGGAGCGCTGATTCCGCACGGCTCGCATGCAGCTGCTCCCGCTCCTTCGCCCCGAAGACCTCGTGTCGCTCGACACGATGAATCGCGCCCTCGCTACATGGATCGAGGGCGAGTGTCACCACGCCCCGCACCGCGGGCTCGGCGACGAGACCCCAGCAGACAAGTGGGCCCGCACGAGCGAAGGCGTGCGCATGCCGGGGGCCGACCTCGGCGACCACTTCCTCGCTGAATCGAAGCGAAGGGTGCAAAAGGACCGTACCGTCACGCTCGATGGCGTCGCCTTTGAGGTCGACGCCGCGCTCGTCGGCGAGCGCGTCACGCTCCGGTTCGACGCAGCCCGGAGGCCCGAAAAGCGCAGCGTCGAGGTCTGGCACCAGGGCCGACGTGTCGAGATCGCTCGACGTGTGGACGTCCTCGCCAACTGCTTCGTGAAGCGCAGCGGGACCACCAAGAACCTCGAGATCCCCAAGGGCGGTGCGGTGCCGAGCCGAGCGAGGGCCTGGCCATGCGCGACCTCCTCGACGAGGAGGGCCTGTTCTGATGTACCGCAAGCACTTCGCGCTCACGCGCCACCCCTTCGACAAGGACCTCGCACCCGAGGATCTGTTCGAGTCGGCTTCGGTCGCGGAGCTCGGCGCGCGCCTCAAACACCTCGTCGACATGCGCGGCATTGGCATCGTGAGCGGGGACAGCGGCTCGGGCAAGACCACCGCGTGCCGACACCTCGTGGCTGGTCTGCATTCCGGCCTCTACCGCGTCCTCTACGTCTCGATGACGATGGGCAACGTGATGGATCTCTACAAGTCGATCGCGTGGGAGCTCGGCATGCCAACGGAGCGCAATCGCGCGGCCCTCTTCCGACAGATTCGGAATGAGGTCTCGCGCCTCTGCGCCGAGAATCTGCTCCGACCCGTGTTGATCGTCGACGAGGCCCATCACCTGCGGACCGAGTTGCTCGAGGACCTCCGCCTGCTCACCAACTACGCGATGGACTCCGAGAACCGCCTCACCGTGGTGCTCGTCGGCCATCCCGAGCTTCGGAGGCGCATGAGCATGGCTGCCCTCGACGCCTTCAATCAGCGCGTCGTCGTCAAAGCCCACGTGCGCGGCCTCACCCGCGACGAGATGGGACCCTATCTCACCCACCGCCTCCGCCTGGCGGGGACGGAGCTCCCGCTCTTCGAGCCGCCTACCGTCGAGGCGATCTACCAAGCCTCGAGCGGCCTACCGCGCAAGGCCAACGGCCTCGCTCATCATGCCCTCTTCGCCGCCGCCATCGCCAAAGCCAAGACGGTCACCACCGAGCACGTCCAGGCCGCGCTTCAGGAAGTCGCGTAGCTGCTCGTGCCCAGGAAGTCGAACGGCGTCGCGGCGCGCTCGTGTGCGCCGCCCCGCCGTCTCGCTTTGTCTCGCCGCTTTCGCCGGGCGATCTGACCTCGCAATCCGAGAGATCACGCCGGTGGCGTCACGATGGAGCGAGAGAGAGGGGCGGTGGAACAGCGCGAGAGACGACAGGTGAACGTCGCCGGTGAACTTCACCGCCCCACGGCGCGTGTTCCACCGGCGAACTTCACCGGAATCCCGCGCCTCCTGGCGATCGTCAACAATCTCGCTCGTCATGAAGCATCTTGGCGCCGACCCAACCCTCTCTAGCGCCGGCGACTTCGGTCACCCGGCGCGGATTTGAGAGTTCGTCGAGCTTCGGTTGTCGGCCGAACTGAGGCAGCACATGTCATGACGACGACGAACGTCACGCGCGCAGCTCCAAGCCGAGGTCCGAACCGAGGACCACCGTCGCCAAGCGCTACGTGTCTCGTCAACAATCGGTCACGCGGGTTGAGCCTGCAGCGGGCTACGGCTGTCGCACCGCTTGCAGTTGGCCTCCTTGAAGTCGCCTATCACTTTCCGCCAATCTTGCGAGGTCTCCGAAGAGCGGTAACCGAGCTTCTCACATCGGCATCCGCGGGCCGGGAGCTCTCGATAGACATGTCCCGGACGGTTGTCAGCGCCGACCTCCATCAGTTGGAGATGTCGGCACCACTGGAGGTGCTCCTGAGCACTGGCGCGCTGAGCCAGCGCGACCTCACGCAGTACCGGCAAGCGATCGCGTGGAAGCTTGAGCTGGCTGCGTCCGTATTCGACGAAGCGGTCAAGCTCCTCGTCAGTTTGCGCAGCGAAGAATGTCGCAAGATTGCCTTCGCGCAGTTCAGCGATCTCCGACAGGCGCTTCGAGAACCGGTCGCCACCCTTCAGCTGGCGCTCCGCCACGCGCTCGATCTCAGCGTAGCGGAGGATCGAGGCTTTCTCACGCGCGAGCTCCGAGAGTTCGTCGGCGCGAGGTAGGTTGCCTCGTATGTCTTCGAGATCGCTCTCGTGCAGCAGAGTCCGAAGTTCGATCTCCACCTGGTCGACGCGTTGGGCAAGCTCGCGCGTCCTACGGGCGTTCTCAACGAGCTCTTCGGGAATCTTCGGCGGTGGATACCCCACGAGAGCGGACGCGTTGCGCAGCTGGAGCAGCAGAAAGCTCTCGGCGAGTCCGCGTGCGTGGTGCGCTTCGCACAGCGCGGCCACATCACCCGCGTCCTGGATTTCCTTGAGCAGCCTGGAGAAGTCCTGGCGCCACTGATCTGCCCGGGCGAATTCACGACCTACGACCGTGTGAGGACTTGCTTCGAAAACGTGACGTGAGAGCTCGGGATCCGCGCCAAAGAGAACCGCTTGAGCGATTGACTCCGCGAGATCCAGCATGTCGAGGTATAGCTTGAGCAATCTTGCGTGCCGGCGAACGGTCTCAGGCACGGTAGCCTCGGCTTCAGCTCGCTCGAGGGCACCGCGAAGGTCTCCCACGATGGCCTCAAGCTGCTCCGGAGACTTCGCCTCGGCCTGAAGTGTCCAGAAGTGGAGGATGTCGTACTGGATCGCCAGGTGAAGCGGCGCGTTCGACCGCCAGGCCTTCGAACGGCTCCGAAAGGCACCCTTATCGATTCGGCCCAGCGCGAGCTCCGCGGCACTCACGAGAAAATCGAGAAATTGCCGTTCATCCGGCTCGAGTCGCTCCTTCTCCAGGAGGGCGTGACGAAGGTGAGGGTCCGCGACGAGGTATTGGCGGTTGAAGAAGGCCGCGTAGCCCTGCACGAGGTGAAGCTTCGGACTCCCTCGGAGCTCTTGCGGGCCGAGGAGACGTCCGAGTTCGAGAACCCTTGTCGCGAATCCGCGTGAGATGAGGGCCATGCCGTGGGTGGCAAGCGCGGTTGCCGCGTCGCCCGACGTCTCGACGGTCATCGCTGACGGATCGATGCGCAGATGAACGGCGGCCTCGGGTGCGACGGCAACAACCTTGTCGCGAAGCTTTCGATGCAGCTTCGATTCCGACAGGATCCTGGAGTGGATCTGCCGGAGCGCGGGGGGATCGAGCGGTTTCGACAGTCGGAACGTGATGGTCTTCTGCGATGGCCAACTTGCAAGCGTCTTCTCAAGCCTGCGTAGTTCGTCGCGAGCGAAGAAGTACCGGAGTGCACGCGTTTCAGGCTGGTAGAAGACATAGATGGGACAAGGGCCGTTCAGCAGGTAGTTCAGATTCGAGACATCGATATCAACAGAGAACGACCCGTCCACGTTGGGCGCGACGCTCCGCGCCTTGATCTGTACCTGGGCTCGGAAGTTCGTCGCCTTGCCCGACGCGACCACCTCAAGGCTGGCATCGACCCCGTAGTCCTCGTAGCGCTCGTCCCTGATCACGAGCTGTGAGTGCTCGATCGCGCTACCGAGGGCCGCGACGCTCTCCCGCTGAAGCGCCGCAGTTGTACTTGCGTTGGGTAGGGGACCGAGATCTTCGTCCGACAGCATGATGCCATCATATGATCGCGAGCGCTTCGGAGGGGTTGCGCTGGCGCGCCGGTGTGCGCGGGTGCGGTGCTCGCATCAGACGAGTCAGGGATGCTTCGGCCAGGGCGTCCGCTACGCTCCTCGTATGTGGCAGCAGTTTCGCACCGTGCTTGCACCTTGGAACCTCGCGCTCCCGATCTCCAGTCGCTCGAAAAGCGAGCAGACGAAGACCGCTCACGAGCTCTTCCTGTTGAATCTCGCGGGACCGGTCCTTTTCGGTGCGGAACCAAGGAGCGCGGAGAAGCGCGAGTCACCTGACTTCGCGCTCAGCTTCGATGCTCAGACGTCGTACGTCGAGATCGTGGATGCGGTACCCGACGGGCTCACGGCAACCGGCGCGATGAATCTCGAGGAGAGGCGAAGCCACCGCCGTTCTGACGTGTACCAGGTCAGCACGGAGCAGTTCGCGCGGGTTCTCGTCGATGCGATCGAAGGGAAGCGCGAGAAGGCGCGCAGCTGGGTCGCTCGCGATGCGCGGCTCGACGGCAACCTCTTCCTCGTGGTGAACGCCGGGATCGCTCCGCTCGACATCCGCGAGTACTTTCCCACCGAGCGCCGGCTCGAAGAACGACTCGGTATCCGCAGCGCGGCTCCCTTTGTCGCGATCGCCGCCGCGGATCGAGCGGGTGCGTACGTGTGGTCGACCCCGCCCGGAGGCGCGACGTCCTAGACGCGCCGGAACGAGGAAGGCTGATAGGAAGATGAACGTGCCTGAACCATCTCTGCCTCCGGACCCCGAATCTAGCGCGCTGAGCGCCGGGTCTGGCAGCTACGCGTTGGACTCGATACGGCCCGCGCCCTTTACTCCAGGCGCGCGACGGCTAGTCTCGCGCGAGTGGACGCGAGCGCGCACACCAACAAAGTTGCCAAGGACGGCTGATGTCCGCCCCCCAGAACGGACCACGCCGACGGAAAGAGAAGGCGCGACGAACCGCCCGCCTCGCTCGATGGAGGATGACGCCCGAACAGCAGGCGGTCGCCTGGGCTTTCGGCCGCTACAACGACGACGATGCATTCAGGACCACTCAGGTCGAGATCGGTGTGGTTCTGTCCGTTGACCGCGCGAACGGAATGCTCCGTCCCGGGCCTGATGTCCTCTGAAGCTCACCCGCTTCGGTGGACAGGTTGACTATGCCGCAATCGCCAATACTTGTGTCTTCAATTCGAACTCGATCGGGCTGACGTAGTCGAGATGCGAGCGCAGCCGCTCGATGTTGTAGAAGCCGTCGATGTAGTTGCCAATGGCCTCCTTGGCAGCTCGCGCCGTGCTGTATCTCTGGTGGTCAACGAGTTCGGCACGGAGCGTCGCGAAGAAGCTCTCGGCGACGGCATTGTCCCAGCAGTCGCCGGTGCGGCTCATGCTCTGGACCATGCCCCGCTGGGCGAGCGCTCTGCGATACTCGTCGCTCGCATAGGGGCTGCCGCGGTCGGTGTGGTGAACGAGCGCCTCAGGGATGCATGTTCGCGAGCGGCACGCGCTATTGAGCGCGGCGAGCGCGAGGGCGGTGTCGTTCGTTCCGCTCATCGCCCAACCCACGACACGGCGAGAACAGAGGTCAAGGAGCACGGCGAGATAGGACCAGCCCTCGTCGGTCGCGATGTAGGTCACGTCGCCCGCCCAGGCTTGGTTCGGCCGCGCGGGCTCGAAGTCCCGGTCGAGCACATTCGGCGCGATGGGGTTCGAGTGGTTCGAGTCGGTCGTGCGTCGAAACCGGCGCTTCTGCCGGCCTTCGAGGCCGTTCTCGCGCATCAGCCGGGCTACCCGCTTCTCGCTGGTACGGATCCCCTTCTTGCGCAGCACGCGATGTACGCGCGGGCTGCCGTACCGCCTCCCGCTCTTCTCGTGGGCAGCCGCGATCTCGACGCCGAGCAAGGCGTCGGTCTTCGATCGGAGGCTGGGAGAGCGGCTCTTCCATGCGTAGAAGCCGCTGCGGAACACCCCGAGAACCTCACAAAGGACGCCAACCGGGAAGTTCGCCTTCTCCGCGTCAACGAGCTCGAACTTCACCCGTTCTCCTTGGCGAAGAAGGCCGTAGCTTTTTTTAGGATGTCGCGCTCCATCTCGAGGCGTTTCACCCGCTTCCGGAGCTCACGCAGCTCGTCTTGCTCGGCCGTCGTCAGGGACTCCGGAGGCCCGCTCACCGAAGCCTCATCGGCGCGTTGCACCCACTCACGCAACGCCGTCTCGGTCAGGTCCAGGTCCTGCGCCACGCGCCGGATCGACCGGTCGCCGACCTTGCAGAGACGAACGGCTTCTGCCTTGAACTCCGCCGTGAACGCGCGTCTCGCCCGTCGTGTCTGCCGCTTCGCCATCGAACACTCCTCGCGCATCTTCGCGCCATCTGGGGTGTCCACGAAAGTGGGTGATCTTCACCCGGCCCCAGCCAGAACAGTGTTCAACCCTACTCGGGCGGTGGCCTCGTGCGCGTGATGGAGCACTACGCTGGCGTCGGCGACGCGTTTCTTGGCGACTACCACTGCCACGTCGGGTCGGGTCCTCTGTGGACGGACCACGTGCCTTCCCCTGATGACTTGGTCAACCAGTCTTGTGTTTGCGATCTCTGGGAAACGCCGGGGTTGGTGCTCGAGGAGATCCCGATCGACCACATACCGGTGACACAGCGGTTTCAGCTCGTGCAGACGAACTTGTTCGGCGACCTCTTCCTCATCAGACCCAACGCCTCCCGGATCCGGTTCCCCACCGTAGTCGACCAGAAAAGGGCGATGGCAGCCATCGGTCAGGCATATGCACATTGGCACCTAGCGGCCCGAGTTCGACACGACGAGCTCGAGCTTCCGGTACGTCACGGCGCTTTTGTCGCGTCGGTTCGTGCGGAGCTGCCCGCCATGAACGCAACTCTCAACGGCCGTGGGCGCATCGACTTCATCGAGAACCGGAAATACAAGTCCGACGACGAAGACTTCTTGGAGTAGCTCATCCGACCCGCTGCTCCCGCGAGGCCCGGCTAGGCGAGAGTTCCGGTCGCGTTTCCTGTTGCCCACCAGTTGCCTACTCCAGGTTACTTCCCGTCGCCTCATGTCGCGTCCCGCCGAGCCGGGGAAGTGAGAAAACGCCGAGCAACGTAGGGATCTCGCGTGATCGACCGCGTTTCAGGAATCCCCGGCGTCAAATCCCACCTCCCCGACTCTGTCCGAAGGGTTCGGACGCTCGAGGTGGCCTTCGGCCCTCCGTGGGCTCGGTCGGAGATGCCGCCCTTGCCTCGCCAGCGCGTCCGCTGTCTCCTCCCGGTCGTGAAGCAGACGCTCGCTCTCCTCGGGTCCTTCCTCTTCCTGGCGTGTGGTGACAGCGAGGGCTCCGGCGGCGCGGGCGGCGGCACGGGACAGACGACGACCGGACAGACCACGACGGGCGCGACGATGACGACGAGCTCGTCGAGCTCGACCGGGACCGGCGGGGACGGCGGCGCGCCGCCCGTGACGGCGCTCGAGCACCTCGTCGGTCGGTTCGACGAGTCGGATCCGGCGGGGCCCACCGCGACGTGGTCGGGCACGTCGTACCTCACGCGGATCGACGGCACGGATCTCTCGATCGATCTCGAGGGCCCCGCGGGCGTCTTCTTCCAGGTCGTGGTGGACGGCGCGCCGACGGAGGTCTTCCAGACCGAAGCGGGGGCGAGCCCCTACGTCGTCGCCTCGGGGCTGCCCGCCGGGACACACGACGTGCTCGTGTACCGGCGCGTCGAGGGCTTCTTCGGCGCGGTGCAGTTCCGCGGCTTCGTCCCCGGCAACGGCACGACGCAGATCGAGTCCGCCTCGCCGTACGTTCATCGCGTCGAGTTCATCGGCGACTCGATCACGTGTGGGTACGGCGTCGAGGGCCCGAACGAGTCCTGCAACTTCTCGGGCGACACCGAGAGCGCGTACGAGACGTACGCGGCCATCGCGTCACGCAACGTCGGCGCGGCAGCCCACCTCGTCGCGTACAGCGGCAAGGGCGTGTTCCAGAACTACGGCGGCGATCCGAACGAGCCGATGCCCGTCCTCTACGAGCGCACCCTGACGGACGACTCGGGGCCCACGTGGGACTTCGGCAAGTTCACCCCCGAAGCCGTGGTCATCAACCTCGGCACGAACGACTTCTCCGCGCCCGTCGCCGAGGCCGACTTCGTCGGGGCCTACGTCGATCTCCTCGGGACGGTTCGCGGCCATTACCCCAACGCGGCCATCTTCTGCGTCACGTGGCAACACTGGGGCGCCGAGAACCAAGGCTACGTCCTCAGCGCCATCGATCAGTTCGCCGACTCGAACGTCCACTCCGTGGAGTTCTCGATCGACCCGAACGATGGTTGGGGCTGCGACTATCACCCCAGCCTCGTGACGCACCAGAAGCTCGGGCAGGTGCTCACCACCGCGTTCGAGCAGACGCTCGGCTGGTAGGCCCGGCTCGCTCCGCGACGCCGGCGCGAAGCTCAGCCCACGATCCCGCGGCGCCGGAGCTCCGCCAAGGCGCGGAGCGCCTCGTGCTCCGCCGCGCCGGACATGTCCACGATGTCCGCGACGGTCGTGACGCCGTCCACGCGAGAGAGCAGGAACGCTTCGAACGGGTGGAGGTCGAGCGAGACGATCTTCCGGGGAGAGATCTTGAGCCGCAGCGCGCAGCGATCGCCGCCGAGCTCCGCCTTCGCGGCGGCGGCGATCTCCTGGTGCGAAGGTGGGGGCTCGGCGTCGTCGGCGTCATCGGCCGCGAGCATCGACTCCACGCGGGAGCCGAGCCACGACACGTCGGACGCAGGGCCGAACTCCCAGGCGTCGAGCGCGCGGCGGATGGTGGGGGACGACCCCGCGCGGCGCGGGCTCGCCAATCCGATCGGGGCGGGCAACGTGGGGACGTGAGACGGCCTCAGCTCGAACTCCCCGACGCCGCCTTCGCCGAACGCCCAGGCCGCCGCGCTCCGCGCGGAGCCGTAGCCTGCGTCGATCGGATAGGTGATCCGGCGTGTCCCGGACACGTGGCTGGCCGGTCCGTCCGCATCCTCTCTCGCTGGTCGCTTGGTGTTGGCTGCCATGGTGTTTCCACCCCGGCGCCAAGATTACAGGCTGCGCGCGCGCTCGGTCGAGCCTGGCTTTGCGCGATCCAGAATGGAGAGGAGCGAGATGTGATCCTTCCTCGCCGCTCCGCCGACGCCGCGAGCATCCGGCGAAATTCGCCACTCAGCGATGGGGGACACACTCGCCGACGACGGCATAACAACATCCGTCGGGCGCGAGCCAAGGTCCGTCGAGGACACTTCCGACAAACGAGCAGCCCGCGCCGCCTGCGCAGACCGCACACAGAAGCGGGCCCACCTCGTCTGCGGCCGCACAAGGCTGCGCGGGGCCCGCTTGATAACACGACGTCTCGACATCACAAGGCGGCGGCCCCGGAACGCACGCGCCGCTCTTGTCGCAGAACCCCGACGAGCAATCGGAGCCGACGCAGGCCACACAACCATCGCCGCACCCGAGTCCGGCGCACGCAGGGTCACCCGCGGCGGTCGTCCCGGTCGTCTGCACGCTGGTGGAGCTCGCCGAGCCGCCGCCCGTGCCGCCCTCGCCCTCGAACACGACAAGCCCGCCACATGCGGCGCAGAGAGGTAGCGAGACCAGCAGGAACAGACGGCCGACCACGCCGCCATCGTACCGCGCGGAGGGAGGCCGCGCTCCGTGATACAGATCGCGACCGCATGAGCACCGTCATCATCACCGGCGCATCGATGGGCATCGGCCGCGCGCTGGCCCTCGCGTGGGGATCGCGCGGCGCGACGGTCGTGCTCTCGGCGCGCAGCGCGGACAAGCTCACGGAAGTGGCGCGTGAGGTCGAGTCTCGCGGTGGTCGAGCCCTGGTGATCGCAGGGGACGTGACCGACCCCGCCCATCGGCGAGCGCTCGTCGACGCGGCTCTCGCGCAGGGTGGGGTCGACGTGCTCGTGAACAACGCGGGCCGCGGCTACTACGCGACCGTGCCGGAGATCGACCTCGCGGCCCTGCGCGCGCTCTTCGAGCTCAACGTGCTCGCGCCGCTCGCGCTCACGCAGCTCGCGCTGAGCTCGCTGCGCGAACGAAAGGGTACGGTGGTCATGTTGTCGTCCGTCGCGGGCGTCGTGGCCGCGCCGAGGTACGCGGCGTACTCCGCCTCCAAGTTCGCGCTCGAAGGGCTCAGCATGGCGATGCGCGCCGAGCTCGCAAAGGACGGCGTGCGCGTGCTCGTCGTTCGGCCCGGCCCGGTCGACACGCCGTTCCGGCAGAACGCGGAGCGAGGCAAACGCGAGACGGGCTACACCCGGCCCGACCCCAAGGCGCAGCCCGCCGAAGACGTGGCGCGGCGGACGCTCCTCGCGGTGGAGCGAGGCCGGGCCGTCGACGAGACGAGCCTGTTCGTTCGATTCGCCTCGGTGGTCGCGCGCCACGCCCCGCCCGCCATGCGGAGCGCGCTCGCGCGGATGGCCCAAAGACCGCCGCCGGCTTGATCTCCCTCGCGCTCGCCAGGCGCGCGACCGGCGGACCGCGGTCGATTCACTGTTGACCAACGGTCAATAGCGATTCAGACTCGCGTCGTCCCCATGAGCACACCGATCCACGACGTGATCATCATCGGCGCCGGGTTCTCGGGCCTCGGCATGGGAATCGCGCTCGACAAGGCGGGCCTACACGACTTCGTGATCCTCGAGCGGGACGACGAGGTCGGCGGGACGTGGTGGGCGAACCAATACCCCGGCTGCGCCTGCGACGTGGAATCGCAGCTGTATTCGTTCTCGTTCGAGCTGAACCCGCGATGGTCCCACGTCTTCGCGCGGCAGCCCGAGATCCTCGAGTACCTGAAGGGCGTGGCGGACAAATACGACCTTCGCCGGCGGCTCCGCCTGAAGACAGCCGCCACCTCGGCCGTGTTCGACGAGAGCACCTCGACGTGGGAGGTCACGACCGAGCTCGGCGACAAGCTCCGCGCTCGCGCCGTGGCGTCGTGCGGAGGCGGGCTCAGCCAGCCCTCCTTTCCCGAGATCGAAGGCCTGGGAACTTTCGCCGGGAAACAGTTCCACTCGGCGAAATGGGATCACGCCACGTCGCTCGAGGGCAAGCGAGTCGGCGTCATCGGGACCGGCGCGAGCGCGATCCAGATCGTCCCCTCCATCGCGCCGAGCGTGGGGGAGCTTCACCTGTTCCAGCGCACGCCACCGTGGATCGTCCCCCGGCTCGACCGCCCGATCGGCGACTTGGAGAAGCGCGTCTATGCCTCCTTCCCGGCCCTGCAATGGCTCATCCGCGCGCAATATTACTGGCGCCGGGAGCTGTTGATCGGACCGGCGCTCGTGAGCCGCGGCCGGCTCACCGCCTTCCTGGAGAAGCTCGCGCGCGCTCACCTCGAGCGCAGCGTGGCCGCCCCCGCGCTGCGCGCGAAGCTCCTGCCGAGCTACGTGATCGGCTGCAAACGCATCCTCATCTCGAACGACTACTACCCTGCCCTCCAGCGTCCGAACGTGGAGCTCGTCACCGACGGCATCGAGCGGGTCGAGCCGAACGGCGTCCGCACACGCGACGGCCGGCTGCACGAGCTCGACGCGCTCGTGCTCGCGACCGGCTTCGAGGCCGCCGAGCACGCGGTGCGTTTCCCCGTGCTCGGTCGCCGCGGCAAGAGCCTGGCCGACCAATGGAAGGACGGGATGGAGGCCTACCTCGGCACGACCGTCTCGGGCTTCCCCAATTTCTTCGTCATCCCCGGGCCGAACATCGGCGGCGGCCACAACTCCCTGGTCTTCATGATCGAGGCGCAGATCCACTACGCGGTCGAAGCATTGAAGACGTTGCGAGCGAAGGGCGCGGCGTTTCTCGACGTCCTGCCCGAGGCTCAGGCGAGGTACAACCGCGCCATCGCCGGCCGATTCGAGAACACCGTGTGGGCTTCGGGGTGCCGGGCCTGGTACCAGACGCAGACGGGGAAGCAGACGGTGCTCTACCCGGACCTCACCTACAAGTTCTACCTGGCCACGCGGCGGTTCGACGCCGACAGCTACGAGATCGTCGACCGGAGAGCCGCGAGCCGGGAGGCCGAGCAGGCTCCCGTCGCCACGGCCTGAGGGTCAGGGCTCGCTCGGCTCGGCCTCGATGACGGTATCGTCGCCTTCGTCTTTCGCAGGTCCAGCCTCCGGATCACGCATCGGCGCGGGCGAGCCACGCACCGGGATCTCGGAGAGCCCCGCCTCGAGGTCCTCGTCCGAGAGACGCTTGACCTTGTTCGCGTGTTTCAAGAGCGTCCGCAGGTTCCGCAGCCAGCCCGGGGAGAGCGCGCCGCCCGCGCCGAAGTGCTGGGCCTTCGGGCTGGGCAAGATGGACGCGAGGTAAAACGCTTGCGTCAGCGTGAGGCGCGAGGGCGACGTGCGGAAGTAGTGCTGAGCGCCGGCCTCCACGCCATAGACCTTCGGGCCCAGCTCGACCACGTTCAGGTAGAGCTCGAGGATCTGCTCCTTGGTGAGCGCCTGCTCCAGGTAGAGCGTCAGGAAGGCCTCTTCGATCTTCCGACCGAGCCGCTTGTCCCGCGCGAGGTAGAGGTTCTTCGCGAGCTGCATGCTGATCGTGCTCGCGCCGCGGACGAAGCGCCGTTGGCGCACGTTCTCGCGGATGCTGTTCCGGATCGCTTCGTGATCGAAGCCCTCGTGACGATGGAACCGGCCGTCTTCGCAGGTCATGACCGCCGGCTCCATGAAGCGTGAGATCGCGTTGTACGGCGCCCAGTTGGCGCTCCCGGGCCCTGTCTCGAGCTCGAGCTCCTTCTCTCCGGTCGGCGAATACACCTGCAGGCGGAACGGCTTCTTGAACCGCTCGACGTCGATCGCCGGCGGCACGTCCGTCACGCGGCAAGAGCTCGCGAGGTCGTAGTCGAGGGAGAAGTCCTTATCGAGCGTCTCGGTATCGATCTTGGCCTTGCCCTTCAGCGAAAACGACCCGGCGAGGCGCATGCCCTCCACGTGAGGCAAGAGGCCCGCCGGCGCTGCGTCGAGCAGCGCCTGGCAGGGCACGAGCGGGACCTCGAAGGTCGCGCCCAGCTTGTACCGAGGCTTGGGTGGCTCCGCTGGTCCGGTCCCCTTGGCCGCGGGGCGCGGCGTCCCGTTCTCGCGAACGAGATCGAGCGTGGTGACGAGCCTGACGTTGCCGATCTCGATCTCACCGCCCTGGACGCTGACGTTGCTCCCGTCGAGCGCGCCGCGGACCTTGCCCCGGAAGGACGCTCGGAGCCCGCGCACAGGGTCCTTGGCGATCGGGTCGAGCAAGAACCCGAGCTCCGCCACGCTGGCCTCCCCGTCGAAGGATCCGACCTCGCCGTGCTCGTCGACCTCCAGGCGCGCGTTCATCCGCAACATCGCCAGCTCGGGATCGACCAGGTGCAGATCGCCTTGCCTCACGCCGAGCGCCCCGAGCGAGATGGGTCCGCCGCGCACGTCCACCGCGAAGGGCTCACCTTCGACGGGCAGCCGGGACTTGATGACGAGACCGTCGCTCGTCGCGAGGTCGACGACCGCGGCCCCGGCGCGGTACTCGAGGTTGGTCCGCCCCGCTTCCCTGCGCAGCCGGACGCTCGCAGGGCCGACGGCGAGGCTCTCGCCGCCGCGCGACACCTGCGCGCGAACGCCGTCGAGCTCGATCTTCGCGTCGGGCGAGAGCAGGCGAGACGCCTGCGATTCGACCTGCGACAGGCGCGACCGGAGCGACGTCAGCCGCTTCGCTCGATCTTCCGGCGCCCCCTCGCTCGTGGGGACACCTGCCGCCTCGAGGTCGAGCTTCAGCGAGAGCGCGGCGGTCCGCAGCGCCTGGAGACGGAAGCCCTCCTCGTGTCTTTCGATCTCGAGCGATGCGCCGGCGACCTCCGCCGACGCGCGCTGGGTCCTGTATTCGGCCGACTCGAAGCCCACCGAGAGGCCCCCGTCCCGTCGAGCCGCTCGTAGCCCCTTCACCTGAGCCGATACGCCCTCGGCTGAATAGGAGACCACCAGGCCGTCGGCCGTGACGGTCGTGCCGCCGCCGCCGCCGCCCCCTTCGCCGCGCGGCAACCGAGCGCGGACGCGCTCGACCTGAGCGAGGAGCTCGTCGACGCTGCCGGTGAGCTCGATCGTCCCGCCGCGGACCTCCACGGCGCGAGGCGCGCTCCACGAAGCGCGCACCGACTCGAGCTCGACGCGCACGCCGGGGGCCTCCGGGTGGCGCACCGACACCCCGCGCAGGACCACACCTCCCCAGGCGGGCAGCACCCAGGCGATCTCGACCTCCGCGCCGTACCGGGAGGCGACCTGCCGGGCTCGGCTGCGCACGAGCGGAGCGAAACCGAAGACGACGGTCAGGACCGCCGCCGCGACGATGCCGGCGATGACGTGACGGCCTCGGAGCTTCTTCAAGGCTCCCACATCGTAGCAACGCCGGAAGGGGGGGGCCTCTTCTCGGCGGGGCCGAAGTTTTCCCGCGCGGAGTCAGCCGGTGGCGGGCTTCACATCCGGATCACGGCGCTACCCCAGGAGATGCCCGCGCCGAGGGCGCAGCAGAGCACCGTGTCGCCGGGTCGCACCTTGCCCGCCCGCACGCTCTCGTCGAGCAGGATGGGGATGCTCGCGCTCGAGGTGTTGCCCACCCGATCGATGTTCACGAGCATCTTGTCGCGCGGGACGCCCAGCTTGGAGACAGCCAGGTCGATGATGCGGATGTTGGCCTGGTGCGGGCAGATCCAGTCGAGGTCCTCGCCGGTCATGCCGAGGGCGTCGAGCGCGGCCTGGCTCGACCCGTGGAGGTTCTTCACGGCCACCTTGAAGATGTCCTGCCCCTTCATGTGCACCTTGTGGAGCTTCTTCTCCAGCACCTCCGTCGAAGCTGGCGCCACGCTGCCCCCGCCGGGGATCGTGAGCGACTGCGCGAGCGTGCCGTCGCTCTTGATCTTGGTCGAGAGGATGCCACGCGGCTTCCCTCTGGCGATCGCGCCGCTCGCGGGGCCCACCACGGCCGCGCCCGCGCCGTCACCGAAGAGCACGCAGGTGGTTCGGTCGGTCCAGTCGACCACCCGGGACAAGAGCTCCACCCCGACGACGAGCACGTGCCGCATGGCGCCCGTCCGGATGAACTGATCGGCGATGGAGAGGCCAAACACGAACCCCGCACACGCCGCGGAGAGATCCATCGCGGGGCAGGCGCCGGCGCCGAGCTTCTGCTGGACGAACACCGCCGTCGCGGGCATGGGGCAATCCGGCGTGACCGTGGCGACGAGGATCATGTCCAGGTCCGACGCCGAGAGCTCGGCCATCGCGAGCGCACGCCGGGCGGCCTCGGCCGCCATGTCGCTCGTCACCTCACCCGGGGCGGCGATGCGCCGCTCGCGGATCCCCGTACGCTCGACGATCCAGGCGTCGGAGGTCTCGACCATCTTCTCGAGGTCGAGGTTCGTGCGCACCGTCTCGGGGAGATAGTGGCCCGTTCCCAGGATTCGGGTCGCCGGCTGGAGCGTCATGGGTCGGCCGTAGCGCGTGCGACAGCGACTGGGAATGCACAACACGATAGCTGACCGTGTCGTCACCGATCACGCGAGACGATCGATTGGTGACCGACTGGTCCGTCACACTTGTGCGCCGCGCCCAAGCACGACCCAACACGCTGACAGGATCGTTACGTTCAAAAGCGGCTCAGTCGCCGGTCGCCCATTCCACGGTGCTCGGCGTCACGCTGCCGTCGAGGCCCACGCGGAACGCGAACACACCGCTGCGCGAGCCGAGCAAGAGGACGGCGTGATCGTCGCCGGCGACCAGACCGACGTCGCTCACGCTGCTCACCGTCTGCGCTTTGCCGTCGTAGACGAGGTCGTCGTAGACGACGACGTCGCGCGCCTTGTCGAGCTCGGCCGCGGGAGCGACGCGAACGCGAATCCCGCCGCGCTCACCGGCCGCCCACACCGCGACGACCTTGTCGGCGACGGTCACCACGTCGTAGAGCTCGTTTCGCGGCGCGAGGTGCGGGCGCTTGTCGACCAGGTCGGCGGAGGTGGTCGTACAGCTCGCGCTGGTGCACCGCGTCTCGGTCACGACGCCGCTCTTGGAGATGAAGGTGAGCGCCGCCCCGAGCGAGCTGCAGGTGAGACGGCCATCGAAGAACTGCCCGGAGTGTGGCTTCGTCCACTTGCCGTCGATGTAAAACGCCAGGAAGTCGTTCCGCCGGCCCTTCACGCGGACGACGCGGTAGTCCTTCGAGCGGCAGCCCGAGATGTGCGGCCGTAGCGCGTTGTCGCTCGTGATGAGGCCCGGCTCGGGCAGGGTGCCGATCGGCACCTCGGGCCCGAGCTTTCGCTTCGCGACGTCGATCTCGCGTGCGACGAGCACGCGCTCGTTCTTGTCGTCGATGCCCCGCACGAGGACGTGATTCCAGAGGAGCGCGGTGTTGTAGAAGTAGTTGTTCGTGTCGACGTCGAGCTCGAGCTCGGTGCGCTTCGCCTGTTTGTCGGTCGGCGAGCGCGAGACGAAGTAGAGCTTCCGCTCCTCCTTCTCCCATCCCAGGAGGAACGTCGTTCGATCGGGCGCGACCCAGCCGCCATACGCATAGAGCGAGTCGACGACCTCGCCCGAGTCACCGAAATGGACGCCGCTCTCGCCGCGGTCACCGGCGAAGAGGAGCGGAACGCCGCCCTTCTCGGCCGTGCCGAGCAAGCTCAACGTGTGACCTCCCGGGACGGCCTTCGGCACCCGGCGACATTTCACCGCCGCAGCGGCCGGCGTGCAGAAAAACGCCGGGGGATCGATCGTCGCGTCCTGCACCAGGAACGTGCGGTCCTCCCCCTGGTGGAGCTCGACCGCGACCTTGTCGAACGCGAAGTAGCGGGAGGTGACCGGCCGCATCGACGAGAGGTCCTCGAGCCCGAGAGGCTTCTCTTCGGCAGCCGCCGGACCGGGCGCGCTCGCGAGCGGCGCCGGCGTCAGCTTCGCCGTCTTCGCGGCCGCGAAGACGGCGTCGATGTTCGGCGACAGGTCCATCTGGAACGAGTCTGCTTGCTCGAGCTGCTTGGCGAGCAGCTCGGCCTGATGAGCCAGAGACGCATCACCTTCGCCGGCAACGCCCGCGGCGCGGGACGCGTCGATCAGCCGAAGCGCGCTCTTGCCGCAGCGCTTCGGCCAGGGCGCGCCCTCGATCACGCCGCGCTCCGGCTCGGGGAGCGTCATCGCCGCGAGCTGGTGCCGCCGAAAGCGAAGCGAAGGAGCGTCGTCGGCGAGGCCCTCCGAACCGACGAGGCACTGCGCGAGCTCGCCCCACGCTTCGTTTGCTGCCTTCGCCTTGGCCTTCTGGGAGAGATACACCGCCGCGCCGCCGGCCCCCGCCAGGAGGACGAGAACACCAGCCACCGCGAAGACGACCCCTTTTCGCCGCTTGCCGAACTCCTGCTCGAGAAGCTCCTGGCTGGAGGGGCCCGTGGCTGCCTCGTTCGCGAGCGTGGCCTTGTCCATGGCGACGGTCTTCTCCTGTGTGCAAACGCCGTCAAGTGGCCACACGCGAGCGAATCGGGGAGCAGGCCTTGTGGGTGCTCGGGCCGTGAGCGAGAGTTCGAGCAGATGCCCCGACAAGCGACCGACCTCGATCCGTGGACGCTGTCCCCGAGCGACGTCACCGCACGGCTCGAGAGCACCGCGGACGGGCTCAGCTCCGAAGAGGCCGAAGAGCGGCTCCGCCGCTTCGGGGCCAACGAGCTCCGCGAGGAGCGCGCGCTCTCCCGGGCTCGGACCCTCACCAACCAGCTCCGGAGCCCCCTCCTGCTCCTCCTCGTGTTCGCCGCGGCCGTCTCGGTCGCGACGAGCGAATGGACCGACGCCACCATCGTGCTCGCGATCGTCCTCGTAACCGTCGTCATCGGCTTCCGTCGCGAGTACGCGGCCGAGACGGCTGCCGCCGCGCTCCGGGCGCGAGTCAAGACGCGCTGCACGGTCTTGCGCGACGGACGAACGGCATCGATCCCGGTCTCCGAGGTGGTCCCGGGGGATGTCGTCCTCCTGGCCGCCGGTGCGCTCGTGCCGGCGGACGGCGTCGTGCTCGACGCAACGGATTGCTACGTGAGCGAGGCCGCGCTGACTGGCGAGAGCTTCCCGGTCGTCAAGCGCCCGGGCGCTCTCCCCGCCTCGACACCGCTGGCCAAGCGCCGGAACTCCGTCTTCTTGGGGACGAACGTCCGGAGCGGAACCGCGAGGATGCTCGTCGTCAAGACCGGCCTCTCGACGCAATACGGCGCCATCGCACACAAGCTCTCGCTACGCCCGCCGGAGACCGAGTTCGACCGGGGCGTTCGACACTTCGGCTACTTGCTGAGCGTCGCGATGCTCGTCATGGTCTTGCTCGTCCTGGTGGCGCACCTGCTGCAAGGACGGCCCCTGGTGGAGACGCTGCTCTTCTCGATCGCGCTCGCGGTCGGCCTGAGCCCGGAGCTCCTGCCCGCGATCCTCGGCGTGAACCTCTCGCGCGGAGCAGAGGCGATGGCACAACGAGGCGTCCTCGTACGCAGGCTCAACGCCATCGAGAACCTCGGCAGCATGGATGTGCTCTGTACGGACAAGACGGGCACCCTCACCGCCGGGGTCATCGAGATCGGAGGAGCCTTCGGACCGTCCGGCGTGGAGTCTGCGGAGGTCCTCGAGCTCGCGGCCACCAACGCCGCGCTCCAGACCGGGCTCCCGAGCCCGATCGATGACGCCATCCTCAAGAGGCACGCGCCCGATCTCTCGCAGAGCCGGAAACGAGGCGAGATCCCGTTCGACTTCGTCCGCCGGCGCCTCAGCGTCATCGTCGAGGACCGGACAGGCCGGACGCTGCTCATCACCAAAGGGGCCTTTCGCCCCGTGCTCTCCGCCTGCGTCTCTCTCCCGGACGGCGCTCCGCTCGACGCTCCGAGGCGAGAAGATCTCGAGCGCCGCCATCGAGACTGGAGCAGCGAGGGGATTCGCGTCGTGGCCGTCGCATGCAGAGAGGTCGACGAGCGACCCACCTATTCGCGAGACGACGAAGCAAACCTGACCTTCCTCGGCTTCTTGACCCTGGCCGACCGACCGAAAGAAGGGGTGAGCGAAACCCTCGCAGCGCTTCGAGGGCTCGGCGTGAGCGTGAAGATCATCACCGGAGACAACAGGCTCGTGGCTGGGCACGTCGCCGAGCTCGTCGGGCTGAGGCGCGCGCGGATTCTCGGCGGCGACGAGCTCGACGAGCTCCACGGCGAGGCACTCTGGACCGCCGCCGAGCACACCGACATCTTCGCGGAGGTCGATCCCAACCAGAAGGAACGGATCATCGCCGCGCTGAAGAGGACCGGGCACGTCGTGGGCTTCCTGGGCGACGGCGTGAACGACGCACCGGCGATGCACGTCGCCGACACCAGTCTCTCGGTCGATCAAGCGGTCGACGTCGCGCGCGAAGCCGCTGACTTCGTCCTCCTGGATCGCGACCTCGACGTCATTCGCCGAGGTATCGAGGAGGGCCGCAAGACGTTCGCCAACACGCTCAAGTACGTGCTCACCACGACGAGCGCGAACCTGGGGAACATGGTCAGCATGGCCGTCGCCTCGATGTTCCTTCCCTTCTTGCCGCTCCTCGCCGGCCAGATCCTGCTGAACAATTTTCTCTCGGACATCCCCGCCGTCGGGATCGCCTCCGACAGCGTCGATCCGGAGCTCATCGGCCAGCCGAAGCGCTGGAGCATGCGCTTCATCGGGACCTTCATGGTCGCGTTCGGTCTGCTCAGCTCGCTCTTCGATTTCCTGACGTTCGGCGTGCTGCTCTATGCCTTCGACGCCACACCGAGCACGTTCCGGACCGGGTGGTTCATCGAGTCGCTCCTCACGGAGCTTGTCATCGCCCTCGTCGTGCGGACTCGACGCTCGGTCTTCCAGAGCCGCCCGGGGAAGGTCCTGTTCTGGTCGACCCAGATCGTCATCTTCCTCACGTTCGCGATCCCCTATCTGCCGCACGTCGGCGTGCTCGGGTTCACGCCGCTTCCGTGGACGCTCGTCGCCGCGCTGATCGCCATCACCTTCGTCTACGTGGCCGGCGCCGAGCTCCTGAAGCGACGCTTCTACAAGACGCGACTCTCCCAGCTCTGATCGGCTCGGCCGCGTTCGCGCTGACCCGCTCCGCCTTCGTCAGCGGGCCGTCTCGCGCCGGCCGAGCTACGGACGGCCGCGTCACGGAGGACAAAAAAGAAAAGGCTCGTAGCTTGTGGCTACGAGCCTTTGAAAAAGATCCCGGCGGCGTCCTACTCTCCCACTGAGTCTCCCCAGCAGTACCATCGGCTCCGAAGAGCTTAACTTCCGAGTTCGGAATGGGATCGGGTGTGACCTCTTCGATATCGCCACCGAAAGACGTTGGACCTAGCGACAGCTCGCACCGTCAGGTGCAGAGCCATTTATGGTCGCTGGACGAGCTGACCCCCTTTCGCGGAATGAACATCGCGTTGGGGTGGCGCTCATGGTCCGAGCGCCGAGCTCGATTTGTTGCATACGGGTAGCTCCCGTCCTCGGGTGGGGTTGGGGCCCCGCTCGAAAGGGTTTGGGAGAGATCGAAGACCTTTGCCTTTGAGGTAGGTCAAGCCGCACGACCGATTCGTACCGGTTAGCTCCGTGGTTTAACCACTTCCACATCCGGCCGATGACCTCGTGGTCTACGAGGGGTCTTGAGGGGC
>WBZM01000157.1_pt1 | contig 110798 bp, 100 predicted proteins | sample 5204271 | NCBI WGS metagenome assembly WBZM01 (sample SAMN12344346, study PRJNA552823) | activated sludge metagenome | biome: Activated sludge suspended growth; feature: Nitrification reactor; material: Wastewater; isolation source: activated sludge from nitrification reactor of wastewater...
CCTCCCGCCGACACGCCGGCGAGAGATAATCGCGCCAGCGCCCATCGTCCAGGGGAAAACGATGTCCCAACCGCCGGCCCGGCCCAGCGTCTTCATTTCGAGCACATCGATCGACCTGCCCGAGCATCGCCGGCAGGTCGTCGCGGCCTGCCTCGGCCTCGGCTATTTCCCGGTCGGCATGGAATACTGGCCGGCCGAGGACGCCGACGCCGAAGCCGTCTGCCTGCGCGAAGTCGACGCGGCCGATATTTTCGTCGGCCTCTACGCCTTCCGCTACGGCTGGAAGCCAGCGGGCAGCGCCGTTTCAATCTGCGAGATCGAGCATGAGCGCGCCAGGGACGGCGGCAAACCGCGCCTGCTTTTCTTCATGGACGAAGAGCATCCGTGGCCGGCCAGCCGCGTCGACAAGGGCAAGGACGGCGAGTTGCTTGCCGCCTTCAAGCAGCGGCTGCGCAGCGAGCGCGTCAGCAGCCGCTCGTTCACCACCGCCAACGACCTCGCCGGACTGCTGACGCAGGCGCTCGTCGCGCACGAAAAGCGCCACCCGCGCCGCAGCGCAGCGGACGGCGCAACCAGCAGCGGCGCGCCGGGCGCCACCGCCCCTACGCCGGCCGGCCCGCCGCCCGCGCTCATCGACTGCCCCTACCGCGACCTGCGCGCCTTCACTGACGCCGACGCGCCGTTCTTCTTCGGCCGCGAGGGCTTCACGCGCGAGCTGCTGCAGGCCGTCGACGGCAGCCCTTTCGTCGCTGTCGTCGGCGCTTCCGGCAGCGGCAAGTCGTCGGTCGTCCAGGCCGGGCTGATTCCGGCGCTACGCCGGCGCGGCGGCTGGGCGGTCGGCGTGCTGCGGCCGGGCGAGGAACCCTGGCGCAGCCTCGCCGGCTGCCTGCACGATCTGGCCGCCACGGGTCGGGCGGACGCCGCCGGTAGCGCCGGCGCGCTGCGCCAGCTCGTCATCGGCCAACTGGCCGACGAACTGGCAAAGCGCGCCGACGGCGGCAAGCTCGCGCTGCGTCACCTGCTGCCCGACATCCTCGCCGGCCAGCCGGGCAGCCGCCGTCTGCTGCTGCTCGTCGATCAATGGGAGGAGCTGTACACCTACGAGAAGAAGGACGCCGCCGGCGACGAGATCAGCGCGCCGACGGCAGCAACGGCGGCAACCGCCGCACGCTTCGCCGACGCGCTGATCGCCGGCACGCAGCAGGCGCCGCTGACCGTCGTCCTCACGCTGCGCGCCGACTTCACGCACCACGCCGTCGACCACCGCCCGCTGCGCGACCGCCTGCAGGCGGCGACCGTCTTCCTCGGCGGGATGACGCGCAGCGAGCGCGAGCGGGCGATCGCCGGCCCGGCCGAGGTCGCCGGCTTCGCTTTCGAAGACGGCCTCGTCCGCCGCATGCTGGACGACGTCGGCGACGAGCCGGGCAACCTGCCGCTGCTCGAATTCTGCCTGACGCAGCTATTCGCGCAGCGCGACGCCGCCGGCCGCATGTGCCACCGCGCCTACGACGCGCTCGGCGGCGTCGCCGGCGCCATCGTCCGCTACGCCGACGGCGTGCTCGACGAACTCGCACCCGGCGGCGCGCAGCAGCGCCATGACCTCGTGCGCGACGTCTTCCTGCAGCTCGTGCAACTGGGCGACAACAGCGAAGACACGCGCCGGCGGGCGCGGCGCGGCGATTTCGCCGCCGCCGCACAGCCGCTCATCGAGCAACTGGCCAGTAAGCGCCTGCTCGTCGTCGGCAACGACCCGGCGCGCGGCGAGGAGACGGTCGAAGTCGCGCACGAAGCGCTGATCCGGCGCTGGCCGCGCCTGGTCGACTGGCTGGCCGAGAACCGCGCCGACCTGCACCAGCGACGCGAGATCGAGCGTGCCGCACAGGCCTGGCAGACGCACGGCGATTCACATCGCTGGTCGGACGAGCGGGTCATGCACGAAACGGCGCCGATGCTGCGCCGGCTGGGGACGCGCTTCGCGCTGAGCGAGGACGAGCGCCGCTTCCTCGGCCCGCTCGCCGCCGACGAGCTGCTCGCCCGTCTCGCCGACCCGGCGACGACGCACGGTGAACGGGCAAGGATCGGCGACCGCCTGACCCTGCTGCCCGACGGCGACCCGCGCCCCGGCGTCGGCCTGACCGCCGACGGCGTTCCCGACCTCGTCTGGCAGGCGATCCCCGGCGGCGAGGTGGTGCTCGAAGTCGACGATGCGCCGCCGGCGCGACAGCCGCGCTTCAAGGTCCAGCCTTTCTACATGGCGCGCTACCCGATCACCGTCGCCCAGTGGCAGGCTTTCGTCGACGCCGAGAACGGCTACGATGCGCTGGTGCGCCGGGTGCGCGGCTGGGAGCCTGACTGGCAGCGTGGGCGCGCCAACCAGCCGGCTGTCTCGATCACCTGGTTCGAGGCGATCGCCTATTGCCGCTGGCTCACCCGCGTCGTCGGCCACGAGGTCCGCCTGCCGACCGAATGGGAGTGGCAGCAGGCGGCGACCGCCGGCGACGCGCAGCGCAAGCATCCCTGGGGCGAATGGCGCGCGGGCTGCGCCAACACCGTCGAAAGCCAGCTTGGCCGCATGACCGCGGTCGGCGTGTACCCGGCGGGCGAGTCGGTGCACGGCGTCTTCGATCTGGCCGGCAATGTCTGGGAGTGGTGTCTCAACGCCTACGACACGCCAAAGGATGTGAGCGAAGACGGCGACGCCCGGCGCGTGGTGCGCGGCGGCTCCTGGAACTCCTACCGCGACCTCGCGCGCTGTGCTTTCCGCGACCACAACCATCCCGGGAACCGCGGCTACGTCCTTGGCGTTCGGGTGGTGTGTTTGTCCCCCATCCTTTTGAACCGCTGCCCACCGGAACGCTGATCTCTGTTTCTCTGCTGCTCTGTCTCTCTGTCGCCGCGCAGCGGCGTTCCGGGGCGCGCAGCGCCCCGCGCGAAATTTTTTCGGGCCTTGCCCATTTTGCCGCCGGCGCGGCGTCGCCAACAAGCCCGGCACCGCCGCCCACAGCGCTGCGGAAAGCGCTCAGCCACGCTCGTCGAACACCGCCTCCAGGCTCGCTGCGTCGAGCACACGCCGCGCCCACGTCTCCAGCCGCGCCGGTTCGGCGTCGGCCAGGCGGGTCTCGACCCAGGGCGGCAAAGCACCGAAACGGCAATTCAGCAACTGCCTGAGCAGCCGTGCCTGACCCTGCCCGATGCCTTGCTCGATGCCTTGCTCGATGCCTTGCTCGATGCCTCGTTCGATGCCTTGCTCGATGCCTTGCTCGATGCCTTGGCGAATCCACTTCTCTCTCGCCTGCTGTTCCCATTCCTCGGCTATCGTCAGCATCAGTTGTCCTCCATCGATGAAAGTTTGCGTCACGGCCTGGCGCAACTCGTCGCCAGTCAAGCGATCGACGCTCGCCGCCTGCGCCAGGTAGCGCAGCAGCGTGCGCACGTAGTCCAGCCCGCTCGAACTCTGCGCCAAGTCGCGCAGCAGCGCCAGGATTCCCGGCAGGCGCTGGCGCAACTCGTCGCGCAGGACGTATTTCAGCGTGAGCAGCGCAGTGTGCAGGACGACCGCGCCTTGCAGTTCGTCATCGCGGTACTGGCTCAGGTCGACCAGTTCGTACACACACGCCGGAACATACGCCTGCAATCCCGGCACGGCGTCCACCTCCTCGGCAAACTGGCGGCTGATGCGCCAGCGCGTCGCGCCATGGTAGACGACAACCGGTAAGACCAGCGGCAGACGGCCCGAATTCCCTGCGTTCAACCACTGTTCCCAGATGCGGACGCGGTAGCGCAAAAGGTCGAGGCTGATGCGTGGCTCGAGGTAGCTCTTGTGTTCAAACAGTACATGCACAAAGCTGACCCCGCCAGCGCATTGATCGACCGCGTACAGCAGGTCGGCCGGGTGCAGCGCCAGATCGACATCGAGAAACGAGTCCCTGGCCGCGCGCAGAGTCTTCCAGTCGAGCACTGCACTCGCCGCCACCGGCAGAAAACGCTGCAGAAATTCCGCTGCCACCTCGGTACGTCCGAACACCGCCTTGAAAAAGCGATCGTGCGGGCTGTGCAAAGCCGTCATGCGTGCATGCTCCGTTCATCCGCTGCAGCTTCGATGCTAGCACGGCGCGCGCGACGCTGCCGGTTGGCGCGCTCAGCGCAGCGTGCGGCGCCCTTTCTTCCCCCAGACGGCAAGCAGCGAGGCCAGCTTTTGGCGCTGCGTCAGGCGTTCGTCGGAAAGCGCTTCGAGGAAGTCGGACAGCGCCTTGGATTTGACAATGGCGAAGCCGGTGAGCAGCGCTGAGGGGATGGCGACGGCGGTGAAGAAGATGATCTTTTCGACCAAGGACGAGGCGGCAGCGTCGATCAGGTTGATTCCCAGGAAACCGGTGGTGATCGTCGCGACCAGTCCGGCGGTGGTGACGACGGTCAGGCGGACGACGGTATTGGCTTGTCGGCGCAGGCTGTCGCTGTCGAGGTACTGGCTCATGTCCTGGATTTCTTCGCGCAGTTCGCGGTAGAGCTGCTCGCTGCCCAGATGGTCGCGCGTCATCGTGAAAATGGCGCGCGCCTGCGCCTGATCGGAGATCTCGGTAAACCAGTAGCGATGCGTGAAACGCAGAAAGATTTCGAGGATTTGGCGAATCGCCCGCTTGAAGCGCTTGACCGACTCGGCGTTGCCGATCTGCAGCCGGTTGAGTTCGCTGACCAGACGGTCGGAGAGCATCAGCAGCGCCGCCTTGTGGAAGTGCGGGATGAGCGCGAGCAGAAAGAACTGGTGGCGAAACTGGCCGAGCAGGCCGTTCTCGCTGCCGGTGAAGTAGGCGTCGCGCGCGCTGCCGACCATGACGAAGGCGTGCCCACAGGAGAGCAGCCGGGTACCCGGTTCGGCCGCTTGCGGGTGCCAGTAGCGATCGTGGCAGTACCGCGCTTCGAAGCCGGCGAGATGCTGGTCCGAATAGGGCAGCGAGCCTTTGCGGCCAGGCCCGGCAACGAATACCAGACGAGCGAAATCGCCCCGGCTGAGGCTCGCCGGGTCGTCGAGCGCCAGGTAGGCGAGCAGCGGCATGCGGTGGTATTCGATCTGCCGGTAACGGACCGCGCCCGCTTCGTCGGAGTGGTGAAAGACCAGAGGCCGGAGAAGGAATTCCCAGTGCGCGGCGATGCACGGAGCGCGGAAGCGGCTGACGAAGGCAAGGTATTTCTGCCGTTCCTCGTAGTCGGAAACGGCAAGCACACGCCCGTCGGCGGCGATCCATTCGCTGCGCCGCAGGCAATGGCCGCCGCTCCCATCGTCGTCCCAGTATGGCGGATAGGCGCGCCCGAAGCGATAGAGCGTGTCCTGCACGCGCGCCAAGTCGAGATCGTCGGCGGCGATTTCGAGCGCCAGGATGACGACGTCGATGTCGTAGAAGAAATAGAGGTCGAGATGGACGACGGTGAAATCGAGCGGCTGTTCGCTGTCCTTGAAGCTCATGCGCGCGAACGCGATGTCGTAGCGGCGAAAGACACGGATCGGCGACTCGCCAGCGCGCCGGTCGCCCGCCTCGCCGCCGCTTTCGCCATACAGGAAGCGCTGGACGTAGGGCAGGAAGGTGACGAATTCGCTGTAGTGGCGTTCCTGAAACGCCTGCGCGTCGCCGGAAAACTCGTCGAGCAATTCGCGCCAGGGATTGTCGGGGCCGCCTGCGAGCAGCAGCTCGTAGGGCTCGGTGAACGGTGCGTCGTCAGCGAGCGGCATCAGTTGCAGCGGCCAGAGCAGGATCTGGCGGAAGTGTCGCACGCGCTGCTCGGCCTCGGGCTGTGCGGGGGCGCTACTCAGTTCCATCGACTTCTCCTCCTGAGCGAGATGCCGCCGGACGGGTTCCCGGCGAACCGACTTCGCGCCGCGCATTGTATCGCCGGCAGCCCGGCACGCGGACCGACGGCGCGTCTGCGGCCCTGCCGGTATAATCCGCGCATGCCCGCCGCACCCCGCATTCATCTGCTGCCCGAGCTGCTGATCAGCCAGATCGCCGCCGGCGAGGTCGTCGAACGGCCGGCTTCAGTGCTCAAGGAACTGCTCGAGAACGCGCTCGATGCCGGCAGTTCGGCGATCCGCATCGAGCTCGAGGAAGGCGGCGTCAAGCTGATCCGGGTCAGTGACGACGGCTGCGGAATCGCACGCGACGAGCTGGCGCTGGCGCTCACCCGGCACGCAACGTCGAAAATTGCTTCGCTGGACGACCTCGAACGCGTCGCCACGCTCGGTTTTCGCGGCGAGGCACTCGCCTCGGTAGCGGCCGTTGCGCACCTGACGCTGACCAGCCGGTCAAGCAGCGAGCGCGACGCCGGCGGGCACGCCTGGCGGCTCGCCGGCGAGATCGGCGCGGCACTCGAACCGGCGGCGCTGGCCGCCGGGACGGTCGTCGAGATGCGCGACCTGTATTACAACACGCCGGCCCGGCGCAAGTTCCTCAAGTCGGACAACACCGAATTCGCGCACTGCGCGGAAATCGTCCGGCGCACCGCGCTGGCGCATCCGGCGGTCGCTTTCACGCTGACGCACAACGGCCGGCAAAGTTTCCGGCTCACCGCCGGCGAGGCGCGCGAGCGTGTCGGCGCCATCCTCGGCGACGACTTTCTCGCCGAATCGCGTTCCGTCGATGTGGCCGGCGCCAGCCTGCGCGTCGCCGGCCACTGTGCGCTGCCCGCCTATTCGCGGGCCCGCGCCGACGCACAGTATTGCTACGTCAACGGCCGCTTCGTGCGCGACAAGCTGCTCGCGCACGCCGTGCGCGAAGCCTACCAGGACCTGCTGCACGGTAGCCGCTACCCAGCATACTGCCTGTTCATCGAAGTCGACCCGGCGACCGTCGACGTCAACGTCCACCCGCAGAAAACCGAGGTCCGCTTCCGCGATCCGCGCAGCGTCCACCAACTGGTCTATCACGCCGTACAGCGCGTCCTCGCCAGCCCCTTGGCCGACGGCGGCGGCGGTACGCGCGCGCTGGCCCCCCCCAGCGCCCCAGACGCTTCTTCGACCGCCACGTCGGACTCGTCGGCTGCTCGCGCAAACCCGGTCCTCGGCGCGTCAGCCGGCGTTTTCGGCACCCGCTTCGGCAGCGCTTTCGGTAGTCCGTTCAAGCCGCTGCCCGAGCGCGCCGCGAGTCTGCCATTTGCCGGGCGTTCTGCCGCCTCGAGTGGCCAGCGACCGACCTTCAGCACGCCGCCGGTCGCCGCCGAACCCCCGCTGGCGGCCGATTACGCGGCCTTCGCCCGCGCGCCGGCTGATGCGACGAACGGCGACGGCGCGCCGGAACTGGCGGCGACGCCGCTTCTCGGCTACGCGCTGGGCCAGTTGCACGGCGTCTATATCCTGGCTCAGAACAGCCAGGGTCTGGTCGTCGTCGACCTGCACGCGGCGCACGAGCGCATCCTCTACGAGAAGCTGAAGCAGGCGCTGGACGGGCAGAAGCTGGCGACCCAGGCACTGCTGATTCCAGCGGTGATTCACCTCGAACCACTTGATCTGGCGGCAGCCGACGAGAACGCCGAGACGCTACACGAGCTGGGTTTCGATCTGGCGGTGGTCGGACCACGCCAGCTTGCCGTCCGCAGTCTGCCCACGCTGCTCGTCGGCGCCGATCCCGCGCCGCTGGTGCGCACCTTGCTCAGCGAACTGCGCACGCACGGCGTGACGCAACTGATGACGACGCGGCGTAACGAGTTTCTCGCCGAACTGGCCTGCCACGGCGCCGTGCGTGCCCGGCGCCAGCTTGCACCGGCCGAGATGAACGCCCTGCTGCGCCAGATGGAAGCCACCGAGCGCGCCGGCCATTGCAATCACGGCCGCCCGACGTGGATGCAACTGACGCTGGCCGATCTCGACCGTCAATTTCTGCGCGGCCGATGAACGCCGGCGCGCCGCCCGCTCCTGCGCTGCCGCCGGCGATCCTGCTGATGGGGCCGACCGCCGCCGGAAAGACCGCGGTCGCGCTCGAGCTTGCCCGCCGATTCCCGGTCGAGCTGATCAGCGTCGATTCGGCGCAGGTCTTCCGTGACATGGTGATCGGCACGGCGAAGCCCGACGCGGCAACGCTGGCCGCTTTTCCACATCGCCTGATCGACCTGATCAGCCCGGAAGAAGCGTATTCAGCGGCGCGCTTCCGGCGCGATGCACTCGCCGCGATGAACGAAATCAGCCAGGCCGGGCGCGTACCGCTGCTCGTCGGCGGAACGATGCTGTACTTCAAGGCGCTGCTCGACGGCCTCGCCGAACTCCCGTCGGCCGACGCCGGGCTGCGCGCAGCGCTCGATCTGAAGGCCGCGGCGCACGGTTGGCCGGCGCTGCACGCCGAGCTTGCCGCGGTCGACCCGGCCACCGCCGCACGCCTGCCGACTACCGACGCGCAGCGCATTCAGCGCGCGCTCGAAGTCTTCGAGCTCACCGGACGCCCGCTATCTGCGCTGCTCGCTAGGCGCGAACGGCCACCGCCGACGCACCAGCTTCTCGCCGTCGGTCTGCTCCCGAGCGCGCGCAGCGACTTGCATCAACGCATCGCGGAGCGCTTCGACGGCATGCTGGCGGCGGGTCTGGAAAGCGAAGTCGAACGTCTGCGCAGCACTTATCGACTGCACGGCGAGCTGCCGGCGATGCGCTGCGTCGGCTACCGACAGGTCTGGGAGGTCATCGAGGGGAAAGCGCCACGCGAGGAACTGCGCGAGCGCGGGATCTACGCCACGCGCCAACTGGCCAAGCGCCAGATCACCTGGCTGGCCAATACGCTGCGGCCACAGGTCGTCGATTGCCTGGCGAGCGATCTGCCGGCGCGCGTCATGCGGCTGGTCGCACCGCTCTTCGCTTGAACCGCGGGCCGCAAGTGCACCGGCAAGCGTTCAGGGGCCGGCGGTAAGAGACGATGAGCGGCCGTTCTTTCTGGTAGAATCGGATGATCGATGCCGTTTCCAGCCGAACGACGGCAGGCGAAACCCGCTATCGAGACCACTGCGGTGCGCCGCGTTACGACTTCACCAGGACATGACCACTTCAACGCACTCCTCGTTCATCATCGTCGGTGTGACGACTTCCGGCAAGCGGTTCCGGCCCAGCGACTGGGCCGAGAGACTATGCGGTGTTCTCTCGGCTTTTGGCGCCGAAAAGAGAATGCGTTATTCGCCCTACGTCGGCCCGCGCAACCATAAGGGCGAGAAGGCGGTTTTCGTCGATGGGCGCTTGTACGAGATCGAACCGATGGCCTATCGCTTCGTTCTGCATTTCGCCCAGGACAACGACCTGCAGCTCATCCAGGATGCACCGGCGGCCGTCCCGGCCTAGAACGACAAGCCCGGCAAGCGCCTGGCAAGCCCCGCCAGGATGGGGTCTGCGCGCGCTCGCTGGCGCAGACTGACGGCGTCGCCTCGACTCGCCGCGCTGCCGCTCAGCGGATCCGCTCGACGCGCGCGCCAAGCTGTCTGAGCTTCTCCTCGATCTTTTCGTAGCCGCGATCCAGGTGGTAGATCCGGTCGATCACTGTCTCGCCTTGCGCGACCAGTCCGGCGATGACCAGGCTGGCCGAAGCGCGCAAGTCGGTGGCCATCACCGCTGCCCCATCGAGGCGCTCGACGCCGGTCACCATCGCGTTGTTGGCGTCGATCCTGATGTCCGCCCCGAGGCGGATGAGTTCGACGGCGTGCATGAAACGATTCTCGAAGATCGTCTCGCGAATGACTGCCGAGCCCTCGGCGACGCAGTTGATCGCCATGAACTGCGCCTGCATGTCGGTGGGAAACGCCGGATACGGCGAGGTGCGGACGCTGACCGCCTTCAGGCGGGCAGGGGCTTTCAGCCGAATGGCGTCGCGTTCGGTGACGATGTCGCAGCCGGCGTCGAGCAGCTTGTCGACCACCGCGTCGAGGTAGGCAGCCGAGGTTCTGGTCAGCCTGACCTCACCGCCGGTCGCCGCCGCGGCGCAGAGATACGTACCGGTTTCGATGCGATCAGCCATGATCGAGTGCCTTGCGCCGTGCAAGCGTTCGACGCCGCGAATCCGGATCTTGTCGGTACCAGCGCCTGAGATCTGCGCCCCCATCGAAATCAGACAATCGGCCAGGTCGACCACTTCCGGTTCGCGCGCCGCGTTTTCGATGATCGTCTCGCCTTCGGCCAGGACGGCAGCCATCATCAGGTTTTCCGTGCCGGTCACCGTCACCATGTCAGTGACGATGCAGGCGCCTTGCAGGCGGCCCTTGTCTGCTGCGCAGCAGGCATGGATGTAACCGTGCTCGACGTTGACCTCTGCCCCCATCGCCTGCAGGCCGTTGATATGCTGTTCCACCGGGCGCGCGCCGATGGCGCACCCGCCAGGCAGTGAAACGCGTGCTTCACCGTGCCGTGCGAGCAAGGGGCCAAGGACCAGGATCGACGCCCGCATCGTCTTGACCATGTCGTACGGAGCGAGCGGGTTGTGCAAGCCGCGACTGTTCAGCGACACCATGTCGGGCGCGTGGCGAACGACTTCGACGCCCATCTGTTCGAGTAGCCGCAGCATCGTCGACACGTCCCTGAGCTGCGGGAGATTGCTCAGATAGAGCGGTTCAGCCGCCAGGAGACTGGCGCAGAGGATGGGTAACGCGGCGTTCTTTGCGCCCGAAATGGCGACCTCACCGCGCAGCGCCGTACCGCCGCGAATCAGCAGCTTATCCATTCAAGGCGCTCCATTCCTCAGGCGTGCGCGTGGTCATCGACAGCGCGTGCAGTTCGCCACTGTCGAAATGCGAGCGCAGCACCTGGTTGACCTGCTGCTGCCGTTGCACGCGGCTCTTGCCGGCGAAAGCGGCACTGACGATCAGGGCGGCGAAGTGCTGGCCGTCACCGGTCACCTGCAGATGCTCGCAAGGCAGCGCTTCGGCGATGATGGCGTGGATCGTTTCGGGAAGCATCATGTTTCAGGACCTCAGTTTGTAACCACTTCTGAGCAACGCCAGCGTTGCCGCGGAGACCACCAGAAGACTGGTGAGAATGACTGCCAGACTGACTTCGGGCGGCACGTCGGAGACGCCGAAGAAGCCGTAGCGGAAGCCGTCGATCATGTAGAACACCGGATTGAAGTGCGAAACGTTCTGCCAGAAAGCGGGCAAGGAGTGAATCGAGTAGAAGACGCCCGAGAGCATCGTCAGCGGCATGATCAGGAAGTTCTGGAAAGCCGCCAGTTGATCGAACTTGTCGGCCCAAATCCCGGCGACCATTCCCAGCGCTCCCATGATGCCGCCACCGAGAACGACGAAGACGAGAATCCACAAGGGCGAGGCAAAATCGGGAACGGCAAACCATAGGGTCACCAGGAGAACGCCGACACCGACCAGCAAGCCGCGCAGGATGGCGGCGACGACGTAGGCAAGAAAGAATTCGCCATAGGAAATCGGCGGCAACAGGACGAAAACGACGCTGCCGGTGACCTTCGACTGGATCAAGCTCGATGAGGTGTTGGCAAAAGCGTTCTGCAGCGCCGACATCATGACCAGACCGGGAATCAGGAAAGCCGTGTAGGGCACGCCGTGAACTTCGACGTGCCGGTCGAGGACGTGCGAAAAAATCAGCAGGTAAAGCAAAGCGGTGAGCACGGGCGCGGCAACGGTCTGGAAACTGACTTTCCAGAAGCGCAGCACTTCCTTGTAAAGCAGCGTACGGAAACCGATCATCGTGCTGCGCGCGCCCCGCCGCTGTCGCTGCTGCTTTGCATCACGCCGAGAAAGACGTCTTCGAGATCGGCCTGGCTCAGACGCAGGTCGTCGATCAGGCAGCCAGATTGGCGCAGCGTCGCCAATACCGGCTCAATCTCGCCCAGGCGGCTGAGGTGGAAACTCCAGCTTCCCTCGCCGCCGGTCGCACGCGCGTGCAGTTCCGGCGGCAGCGGCGCCGCACCGGCCAGGCGTACCGTCAACGTCTGTCCGGCAAAGCGGGCCAGCAGGTTGCTCGTCGTGTCGAGCGCGACGATGCGCCCCTGCTTGAGCATGGCAATTCGGCTGCACAGCGCCTCCGCTTCCTCGAGATAGTGCGTGGTCAGGATGACTGTGTGTCCGTCGCGATTGAGCCGGCGAATGAACTGCCACAGACCCTGGCGCAGCTCGACGTCCACGCCCGCCGTCGGCTCGTCGAGGACGATCACCGGCGGCTTGTGGACCAGCGCCTGGGCGACCAGGACGCGACGCTTCATGCCGCCCGAAAGGCGGCGCATGTTGACATCGGCCTTGCCGGTCAGGTCGAGGTTGGCGAGAATCTCGTCGATCCAGTCGTCGTTGCGTCGAATGCCGAAGTAACCCGACTGGATGCGCAAGGTTTCGCGCACCGAGAAGAAGGGGTCGAAGACCAGTTCCTGCGGCACGACGCCAAGCAGCCGGCGGGCGGCACGGTAGTCGCTGACGACATCGTGGCCAAGCACATCGAGGCGGCCGGCGTCGGGACGGACAAGACCGGCCAGACAGGAAATCAGCGTCGTCTTGCCGGCGCCATTCGGGCCCAGCAGACCGAAAAACTCACCCTCACCAATCTGCAGCGAGACGCCGGCCAACGCCTGCAGAGAAGAGAAGCGTTTCTCGACCCGATCAATCGATACGGCAACGTTCATGCCAGGTCAGTGGACGAAGCCGTCTGGCGCCATCAGGCGAGCGGCAGGAGTTCGGACACTCCGTAGAGCTCGGCCAGGCTGAGCATGCTCGCCGGCGGGTTGACCAGGCGCACGCCGACGCCCTGTCGGGCGGCCGTGCGCAACCAGGCGAAAACGACGCTCAGGGCTGACGAGTCGACCTCTTGCACCTGGCCGAGGTCGATCAGGACGAGTTCCGCCGGCGGCGCGGAGCACAGACTGTCACGCCCGGCCGCCAGCAGATCCGCTGCGTTGGCAATCAGCATCGGGGCACTGACGCACAGGGTACCGTTGTCGCGAGCGATCATTTCTTTCCGGATTCAAGCTGCTTGTTCCGGTTGACCAGCATCTGGATCAGGCCGTCGATTCCGCTGTTGCGCACTTCCTGACCAAAGGTATCACGGTAGTTGGTCACCAGGCTGACGCCGGCAACGATCACGTCGTAGACCTTCCACGCATTTCCCTGCTTTTCCAGAGCGTAGTCGAGTTGCACCGGTTTGCTGCCGGGCTGCAGGATTTCGGTTTTGATCAGAACATCGCTCTCGCCCGCCTGCAGCTTGCTCGGCTTGTAGGAAACGGTCTGGTTCTTGTACGAAGTCAGCGCGTTCGAGTAGGTCCGCACGAGCAGCGTCTTGAACTCATCGGCGAGGCGCTTCTTCTGTTCCGGCGTCGCCTTGCTCCAGTCGCGCCCGACGGCGAGCGCCGTCATGCGCTGGAAGTTGAAATACGGCAATACCTTGCTTTCAACCAGATCGATCGCCTTGCGCGTGTTGCCGCCCTGAATGTCCTTGTCCTGGCGAACGATGTTCAGTACGTCGTCGGTCACCTGGCGGACCAGCGCATCAGGCGCCACCTCCTGCGCCAGGGCGACAGACAGGCTGAGAAAAAGGGCAACAAGGAGCGAGCAGAACGATTTCATGAGATGGTTCCCAACCAGAAAGGCTAGTGGCTTAACGCAGCATCGCCGTGACGGACGACGGCGACGATCACTCCTCCGGGCGCAACCGCGGCGGGTTGCCGTCGTAAATCTCGCTGCGCCGATGCTGCAGATAGGCGTCCCTGATATAGCTGTACTTGTCGAAGGCCGCCTCCTCGACCACCTTGTCGGTCGGCAGCAAGCTCGCCCGCATGTCGATGATGCGCGTTCCCAGCAGGCTGTTGCGCAAGGGAACGCGGTCGATGCGCGCTACCGGATCGTAGAGGATGTCAACACCCCAGCCGAGCGTATCGCGCGTCGTGCGCGGACCGATGATCGGCCAATAGAAGTAAGGGCCGTCGGGCACTCCCCAGCGCCCGAGCGTCTGACCAAACTCCTCGCTGTGTTTGGCCAGCCCCATTTCGCTGGCGACATCGAAAGCACCGCCGATGCCGACCGTCGAGTTGATCAGCACGCGCCCGACATCGGAAACCGCCTGCTCAGGCTTGCCCTGCAACAGGTTGTTGACCGCCGTCCAGCCGTCCCAGATGTTGCCGAAGAAGTTGCCGATGATCACTTTGACCGGCAAGGGAGCGGCCGCATCGTAGCCTTGCGCGACCGGCTTGACGACGACATCGATCCCCTCATTGACGGCAAACATCGCCCGATTGAACGATTCGAAGGGGTCCTTCGGGTTGTTCGCGGTGGTTGCGCAACCGCCGCAAGACAAAGCGAGCGCCATTGCGACAGCGGCGAGTGGAGTTGACTGGCCTTGTTTCACTGGATTCCCTCCCTGCTTCAGTTGCCGCTGGGCCCTTCGGACGCCTTGTTGAACATGAACTGGCTGATCAGTTTTTCAAGCACCACGGCCGATTGCGTCTTGGCGATGGCGTCACCCGCAGCGAGCATCTTCTCGTCGCCACCGGGATCGAGACCAATGTACTGCTCGCCCAACAGTCCGGCGGTAAGAATCAAGGCAAATGTATCCTTGGGAAAACGATAGCGGCCATCGATGTACAGGGTCACCACGGCTTCATAGCTCTGCGCGTCGAAGCGGATGTCGGTGACGCGCCCGACGACGACGCCGGCACTCTTCACAGGAGCGCGCACCTTGAGACCACCGATGTTAGCAAACTTGGCGGTAAGCGCATACGTTTCGGCGAAATTTGCCCCCGACAGATTGCCCACCTTGAGCGCCAGCACGAGCAGGGCAGCCATTCCCAAGGCGACGAAAAAACCGACCCAGAGGTCGAGTACCTTGCGACTCATCAAGCCTCCCGGAACATGAATGAGGTCAATACGAAGTCCAGCGCCAGAATGGCGAGCGCCGACTTGACAACAGTGCTCTTGATCGACCCCGAAACGCCCTCGGCCGTCGGCACGGCATCGTAGCCCTCAAAGACGGCAATCAGCGAAACGGCAATACCGAAGACGAAGCTCTTGACGATGCCACTCCAGACGTCGAAGCGAAAGTCGACCGAGGCCTGCATCTGCGACCAGAAAGCGCCCTCGTCGACGCCGATGAAGACGACGCCGATCAGATAGCCACCGAAAACACCGGTGCTCGAGAAGATCGCGGCGAGCAGCGGCATCGACAGCACGCCGCCCCAGAAGCGTGGAGCAACGACGCGGGCGATCGGGTTGACCGCCATCATGTCCATCGCCGTAAGCTGCTCGGTTGCCTTCATCAGTCCGATCTCGGCGGTGATCGAAGACCCGGCGCGCGAGGCGAAGAGCAGCGCAGCGACCACCGGACCGAGCTCGCGGACGAGCGACAAGGCGACGAGAACGCCGAGCGCTTCGGCCGAGCCATAGCGCTGCAGCGTCTCGTAGCCCTGCATGCCGAGCACCATGCCGATGAACAGACCGGAGACCATGATGATCAGGAGCGACTGGAAGCCGGAGAAATAGATCTCGCGCAGGGTCAGGTGCAAACGCCGGAACGACTGCCCTGAGCAGAACAGCAGCATGACGAAGAAGCGGCTGGCGAAACCCAGTCGCTGCAGCGCGTTGTTGACCGGTCGTCCAATGCTGCCGACGATCGCCGGCAAGGACCACGGCTGGCGCGGCTGGTTCATGCGCGACCGTCCGCCAGCAGTTCAGCGGCCAGCGGAGCGGCCGGATAGTGGAAGGGAACCGGCCCATCCGCTTCGGCGCAGACGAACTGGTGCACGAAAGGATGGCGCGAGGCTCTGATCTCGTCGGGCGTGCCGAGCGCGACGACCTTGCCGTCCGACATGAAGTAGATGAAATCGACGATCAGCAGCGATTCCTGAATGTCATGGGTGACCATGATCGTCGTCGCGCCGAGCGCGTCGTTCAGCTTGCGGATCAGTTGGCCGATGACGCCGAGCGAAATCGGGTCGAGGCCGGCGAAGGGTTCGTCGTACATGATCAGCGTCGGATCGAGCGAAATGGCGCGCGCCAGCGCGACGCGACGCGCCATGCCGCCCGACAGTTCGGCCGGCATCAAGCCATGCGCCCCGCGCAGGCCGACCGCGTTGAGCTTCATCAGAACCATGTCGCGAATCAGCTCTTCCGGCAGCGTGGTATGTTCGCGCATCTGATAGGCGACGTTGTCGAAAACCGAAATGTCGGTGAACAGGGCGCCAAACTGGAAGAGCATGCCCATTCGCCGCCGCAAGGCATAGAGATCGGCACTGCTCAGCGCGGGAACGGACAGGCCGTCGACCCGGATTTCGCCGCGGCTGGGTCTGAGCTGGCCGCCGATCAGTCTGAGCAACGTGGTCTTGCCACAGCCGGAGCCACCCATGATGGCGACCACCTTGCCACGCGGAATCGTCAGGCTGATTCCGTTCAGGATGACCCGGTCGTCGTAGGCAAAATCAAGACTCTCGATCTCGACAAGGTTGTCGGCAGGCACTGCGCATTCCGGGAAAAAAGGACCGTGCATTATACCTGACCGCCATCATCGTCGACGTGATTTACTTGGCGCTAATATAATTGTGGAATAATGCACATTTGTTGTTTTTTCCTGTGCGGACAGGCATTACATGCGCTCATTGCCGAATCACTCAAGCCTCGACAAGCCCCTCCTGCTGCTGGTCGACGACGATCCGCTGATTTGCGACGGCTTGAGTCTGGCGCTGAGCGGGCGCTTCGAGGTGGTCACCAGCCATGCGCGCGCGTCCTGTCTGCAGCTTCTGCGGCAATTGCGCCGGGCGCCTGATCTCGCCCTGATCGACCTTGGCCTGCCGCCCCTGCCGCATCGCCCCGATGAAGGCTTTGCGCTGATCGCCGAACTGCTCAGGCTGTCGCCAGGAATGCGCATCGTCGTCCTTTCCGGACAAAGTGACGAGGGCAACGCGCGCCACGCACGCACGCTGGGCGCCGCGGAGTTCGTCGGCAAGCCATGCCACCCGGCAGAACTGCAACAGGTGCTCGAACGCGCGCTGGCCTTTCAGTCGTTGGCTGGCGCGGGCGGCGCTGGCGACGCGGTGTCGCCGCTGATCGGCAACAGCCCAGCCATCCAGAAGCTCTGGGTCCAGTTGCGCCAGTACGCCGAGCTGCCTTTCCCGGTCCTGATTGAAGGCGAATCGGGCAGCGGCAAGGAAATCATCGCTGCGCGCTGCCTGCATCACGACACGCGGCGGCGGAATCGGCCCTTCCTGGCGCTCAATTGCGCCGCAATCTCGCCCAACCTCGTCGAGGCAACGCTGTTCGGCTACGCGCGCGGCGCGTTTACCGGCGCCGTTACGAGCAAGCCGGGCTATTTCGAAGACGCTGGCGAGGGCACGCTCTTTCTCGACGAGATCGGCGAGCTGCCGCTCGACGTCCAGGCAAAGCTGCTGCGCGTACTGGAAAACGGCGACTACCAGCGTCTCGGCGAAACCCAGCGACGCGTCAGCCAGGCGCGCATCATCGCCGCGACCAACCGTGATCTGCGCAAGGAAGTCAAGTCGGGCAGCTTTCGTGCGGACCTCTACCATCGCCTGTCGGTCTGTTCGATCAGCGCGCCGCCGTTGCGCGAAATGGGCGATGACAAGATCGTCCTGCTCGACCACTTTCGCCGGGTCTATGCCGAGCAGGCGCAACAGGAAGCATTCACGCTCAGCGAACAAGCCACCACCCGCTGGCTGGACTACGATTTCCCGGGCAATGTTCGCGAGCTGCGCAACATCGTCATCCGCCTGACGAGCAAGTACGCCGGGCAGGTGGTTGATCTGGCCCGCCTGGAGAGCGAACTCGATCTGCCCGATGAACCGCTGGCGAGCGGTTTGCCGCCGAGCTCGGCGAGCGGCGAAACAGCCAGCGAGGCGATCGTCGCCGCCGCCACCCAGCGCCTGCGCCAGCGCGAACCGTTCAGCCTCGATCGTTTGCTCGCCGCGACCGAGCGCGGCTACATCGAAGCCGCCCTCAAGCTGGCGCACGGCAACGTCAGCCAGGCTGCCCGACTGCTCGGGCTGCACCGGACGACGCTCTACAACCGGATGGAATCCTCGGCGCGGGAGGGCTGATGTATCTCGAGCATTTTGGCCTGCGCGAGCCTCCGTTTCGTATCACACCGCACACCGAGTTCTTCTTCCCGGGCGCCAACCGTGGCGCGACACTCGACGCACTGCTCTATGCGATCACCCACGACGAAGGTATCGTCAAGGTCAGCGGCGAGGTCGGCAGCGGCAAGACGATGCTCTGCCGAATGCTCCTTGAAAGGCTGCCGGCGAACGTCGAAACGGTCTACCTGGCCAACCCGATGCTGTCGCGCGACGAGATTCCGTTGGCAATTGCCGCCGAACTTGGTCTGCCACTCGAGCGCGGCCAGCGCTTGCTTGGCGCCTTGCAGGATCGCCTGCTGGAAATCTACGCCGACGGACGGCAGGTCGTCGTTCTGATCGACGAGGCGCAGGCCATGCCGGCGGAAGCCCTCGAAGAAATCCGCCTGCTGTCGAATCTCGAATCGAAACAGCACAAGTTGCTGCAGATCGTCCTTTTTGGCCAGCCCGAACTCGATCAGCGCCTGAGCGCGACGGACATGCGCCAACTGAACGAACGCATCACGCACCGTTTCCGCCTCGCCGCGCTTTCCCGCAACGATGTCGGCGTTTACCTTGACTTTCGCTTGCGCGCCGCAGGCTACCACGGTCCCGATCCGTTCACGCCCGCTGCGGTTCGCCTGATCAGCCGGGCTTCCGAGGGATTGACACGAAGAATCAACATCCTGGCCGACAAGGCACTGCTCGCGGCGTATGCCGAGGGCAGGCACGAGATGGGCCGACGAGAAGCCAATGCGGCGATCCGGGACGCCGAGTTCCGACCGCTCGGCCGGCGCTACGACGCCCGCCGACTTTGGGCGGCCGGCATAGCGGCCGCTGCCGTCATCGGGCTGGGCGCACTGCTCGCCGGGCAGACCGACCTCCGTCACCAGGCATTGGCCCGCCTGGGGGCGCTACCGACGAACCGCATGCCGTCCGCTCCGGCCGACGACATCGAAGCGTCCGCCACCCATGCGCCGACACTATCGCTCGCCGAGCGCATAGCGGCGACCGAAGAATGGCTGCAAAAGACGCCGGATAGCCACTCGTTCATCCAGTTGTTACTCACCGACGCGGACAACGAGCGCGAAGTGGACAGCTTCATCGAGCGTCAGGCTGGCATTCTGGATGCGCGCCAGATCCGGGTCTATCGCGCGAGCAGCGGCGGGCGCAGCCGCCTGGGCGTAATCTATGGCGATTTCCCGACCAGGAGCGCCGCCAATGCTGTTCTTGCGGCGCTTGCCGAGAACCTGCCGAGTGGCAAGCCCTATGTCCGCTCGGTCGGCAAGCTGCGCCAGCCGCCCCGCGAAGACTCCCGAAAATGAGTTTCAAGGCGCTAAAAATCATGAACTTGTGCGTGCGCCTGAGCGTGGTATCATCATCCCGTCTTCTAGCCGGAGGTGTGTCGAGCGTGTTCGCGTCAGTCCTTGGCGTCGTTCTATCCCTGCTTCTGCTGGCCGCATGCACGCCGACGACGCTGAGCGGCGGGCCGTCGCGCGGCCATCTGCAGGATTCGGCCACCAGCGCCCGCCCCGCCGGACCGATTCCGCAGCCTGTCCAACAAAGCGTTTCGCTGCCCCGGCCGCGCGCCACTGGCAAGACGGAGACCTATAGCGTCGTGGTCAACAACGTCAACGTGCACGACCTGCTGTTTGCTCTGGCGCGCGATGCGCGGCTGAACGTCGACATTCATCCGGGGCTGAGCGGCGAGGTGACGCTGAACGCGATCGACCAGACCCTGCAGCAACTGCTCGTGCGTATCGCCAAGCAGATCGACATGCGCTTCGAACTCGACGGCCCGAACCTGGTCGTCATGCCCGACACGCCGTACCTGAAGAACTACACGGTCGATTACGTCAACATCGCGCGCGATGTCACCGGCACGATCTCGACCAACACACAGATCTCGACCAGCGCGCTGGCCACCGGAGGCGGCGGCGCGGCGAGTGCGAATACGTCCCGCCTGCAGATCGAAAACAGGTCGAAGAACCGCTTCTGGGAGTCGCTGGAAAAGAACCTGAAGGACTTGCTGCACGAAACCGACAAAGTATTTCCGGAAGGCTCGACGGAGACGGTCACCGAGCAGGCGGCAACGCAGAGCACCACCGGTACTGGCGCTCCGGCGCCAGTCGTCAGGGCGACGCGCGGCAGCCAGGTGCAGCCGACACTGGCGGCCAGTCCCAATCCCGCGACGCTGCAGAACAGCGGGGCGACAGTGGTCAAGCGGCTGACTTTCCGCGAAGCCGCCTCGGTGATCGCCAACCCGGAAGGCGGCGTAATCACCGTACGAGCGACCAGCCGGCAACATGAAAAAGTCCAGGAGTTCCTTGATCGGGTGATGGGCAGCGCGCGCCGTCAGGTGCTGATCGAAGCAACGATCATCGAGGTGACGCTGAGCGACGGCTACCAGCAGGGAATCGAATGGAGCCGCCTGCGCAGCGACAACAGCGGTTTCACCGTCAACAAGCCGGTGCTGACGACCAACGTGCCGAGCGCGGTGACGCCCTACATCATCAAGTACGGCAATACCAACCCGCTCAATCTGATGACTACGGTCGAGCTGCTGCGCACCTTCGGCACGGTCAAGGTTCTGTCCAGCCCGAAGCTCGCGGTGCTCAACAATCAGACAGCAACGCTCAAGGTTTCCGAGGATTTCGTCTATTTCAGCGTCAAGCAGGACATCGTCCCCGGCAATACCAATACCAACGCGACGGTGACGACGACGACCACCCCGCAATCCGTCTCGATCGGTTTTTTCATGAGCCTGACCGCGCAGATCAGCGACAGCGGAACGGTCACCCTGAACGTCCGTCCGTCGATCTCGAGCATCGCCGAACTGAAGCAGGATCCCAATCCCGACCTGGCCAAGAACAACATCAAGAACCTGGTGCCGCAAATCCGCACGCGCGAGATCGAGTCGGTCTTGCGCATCGAGAGCGGCGACATCGCCGTCCTCGGCGGATTGATGGAAGACCGCCTGGACAACCGCACCGGCCGAGTGCCGGGTCTCGGCGACCTGCCGTTCATCGGCGAAATCCTGAACAATCGCGCCAACTCGTCGGCGAAATCGGAACTCGTCGTCCTGCTGCGCCCGACGGTGATCAGGGACGCCTCGCTCGAAGGCGACTTCAGCGGCTTCCGGGACATTCTTCCGAAAAAGGATTTCTTCCGCAGCAACCAGGTCTTCCAGCCCTTCTCGCTGCCTGAAACGACGCCGGAGCCGCTGCAGTGAGCCTGTTGATGGATGCCCTGCGGCGCGCCGAGGAAGCCAAGCTGCAGGTCGGCTCGACGACCCCAGGGCCAGCGTCCAACCAGCCGCCGACTGAGCTCAGCCTGGACCCGCTGGAGCTGACCGCGCCGGAACCCGAGCGCACGCTGCCGCCGCTGGCTCGCCACCTTGAAGCGCTCGACGCCGATCTGGCGGCGGCCGCGGCCGCGTCACCGATCAGGCGTCCGCCCGCGGCGGATGTCAAGCCGACCAGCGAAGCCATTCAGCGCGCCGAAGCGAGCGACCAGCGCGAAACGGCACGCAAGGTATTCGCTGCCAAGCAACCGGCTGGCGCACGTCCGGCGTTATGGCCGATTCTCGGCCTGCTCGCAGCGTTCGCCGTGATCATCGGCGGCTACTTCTGGTGGCAACTGCAGGCGCTTGACGGGAAGCCGCCGACACCCGCGCCAGCTCCGCCAGCGAGCGCCCCGGTGCTACCCGGCGCGGCGCTCGGCGAAGCACCGCCGGCAGCACCAACAGCAGTGCCGACGGGCGCGCCGACTGCACCGCTGGCCGGTACACCCAGCACGGCTGCACCCGCACTGCCGCCGCCGGCCGAGATTGCGCCACCCCCGGTGCGTCCGCCACCGGCAGCTGTACCGACAGCCAGCGCGCCGCTCGGGGCGATCAGCAAGGACAGTGAGAAGGACAGGGAGAAGGAGAGAGACAAGGACCCGTCACCGCCGCGCGCCGCCAGCGTACGTCTGCATCCAAGTTTGCCGCGGCCGACCGAGCAAGTCGAGACGATGCTCGCTTTGGCCTACGAGGCCTGGCTGGCGAATCGCGTGGACGACGCGCAGCGCGGCTACGAACAGGTCTTGCGCACCGACCGGAAGAACTCCGACGCACTGCTCGGGCTGGCGGCCATCGCGCTGCGTCGTGGCCAGAACGAACGCGCGCACGAGCTCTACCTGCGCGTAGTCGAGTCTGACCCGAGCGACGCGACGGCGCAGGCCGCCCTGGTCAATCTGCGCGGGGCGGGCGACAGCGGCCAGACGGAGAGCCGCCTGAAGACGCTGCTCGCCAGCCAGCCCGATTCGCCGGCACTGCATTTCGCTCTGGGCAACCATTACGCGCGCAGCGGCCGCTGGAGCGATGCGCAGCAGGCGTACTTCGATGCCTGCCGGCTGGACCCCGACAACGCAGACCATCTCTACAATCTGGCGGTAAGCCTCGACCACCTGCGCCAGGGCAAGCTCGCGGCGCAGTACTACGGCATGGCGCTGGTCGCTGCCGACAAGCAACCGAGCGCTTTCGACAAGAGCCTTGCCGCCAGACGAATCCAGGAGCTGCAGCCATGAGAGCGACGTACGCCCCGCGCGCAGCGACTCTGACCGACGGCTGATCCGCAGATGAAGGCCTCCCCGACGCAAAGCCATGCGAAACCGCTCGGCCAGATTCTGATCAACAAGGGCATCCTGAGCGAGGATCAACTGCGCATTTCGCTGCTCGAGCAGATGAAGTCGAACCAGCCGATCGGCAAGCTGCTGGTCTCGCTGGGCTTCGTCTCCGAGGCGACCTTGCGCGACGCGCTCTCGGAGAGTCTGGGCAAGCAGAGCATCGACCTGAGCAACGCGATCGTCGACCCTTCCGGTCTCAAGCTGATTCCGCGCGAACTGGCCAAACGCCACCATCTGCTGCCGCTCGATTACGACCAGGAGAGTCGGCGACTGACGATCGCCATTGCCGACATCAACGACATCGTCGCGCTCGACAAGCTGCGCGGACTGGCTGGCGACGACATCGAGATCGACACGCTGCTCGCCGGTGAAACGGAAATCGATCGCGCGATCGACCAATCGTACGGGCACGAGCTATCGATCGACGGGATTCTTCACGAAATCGAGACCGGCGAGATCGACTTTCGCGGCCTGCAATCGTCGGCCGATGAGTATAGCCAGCCGGTCGTTCGCCTGATCGATTCGATCCTCACCGACGCGGTCAAGCGCGAATCATCGGACATCCATTTCGAACCGGAAGCGGGCTTTCTGCGCATTCGCTATCGAATCGACGGGATGCTGCGTCAGATCCGTTCGCTGCACAAGACGTACTGGCCAGCGATGGCTGTGCGCATCAAGGTTCTGGCGGGAATGAACATCGCTGAAACACGCGCGCCGCAGGATGGCCGCATTGCGCTCAACATGCGTGGTCGCCAGATTGATTTCCGCGTATCCGTGCAGCCGACGATCCACGGCGAGAACATCGTCCTGCGCATTCTCGACCGGCAAAAGGGCATCGTGCCGCTCGATGGACTGGGTCTTGCCGAGCGGCAGCTCGATCAGCTCAAGCTGATGATCGCCCGGCCAGAGGGGATCGTCTTCGTCACCGGACCAACCGGCAGCGGCAAGACGACGACGCTCTACTCGATACTCAACCACATCAATTCCGAGGGGGTCAACATCATGACCCTCGAGGACCCGGTCGAGTATCCGATGACGCTTGTTCGCCAGACTTCGGCCAGCGAATCGCTGAAGCTCGACTTTGCCAGCGGCATCCGCTCGATCATGCGCCAAGACCCGGACATCATCCTGGTTGGCGAAGTACGCGACGCGGATACGGCGGCAATGGCTCTGCGCGCAGCGATGACCGGGCATCAAGTGTATTCGACGCTGCACACCAATTCGGCGATCGGCGCCATTCCACGGCTGCTCGACATTGGCGTCCTGCCTGACATCATGGCTGGCAACATCATAGGCATCATCGCGCAACGTCTGATCCGCCGCCTGTGCGTACGCTGCAAGGTGCCCTACCAGGCGGAAGCGCATGAAGCACACGTGCTGGGCAGTCTGACCGACGGCGCGCGGCCGATCATCTACCGGCCGGGCGGCTGCGAGCGCTGCGACTTCCAGGGCTATCGCGGCCGCATGGCAATCATGGAACTGCTACGCGTCAACGGCGACATGGACGAACTGATCGCGCGCCGCAGCACCGTGCGCGAGATGCGCCAGCTAGCCACTCGTCAGGGTTTTGCCACACTCGCCGACGACGGTCTGCGCCGCGTGCTCGACGGCTCGACCTCACTCGAAGAGGTCGGCCGAGTCGTCGACCTGACCGACCGGATGTAGGGTCATGCCACTGTACAGCTACAAGGCGGTCAATCCCGACGGACGTATCGTTCTCGGACGGATCGACGCACGCAACCTGGTCGATCTCGACATGCGCCTGCGCCGAATGGATCTCGACCTGGTGCGCGGCGCGCCAGTCGGCAACCGCCGGCTGTTTGCCGGCGACCGCGTGCCGCGCCAGGAACTGATCCACTTCTGCTTTCACCTGCAGCAACTGGTGCGCGCCGGCGTTCCCGTGCTCGAAGGGCTGTCCGACCTGCGCGACAGCGTAGACCAGCCGCGCTTTCGTGAAGTCGTCGCCAGCCTGATCGAGGCGATCGAAGGCGGGCAGACGCTGTCGCAGGCAATGGAAGCGCATCCCCGCGTTTTCGACGGCATCTTCGTACACCTTGTGCGTGCCGGCGAAACCAGCGGCCGACTCCCCGAAGTCCTCAAGAGTCTGCACGAATCACTGCGCTGGGAAGACGAACTTGCCGCCCAGACCAAGAAGATGATCGCCTACCCGGCCTTCGTCGGGACCGTCGTCCTCGCCGCAACCGCGTTTCTGATGATCTACATGGTTCCCCAGCTCAAGCTGTTCGTCAGAAACATGGGACAAGCGCTGCCGACACAAACGCAAGTGCTTTTTTTCGTTTCCGACCTGCTCGCCGGCTACTGGTACGTCTTGCTGCTCGTCCTCGTCCTCGCCGCCCTCGCTTTGCGCCTCGTTCTGCAGAGGAACCCGCAAGCGCGCTACCGCTTCGACCTCATCCTGCTCGAAATGCCCCTGCTCGGCCAGATACAGCGCAAGATCATCCTCTCGCGCTTCGCCAATACCTTCGCCCTGCTCTTCGCTTCCGGAATACCGATCATCGAGTCGATCCACGCAACCCAGGGAGTCGTCGGCAACTTGGTCATTCGGCAAGGCCTCGCACGCGTCGAGCAATTGATCGGCGAAGGAAACAATGTCACCGGAGCCTTTCAACAGACCGGATTCTTTCCGCCGCTGGTCATCCGCATGCTGCGCGTCGGCGAGAACACCGGCGCACTCGACGAGGCACTGGCCAACGTCAGCTACTTCTATACGCGCGACGTGCACGAATCGGTCCAGAGGATTCAGCAACTGATCGAGCCGATCCTTACCGTCGTCATGGGGTGCCTGCTTGGCTGGATCATGCTTTCTGTTCTCGGCCCGGTGTACGAGGTCATCAGCCGGATCAGGCCCTGAACCCGCCATGCCCGGTCGCCGTCTGATCTATCTCACCGTACACCAGGCTGTCGTCTACGCCTGGCAAGGCGGCCAACTGAGCGAAACACAGTCCTTCCCGGCAAATGAGAGCGGGCACGCGCAGTTTGCCCGCTATCTCGCCGATCACGCCCGAAGCATCTACCTATTGCTGGCCAACGTCGCCGAGGAAGGCTTTCACACAGAAACCATCCCCTTTCTGCGCCGTGCCGATCGGCGGGCGATCGTCGAGCGCAAGCTCAGCCAGATCTTCTTCAATGCGCCGCTGGCAACTTCGCTGTCGCTCGGATACGCGAAATCCCGGCGCAAGGACGAGCGCATCCTGCTCGCCGCGCTGACCGACCGCGCTTTTCTTGCGCCCTGGCTGGCGGCAATCTCGGCCGCCGAAGCGCCGCTCGCCGGCATCCATTCGCTGTCGCTGCTTGGACCTCTGCTGCTGCGCGCGCTGGCCATTGGCGACGAACGCTGCCTCCTGCTGAGCATTCAGGATCAGAGCATCCGGCAGAGCTATCTGGAGCACGGCCGCCTGCACTTCAGCCGACTGACACCGCTGCACGGCGACGGTGTCGAGGACATCGCGCAGAGCTTTGCCAGCGAAACGCTCAAACTGCAGCAGTATCTGGTCAGCCAGCGCCTGCTGACGCGGCAGCAGCCGATCACCGCTTATCTGCTCGCGCACGCCGGAGCGCGCCGGGCGATCGAAAACCGGTGTATCGACACCGCTTCGCTGTCGTTCGTCATCCTCGATAGCGACGAGACGGCCAGGAAATGCAAACTCAAGACGGCACCGGCCGACAGCGGCTGCGAAGCGATCTTCCTCGGCCTGCTCGCCAACGCGCCCCCGCGCGAACAGTTCGCCGACGACGAACAGCGGCACGACTATCACCTCTGGCTCTTGCGCTCGATACTGCGCAGCGCCGGCGCCGCTGCCCTGATCGGCTGCCTGCTTCTCGCCGCCACCGAGGTACTCGACACCTACGCCTTGCACGAGGAGATCCGTAGCTTGCAGGGCGACGCTGGCGCAGCGCGCCGGCGATACGACGAGATCGTCACAACGTTTCCCCCGATTCCCACGACTACCGACAACCTGCGCGCCGTGATCGAGCGCTACACCGACCTCGAAAGAAACAGCCCCCTGCCCGATGCCGCGTACCGAATGATCAGTCGGGCGCTGGCGCTCGCCGGTTCGGTCGAGCTGGAAGCGATCGAGTGGAAGATAGGCGGCGCATCGCCGTCGGCCGAAGGCGTCAGCGAGGGGAGTGACGAGCGCCACCGAGAAGCTGGCGGCGAGCGCGAAACGATCGTCGTGCACGGCCGAATCGGATTCGACGAGGCGAGCAATCCACGCCAGGTGCTGCACGCGCTGCATGCCTTTGTCAACGCGCTGCGTCGCAACCCCGGGCTGGATGTGGTCGTCCTCAGACAGCCCTTTGATGTCGCTTCGGGCAAGTCGCTGAAGAGCAGCAGCGCCGATCTCGATAATCGCCAGCCGCGCGTGTTCAGCGTCAGGCTCAGCCGGGCGGCCGGTGCATGAAACTCGGCCGCGCAGATTTCCCCAAGGTTCGCTTCAGCCTTTTGGCAGCGGTGCTGATGCTGGCGGCCGGCGTCGTCGCAGTATATGTTTCGCATACCAACCGGGAGGCCGCGCAGGCGGCGAGGGATGGCACCATCGCGGAACGCAATGAGGCGGCAAGCAAACTGCAGCAGGTACGCCAGGAAGAGGCGGACATCAGGCAACGCTCGCTCGTCTTCAAGGCCCTCGAGGCACGCGGTACGATTGGCGAGGAGCAGCGCCTGGAATGGGTCGAGCTCCTGAAGGATCTGCGCAGCAAGTACCACTTGGCGGACCTGGAGTATGAAATCATGCCGCAGCGCCAGCTCGAGGGCAATCCGACTGGCGGCTTCGTCTTCTACGCCAGCTTGATGAAGCTGCACGCCAAGCTGTTGCACGAAGAGGATCTGACCCGTCTGATCGGCGACCTGCGCAAGGACGCGAGGGCGCTGATCCGCGTGCGCATCTGCAATCTGGCACTGCTGCCGGCGGAAACCGAAGAACGCAGCAAGGGCTTGGCCAATCTGTCGGCCGACTGCGAAATCGACTGGTTGACGCTACGTGACAGCGTAGCGAGATAGGCGCTGGCGATGAACCGAGAAAACCGATGGCCACGCGCTACTGCTCCTGACGAGGAGGAGCCACACCGATGAACATCGGCACTTTGCTGAGCCGAGGTGGGCGCACGCTGGCCCTTGCCCTGGCGCTCTCGGCGGGCTTGCCGAACGCGGCGGAGGAGCCACTTGGGCGGCTCTTCTTCACCGCCGAACAGCGACAACAGCTCGACCGCAAGCGACAGATGAACACCCTCGAACAGAAGGAGGTCAGCGGCGAACCCCGCCTGACGATCGACGGCGTCGTACTACGCAGCAGCGGTCGGCGAACGACCTGGATCAACGGGATCGCACACGACGAGCGGCAAAGCGGAAGCCAAGTGACGGTTCGGCCGCAAGCAACCGATCCGGGGCGCATCGTCGTCCGCACGAGCGATGCACGAAACCTCGGGGCACGCGTCGGGGATACGCTCAACCGGCAGACCGGCGAGATAAGCGACGGCCTGAACGGCGGGCAGGTCAGCGCCCGGTCAGGTGCCCGGCACTAGGTCGTGTACACTCGCCACTACCACCCGCGGCACCAGTCGCCCGCCAGCGAGCAGGGGGCGGCCTTGCTGGTTCTGATGCTGCTCGCGTTTCTCGCTGCCGCGAACTGGTTGATCCAGCAGCGCGGCGGCGAATCGGCGGCCAACGCACGCGGTGCAGTCGACCGAACGACGAGTACCGCTCTCGCCCAGGCCAAAGAGGCGTTGCTCGGCCGCGCGGCGAGCGATGACAATCGCCCCGGCAGCCTGCCTTGTCCGGATACCGATAACGACGGCGATAGCGAAATGTTCGCCGGTGTGAACTGCCCCGCCTACATCGGCCGCCTGCCTTGGAGGACGCTGCACGTGCCCGAAGCGCTGGACGGCAACGGCGAACGTCTGTGGTACGCGCTCTCCACCAACCTGCGTGACCACCCGAGCGCGCAACCGATCAACGCGCAGCTCGTCGCACAGCTTTCACTCGACGGCAGGCCGAACGTTGCGGCAATCATCTTTTCCGCAGGTGCTTCGCTGGCCGGTCAGAACGGTCGGCCGAGCAATGCGGTGGCCGACTATCTCGACGGCACGAACGCTGACGGCGACAATGCCTACGCCTCGGGTCCAGCGTCGCCGACGTTCAACGACACAGCCCTGGCGATCACCCAGGACGACCTTTTCCGCCCAGTCAGGCGGGCGGGTTCTCGCCGAACTTCGCGGCGCGCCGACAAGCTCGGGCCTGCGCCGCTACCGCGCCGAGCAAGGGGCATTCCCCTGGGCCGACAGCGGCGGCGACGGCTTTGCCGACAGCGGCGAGGCGAGCGGTGGCCTGCCGTACCGCGAGCTGACGATGACCCCTGCGCAGGCCTGGCTGAACGACAACGCCTGGTTGCCACTGATCGCTTATCAGCGCTTAAACGCCAATCTGGTCCGGATCGCCATTGGCAACGTCACGCTGGATGTCGTGCCATGAAACCGCCGCCGTGCCCGATGATCAGCGGCCACCGCGAGGCGTGCCGGAGGCGGCCCGCGCGCGGTTTTTCGCTGGTCGAGATGGCCGTCGTCCTGGTCATCGTCGGGCTGCTGCTTGGCAGTGTGATCGTGCCTTTGTCGGTCCACGTCGAACAGCGCCAGTACAACGAGACACAGCAGCAGATCAACGACGTGCGCGAAGCGCTGTACGGCTTCGCGATGGTCAACGGCCGCTTGCCGCGCCCGGCGACGACCGCCATCGATGGCGTCGAAAACCCGGCTCCGTGTGCGAACGATGCCGCGTGCACCGGATTCATCCCGTGGACGACGCTGGGGGTGAAGAAAACCGACGCGTGGAACAAGATCATCCGTTACAGCGTCACTCCCGCCTATGCCAACGCGGCGTTCACGCTGACGACGAGCGGCAACAAGAGGGTACAGACGCGCGACGCCGCCGGCAACGCCAGTTTCCTGATCGGCAGCGCTGGCGGGTGCTTCCCGTGCGCGCCCGCCGTCGTCTTCTCGCATGGCAGAAACAACTGGGGCACGCGCGAGGATGGCACGCCCCTGGCTGACAGCTCGGCGACCAATCTCGACGAGGACGTCAACGCAGCCACCCCGACGACCAACAACTTCTTCGCCCGCCTGCCCTCGACCAACCCGGCCGGCGGCGGCGAGTTCGACGACATTCTGGTCTGGATTTCTCCGTTCATCCTGATCAACCGCATGGTCTCGGCCGGCAGGCTGCCTTAGCGCGCAAGAGCTGCGCAGCCACTGCCCGGCGCGACGACGACCGCTGGGCCACTCGTTCGCATTGACGGCGGCGAGGATTCTGGAGTCCAATAGCCCGATGCCCTGCTCTGCTCCATGTTGATGATTCAATGAGTCGCCGATCGACCTTCCTGGCCAGGCTGCGCAGCGCTGGCGCGGACCCGGGAGACTCCGAGGATCTGAGGCTGCAGAAGTCGCTGTTGTTCTTCGCGACCGGCCTGATCACGCTGGCTTCGATGGTCTGGCTGCTGATCTATCGGCTGATCGGCCCGCAGTATTCTTCCACCCTCCCCTTCGGTGTTCAGTTGTTGCTTGTCGGCAATCTGCTCGTCTACGTCCACACGCTCAACTTTCGCGTCTTCCGGGCGACGCAACTCGGCCTGTTCCTGATCATTCCCTTCGTTGCGCAATGGAGTATCGGCAGCTTCACCGAGGCGAGCGGGATCAGTCTGTGGGCGCTGCTCGCTCCGATCGGTGCGGTGATCTTCGTCGGGCCACGCCAGTCGGTCGTCTGGTTCCTCGCCTATGTCGCGTTAACGGTGGCATCGGGCGGAGTCGAGTACTACCTGGTCGAGCTCTGGACAACGCGTGCGGAGAGCGTTTCGGCGCAAACCAGCACGTTCTTTTTTGCCCTGAATTTCGGCGCCATGTCGACCATCGTCTATCTGCTGCTGCGCCACTCCGACAGCGAAAAGCACCGTGTGCAGGAGCGCCTGCGCGAAGCGCATCGTCTGTTGCAGTGCGAGCAGGAACGTTCGCAGCGACTGCTGCTCAACGTTCTGCCGGGAGCGATCGCCGAACGCCTGAAGAACAGCGATCAGCCGATCGCTGATGGCTTCCCGGAGGTCTCGGTGATGTTTGCCGACATCGTCGATTTCACCCGGGTCGCCGAAGGCCTGACACCGCAGCAGGTGTTCGCCATGCTGAACAAAATCTTCTCGTGCTTCGATGAACTGGCCGAGAGCTTCGGTCTGGAGAAGATCAAGACGATCGGCGACGCGTATATGGTTGCCGGCGGCCTTGACGGCAGCGGCCATTGCCTTGCCGCGCTGGCCGACATGGCGCTCGCCATCTGCGCGGTCCTGCAGCACGACTTCAGCGTCAATGACCGGCGCCTGGCGGTGCGCATAGGCATCGCCAGCGGCCCGGTTGTCGCTGGCGTCGTGGGTAAGAAGAAGTTCATCTATGACCTCTGGGGCGATACCGTCAACATCGCCAGCCGGGTGACCAGCGAAGCGATTCCGGGCATCGTTCAGGTCGATGCGCGCAGCTACCAGTGTCTGCGCCAGGATTTCGTGTTTCACCAGCCGCGCACCATTCAGGTCAAGGGCAAGGGAAACATGGTCGTGTACGGGCTGATCGGTCGCCGCACCTCAGGCGTCGATCAGGGCTGAGCACCGGTGAAAGAATCATCGCCAACGCGCCCCGAGGCGCGGCGCAACTCGAAACAGACCCGGCCGCGGACATTGCTCGCCAGGCGCAGACAGTAGCCGCAATTGGCTGCTTCCCGCGCCGACTGATAGAGACCGATCCCCAGCCCGCTGAGCGAAGCCACCGGCGCCTGCAGCAGATCGCGCAGGATGTCGTCACCGACCGGATCGCCGTCGTCACAGACGGTGAGCAGCGAAGCGTCCGCCGCCAGCGCGACCCGAATCTGCAGATCGCCGCCTGCCGCCGCTTTGGCCAGAGCATTGTGCAGCAGATTGTCGAGCACCGCGTCGAACAGCGGGGCCGGCACCCTGACGTCAGGGGCGAAATCGGCGGCCGTGAAGAGCACCGGCGAATGCGCGAAACGCTGCTGCTGAATCCGCCACCACAGTTCCGCCGGGAGCAGATTCCCGGACTCGCTGTGCGGCTGGCGCAGCTTGTTCAGCGCATGCTGCAGGCGCTGGGTGATCTGTGGCAGTTGCTGCTGCAAAATGAGGTCGCAGCGCTCTCCGTCGTCCCGGCTCGTCTGCACCAGGTAGCACAGATTGTTGAGCGACTGCAACAGATTCTTCACATCGTGCGTCAGCCGCGCGCCTGTTTCGTGAATCGCCCGCAGATAGCCAAGCTGTTGCAGTTCGCGCGCGCGCAGCTTGGCGACATAGTGTTCATTGGCCAGGCGAGCAAGCAGGTGGAAATGCCAGGCGAGCGCCGGACTCAGACGGTGCCGCGTGTGCAGGCTCAGATGCAGCGGCTGACTGGTGAAGTCCTGACTGAAACGGGATGAGTTGCCGAAGCTGCCGCCGCGTGCGCCGACGCTCCACGTGCCACCCGCCACCCAAGGCAGATCGAGCATCTCGGCCAGCGCCTGACCGAGAAAGCTTTCCGGATCGCTCTCCTGAGCCGCCAGCGTAGTCAGACGATGCAGCCAGTTTTCCAGTGGCAGACCAATGCTCAGCAGGTAGCGCGAAAAGAAGACGCCGATCCCGGTAAAGCCTGGCCGGGTGTTCCAGGCCCAGCCGATGAGTAGCAGCAGCGCGGCCATCGCGAGCAGCGTGTCGACCACCGCGGCGAGATAGCTGATTCCCTCGAAGAGCATGAAGGCGAGGCTGCCAAGGACCAGCACGGCGATCAACAGGAAGATGAAAAGACTGTAGAAGAGGTCGATCATGCCGCCGCTGCGACGATCGCTGGCGCGCGAAAACGGCAGCAAGGTCATCAGCAACAGGACGACCGGCATCCCCCAGGCGAACTCGCGATCGAGCGACGGCCCCAACTGCGTCGTCTCGGGCACGGCGCGCGGGACCAGCTCGAAAAGCAGGGCAGCCAGCAAGTAGGCAAAAGCGGCCAGGTAAAAGACGCGCGTCGGCCGATGATCGATGAACATCACGCGCCCGCCGACCAGCGCAGCAAGCATGACCACCCAGACGATCAGCAGCCATTCGCCGTACCAGACGACACCGGCACCAAGGACCAGCGCCATCACCGTCAGTCCGCCCAGGTCGATCTTGCGCTCGGCATAAATGAAGGGCTGCCAGAGGATGAACAGACCGACATCGACCAACCAGCACAACAGGCTGATCGCGCCGTCAGCGCGGCTGACCAGGGCCAGGTGAAGCAGCGCGAGCAAGGCCGTCACCAGCCAGCGCTGGCGCTCGTGCAGGGCAGCTCCCAGTCGCTGCAGAGCGGTCACACGCGGCGCCCGCTACGGTCCGAATGTGACATAGTGCACACGGCGCAGGCAGTCGGACTCTCGACACGAGTGTCGAAAAGCAGACAGATGCCGGTGCGCGCGTGGCTCAATCCGCCTGCCAAGGCTGGCATGGAACATGCTCCTTTGTGCTGGTCACGGTGTCCTGAAACAATACGGAGAAGAAGATGAACCAGTTGCGCAAACAGCAGTCGGGCTTTACCCTGGTCGAAATAGCCATTGTACTCGTCATCATCGGCCTGCTTCTGGGCGGGGTCCTGAAGGGCCAGGAGTTGATCAACAGCGCCAAAGTCAAGAACATGGTGAATGATTTCCGCACCGTGTCGAGCCTGGTCTATGCCTACCAGGATCGTTTCAAGGCCTTCCCGGGCGACCAGACGGCGGCGCAGCTCACCGACGCTTTCGGCGCCGCTGCCGCGGCCACCCCGTGCGCACCCGCCGCTGGCGGCCTGTGCGCACAGAACAACGGCCGCATCGACGGCAACTGGAACGCGGGCGGCGCGACCGGAACGGGCGTCGCCACCGAGGAAAGCTCTCTCTTCTGGCAACACGTACGCCTGGCCAATCTGGCCAGCGGTCCGACCGTGCTGACCGACGTCGGCTACCGGATGCGTAACGCCGACGGCGGCTTCGTCGGTATCGAAAGCGGCGTCAACGCAGCCGGTGCAGCGGCACCCTGGATCCAGCTCATGCGCGGCTCGTTCTTCGTCTGCTCGCGCGGAATTCTCGGGCGCTACGTCAAGCAGATCGATTCGACGATGGATGACGGCAACACGGCGACCGGCTCGGTGCGTGCCGTTCTCGACACGGCTGCCCGTGGCACTGCGGCAGTCGCCACCACGGCCATCGTCGATGGTTCATCGTACACGGTCTGCGCCGGCTTCTGAGGCAAGCCAGAATGCGCCAGCCCTGACCGTGTTTGCGCCGGCCGCGCGTGGCGCGCGGACCGCCGCCTAGCGCTAGCTGCCGCCCCGGCCCCACCGGTGCGGCAGTTTTTTCTGGTGCGTGAGGGACGACGCGTAGCAAGCGCCGCAGCAGTGTCTGGCGCGCGATGAGGCAGCCGTCCGTAGCCTTCTGCTATACTCGCCGCATGACACGCGCCGCACGCTCATGAGTCGACCCCAGCCGTCAGCCAAGGCTCTCGACCTTGCCCGCCAGGTTCTGCGGATCGAAGCAGAAGCGGTACTGGCGCTGAGCGAGCGGCTCGACGGCGCGTTCCTCGAAGCGCTGGCGCTGATCCTGAACTGCCGCGGGCGAGTCGTCGTCAGCGGCATGGGCAAATCGGGCCACATCGCGCGCAAGCTTGCCTCGACGCTGGCCAGCACCGGAACCCCGGCGTATTTTGTCCACCCGGCGGAAGCCAGCCATGGCGACCTCGGCATGATCACGCGCGATGATGTGCTGATCGCGCTGTCGAACTCCGGCGAGAGTGCCGAACTGCTCACCATCGTACCGATCATCAAGCGCCAGGGCGGCAAGCTGATCAGCATGACCGGCAACTGCCGATCGTCGCTGGCGCTCACCGCTGATATCCATCTCGACGCGGCCGTCGCGCAGGAAGCTTGTCCGTTCAATCTGGCGCCAACCGCGAGCACGACGGCGGCGCTCGCGCTGGGTGACGCACTGGCAGTGGCCTTGCTCGACGCACGCGGTTTCGGTCGCGACGATTTCGCCCGTTCGCACCCCGGCGGCGCGCTCGGCCGGCGTTTGCTGACGCACGTACGCGATGTCATGCGCAGCGGCTCGGCGGCGCCGCACGTTCGTCCGGAGACCCCGCTGGCAGCGGCGATCCTCGAAATGTCGCGCGGCGGTATCGGCATGACGACCGTGGTCGACGAACAGCAGCGGGTGATCGGCATCGTTACCGACGGTGACTTGCGCCGCGCGTTCGCGCGCAACCTCGATTTGCGAACCTTGTCCACCGCCGACATCATGGGGCGTCGTCCCCACACGATTACTCCCGAGAAGCTGGCCGTAGAGGCCGTCGAGATGATGGAGAACTTCAAGATCAACCAGTTGCCAGTGGTCGACGAGGAGTCGCGGCTGCTTGGAGCACTCAACATGCACGATCTCTTCCAGGCCAAGGTCATCTAGATGAATCCTGCTGCGAGGCACGCGCAGGCCGTCGATTGCGCACGCCGGGTAAAGCTGATGGCCTTTGACGTCGACGGCGTGCTGACCGACGGCTCCCTGATCTACAGCGACGAGGGAATCGAGCTGAAGGCCTTCAACACGCTTGACGGCCTGGGCCTGAAACTGTTGCAGCAAGCGGGGGTGAGCGTTGCCATCATCACCGGCAGGCGCGCGCCTTGTGTCGAGTTGCGCGCGCAGGATCTTGCCATCCCGTATCTCTTTCAAGGCGTCCACGACAAACTGGAGGTCATGCGCACACTGCTCGACGAAGTCGGCCTCGGTCTCAGCGAGGCCGGTTACATGGGCGATGACCTGGTCGACCTGCCGGTGATGACCGCCTGCGCCTTCTCGGCGACGCCGAGCGACGGGCAGGCCATCGTCAGGCAGCACGCGCGATTGACGACGACGCGCGGCGGCGGCCGCGGCGCGGTACGGGAGGCTTGCGAGTTCATTCTGGCAGCGCAGGACAAACTGGCTGCCGCCTGGGCCCCATTTCTGCCGAAGGACCGCCAATGAGGCAATGGAGTACGGCAGTCCTGCCGATCAGCATTCTGCTCACGCTGGCCGCCCTGACCTTCTGGTTGCGCTACGCGACCGAGTTCCCGGACGCCCATACCGACGGCAAGCATCGCCACGATCCGGACTATGTCGTGAATGAGGTCACCGTACGCAAACTCGACAAGTCGGGTACGCTGCGCCATACGCTGGTTGCCGAAGAACTGCGTCACTATCCGGACGACGATTCAACCGAGTTGATCAAACCGACGCTGGTCTACGTGCAGCCGGGGCGGCCACGACTGATCGTCAAGGCAGCGCATGGCCGCCTGAGCTCGCAAGCCGAGCGCGTCGATCTGCGTGGGGATGTCGAGGTACAGCGCGAAGCTGACGGCAAACACGAGGCCTTGTTCGTCAGAACCTCGGAGCTCACCGCCCTGCCCGACGAAGAAAAAGCATTTACCAAGGCCAAAGTGATGATCACCCAGGGAAAATCGTCGATTCAAGGGGTCGGAATGCAGGTCGACAACAAGCTGCGGACCTACGTCCTCGAAACGCAGGTCAGCGGGCTGATCGACAGCCATAGGCTCAAGTGAGAAACGTCAACATGAAAATCAACTATTGCGCCAGCGTCGCCTCGTGTCTCTTGCTCGCCCTTGCCTTGCCAGCGCACGCCGAGCGCGCTGATCGCGACAAGCCGGTCCACCTGGAGGCGGATCGGATGAGCATAGACGACATCAAGAAGATCCAGACCCTCGAAGGACGGGTTGTCCTGATCCAGGGAACGATCGAGATCCGGACCAACCACCTGGTCGTCACGCAGGATGCCGACGGCTTCCAGAAAGGTACGGCGACCAGTGGCGCAAACGGCTTGGCGCGCTTCCGGCAGAAGCGCGAAGGTCGCGACGAATACATCGAAGGCGAAGCCGAGCGCATCGAGTACGATGCGCGCAGCGAAAAAGCCGAGTTCTTCAATCGTGCCTGGGTGCGCAGCGGACTCGACGAAGTGCGCGGGCAGTATATCTCCTACGACGGACTGAACGAGTCCTATCTGGCGACGACCGGTGGCGCAGCAAAGAACGCCGGCGGAGCCAGTCAGGCGCGGGTGCGGGCAATCATTCAGCCAAAGAGCAAGGGCAAGGCGGACGCGGCTCCTGCCGCCCAGAAGGGTCCACCCTTGATCCTCAAGCCTGCCGCGAACGTCGCGCCAAGAAGCGATTAGGCCGACGCAGATCGCCAGGCGGCCGGCATTGTCGCGCAGCAACATCCCACACCAGTGCAACAACAAATCCGGACAAGAACAGGATAGTCCTTTTTATTAGTCGCCTAGCCTTTTTTGTGCGGCGCACAAAAAAGGCTTGACAAGCGGCAACAGAGGTCTATAATCGCCGTCATGGTGCAGTGCAGCAAAGAACTTGGCCCCTGATTCGGGCATCGGCAAACGAGACCTGCCGTTGTTGTGTTGTGCCTCTTTTCTTAAGGAGATTGACCATGTTCACCACCCCCGAGCAATTCGCCGCCGCCAACAAGGCTTCCGTTGACGCCATGCTGACCCTTGCCAACACCGCCCTGGCAAGCGCTGAGCGTATCGCCGCGCTGAACCTCAACACCGCCCGCTCGATGCTGGAAGACGGCGTTGCCAACGCGAAGGCGATGCTCGGCGCCAAGGACGCGCAGGAATTCTTCGCCGTGCAGGCTTCTCTTGCCCAACCCAGCCTGGAAAAGGCGGTTGCCTACACGCGCAGCGTCTACGAGATTTCGGCGCAGTCGAAGGAAGAAATGTCGAAACTGCTCGAAGCGCAGTTCGCCGAGTTCCAGAAACAGACGCTGGCGCTGCTCGAGAAGGCGACGAAGAACGCGCCGGCCGGCTCCGATGTCGCCGTTTCTGCCGTCAAGTCGGCTATTTCGGCCGCCACTTCAGCCTTCGACAGCATGAACAAAGCAGCCAAGCAGGTTGCCGAAATCGCCGAAGCGAACGTCGCCGCGGCGACCAACGCAACGGTCAAGGCGGTCGGCGCAACGGCTGCCAGCGTCAAGAAGTAAGTCCGGTCACGCTTGTCATTCACGGAGAGACTCATGAGCAATATCGATCTCGAACAACTGGCCCAGAGCCAGAAGGCCAACGCCCAAGTCATGATGACGCTGGTTCGCACCGCCTTTCATGGCCTGGAGCAGTTGTCGGCGCTCAACCTCGCAGCCAGTCGCGAGCTGTTCAATTCCAGCACCAGCGGCGCTCAGCAACTGCTGAACGTCAGGAGCCCGGAAGATCTGAAGGATGTTGCCGCGTCGGTTGCCCGGCCGAACGTCGACAAGCTGCTCGAGTACTCGCGCAACCTGTACGAACTGGCGGCCAACATGCAGCGTGAAATCACCACGGTGATGGAAGAGCAATACAACAACGTGCGCCACAATGCTTCCGGCTTGATCGAGAAGACCGGCCTCGCCAGCCCGATCGGCGGCGAAGTCTTCGGTGCTGCGATGAAGCAGATGATGAACGCCTCGACGACCGCCTTCGAGAACATTTCGCAGATGGCCAAGCAGATGACCGACATCGTCGACACCAATGTCAAGGCAGCGACAAGCGCAACTGCCCAAGCCGCGGCAGCGCTGACGCCCAAGAAATAGGCCGTTCGCGCAGCGCGTCACGCCTGACCAACCCCGGCACTCGCCGGGGTTTTTGCGTGGGCGACCGGCGCGCGGTCAAGCGCGCCACTGCCAGACAATCTGCCGCCGTTCCACTTCCTGCCGAATGCTGTCCATCGCCTGATCGACCAGCGCCGGCTCACCTTCGACGCCCAGCTCGAGATGACGCCGCTGGCCATCTTCGCCCATCGACGGCAGGCTGAACAGCCGCAGGCTCGGGTAGTCGGCGACGATGCGCTCCATCAGGTCGAGCAGCGCACTTTCGTAGGCATTGGCGCCGGTCAACAGAAACGCCTTCTCGACCTTTAGCTGGCGAGAAAACAGGTCGGCATGGAAGCTGTCCAGCGCCCACTCCGCCATCGGATGCGCCATCTGCGGAAAACCCGGTAGGAAGTAGTGTTGGCGCACGTGAAAGCCGGGAATCCGGTTGAACGGATTGGGCACAATGTCGACGCCGCGCGGGAAGGTGCCAAGAAGCAGGCGAACGGCGGTCGTTTCGTCGCCGAAACGGGCGCGGATTTCGCGCTCGGCGTCCGGATGCACGACGAGGTCGACGGCCAGTGCCTCCGCCGCTGCCTGCCGCGTGTGATCGTCGGGTGTGTTGCCGATGCCGCCGAAGCTGAAAACGATGTCCCCTGCCGCGAAAGTGCGGCGCAGCGTAGCCGCGATGCGCGCGCGCTCGTCGCCCAGATACTCGACCCACGACAGGCGCAGGCCACGCGCCGCCAGCAGTTCGGCGATGGCGGAGAAGTGGCGATCAGGCCGCTTGCCCGAGAGGATCTCGTCGCCAATGATCAGGGCTCCGAAAGTCATCGAATTTCCTTTCTCGTGGGTGGGAAGGGTCGCGCTCACAGCGTCTCCCACATCTTCTGCAAACGCTTGCTCGAAACGGGTACCGGCGTGCGTAGTTCCTGGGCAAAGAGCTGCACGCGCAACTCCTCGAGCAGCCAGCGAAATTGCTCCAGTTGCGGCTCGCAGACGCCCTGTTTGGCGCGCAGCGTCGCGCGCCGCTGGTAGTTGGCCCAGAGCGGCGCATACTCGGCCAACAAGCGAGCGTCGCGCGCAGCGCCCGGCGCGCCGGCCGCCTTCAGCTTGTCGAGGCGCAGCGCGATGGCCTGCAGGTAGCGCGGGTAGTGCTGCAGACGGACGAAGGGCGTGTCGGCGATGAAGCGCTTACCGATCAGTCGCCCAAGTTGCTCTTCGACATCCTGCAGCACGCTGCGGTAAGCCCGACACGCGGGCAGCCTTTTCTGCACCATTTGCCATTCGCCGAGGATTTGCCCGACCAGCCGACAGATCTCCTGCGCCAGCAAGGCAAGGCGTGGCTTCGCCTCGCTGCAGCGCCGGCGAAAAGCGGCCTCGTCGGTCGGCCACGGCTCGCCCAGGCAGGCGCGGGAAAAAGTGACTTCGATCAACTGCCGGCGCAGATCGTCGAGCGTTCCCAGCGCCATGAACTGCATCGCCATCTGGGTCAAGCCCGGCAGGTTTTTTTCGAGATAGCGCACCTGGTCGCGCAACTGCAGCATGCAGAGTCGGCGCAAGCCGCCCGGGTGCTGGCGTTGCGCCTCTTCCAGCGAATCGAAAACGACCAGTGAAACGCTGTCGCCCTCGTCGACCAGCGCCGGATAGCCGACCGTTGGCTGGCCGCCGCTGCCGACCGTCTCGGCCATTTCCGGCAGTTCGCCGAAGACCCAGTCGGCCATCCGGCGGTACTCGCCCGGGGTTTCGTGCAGTTGACAAAACTCGTCCTTCGCCGCCCTGCCCCACTCGCTGCGCAACTCGGCCAGCTTGCGGCTCATGCCGATCTGTCGCCCGCCGTCGTCGACCAGACGGAAATTGAGTTGCAGGTGGGCGGGCAAGGCATCCGGACGAAACGCATCGGGGGTAATCTCCCAGCCGCGCGCGTTCAGCCCGCGCGTCTGCAGGATGAAGCCGATCAGCGCGCTGAGCAGAGGTTTGTCAGCCGGCTCGACCTGGGCGACGAACTCGCCGGCAAAAGCGGGCAGCGGCACCAGCTTGGCGCGAATCCGTTGCGGCAAGGTCTTCAACAGAAGCTCGACCTTTTGTGCCAGCAAGCCCGGCACCAGCCACTCGCAGCGCGCCGCCGGAAGCTGATTGAGCTGGGCGAGCGGCAGCGTCAGCGTGACGCCATCGCGTGGACTGCCGGGCTCGAAGTGATAGCAGAGCTCGTACTCGTTGCCGGCGATGCGCAGCGCATGCGGGAAGGCTTCGGTGGTGACCCCGGCCGCTTCGTGCCGCATCAGGTCGGCGCGCTGCAGGTAGAGCAACTGCGGGTGTTCGCGCTCGGCGTCCCGCCGCCAGTCGTCGAAGCTCGCACCGTTGTAGACGCCGACGGGCAGCAGGCGATCGTAGAAGGCAACGATCAGTTCATCGTCCACCAGGACATCCGGCCGGCGCGACTTGTGTTCAAGCATCTCGATGTCGAGGACGAGTTGCTGGTTGTGCGTGAAGAAGCCCCAGCGCCGTGCGTATTCGGGACTGACCTCGCCGGCGACCAGCGCCTGGCGGATGAAGATATCACGCGCCGCCGCCGGATCGAGCGGACCGAAATGCACCCGCCGGCGCGGCTCGACGACGATCCCGTAGAGCGTGATGCGTTCGAAAGCGACCACCTGCATGGCCGACTTTTCCCAATGCGGGTCAAACCAGCTCCGCTTCAGCAGATGCGCGCCGACGCGTTCAAGCCACTCGGCTTCGATGCGCGCGACGCAACGGGCAAAAAGTCGCGTCGTGTCGCTGATCTCCGCGGCGACGATCCACTTGCCGGCCTTCTTCTGCAGCGGCGAGGCGGGATGAATCGCGAAGCGGATTCCGCGCGCGCCCAGATAGAGCGCCGAATCCTCCGACTTGCAGCCAATATTGCCCAGCAGACCGGCAAGCAGCGCGCGATGGATCGCCTCGTAGGTCGCTGGCAACTGGTTTTCCCGCCATTGCTGCTCAGCGGCAAAGGCGTGCAACTGCGCGTGGATGTCGCGCCATTCGCGCATGCGCAGCGGCGACAGGAAGCGTTCGCGGCAGGCGGCGTGCAGCTTGCGTTGCGACTTGCGATGTTCGATCTCCTTGTCATACCAGTCCCAAAGCTTGAGCCAGGAGAGAAACTCGGAGCGCTCGTCGGCCAGTTGCCGGTGCGCCGCATCGGCGCTTCCCTGGCGCTCCTGCGGCCGCTCGCGCGGGTCCTGGACGCTCAGCGCGGCGGCGATGATCAGCACCTCGCGCAGGCAGCCTTCGTCGCGTGCCGCCACGACCATCCTCGCCAGGCGCGGATCGAGCGGAATCTTCGCCAATGCCTGACCGATCGGCGTCAAGGCGTACTCGCCATTCACTGCTCCGAGCTCGAGCAGCAACTGGTAAGCGTCGGCCACCGCCTTGCGCGGCGGTGGATCGAGAAAGGGAAACTCCTCGATGGAACCCAGACGCAAAGCCTTCATGCGCAGGATGACGCCGGCGAGCGATGAACGCAGGATTTCGGGCTCGGCGTAGAGCGCTCGGGCCAGGTACTCGGGCTCGTCGTAGAGGCGGATGCAGACTCCAGCGGCGACCCGCCCGCAGCGTCCCGCGCGCTGGTTCGCCGACGCCTGCGCGATCTTCTCGATGTGCAGTTGCTCGACCTTGTAGCGATACGAGTAGCGCTTGACGCGCGCCAGGCCGCTGTCGACGACATAGCGAATCCCCGGCACGGTGAGCGAAGTCTCGGCGACGTTCGTCGCCAGGACGATGCGCGAGCCCACGTGCGGCTTGAAGATGCGTCCCTGCTCCTCGGCCGACAACCGGGCAAAAAGCGGCAAGATTTCGGTATGCGGCGGATGCTGCTTGCGCAGCACTTCGGCCGCTTCGCGAATCTCGCGTTCGCCGGGAAGGAAGACGAGAATGTCGCCCGGTCCGCCGCGATGCAGCTCGCTGCACGCCTCAGCGATCGCCTGATAAAGGTCGCGCTCCTCGTCGTTGCCTGCGTTCGCCTCGCCCGTGCTGCTCGTATCCAGCGGTCGATAGCGCAACTCGACCGGATGCAGCCGCCCCGAAACCTCGATCACCGGAGCGCCGGAGAAATGGCGGGAAAAGCGCTCCGCGTCGATCGTTGCCGAGGTGACGATCAGCTTCAGATCGGGCCGCCGCGGCAACAACTGCTTGAGGTAGCCGAGCAGAAAATCGATGTTCAGGCTGCGTTCGTGCGCCTCGTCGATGATCAGCGTGTCGTACTGCTCCAGCCAGGGATCGCTTTGCGTCTCCGCCAGCAGAATCCCGTCCGTCATCAGCTTGAGGTAGGCCTCGGGCGCGCTGCGGTCGCTGAAGCGCACCTTGTAGCCAACCAGCCGGCCGAGTTCGCTATCCAGTTCCTGGGCGATCCGCGCCGCGGTGCTGCGCGCGGCGATCCGGCGCGGCTGCGTATGCCCGATCAGCCCACTCACCCCGCGCCCAAGTGCAAGACAAATCTTGGGGATCTGCGTCGTCTTGCCGGAACCTGTCTCGCCGCAGACGATGACCACCTGCTGCTGGGCGATCAGTGCGGCGATCTCCTCACGTCGGGCATTGACCGGCAGATCATCGCAAAATTCCGGCTTCGGCAAACGCGCACGACGCTCGGCAAAGGCACTGCGCGAGCGCGCGAGGAGAGTCTCGCGCTCGGCCAGCAAGGTCTCCCGGCGGACCCCGAAAACGTGCCGCAGATCGCGCGCCAGCGCGCCCAAGCGCCGCCGATCGCTGACCAGGCAATCGCCGAAGGCCAGCGTCTGACCGGCCGCGCCGCGCCGCTTGGTGGCTTCCCTGCCCTCGGCGGGCGGGGGATGGCCCGCTTCAGGCTGCATGGGCGAAGGCACCGACAACAAGCGGTGAAACGGCCGCGCACATCGGCGCGGCGCGCAGGCGCCAGCACGGCGTGGCTCGGCAAGCCGGAGTGATGGCGCGAGGCAGCGAACGATCGCCGGTGACAGGCGGGCTACCGATCAGCGCGCGCGCGAAAGACACGCCCGCACCGCGCCGTTGCAGCCAGGAGCTCGCGCACATTTCAGCCCAGCGGACGGTATCGATTGATCATCGGGCCATGGTAACGACTGTGCGCGGATCACGGCAAGAGCCTGGGGTAACTGCCGGCAGGAATTGGCAAGCCGGCGGCCGCGCGCCAAACAGCGAAACTGAACGAATTCGCTCATCCGGCAGGCGAACGCGCGGCGCGCGATGATCGACGGCGAGAAGCCGAACGCCCGCCTCTTGACGACCTGAACCCCTTCCTTTATAAGGAGAAAATACCGAGTAGCGGGCGCCGTACGCAAGGCACGCGACGTTCTTCACCGTCGCTCGACACAGCGAAGCCCTTGAGGAGCAGAACATGAAGCCACAGCCGCAGAAACCCACCGCAGCCTTCATCGGCGCCTCCTGGCTGGCCTTGCTGGTCGGCGCATCCGGCTTCATTTCCGGACTCTGGAATGCGGAGATGCCGATCTATGAAAAAGGCTACTACTTTACCGTCCTGATGTTCGGACTGTTCGCCGCCGTCTCGCTACAGAAAGCGGTGCGCGACCGCCTGGAAGGAATTCCGGTAACCAACCTCTATTTCGGCCTCGCCTGGCTGGCCGTCGGCATGGCGATTCTCCTGCTCACCGCCGGCCTCTGGAATGCGACGCTGGACATGAGCGAAAAGGGCTTCTACGCGATGGCCTTCCTGCTCAGCGTGTTTGCCTCAGTCGCCGTTCAGAAGAACGTGCGCGACATCGCGCTGTTCAAGGACGAAGGCCCGCTGGCCGACGAGAATGGCAACAACTCGCTGGAAACACTGAACCGCTAGAGCGCCCCGAGGCGACGACGGTATCCGAAGCGAGCCGAGGTATTGATAGCCAGTCGCTATCTGACGAATTACCAGAATCAATTGGAACAATTGTCGCAACTCAACTACGATGCGTTCCGTCGCATGACGATTCGTTTCCTTCACTGAACTCAAAGGAGAGCTCAAGATGTCCTTGATCAATACCGAAATCAAGCCCTTCAAGGCGACCGCCTTCCACAATGGAAAGTTTGGCCCAGTGTCCGACGCTGACCTGAAAGGCAAATGGTCGGTCGTCGTTTTCTACCCGGCTGACTTCACTTTCGTCTGCCCGACCGAACTGGGCGACCTGGCCGATCAGTACGACGCTTTTCAGAAGATCGGCGTCGAGGTCTATGCCGTGTCGACCGACACGCATTTCACGCACAAGGCCTGGCACGATGCCTCGGATACGATCAAGAAGATTCGCTACCCGATGATCGGCGATCCCACCGGAACGATCACGCGCAACTTCGGCGTCATGATCGAAGAAGAGGGTCTGGCGCTGCGCGGCACCTTCGTGATCAACCCGGAAGGGGTCATCAAGGTCTGCGAGATCCATGACCTCGGCATCGGCCGCGACGCCAAGGAACTGCTGCGCAAGGTGCAGGCCGCGCAGTACGTCGCCAGCCACCCGGGTGAGGTCTGCCCCGCCCGGTGGACGCCGGGCGAATCGACGCTGAAGCCGTCGCTCGACCTCGTCGGCAAGATCTGAACGCGCTGCGTCCGTGCTGCCGGAAGCGTTCCGGCGGCACGGCGAATGCTGCAGCGCAAAGGGGCCGCGCGGGCGAGCCGCCTGCCGGCCCCTTTTTCACGCCACTCGTTAAGGAAAACAGACATGTTGGACGCCAACATCGCCAATCAACTGCGCAGTTATCTGGAAAAGCTGCAGCGGCCCATCGAGTTGATCGCGGCCCTCGATGAAAGCGAGCAAGCCGGCGAGATGTGGACGCTGCTGCAGGAGATCGCTGCGCTTTCACCGAAGATCAGCCTGCGGCAGGACGCTGCGGCAGGTCGCCGACCGTCGTTTTCGGTCGGCCAGCCGGGCGAAGCAGCGCGAATTCGCTTTTCCGGAATCCCCATGGGGCACGAGTTTACTTCGCTCGTTCTCGCCCTGCTGCAAACTGGCGGCCACCCGCCGAAAGTGGATGCCGAGTTGCTCGCGACGATCCGCGCCATCCCGGGTACGTTTCGCTTCACCACGTTCATTTCCCTTTCGTGCCACAACTGCCCGGAAGTCGTCCAGGCGCTCAACCTGCTGGCGGTGGTCAACCCGGGGATCAGTCACGAGATGGTCGACGGCGCGCTCTTTCAGGACGAGATCGAGGCGCGCCAGATCATGGGCGTACCGACCGTCCTGCTCAACGACGAGCACTTTGGCCAGGGCAGGATGACGCTGGAGGAAATCGTCGGGCGCCTGGACAGCAACGCTCAGCAACGCGAGGCCGAGAAGATCACCGCACGCGCCCCCTTCGACGTACTGATCGTCGGCGGTGGGCCAGCCGGAGCGGCGGCGGCGATCTACGCGGCGCGCAAGGGAATCCGCACCGGCGTCGTCAGCGAACGCTTCGGCGGACAGGTGCTCGACACGCTGGCGATCGAAAACTTCGTCTCGGTGAAGGAAACCGACGGGCCGCGCCTCGCCGCCGGACTGGAACAGCACGTGCGCGAATACGAAGTTGACATCATGAACCTGCAGCAGGCGGCGGCCTTGTTGCCGGCGGATGCCACCGGACTACACACGCTGCGCCTGGCGAGCGGTGCAACGTTGCGCAGCAAGACGGTGATCGTTGCCACCGGCGCCCGCTGGCGTGAGATGAATGTTCCCGGCGAAAAGGAATACCGCGGCCACGGCGTCGCGTATTGCCCGCACTGCGACGGCCCCTTGTTCAAGGGCAAGCGCGTTGCCGTGATCGGCGGCGGCAATTCGGGCGTCGAGGCGGCAATCGATCTGGCTGGCGTGGTCGCCCACGTGACGTTGATCGAATTTGAAGCGATGCTGCGCGCCGACGCCGTTCTGCAGAAGAAGTTGTTCAGTCTGCCCAACGTGCAGGTGCTCACCTCGGCACTGACCCATGAAGTCACCGGCTCGGGCGGCAAGGTCGATGGCCTGGTGTACACCGATCGGCCGAGCGGCCAGAAGCAACGCATCGATCTGGAAGGCGTTTTCGTGCAGATCGGCCTGCTCCCGAACAGCGACTGGCTGAAGGGAACGATCGACCTCTCGCCGCGCGGCGAGATCGAGATCGATGCGCGTGGAGCTACCTCGCTATCTGGCGTTTTCGCCGCTGGCGACGTGACGACCGTGCCCTACAAACAGATCATCATCGCCATGGGCGAGGGCGCGCGTGCCGCACTCGGTGCTTTCGACCATCTCATCCGCGCATCGGTCACCTGAGGTAGATGACCGCCGGAAAGACCGCGGCGGCGAGCACCAGGACCAGCCATTCGAGCTTGTGGCGCGCCAGATAACCAGTAAAGTGCATGATCAGAATCGAAATGGCGAGGATGTAAAACAGCGCGAAAAGCATCAGACAACCCTTTCTTACTTGGCGCCGACGATCACTGGCTGCCGCCACGTTGTTCGGCCGCCATCCGCGCCTCGATTGCAGGCCAAGCTAGACCTGGAAGCGCATCGACAAGTCGAGCGCGTGCACGTCCTTGGTCAAAGCGCCGATCGAAATGCGATGTACTCCGGTTTCGGCGATCTGGCGTACAGTGTCGATACTGACATTGCCGGACGCCTCGAGTACCGCGCGCTCGCCAGCGAGCGCCACCGCCTGACGCATCTGGTCGAGCGTCATGTTGTCGAGCAGGATCATCGTCGCTCCGGCGGCAAGCGCTTGCTGCAACTCGGCTAGCGTCTCGACCTCGACCTGAATGAACTGACAGGCGTCGACCGCTTGTTCGGCAACCCGGCGCGCCGACTCGACCGCAGCTGCGATGCTGCCGGCAGCGAGGATGTGGTTTTCCTTGATCAGGATGCCATCGTACAGCCCAAGACGATGGTTGCCGCCCCCGCCGCAACGCACCGCATACTTTTGCGCCAGACGCAAGCCGGGAACCGTCTTGCGCGTATCGACCACCTGCGCTGCGGTGCCGGCAACCTGGTCGGCGAACTGCCGCGCCTTGGTCGCCACACCGGAAAGGAGCTGCAGAAAGTTGAGCGCACTGCGCTCGGCGGTCAACAAGACGCGCGCCGGCCCGGCAATCTCACAGAGCACCTGCTCCGGACGAATCCGTTGACCATCCTCCGCCTGCCAGACGATCTCGACTTGCGGATCGAGCCTGGTGAAACAGCGCGCGAACCAGGCGCAGCCACACAGCACCGCCGGCGCACGCGCAACGACCGTTGCTCGCCCATATGCATCGGCGGGAACGAGTTGTGCCGTCAGGTCGCCACTGCCGACGTCCTCCGCCAGCGCCGCCGCGACATTGCACTCGATTTCGCTCTCGAGGCGTTCGGCAAGGCTCATGACAAGTCCCTTAAATGAAGAGTTCAAGCGCGCAATTCTACCACTCGCGTAGCGGCGTTGCCGAGCGCTAGCAAGACTCGGCAGCCAACAGCGCGAGCAGTTGGTCGCCGTAACGCTGCGCCTTGGCCTGTCCGATGCCGGGCACATCAAGCAGTTCAGCGAGCGACGCGGGGCGTCGCCCAGCCAGCTCGTACAGCGTGCTGTCGTGCAGGATGACGTAGGCAGGCACCCCCTGCTCACGCGCGCAATCGGCGCGCCATTGGCGCAGTCTCGTCGCCAGCGGAGAGGTCCGGTCGGCTTGCCCGGCCAACAACGGTGAAGATTTTGCCGGCTGTCCGGCAAGGCTGGTCGTCCGTGTCTTTTTCTGGCGTGGCTTGGCCGGCGCCAACCGGCGCCGGAGTTCGAGCGCGATCTCGCCTTTCAGAATCGGCCGCGCGCTATCGGTGAGCTTCAAGGCGCCATAAGCCGTCGCATCGGCCTCAAGTACGCCGCGAACGAGCAGTTGGCGGAACACCGAGCGCCACGCCATTTCATCAAGTTCTGTCCCGACACCGAAAGTCGGCAGGCGGTTGTGGTCAAACTGCTGTACTTTGTCGGTCAGCTTGCCGCGCAGAATATCGACCAGGTGCCCGGCACCGAAACGCTGACCGGTACGCAAAGCTGCCGAGAGCGCTTTCTGCGCGGCAATCGTGCCGTCCCAGACAATCGGCGGTTCCAGGCAGACGTCGCAGTTGCCGCAGGCCGCAGCGGTCTCGCCGAAGTAGTTGAGCAGGACGATCCGTCGGCATTCGGCCGATTCGCAGTAGGCCAGCATGCTGTCCAGCTTCTGCCGCTCGATCCGCTTCTGCTCGCTCGCGGCGGCCGAGTCCTCGATCATCTGGCGGTGAATGACGACATCGTTCAGCCCGTAGGTCATCCACGCTTCCGAGGCGCCGCCGTCACGGCCGGCACGCCCGGTTTCCTGGTAGTAGGCCTCGATGCTGCGGGGCAGGTCGAGGTGCGCGACGAAGCGCACATCGGGTTTGTCGATTCCCATCCCGAAAGCAATCGTCGCCACCATGACGATGCCTTCCTCACGCAAAAAGCGCTGCTGGTGACGCTGACGGTCGTCCGCCGCCATGCCCGCATGGTAAGGCAGCGCGCTGACCCCCTGCGCATTCAGCCAGGCGGCGGTTTCGTCCACCTTGCGCCGCGACAGGCAGTAGACGATGCCCGCCTCGCCGGCGTGTTGCTGGAGAAAATCGCGCAACTGTTGGCGTGGGTTGTCTCGTTCGACGACCGTGTAGCGGATGTTCGGTCGGTCGAAGCTGTCGACGAAGACGCGCGCTTCGTGCAGGCCAAGCCGGGTGCGGATTTCCTCACGCGTCAGTTGATCGGCCGTTGCCGTCAGGGCAATCCGCGGAACCTCTGGAAAGCGTTCGTGCAGCAGAGCGAGCTGAATGTACTCCGGACGAAAATCGTGCCCCCACTGCGACACGCAGTGCGCCTCGTCGATGGCAAAGAGTGCGACCTGCCGGCGCGCGACCAGTTGCTCGAGCAGACCCAGAAAGCGCTCGCCCAGCAGGCGCTCGGGCGCGACGTAGATCAGATCGAGTTCGCCACGCAACAGGCGCCGCTCGGTGTCGACGACGCTGCGATAGTCCTGCGACGAATTGAGGAAAGCGGCATTGACGCCAAGCTGGCGCAAGGCGTCCACCTGATCCTGCATCAGGGCGATCAGCGGCGAGACGACGACGCCGACGCCAGCACGAACGAGCGCCGGGATCTGATAGCACAGCGACTTGCCGCCGCCGGTCGGCATCAGGACCAGCGCATCGCCACCGCCAATGATCTGCTCGACAATCGCCGCCTGCTGCCCGCGAAACGACGGGTAGCCGAAAACCCGCGCGAGGATTTCGTTGGCCGGCGATTTCATGTGCGTCCTGGCGTCCAGCCGCTCCCTTCGGTCGATGCCGTCCGGCGCCGCGTACCGCCGACCGGCAAGCGCCGCCCGTCGGCCAGCCGTGGCACGATCATCCGATCAGGCGCTCGCGCACCAGCGTTGCGCCGTTCCAGGCGAGGCACTCGCCCTCCTCCTCCCGCCAATCCGCCAGCACCCAACGTTCGACGTGAATCCCATCGACAATGTGATCATGACGCGCCGGCCGGTGCGTGTGACCATGAATCAGACTGGCATAGCCATGGCGGCGCAGAAAGTCGTCAGTCGCCGCCGGATCGACATCCATCAGGTAGTCGGGCTTGCTGCGTCTGGCCAGTTCGCTCTCGCGGCGTAGCGCCAGCGCCAGCGCGTAGCGCTCGCTGAGCGGGCGAGCAAGAAAGTCGCTTTGCCACGCAGGCTGGCGGACCAGCGCGCGAAAGCGCTGATAGTCAGCGTCGCCGGTGCACAAGGCATCACCATGCGAGAGAACGAACTGCCACGTGGGAACCGACAACACATGTGGATCAGGCAGCAGGCGAACGCCGCTGCGCTGTGCGAACGCGTGACCGAGCAGGAAATCCCGGTTGCCGTGCATCAGCGAAACGGCGACGCCACGGTCGGTCAATTCGCACAGGGCGTCGGCAACGACGCCGGCAAGCGGATTTTGCGCATCGTCCAGGCAGTCGTCGCCCGGCCACGCTTCGAACAGATCACCAAGAATGAACAACTGCTCGGCGGTGCGCGCGCGGCCCGCCAGAAAGGCGAGAAACAGCCGCTGAACGCCGGCTGTCTGGGGGGCGAGATGCAGATCCGAAATGAACAGAATCAAGAGCAACAACTCCGTCGGGCAGACTCGCCGGGCGCTCGGGGCGGGCTTGCTGCCGGCCGGTCAACGGCGGCGATGAGGCCATCGCACCACTCGCCGATTCGGCGCTCCGCTTGGTCGCTACGCACGCCCGCCGGCGTCAGCACAACTCGGCGCGCTCGATCACCACATCCTCGAGCGGAACGTCGCGGTGGAAGCCGGAGCTGCCCGTCTTGACGCTCTTGATCTTGTCGACGACTTCGCTGCCTTCGACCACCCGGCCAAAAACGCAATAGCCCCAACCCTCGGCACTGGGTGCCCGATGGTTGAGGAAGTCGTTGTTGACGACATTGATGAAGAACTGCGCCGTCGCCGAATGCGGTTCGTTCGTCCTCGCCATGGCAACCGTGTAAGCGTCGTTGCGCAAGCCGTTGTCGGCCTCGTTGCGAATCGGTTCGCGGCAGGGCTTCTGCTTCATTCCCGGGGCAAAACCACCCCCCTGTACCATGAAACCCGGGATGACCCGATGAAAAATCGTATTGTCGTAGTGTCCGGCAGTCACGTAATCGACAAAATTCTTCGCCGAGAGCGGCGCTTTTTGCGAATCGACTTCGATCCCGATGACGCCGAAATTCGTATGCAGCTTGATCATGCTTGTCCTCGTCTGAGCTAAGGGAGAATTCTGACGGACTGGATGACGACCGCTTCGACCGGTACATTCTCGTGCCCGCCGCGCGCAGCGGTGGGCACCTTGGCGATCTGGTCGACGACATCCATCCCCTGGGTGACTTTACCGAATACGGCATAGCCCCAGCCATCCGGCGACGGATGATTGAGCGAACCGTTGTCACGGTGATTGATGAAGAACTGCGAGCTGGCCGAATGCGGCTCGCTGGTGCGGGCCATGGCGATCGTCCCGCGATCGTTCTTCAAGCCATTCTTCGCCTCATTCTCGACCCTTCGGCTGGCGCTCTTCTGCTCCATCGCCGGGGTAAAGCCACCACCCTGGATCATGAAGCCCGGGATGACACGGTGGAACACGGTGCCGTTGTAGAACCCCTCGCGCGCGTACTGAACGAAGTTCTGCACGCTCTTCGGCGCTTTCTCCGAGTCCAGTTCGACGACGATGCGACCCTTGCTGGTGAGCAGTTCGACGCTTGGTGCAGCAAGCGCAATGAGCGGCAGCACGCTGCCGATCAGACAGAGAAGCTTCTTTTGCATGGACTCCCTTTCAAGGATCCTGTTTTGACTGGCGCGCGCCGCCGGCCACCACTCAGCCCGAGCGCTCTTCCTGGATCAGCCAGCGATCGCCCGACTTGACGAAGATGAAGGTCTTGACCACCGAGGATTTTACCGAAGCCGAGCGGTAGTCCTGCCTGAAACGCGCGATCGCCTTGCCGTCGACAAACGAGACCCGGATGTCGTCGACTTCGATCGTCTCCTTGCCCGACCGACCAAGACGCTGCGTCCGTTCGGCTTCCCAGGCCTTGCGCGACATGCCCCCAGGCCGGCGAAAGTCGGCCGCGTAGAGTTCGAAGTAGGCCCTGGTATCCTTCTGTGACCAAGCGGCTGCCCAAGCGAGCAAGGCCTCGCGCACGCTCGCTTCATCGCTTGCCGCCACACTGGTCGGCGGCGCATTCCCGGACGTTTCGCCGGTTACGGGCAAGGTTCCGCTGGCGGGAACCGATCGTGCGGAATCGGCGCCCGCCTGCGCGGCGCCATCACCGTCGCGGCGCACCGCCGGAAGCGATTTGCCCTCGGCTCCCGCCGGAACGGCAAGCACGTTGCTGATCGTCGCCAGGCGCGCCTTCGCCTGCTTGCTGCCGGGATTCAACTGCAGTGCTTTCTCATACGATCGGCTAGCGAGCTTGAGGTAGACGTCGGCGAGATTCTCGTGCGCGGTGGCAAAGCCCGGATGCGCGCGAATCGCCATATCGAGCAAAGCGCGCGCCTTTTCGAATTGCTTCTGCTGCGCATACAGAACGGCCAGGTTGTTGTAGGGCTCGGGCAGTTCGGGATGCTCCTCGCTCAGCCGGGTATAGGCTGCGATCGCCTCCGCCGGGCGCCCCAGCTCGCTCAGGATGACGCCTTTCAGGAAAAGCCCCTCTGCATCGCGCGGTGCGCTGCGGATATGCGCGTCCACCCGCTCCATCGCCAACGACCATTGACCCTGCTTCATCAGGCGCTGCGCTTCGGCCAGGGCGTCGGCCAGCGCGAAAGACGGCAGGCCGACCGTGAGCAGCGCACCGAGGAGCGCCGGGAGAGCCGCCGGCCACCGCCCAAACAAGGAGGAAAAGCGCATCGTCATGGTATACTCGACGCCACCTGAGGTCGCCCAAACCCGAGATTCTAACAAGAAGCAGGGCGAATCCAAAATGCTCTGCGCGCGGTTGCGTGCGCCACCACGATGAGTCCAGGAATGCTGAGAATCTACAACTCGCTGACGAAGGAAAAACAGGACTTTGTACCGCTCGCAGCGGGCCATGTCCGAATGTACGTCTGCGGTATGACGGTTTACGATTACTGCCACCTGGGCCACGCCCGCGTACTGGTCGTTTTCGACATCGTGCAACGCTGGTTGCGCACGGCAGGGCTGCACGTGACCTATGTCCGCAATATTACCGACATCGACGACAAGATCATCCAGCGTGCGCAACAGAACGGCGAGAGCATCGGCGAACTCACCGCACGCTTCATCCGCTGCATGGACGAAGACGCTGCAGCCCTGGGTGTCGAGAAGCCTGACCATGAACCGCGGGCTACCGAGTACATCCCGCAAATGCTCACGATGATCGAGCGTCTACACGCCAATGGACTCGCCTACCGTGCGGTCGATGGTGACGTCAACTTTTCGGTGCGTCGTTTTCCCGGCTACGGCAAGCTTTCCGGCAAGTCGGTCGACGACCTGCGCGCCGGTGAGCGGGTGGAAGTCGACACGGCCAAACATGACCCGCTCGATTTCGTTCTCTGGAAGCACGCTAGAGAGAACGAACCGGCGTGGCCGTCGCCCTGGGGAATGGGCCGCCCCGGCTGGCATATCGAGTGTTCGGCGATGAGCTCCGAACTGCTCGGCAAGCACTTCGACATCCACGGCGGCGGTCAGGATCTGCAGTTTCCGCACCACGAAAACGAAATTGCACAGGCCGAGGGAGCGTACGGCTGTCCATTCGTCAACTACTGGATGCACAATGGTTTTGTCCGCGTCGACGAAGAAAAGATGTCGAAGTCGCTGGGCAATTTCTTCACCATCCGGGAGATTCTCGAACGCTATGATCCGGAAGTGTTGCGCTTCTTCATCCTGCGCGCGCACTACCGCAGCCCGCTGAACTATTCGGATGCGCATCTGGACGACGCCCGGCACGCCCTGACTCGTTTGTACACGGCGCTGAAGGATGTCGAGGTGGAAGGCACAGCAATCGACTGGCAGACGCCTTATGCGGCTCGCTTTCGTCAGGCGATGGACGACGACTTCAACACCCCCGAAGCGTGCGCCGTGCTCTTCGAACTCGCCACGGAGCTCAACCGCAAGCGCGCACCGGCGATCGCCGGGCTGCTGCGTGGTCTGGCCGGCATCCTTGGTCTGCTCGGGCGCGATCCGGCGGCGTTCCTGCAAGCCGCGCCGGGCAAGGCGGGAGACCTGACAACGGCGCAGATCGAGGCCTTGATCGCCGATCGGTTGGCCGCCCGCAAAGCGAAAAACTTCGCCGAAGCCGACCGCATCCGCAGCGCGCTGACCAGCGCGGGTGTCGTGCTCGAAGACAGTAGTCAGGGGACGACCTGGCGACGAGCCTGAACTTGGCTGGCGGGGCAGTCGGCAGCCGGAGCGTGTCGCGCCAGCTCAGTCGCTGGTGCCGGAAATCAGCGCAAGACGCGGCCGCCGCTGCCGATGACAGTCAGATCGACGAAACGCGAGCCCTGCCGGTCGCTCGCTGAAAAGTTTACGCGGTAACCGCCCAGATCATGATTCTGCATGCCTTCCAGGCTGGCGATCAGCTTCTCGCGGGTCAGATCGCGGCCCGCCTTGCGCATCGCCTCGACCAGCACACGCGCCATGACGTAGGCCTCGATGCCGAAATACGACGGCTTACCCTGTTTGCCGAGTAGCTTCTGGTAATCGCGCACGATCGGCGTCGTGTCGTTCCAGGGATAGGGCATGACCTGTGAGATGCCGATGCCGCGCGCATTCTCCGCGAGTTCCTGGACGAGAACGTCAGCGCCTACCGGCGACAAGGTCATCAAGGTCGGGCGTTGCCCAGCCCGTTTCATTTCGCGCACGAAAGCCGCCGTCGCTTTGTACAGCGTAACCATGACCACCGCCTGTGGATTGGCTTTGCCGATGGTCTGCACGGCCGCCGTGACATCGACCGAGTTACGTTCGACGCTCGCCACCGCCGAAGGCGTCTGGCCATGCTTCTTCAGCGCGGCGACGACGCCGTCGAGGCCCGATTTGCCAAAACCGTCGTTCTGATAAAACACGGCAATGTTGCTGAAGCCGAGCGAAATCAACTGGTTTACGATCGCCTCGGTTTCGTTGGCATAGCTCGCACGCACGTTGAACAGGTAGCGGTTGTTCGGATTTTCGCGCGGTGACTGGCGCAGCGAATCAGCCCCGGAAATCGTCCCGACGAGCGGCACGCGAGCCAACCCGAAGACATCGTTCATCGCCGCGGTTGTCGGACTCGATCCGTAGTAGGCCAGCAGGGCAAAGACCTTTTCGTTGCTGATCAGCGTCTTGGTATTGGCAACCGTGCGCTCGGTCTCGTACCCGTCGTCCAAGGCGCGCAATTCGAGACGTCGCCCGTGCACGCCGCCAGTGTCGTTGACCTGCCGGAAATAGGCCGTGATCACCGACTTCATGTCCAGCCCGTAGACCCCGCTCGGGCCGGAAAAGGGCGCCGACATGCCGATCAGCACGCTGTGCTCACCGACGCCAATTTCGCCGGCAACGGCGACGCCCATCCAGGTCAACAGCCCCAGCAGCAACGCCTTGGCCAGTCTCATCGCCTCTCTCCCCCGTAGGTCCAGGCTGGGCTCGTTCAACGAGCGCCTCTCCTCGCAGGATGGGGCCAAAAACTGACAGATCGCTTACAAGGTGCCGCCCGTCCGGGCGCCCTGGCGTCTCCCGGCTAGCCGCCTGTCAGTTTGCGGCAAAGAACTCGCGTACGCGGTCCATCCACGACTTGGCGCGCGGGTTGTGCTGCGCCGAGTTCTCGCGGCTCGAGTCTTCCAGTTCGCGCAGCAGTTCCTTTTGCCGCTCAGTCAGGTGCACCGGCGTTTCGACGACGACATGGCAGAACAGATCGCCGTACCCATGGCTGCGCACGCCCTTGATTCCCTTCCCACGCAAACGGAAGGTCTTGCCCGACTGCGTCTCCGGCGGAACGCGGATCTTGGCCGCCCCGTCGAGCGTTGGAATGTCGATCTCGCCGCCCAGCGCAGCGGTGGTGAAACTGATCGGCATCTCGCAATGGAGGTTGTTCTGCTCGCGCTGGAACACCGTGTGTGGTTTCAGGTGAATCTGCACGTAGAGGTCACCGGCCGGCCCCCCGTTGATGCCGTGCTCGCCTTCACCCGACAGGCGGATGCGATCGCCCTCGTCGACCCCGGCCGGGATCTTCACCGCCAGTGTCTTGTGCTGCTTGACGCGCCCGGCGCCGTGACATGAGGTACACGGATCGGCAATGAAGCGCCCGGTGCCGTGGCATTTCGGGCACGTCTGCTGGATCGAGAAGAATCCCTGCTGCAAGCGGACCTGACCGCTGCCCTGGCAAGTCGGACAGGTCTTGGGCTGCGTCCCGGGTTTCGCACCGCTCCCGCGACAGGTGTCGCAGACTTCCATGGTTGGAATGCGGATCTTGGTTTCCGTCCCGAAAGCGGCTTGTTCGAGGGTGATTTCGAGGTTGTAGCGCAGATCCGCGCCACGATAGATGTTCGATCGTCCGCCCCGGCCGCCACCGAAGATCTCGTCGAAAATGCCGCCGAAGGCGTCGCTGAAGCCACCTGGCCCACCACCCCCCATGCCCGCCTGCGGATCGACGCCGGCATGCCCGTACTGGTCGTAGGCCGCTCGCTTTTGTCCGTCGGTAAGGATTTCGTAAGCTTCCTTGACTTCCTTGAAGTGTTCTTCCGCCTTCGGATTGTCCGGATTGCGGTCCGGATGGTACTTCATGGCCAGTTTGCGATAGGCCTTCTTGATTTCTTCGTCGGACGCGTCTCGATTGACGCCCAGAATGTCGTAAAAGTCGCGTTTAGCCATTGGTTCTCGAACACTCGGTGGGGCGAAGGGGAGGGGCGATTATACGCGCCTCCCCTGGCGGGCAGTTGCTTGCCCGGCTTACTTCTTGTCTTTGACTTCGGTGAATTCCGCGTCGACGACATCGCTGTCGTCTTTCTTGGCTTCACTGCCGGCCGTCTGGTGGGCATCGCCGCCACCCGCCTGCGCCTGTTGCTTGGCGTACATCTTCTCGCCCAGCTTCTGCGCCGCGCTGCCAAGCGCCTCGCTCTTGGCCCGAATGTCGTCGATGTCGTTGCCGCGAATCGCGTCCTCGGCTGCCTTCATCGCCTTGTCTATGCTCGCCTTCTCGTCGTCCGACAGTTCCTTGCCGTACTCGGCGAGCGACTTCTTGACCGTGTGGATCATCGCATCGCACTGATTGCGCGCCTCGGCCAACTCATGCGCCTTGCGGTCTTCTTCAGCGTGCAGTTCGGCGTCACGCACCATGCGCTGCACTTCCTCCTCGTTGAGCCCGGACGAAGCCTGAATCTTGATCTTGTTCTCGCGACCAGTCGCCTTGTCCTTGGCCGACACATGCAGAATCCCGTTGGCGTCGATGTCGAAAGTGACCTCGATCTGCGGCATGCCGCGCGGGGCTGGCGGGATGTCGGTCAGGTTGAACTGGCCGAGGCTCTTGTTGCCGGCCGCCATTTCACGTTCGCCCTGCAAGACGTGAATCGTCACCGCCGACTGGTTGTCGTCGGCGGTCGAGAAGACCTGCTGCGCTTTCGTCGGAATCGTCGTGTTCTTCTTGATCAGCTTGGTCATCACGCCGCCCAGCGTCTCGATGCCGAGCGACAGCGGCGTGACGTCAAGCAGCAGAACGTCCTTGACTTCGCCGTGCAGAACGCCACCCTGAATTGCCGCGCCGACGGCGACCGCTTCGTCCGGGTTGACGTCACGTCGCGGCTCGCGGCCGAAGAACTCCTTGACCATCTCCTGTACTTTCGGCATACGGCTTTGGCCGCCAACCAGAATCACGTCGTTGATGTCGCCGATCTTGCAGCCAGCGTCCTTGAGGGCGATCCGGCAGGGTTCGATCGTGCGTTCGATCAGCTCGTCGACCAGTGATTCGAACTTGGCGCGCGTGATCTTTTGCGTCAGGTGCTTCGGGCCCGAACTGTCGGCCGTGATGTACGGAAGATTGATCTCGGTCTGCTGGCCCGAGGAAAGCTCGATCTTCGCTTTCTCCGCCGCATCCTTCAGGCGCTGCAGGGCAAGAACGTCGTTCTTCAGGTTGACCCCGGACTCCTTCTTGAACTGCTCGATGATGTAGTCGATCAAGCGCTGATCGAAATCCTCGCCACCGAGGAAGGTGTCGCCATTCGTCGACAGAACTTCGAACTGGTGCTCGCCGTCGACTTCAGCAATCTCGATGATCGAGATGTCGAAGGTCCCACCGCCCAGGTCGTAGACCGCGATCTTCTTGTCACCCTGCTTCTTGTCCATGCCGAAGGCAAGCGCCGCGGCAGTCGGCTCGTTGATGATCCGCTTTACTTCCAGGCCGGCAATCCGGCCGGCGTCCTTGGTCGCTTGCCGCTGGCTGTCGTTGAAGTAGGCCGGGACGGTGATCACCGCCTCGCTGACTTCCTCGCCCAGGTAGTCCTCGGCCGTCTTCTTCATCTTGCGCAGGACCTCGGCCGACACCTGCGGCGGCGCGATCTTCTTGCCGCGCACTTCGACCCAGGCATCACCGTTGTCGGCGCGCAGGATCTTGAACGGCATCAAGGAAATGTCCTTCTGGACTTCCTTTTCCTCGAAGCGTCGGCCGATCAGGCGCTTGACCGCGTACAGCGTGTTCTTCGGATTGGTCACCGCCTGCCGCTTGGCGGGCGCACCGCAGAGAATCTCGCCATCGTCGGCGTAGGCAACGATCGAGGGGGTCGTCCGTGCGCCCTCGGAATTCTCGATGACCTTCGGCTTGCCGTTTTCCATGACGGCGACGCACGAGTTGGTCGTTCCCAGATCAATGCCAATGATCTTGCCCATGTCTGAATCCTTTCCTGTTTCGGTAAATTTGTGGCGACATTCCTATGCTTGTCGCGAATGTCGGAAGACGCTGCCTAGATGGGGACTACGACAGGGCTTTCAAGTCGCCGCCTTGGCAACGATGACGAGCGCCGGGCGCAGGACGCGGTCGGCCAGCAGGTAGCCCTTCTGCAGGACGGTCACCACGGTGTTCGCTTCCTCGGCCGATTCGACGACGCTGATCGCCTGATGGCGATGCGGGTCGAACTTCGCGCCGAGCGGATTGATTTCGCTGAGGGCAGATTTCTCAAAAGCGGCGATCAGTTGCTTCAACGTCAGTTCGGTCCCCGCGCGCAGGCTCTCGGCACTCGCTGCATCGCTGGCCAGCGCTGCCTCGAGGCTGTCCTTGACCGGCAGGAGGTCCTTGGCAAAGCGCTCGACCGCGAATTTGGCCGCTTTGGCGATGTCTTCCTGCGCGCGACGGCGTATGTTCTCGGTCTCGGCCTTGGCACGCAACCAGGAATCATAGTGCTCGGCGGCCTTCGCTTCGGCCTGCCTGAGCGCCTCCTCGAGGGCATGCGACGGGTCTGCGGGTGCCTCTTCAACGGCGGCGGCGGCAGCCGCCTCGGACTCCGTAACGGCGACGGGAATCTCGTCGATTGTCTTGTCGTTCACATCCATGGTTGTCGGTCTCCGGGAAAACGCTCGGCATATGGGGACGAGTTACCGGATTTCAAGGCTTTCTCGCGCACGCAGTCAGCCCATCGCGGCGGCCATTTCAAGCATAATCTCGTCCGCGGAGAAGCGCGGCGCATCGTGGTGGCGGTTTTTATCCTTGTCGGGTGAGCATAGGAAGGCATGGCGGAGAAAATTGGCAAGTACGAGATCGTTCGCTTCCTGGGCAAAGGAGCGACAGCCAACGTCTATCTGGCGCGCGACCCATCGGCCGCACGCGAGGTGGCAATCAAGTTGATCCGTTTCGGTGAGGACAGCGCGGCCATGTCGAGGCGCCTGCGCAAGATCTTCCAGACCGAAGACGCAATTGGTCGGCGCCTGGAGCATCCCAACATCGTTCGCGTCTACGATGCGGTCGTCGAGGCCGACCAGGCCTACCTGGTCATGGAATTCGTCGAAGGTACGGCGCTCGACAAGTTCTGCGCGATCAATCGTCTGTTGCCTTTGCACCGGGTGATCGGCATCGTCTTCAAGTGCTGTCTGGCGCTCGACCACGCTTTTCGCAAGGGAATCGTTCACCGCGACATCAAGCCAGCCAACATCCTGATCGACGGCGCCGACAATCCCAAGATCACCGACTTCGGCCTCGGTCTCAACCTGTTGAAAGACATGGGAAAGGATTCGACTTTCGTGATGGGCGTGGGATCGCCGGCCTACATGTCGCCGGAGCAGGTGAAGAACTACCCGCTGAACCAGAAGACCGACCTTTACTCGCTCGGCGTCGTTCTCTTCCAATTGCTCACTGGGCGCCTGCCGTATCGCGCAAACAATCCGGCCACGCTGGTCTACAAGATCATCAACATGGACTCGCCATCGGTCTGCGCGCTCAACCCCAATCTGCCGGCAGGACTCGATCCGATCATCAAGAAAGCGCTCGAGAAGGACCTTTACAACCGCTATCGCAATGGTGCGGATTTTGCCAAGGACCTTTCCGCGGTGCGCTATCAGATCATGGAGGACGATCAGACGCAGCAGGATGAGGCGCGCTTCCTGCGCCTGCGCAATCTGGAATTCTTCAGCGAATTCGAGGATATCGAACTCTGGGAGGTTCTGCGCATCAGCGTCTGGCGGGAAATCTCGGAGAAGGTGACGCTGATTCGCGAGGGCGACAGCCATCGCAAGTTCGGCATCATCGTAGACGGCTTCGTCGAGGTATCGTCAAGCGGGCGCGTCATCTGCCGCCTCGGGCCGGGCGAGGTGATTGGCGAAATGGCCTTTCTCCATCCGAACGACAGCAAGCGACACGCCACCGTCGTCACGCTGGAATCGACCCAGTTCCTCGAAATCAACAGCTCGGCGCTCGAACTGAGTTCCGACGAAGTGCGCGAACGCTTCAACAAGGTCTTGCTGAGCAAGTTGCTCGGGCGCCTGCGCGAGGCCAACAAGGTGCTCGCCAAGCTCGGTCAGACGGCGGTCCAGGGTAGTTCGGCGATTTCCGGAATCGGCTTGAGCCCACCGCTGGAATTGCTCTAAGCGGCGCGCCGACGCGCCGCTCAAGCCCGCTCAAGCCCGCTCAAGCCTCTTGTCAGCCGGGTGGCCGCCGCACGCCAGCGGCTCACACCGCCAGGTCGACCTGTTGCAGGCTTCCCGCAGCGCCGTCCTCACGCAGATAGAGTCCGGTCGCGCGGACCAGCCCCTGCAGCGCGTTCTCGCTGGTTTTCAGCGCGAACGGGCTGCTCGCGCCGTGCACGCTGAGCGCCCCGACCCCCGCCGCGGTCAGACTGAGCAATCGATCCTCGCCGCTCTCGCTGCGGCTCCACACACGCAGCCCTTCGTAGGCCGCGTCGGCACTGTCGATCCAGCCGTTGCCATCGCTGTCGAGTGCGGCTAGTTCGGCAAAGCCGTCGCCACTGCGAGCGCCGAACAGCTCAAGGCCGTTGTTGATCCGCCCGTCGCCGTTACGGTCGAGCGCCAGAAAGCCGCTGCCGCGCGTCGCCAGGTGGATGGCTTCATGGTCGCCATCGGCATCGAGGTCGAAGGAAAAGCGGCGGTCGGTGAGTTGTGCGCCGCTCCCAGCAAAGTTGAGCACCAGCGGGTCTTTCGTCTGCGCCGCCTCGCCGGCGCGCAGGCTGAAGCTCGACTCGGCATGGTAGCTGCGGCTCATCTGCAAGGAGAGCGAAAAGGCGATCTCGCGCCCGTCGCTCGTGCGCACCACCCCCGCGGCCTCGACCGCGAGTTGCTCAACCTCCGTGTAAGACTCCTGCCGCGTATAGGCCAAGGTCGTACCAGCCGTGGCTGGCTGCGCGCGCAGCTCCGGTAGGTCGGCGGCGGCTTGCGTCGCGCCTACGTCGCTCGCCGCTGCGAAGTTCAGATCAGTGGCATCGAAGACCTTTACCTCGCGCCCGGTCAACCAGCCGAGCAAGGCGCGGATCAGGCGCAGCATCGGATCGTTGTCGACGGCATCGAGACTTTCCTCGATCGCGCGTGCTTCACTCGCCTGCGCCGCCTGCCCGGCCGGCGACAGATCGACCGTGGTCAGCGTTGGCGGCGCTTCGGCGCGTGTTTCGCCAAACGCACGCGCCGTCCCCGACCTGGCGGTCAGCGATTCATTGACGGCCCGCTGCTCCATCCTGAACGCATCCGCGTCCACCTGCAATGTCGTCCCGGTGATTCTCATTGGCCATCTCCACGGTATTCGGCGAACGCTGCCGATAAGCCGTAGACGGCAGGCGTGGACCTCGACTTGAGGCTGCTCCGGAGATAGGCGTGCGCCGCGATGGCGACGCCAGCCGGGCCGACTGCCGGCCCGGGCTTTACGCTTCAGGACGGCGCACCGAGAGAGCGCGCGCGCAAAGCGCTCAGTTCGAGTTCGGCCTTTGTGGGCTCGGCTTGCGTCGGCCAACCGAGCAGATGGCGCGCGGCAATTTCGGTCAGCGCGTGCAGCCAGTCGTCGCGCTCGTTGAGACAGGGAATATAGTGATAGTCCTCGCCGCCAGCGGCAAGGAAAAGCGCCTTGCCTTCACTGGCAATTTCCTCGAGCGTCTCCAGACAGTCAGCCGGGAAGCCGGGGCAAATCACGTCCACCCGACGCACGCCCGACCGGGCCAGCGCTTCCAGCGTCGGCGCAGTATACGGCTGCAGCCACTCGGCACGGCCAAAACGCGACTGAAAGCAGATGACATATTGTTCGGGCCGCAGTCCGAGCGCCTCGCCGAGCAAACGGCCGGTCTTCTGGCACTCGCAATAATACGGATCGCCACGTTCCAACGCCTTGCGCGGCAGACCGTGAAAGCTGATCAGCAAGCGCCAGGAATCGCCCGGTCTGCCGTTTGCCGCCCAATGGTCGCGCACCGAAGCCGCGAGCGCAGCCAGGTAGCCCGGATCGTCGGCAAAGCTGCGCACCATCCGGATTTCCGGCTGATTGCGCGTCTGCTGCAGCCACTTGCAAGCCGCGTCGAAAGCGGCGGCGGTGGTGCTTGCCGCGTATTGCGGATAGAGCGGCAAGAGGAGGATTCGCGTGCAGCCGTCCGCCTTCAGGCGCGAAAGGCTGGCGCCAATCGACGGTTCGCCATAACGCATTGCGTAATCGACGACGACCCGATGCCCGGCGCGACCGAGAAAACCGAGCAGCAGCTTGGCTTGACGGGCGACGTGCACCTGCAGCGGCGAGCCCTCTGCCGTCCACACCGAGGCATACTTCTCGGCTGAGCAACGCGGTCGAACATTGAGGATGATGCCGTGCAGGATCGGCCACCAGACGACCCGCGGCAGATCGACGACGCGCGGATCGGACAGGAACTCGCGCAGGTAGCGACGTACCGCGGCGGTCGTCGGCGCCGCCGGCGTCCCCAGATTGATCAGAAGAACCGCGGTGCGCGCTGGCAAACCATGGCTGTGCGGCGGCTCCGGCTGGGCGCTGAGCATCAGCGGGTCGCCTGATAGGTCAAGGCCGAGGAAAGCAGGCGGGCGGTGATATCGACGATCGGAATCACCCGTTCATAGGCCATGCGGGTCGGTCCGATCACGCCGACCGAACCGACTACCTGGCCGTCGACTTCGTAGGCGGCGGTCACCACGCTGCATTCGTCGAGCGGTGCCAGCCCGGACTCACCGCCGATGAAGATCTGAACGCCATCCGCGCGCTGCGAAAGATCGAGCAATTGCATCAACGACGTGCGCTGCTCGAAGAGATCGAAAAGCTCGCGCAGACGCTGCATGTTCGAGGAGAACTCCTCGACTTCGAGCAGGTTGCGCTCGCCCGAAATGACATAGCGGTCGTCCGCCCCGCGCATCACCTCGTCACCGGCAACCAGGGCCGCCGTCATCAGCGCCTGCAGGTCGCCGCGCAAGGCGAGCAGTTCCTCACTGACACGCTTGCTGATCTGTTCGAAGTCGCCGCCGACGAAGTGCTGATTCAGATAGTTGGTCGCCGTGACCAGCTCGGCTGGCGTATACGCGCGCCCGGGAAAGAGCAGCCGATTCTGCACATCGCCATCGGTCGTCACCAGGATGAGCAGAATCCGCCTTTCCGAGAGGCTGACGAATTCCATCTGGCGGATCTTCGGCTGCCGCCGGCGTGGGGCGAGCACCACGCCGGCAAAGTGGGTCAGCCCGGCAAGCAGGTGCGAGGCGTTGTTGATCAGTTGGCGCGGCTGCGACGGGTGTAGTTGCTCTTCGATGACATCGATCTTCTCACGGTCGAGCGGTCGCACCGTGAGCAGGCTGTCGACGAAAAAACGATAACCGCGCGAGGTCGGTACGCGCCCGGCAGAGGTGTGCGGACTGGCGATCAGCCCGATATCTTCGAGGTCGGCCATCACGTTGCGCACGGTGGCCGCCGACAGGTCGAGCCCGGAGTAGCGCGACAAGGCGCGCGAGCCGACCGGCTGCCCCTCCGCGATGTAGCGTTCGATCAGCGTCTTGAGAAGGGTTCGGGCACGTTCGTCGAGCATGCCGGCGATTCTACAAAAAATTGCCCGTCCTCGGGGAACGGCGGAAAGATGCTGAATTGTGGTTTAATTGTCCCCCCATGAACAACGCCTTCCCAAGGGCAGCGCCGGACAGCACGCCACTGCCGCGAACCATTGCATTGGTCGGCAAGTACAACAGTCAGGAAGCTGCTGCGTCGATTCGCCTGCTCGCCGGCTATCTGCACGAGCGTGGCATGACCGTGCTGATCGAGGAGGAGACCGCGCTCAATCTCGGTTCGCAGATCGAGCTGCGGACCTGGGCGAGCGGCAACTTCGCCTGGCTGGGTGCGCATTCCGACATGGCGATCGTCGTCGGCGGAGATGGCACGATGCTCAACGCGGCGCGCCAGTTCGCGCGCTACCGCGTGCCCTTGATCGGCGTCAACCAGGGGCGCCTTGGCTTCCTGACCGACATTGCGCGGCGTGACCTGCTGGCCTGCCTGGACGAACTGCTCGACGGCCGCTTCGTCGCCGAAACGCGCATGTTGCTCGACGCCGAGGTCTTGCGCGACGGACGACCGATCGCCAGCAACATGGCACTCAACGACATCGTCGTCGACAAAGGCGCCACCGGGCGGATGATCGAATTTGAACTGCTGATCAACGGCGAGTTCATCTACCGCCTGCGCGCCGATGGCCTGATCGTCGCCACCTCGACCGGATCGACCGCCTACGCCCTGTCGGCGAACGGACCGATCCTGCATCCGCAAGTCTCGGCCATCGCGCTCGTACCGCTCTGCCCGCACGCCTTGTCGAACCGGCCGATCCTGGTCGGCGACACGTGCGAGATCGAGATTCATGTCGTCCATGCAACCGATTCGCGCGCCCATTTCGACGGTCAGGTCACCGTCGACCTGAAAAGCGGCGACTACGTGGCAATCCGCCGATCAGCCTACTCGATCTGCCTCCTGCACCCACCCGGCTACAGCTATTTCGCCATGCTCCGTCAGAAACTGCACTGGAGCGAGCGGCCGAAAGAGCACTAGTCCGCCTGCGCGAAGACTGCCCGATGCTCTGCCGCCTGACCATCCGCGATTTCGTTCTCGTCGAGCAGCTCGAACTCGACTTTGCCGGCGGGTTCGGCACGCTGACGGGCGAAACCGGCGCCGGCAAGTCGATTCTCGTCGACGCGCTGGCCTTCGCCTTGGGCGAGCGCGCCGATTCCGGTCTGATCCGGGCAGGCGCCGCACGCAGCGAGGTGAGCGCCGAGTTTGCCCTCGATGATGCGCCGGCAACCACCGAATGGCTGGCGGCGAATGACCTTGGTGCAGCGGGAAGCCTGCTCTTGCGGCGCGTCGTCGACAGCAACGGACGCTCACGCGCCTACCTGAACGGCAGCCCGGTCACCGTCCAGCAGTTGCGCGAGGCCGCCGAGACGCTGGTCGACATTCACGGACAGCACGCCCATCAGTCGCTGCTGCGCGGCGAGGCACAACGCGCGCTGCTCGACGGGCATGCCCGGCTCGACCCGCTGGTCGCCGAGGTCAGCCAGGCGTGGCGCGCCTGGCGCGCGGCGAAAGCCGCCCTCGACGCGGCGCAAGACAGCGCCGAGGCCTTGATCGCCGAACGCGAACAATTGGGCTGGCAGATTCGGGAACTTGAAACACTCGGCTTCTCGCCCGACGAGTGGCTCTTGCTGAACGACGAGCACAAGCGTCTGGCGCACGCGGCGAGCCTGATTGAAGGCGCGCAGGCGTCGCTGCAGGTACTCGCCGAGAGCGACGCAGCGTGCGAGGCGCAGGTCGCCGGCGCGGCCAGCCGGATCAGCGAACTGGCCGATTACGACCCGGCGCTGTCCGACGTCGCCGTCTTGCTGCAGTCGGCGCAAACCAATCTGCGCGAAGCGATCTCGCTGCTTCGGCGCTACGCTGACCGGGTCGAGCTCGACCCGCAGCGCTTGAGCGACATCGAACGCCGGATCGAAGCCGTGCTCGCTTGCGCGAGAAAATTCCGTTGCTCACCCGAAGACCTGCCCGGCCTGCTCGGTCGCTGGCAGGAGCGCTTTGCGGCATTGGGTGAGGCAGTCGATGTCGCCGGCCTGGCCGAGCGGCTGGCCGCAACGCGTACCACCTACGAGGATCTGGCGCAACGTTTGTCGGCCGGACGCAGCCGCGCGGCCGAAACGCTGGCCGGCGAAGTCAGCCAGGTCATGCAGCAACTGGCGCTCGCCGGCGGTCGCTTCCAGGTTGCCCTCCTGCCGGTCGACGGTGGCAGCGCCAGCGGCTTCGAGCAGATCGAGTTTCGCGTCGGCGGCCTGGCCGGCAGCGAAGCGCGTCCGTTGGCCAAGGTCGTCTCCGGCGGCGAGCTTTCGCGCATCAGCCTGGCAATTCAGGTCGTCACCAGTCAGGCGGCGAGCGTTCCGACGCTGATCTTCGATGAAGTCGATGTCGGCATCGGCGGTGGCGTGGCCGAGGTCGTCGGACGACTGCTGCGCGAGCTCGGCGCGCAACGCCAGGTGCTCTGCGTGACCCATCTGCCGCAAGTTGCCGCGCGCGCCAACTGGCAGTGGCAGGTCAGCAAGCGGGCCGAAGGCGCGCAGGCGCGCAGTCAGGTGACGCTGCTCGAGGGATCGGCCCGCATCGAAGAGATTGCGCGTATGCTCGGCGGCGTTGAAATCACCGCGATCACACGCCAGCACGCGCGCGAAATGCTCGGCCTGGGCTAGGTCACGCGGCGACGCTGTTCGCGCTGGATGCGACGATACGGCTGCGGGGTAAGACGGTGGCGGCTTGGCGCTGGCCGCCGCTGGGCGACGGTTGCAATCAGCCTGCAGACTTCTTCAGCCGGTTGCGCGCAGCCTTCCTGAGCGCCTTGAATTGATCAGGGTCTTCCGCCTTGAGATACTCGACAACCTCGAAATCCTCACGCTTCAGACGCTGGATGTCAATCTGCTCGACGTGCACCAGACGCAGCAATTCACGAACCGGCTTTGGCATGTTGCGCCCGCTTTCGTAGCGCGAACCACCACTCTGGGTAACCCCCAGTTTCGACCAGAACTGTTGCTGATTCATCCCAAGCCTACGGCGGATCTCACGCGGGTCGACCCGCTCAGCGACTTTGACGGTGCTCATGGCTGTCCTTTCTTGCAGTTACCGCACGCAAATCGGCAGAAAACCCGCTCCTGCGCCTCCTACGCGCTATGTCCTTGGTAATACAACAGACACTATAAGGCATCGCAGGGGAATTGCAAGCAGCATCTGATTAGACCATCGGCCTAAACACCGCAGCATACGCAACCCCGGCGGGTGCAATTGGAAGTGCGACTGTGGGTTAGGCCGCCTGCTGACCTCTGGACTGCCAATAGCTGTCCCACTCCTGGTTGGCACGGCAGACACGCAGGGCCAGCATGTGCTCGGCGTTTTTCAGTTTCCACCAAGCACCGGCCCGCTTGAGACGGTCCTGGATGATGTAACGGTGTGCGCTTTCGATTTCCCCGGACCCTATCGGCAGCCCGGCGACGAGCGCGTCTTGATAGTTGAACTGCCCCGGGCGATTGGTGAGATAGCGATGCGCCGCGCGCACCGGGGCGTTGTCATCGGCAACGGTGTCGTCCTCGACGAATCGCTGCAGTTCCTCGATGACATCCTGAAGACGGTTCTGTTTCAGCCGATCTTTCTGCGTTTCTAGCCAAGCCTTCGGCGCCGTACCGGCGATCGTCTTCCCGGCGGCCGTCAGGTAGTCACAAACATGGTAGAAATCGACGAGAAAGTGGCCTTGAAGGCCAAATTGCTCACTGACCTGATCCGCAATCCATGGGGCGCCGTCGCTGACCGCATGGACTTTGGTGTTCCGCCCCAGTCCAACCTGGACCGCCGCGCGCAACAGCGTCTCTCCGACCTGAGCGGGCGGACCCACGGTGGCGCCGAACACCGGGGTGACCGAGCCCGGCGCATGGACCAGAGTCAAACGCGCTTCCTTCCAGCCCACCTGGCGGGTCTTGCGGCGGTCCGCTTTCGCGTTCTGGTCGTTCGCTTCGGCCGTCTCCACGACGGGAATCATGCTCCCGTCGATCTCGCCGATCAGTTGCTCCACCCCGTCTCGTTCCGGGATCAGCGCCGCCGCTTTCGGGCGCTCGTCGATCGTCTGAGCATGCTGCAAGACGATCGACCAGCACGTACTGGCGCACACCTCGATACCGTAATGCTCTTTCAGCTTCTGCGGAATGCGCACCGCCGGCGCGTCCGCCCCAAAATCGACGATCGCTCTCTGCAGCGGTTCCGAGCAGCCCCGGCAGACCACCTCCGCCGAACGCGCGAAGGGCCGGATCTCTGGCCCGCTGCTCCTCTGTCGGAAGACCTGCTCCGCTACTCCGATCTTGCCGTACCGCGTCTGCCAATAGACGCTTTTTTTTCCTTCCGCTGCACGCCCGGTTGTTGCGCCACCTCCTCTTCCTTCCGCTGCGCTTGCCGTCGCGCCCAGCCGTGCAACGCTTCGTTGCCCAGCTGCCGCAATTCCTCCGTCACCCGCCGCTCCGCCTCCGCCGCCTTCTCGATATCGCCGCCCGCGTTCTCGACCACCGCCAACTATCGGCACTTCTTGACCGCCATTGACACTTCCAAACTCCGACTCGGATTCAGTCGCCCCTCCGTTTCCGACCACCGTTCTGCCATGGGTTTCGCTCCAGGTTAAAGTCACCCATCGCTATTTACCTCACCTCCGCTCATTTGTCTAGTGCCGAAGGCCAATGCCGACCACCCCGGCGCCAGTCGCACTTTCGATTGCACCCCCAAGCTAAGGCGCAGGACGCAAATCGCCGTCCGACCTGCGCGCTGGCGGCGCGGACTGCCTCGGCCAAGCTCGGCTAGGCCAGTGCGTTGATCATTGAGCTCAAAGCGTCCACCGGATAGATCAGGGGTATCATCTTTCCGCCAACACGCGCAAAGACCCCTACGTTGTCCGGGCACGCGCTAAACAGGACATGATGGTTTTCGATTCCGTCGACGTTCAGCCAAACCGTCGCCTCGTTGTCGATTGGCGTGTGACCGACGATCAACGGCGTGGCCGGATCAAGGTGCAGCGAATGGCGGAACTTCGCTACGTTGCGCCCACTGTAGCCAAGCGGGCGATTAGGCCGGCGCAGGCGATTACTGGTCAGTTCAGATATCAGGCTGGGATTCTGATGGATCTCGATCAGCATCTGCCGAGTCACCTTGCTAGTTGGAGGCGCCGCGTGGCAGGCGATGAAATCGGGCGAGACAACTACATAAGGCAAGAGGTCATAGTACTCCTGCATCGCTTTCAGGTACGCCGGACCGCGTTTGAGGCTGAGTTCCTTCGCCCACAAGAGTCCTTGTGGGATCCCGTCCTTGGTCAAATCCTCGGAAAACGAGTCATGGTTACCGCGGAGGTAGAAGACTTGACTGGGAAAGCACAGCTTCAGGCGCAGGATCAGATCCATCAGCACCATCGAGCTTTCCATCTCGGCCAGTCGTCCGTCTAGCTCGCAATGGACGGCATCGCCAAGAATGACGAGCGCCGCGCAGCCCTCCTCCAGCGCGTCGAGGAAGGCGTTCTGAGCCAATACGGTGAGCAGGTTGTCGACCTGCGCGTGCAGGTCGGCGACGATGACCGGGGTCATGCTGCGCGGCAAAGCGATCAGTCCGCCAGGCAGACCGCGTTCGTCGGTCGAACGGTATGCTTCGCTGCGCATCAAGCGGTTGACCTGCTCGATCAGCCGCATTGCGTCGTCGCGCGGCAGCAGTTCGACCGGTCCACCTATGATTTCGCGCAACCGCCGCAGCCGGCCGATTCGGCTCATACCGACACTGTCGATGACCGGCGCAATCGCCGTCCCCGCGTCGCTCAGATTGCGGAAAATGAGTTCATCGCGACCGTAGATCAGCACCATGTGCTGCTCGTCGATTGCCGCGGGATAGTCGAAAATGGCCTTCTGGAGTTCGTCGCTTGATCCCAGGGCAAGCCAGCTCTTCGGACTCAGGCGCACGAAGCCACTGATCCGGCGCATATACGTGCGCGGGTCGACAATGATGAAGCTCTCCAGCCAGACCGGCTTCCCCTCCCGATCCAGGCGGTTCTCGCGGTACAGATGAAGCCGCCGATCATTCAGTCCGAGCGTGATCTCGATAGGAACGCCGTCAAGGGGTACACGCACTTTCGTGCTTCCGAGGCGGTAGGCTTCGCCGTGCTTCAGGTTGTGGCCCCAACCAAAACCGAAACGAGCCAGGACCCCCTTGATTCGGGCCAGGAGACTCGATAGCTTGCGCGCCCGCCAGCTCCTGCGCCTCATCACGGCTGAGACTGGCCGGTCACAAAGCGCTTGGGGGGACAATCCGTCGTCTCGCGGTGGTAGACGTAGAACCCTCGCGCGTGCAGAAACTCGGCCACACGCCGGAAGACATCGAGTTGCGCCGCACAGATCGCAAGACTGATCTGGCTGTCGATCGGGTGCGTGCTCTCCTGCGCGCGTGCCGTGCGTCGCGCCAGCAGCAAGTCGGCCGGCGGTAGCAGGAACTCGAAAACGTAACGCCGGTACCAGTCGACTGAAAAGAAGTAGCGTTTGCCTGGTGGCAGGATGATGCGCGCAAAATCGACCGGGGGGAAAGGTGTGCTTTGCAAGAACTCGCCGTCAAAGACCGCGGCTGTGCTCGGCAGCCCGATGAAAGGCATCCCGAGGTGTATTTCGCGCGGCCGGACGGCCAGGATCTCCGAACGCCACCAATGCTTGCGACCGAGGTCGAGATAGCCCTCTTCCGACCAGCCGCCTAGGCGCATGATCAATGTGCTCTTGCCGGCACCCGGCGGGCCGGTCACCAGAATCTGACCGGGTCGTATGTCACCGGGAAAAGAGATCCCCTTGATCTCTTGAAGCGAAGCAACGACTGCGCTGCTGGCCAAGACGGACATCGCCGCCTGCTCACACGGCGTCCGGCAGCACGGTGCGCCGCGCTGCTCCTGCGAGAAGACCAGTCGTCGGCGCCCAAGCGAACAACGCCGGCCGGGCAGTCACCGGCCGGCGCACGATCGGCGCGCCAGACAAACAAGCTCAGGCATTCTGCAGCAGGATTTCCTCGAGGGTTTGCGCCGCCTTCTTGGTTGCCCGCAGCACCTTCTCCTGCAGCGAATAGAACTGCCGCATGCGCATCGCCCGCATGGCGGCGCGCTCGTCGCCCTCGGCATCGAACAGGGCTTTGATCGCCTTGTAGATTACGGCGACCGACTTCTCCTCGATGCGCTCGATCTCGACACAGAGGTTCACCGTTTCCTGATTGCGCTCGCGCTCCTTCAGCGACGCGATGGCGCGCGTCAGACGCGTGCAGGCATCAACGGTCATTGACGCCAACTCGTGTGACTCGCGGCTTGATTCGGTGATGTTGTAGATGCTGACCGCCTGCGCGACATCCTGCACCTTGTTCATTACGCTGTCGATATCCAGCGTCAGGGCATAGACCTGGTCTCGATTCAACGGCGTGACAAACGACTTGTGCAGCATGGTCATCAGGTCAGCCTTGATCTGGTCCGAACTTGCCTCGTTCATGTTGATCTCCTCGACCAGCGCAGCGACATCGCCCTGACTGACCCCCAGACTGCTGACCAGGCGCAGCATGGCGCTGGCACCCGCCAGAACGCGCTCGCTGTGTGCCGCGAGAAGCTCAAAAAACTCGGACCGCTTGGGTAACATGATTACCTCCCTTGATTAACTTTGGTGACAACGATTGACTGGGTAGCATTACTTCAGGCGCTCGACGCCCCGTCGCCGGGGCGTCACGTTCTATCCGGGTACTCTCCCTGCCTTACAGGAACTTCGTCCCGATATACCAGAACAGCGCGGCGATCAGGCCAGAAGCCGGAATCGTCAGCACCCAGGCAACGAGCAGATTGGCGGTAATCGCCCAACGCACGGCCTTGACGTCGGTAGCCGCACCGACGCCAATGATCGCGCCGGTGATCGTGTGCGTCGTCGACACCGGAATCCCACCCAGCGTTGCCAGTCCAAGCGTAATCGCGCCTCCCATCGAGGCACAGGAACCGCTGATCGAGTTCAACTTGGTGATCTTCGTACCCATCGTCTTGACGATCCGCCAACCGCCGAGATACGTTCCCCAGGCAATCGCGAAATAGCACGAGTAGACCACCCACATCGGCAGCGTCGACTGGTCCTTGGTCGCCACGCCAGCCGTGATCAAGAGCAGCCAGATGATGCCGATCGTCTTCTGTGCATCGTTCCCGCCATGCCCCAGGCTGTACGCGGCGGCGGCAAAGAGCTGGCCGCCCTTGAACCACTTCCCTGCCTGATACGGCGACTGGTTCCTGAATATCCAGGCAACCAGCACCATCAGAAGACCACCGATGATCACTCCGACGAGCGGCGAGATGATGATGAACGCCAGGATCTTGCCGAAACCCTCCCAGACGATCGGCGCGCCCGAACCCGCCTTGGCAACGGTCGCGCCGACCAGCCCGCCAACCAGCGCGTGCGACGACGACGACGGGATGCCGTAGTACCAGGTGATGATGTTCCACGCCAAGGCCCCGATCAAGGCGCCAAAGATGACGTAGTAATCGACGAACTTGGGGTCGACGGTGCCCTTGCCGATGGTCGCCGCCACCTTGAGCTGGAATATCCAGAGCGCCGCAAAGTTGAAGAACGCGGCAAAAAGGACCGCCTGCTTGGGCGTCAAGGCGCCGGTCGCGACGATCGTCGAGATGGAGTTCGCGCCATCATGAAACCCGTTCATGAAGTCGAACGCGAGCGCTACTGCGATCAGCAGCGCCAGCGTCCAGATGCTCATATTTAGGCCTTCCATTCTTGGCTACCTCTCAGGAGTTTTCGATCAGGATCTCTTCGATCATCTTCGCCGAGTCCTGGCAGGCATCGAGCACGGCTTCCTGCAGAGAATAGAATTCCCGCATCTTCATCGTCTGCCAGACGTTGGCGCCCTCCTGGAAGAGCGCGGTGATGGCCTTATGCTGCACCTTGTCGGCCTTCGATTCGATCTCCTCAATTTCCTTGCACAGGTTCAAGGTTTCTTCGCCGCGATTCTTATCCGCCAGAGCGGCCACTGCCCGGCTCAGGCGCATGCAGGCGTCAGCGCTCAGCGCCGCCATTTCGCGCGCTTCGACCGTCGACTGCGTGATGTTGTACATGCCGAGCGCGTTGGCAACGCTCTGCAGTACGTTCAGCGTCATGTCGAGATCGCTGATCAGCGCATGAATCTGGTCGCGGTTGATCGGCGTCGTGAAGGACTGGTGCAGGCGCTCGATGACCTTGGCCTTGATCTGGTCGCCATTGTGCTCGTGTTCATTGACTTCCGCGACGAGCGCCGCGAGGTTTGCACCGCTATCCCCCAACCCATTGATCAGACGCAACGTGGCATTCGCGCCGGCCACCACCTGTTCCGCGTGGGCCGCGAGAAGTTCGAAAAATTCCTTGCGTTGCGGCATCAGACTGCTAAACATACGACCTCCCTTGGTTAACTGCTCTGACGAGCACTATCACTGTCAATCAACAAAAAACCGGCGCACCGACGGTTTCCGGTGCGATTTCTGAACCCTACCTGCATTCTTGCCATGATTTCCCTCCCGCGGCGGCGGCCGCACCTGGCACCGGCGGCGCGCCGCGCTTGGGTTCCGGGCCCGGGGATTGGGTTGCGTCTGTCCCGCTTATCCCCTCTTCTTGCCCTTCCCGCTCGCTATCCTGGTCAGCCCGTCGACAGCGCCCCTCATTTGCTCGAGTGACTGCTCGGCAAACAGGCGAATCCCGGCACGCAGAATGTCGCCCCGGCTCGCCGCGCAACCGCCAAGCTTTGCCAGATTGGCGCGCACGCCTTCAATTGCCGCTTCCTCACTTTGCAAAATCTCGACCGACAAGCGGATGGCTTTATCGCGCTTGCCCTTCGCCGTGACGACGACCGGCTCGACCGGTCGCCCGGGTTTGGCCGACTTCTTGCCGCCCGCACCGCCTTTGGCAGGCGGGACAGTCTTGTCAGCCTTGGCCAATGGCGCCGACTTCTTCGTGCCCTTGACCGGCGCTGCGTGATCACCCGCCGCCGGGGCTGGCGTCTTGCCCGCCGTCTTGTCGGTGGCTGCGGCTTTTGCCTTGCCCTTGCCGGCAGCAGGACGCTGGCCAGTCGACCGCGAGCCGCTGACCTGCGCAAGCGGCGTCACCGGCGCCTCCGCTATCGGCGCCGGAGCGCTGGCCACCTCCGGGTCCGGCGGGACAAGCAGCGGCAGTTCGCTCGCTGCCAGACGTTCGCCCAAGGATTCGTCTTCCTTTTTGAGGCTGGCGCGCAACGCTGCCTTGTTGCTGGTATCGCTTCCCGATGTCGACATCATGTTTCTCCCAACTGTTTAAGGACTTCGGCAACCAGCTTGCGTACCTCCGCCTGGGCCGCTTCGGCGCCCGCGCCAAGCTGGAAGACAGATGCGCCAACGACCGCACTCTGCGCATAGGCATTGCGCTGGGCAAGCATCACGTCAAGGATTGGCAGAGTGAATTCGCGTAACAGGTCCAGGACATCACTGGCAAGCGCTGTGTTTTGCACGCGGTTGGGCACGATGCAGCCGTGCAGCCGGTGGCTTTGCTCCATTCGCTTGAGGATCAGGCGCTCGACGGCCAGCGTTGACCACAGGTCGGTCGGGCTGGGTACCGCCGGTACGATGGCGAGATGCGCCACCGCGAGCGCTGCCATGGTTGATGGGTGGGCTATCGACGGCGGCGTGTCGAGCACGACATAATCGGCCTCTCCCTGCAGGTCGACCACATGTTTGATCAGCTCGAGGCCCGACATCTTGCGCACGTCCAGGTGCAGTTTCGCATCGATCAAGGAGGCCGACTCGGCCCAGCGGAAGGCGCTCTCCTGCGGGTCCAGATCGATCAGCAGAGCCGATGCACCGATGGCGTGGAAGCCGCCACCGAGCTGCATCGCCACCGTCGTCTTCCCAGCTCCGCCCTTTTGCGAAACGACGGCAATCACCCTGCCTAATGGCATGGACATGAAACCTTTCCGAAAAACGCTTTGGCGAGAAGAATGTTCATAACGAACAATTATGCCACCGGCGGGAAAAGCGACAAGGCAAAAGACGGGTGATAACGGGCCATGAAATGGGCCATTTTGTTGCTCGCCAAGCTGGCCTGTGACGCAGGTCAAGGAAAAGCCGCTGGACGGCCGCAGCGGCCACTGAGCGCGCCTCGCGCCGCCGTGTCGCCAGGCGCCAATCGACCGCCCGGAACGCTTCAATCGGGGTGAAGCAGACTCAGCGATCGCCGATAAGTTTGAGGCTGCTGGCGCGGGTGACGGCGTCTCGCCGGTTCGATGCGCACAGCTTGCGGTAGATATTCTGTGTGTGGCGTTTGACCGTCGCGCGCGAGATGCACAGCTCTTCGGAGATTTCGACGTTGCTCAGGCGCAGCGCCAACAGCTTGAGGATGCGCAGCTCGCGACGCGTCAGATCGTCGCCAAGCTGGCGTCGGCCGCTGCTCAGCAGCAACTCGTCGTTGAGTCCAGAGAGGATCTGCGCGAGGTAACGCGGTGCATCCCTGGCCAGTTCGAGGCGCTTCAACGGTCGGACCAGGTCCTGTCCGAGGTCGACGAAGACCCGAATCAGGCCGCCTGGCCGGGCAAGCGCCACCGCCCGGGCAAGCCGCTCGCCAGTCGCTACTTGATCCCCGCGCAAGCAGGCAAGCATCGCCTGCAGCGCCAGCACCTCGATCAGGAAACGGTGGTTGTTACCGGCCGTCAGTTGCGATTCCAGCAAACGCAGAAGCTGCTCGGCCTGGTCAAGGCTCTCACCACTCCTTTGCGCCAGCCAGACGCGCGCCAGCGTCAAATGCGGGGCATTGAAGAAACGGTAGGCAAACTGCACGGGACCGGGATCGAAGTTGCACGCCCAGTTCGCGGCATCGGCTGTACGGCCTTGGCGCAGGGCAAGGTCGGCCTGATAGGCGCGCGCGCGAAAAAGCGCCGGCAGGTCTTCGTTACGTTCGAGATGTCGGCACAGTTCGTCGACGATGCCGCGCGCACGCTCAGCCTGACCAAGCGCCTGATAGACCGCTGCCAGCGCAATCGAGATCTCGCTGCGGTAGCCGAGAAGTGGCGCGCAAGCCGGATCCAGCGCAGGCAGCAAGGCCGCCTCAGCCTTGGCGAGTTCGTTGCGCTGATAGTGAGCAATCCCGACGAAATAGCGACCAAGTGCCGTGTTGCCAGCACAGCCGGATCCCATGTCGTTCAGATCGAAGGCCTGATTCGCCGTCCACTGCAGCGCCGACAGATCCGCCGCCATCCACTCGATGAAGCAGAGCGTGGCCGCCAGTGGCGCCTGGCAGGCGTTGACCGGACCGCTCGCATTGACCAACGCCGAACGCAGAAACTCGCGCGCGCCGGACAGATCGCCGCTCATTTGCCGACCCGCGGCAAGCACGCTCTGCGCCAGCACGCGAGCATGCTGACAGTCGGCTGGGAGCAGCGCCAGTGCGCGTTCGGCGCCGGCAGTCGCTGCTTCCGCCTGGCCGCTGAGGTACGCCTGGACGCTGCGTAGCGCTATCAAGCTGCCGGCCAGGCCAGGCGCGTCGTTGGCAGGAACAACACTCGCAGCATCGTTGGTGCCGAGCAGAGCGTCGATGCGGTCGAGGACCGGCGCGGTTTCGATGTGTCGCCCTTGATGATGCATCAGCCAGGCTTTCAGCAGCAGCAACGCGGGGGTCTGCTCGACCGTATCGAGCGACAGTGCGCGCAAGCAGCCTGCCAGTTCGTGCCGGCGGTGTCGGCCGAGCAATTCATCGGCATGACGAGTCAGCAGACAGCCCGCGGCCGTATCGCCGCCGGCCGCGCGCGCATGGCGCACGGCTTCTGCCAGTTCGCCACGCGCTTCGCACCAGGTGGCAGCTCGCCAGTGCAGTTGCGCGATTTCCTCGGGTGAGCAGAAGCGGGGCAATTGGCGCAACAAGAAGCCGCGAAACAAACGGTGATAGCGAAACCAGTTGCCTTCGTCGTCGATGACCTGGTACGGCACGTCGCCACCGAGGATGACGCGCACGAAAGCCTCAGCGCGCAGATCGGAAGTCTCTGTCCCGACATCCTCGCCGACCAGCGCCGCGTAGAGCTCAACGCAGCAGCGGCTGACCACCGCGGAGACGAGCAAGCCTCGGCGAATCTCGTCCGGTTGCTGCGTCAGAACGTCTTCGCGCAGATATGCATCGACCCATTGCAACCCGCCCTCCAGCGCCGAAGCCCGATCGTCCAGCCGACCTCCGTGGCGCAGCGCCATCCCGACCAGGCGTGCGCCGACTGGCCAGCCCTCGGCGCACTGTTGCGCGAGAAGCTTCTCCGCGTCGCTCAGGCAGCGACCCGCGCAGCGCTCGATCAGATCGACCGATTGCTGCGCGTTGAACTCCAGCAGGCGCCCGCGCAGTTCACATAGCAGACCGCGCACGCCCAGTGTGGCGAGCGACAAGGGCGGCGCGCGGCGAGTGACGATGATCAGGCGCAGCGCGCTTGGCGGATGCGCCAGCAGACCGTCCAGCAAGGCGTGCGTGTCGGCCGAGTCGATGGCCTGGTAGTCGTCGAGAACGACCAGCAAGGGCTCGTTCAGCGCTTCCAGGTCGTTGCTGAGCAGCGCACCGAGGACGGCCAGCGACGGCTGCCCCTGCTCCAGAAGCCGCAGCGTTTCCTGGCATGCATCGGGCACGACCGTGCGCACGGCAGCAACCAGATAGGCGACGAAGCGCAGCGGATCGCTCTCCTCGCGCGTCAGCGAGAGCCAAGCCGCCGCAGGCACCCGCCTGCTCAGCCAGTGGGAGACGAGCAGCGTCTTGCCATAACCGGTAGGCGCCAGGACCAGCGTCAACGGCAAGTGGCTGCCTGCGTCCAGCCGTTCGCTCAGTTCGCTGCGTACGACATAGTCCGTGACAACCGGCGGACGATGCAGTCTGCTGCGCACGATCAGTACGGGTTGCATGCCCTCCAAGAGCGGCCGCCGTCAGTGCGGCGAAGTCAGCTGGAATCGCCCGCTCAGAAATGCAGCGGTCGCTTGTCGCACGCCAGGGCTGCTTCGTGCACCACCTCCGAAAGCGTCGGGTGGGCATGACAGATGCGCGCCAGGTCTTCCGCCGCTGCACCGAACTCCATCGCTACGACGCCTTCCGAAATCAGCTCGGAGGCATTTGCACCGATGATGTGAACGCCAAGCACGCGATCCGTCGTGGCGCACGCCAACACCTTGACGAAGCCCGTCGGATCGCCCATGCCGAGCGCGCGTCCGTTGGCGGCGAAGGGAATCTTGCCCACCTTGTAAGCGGTGCCGTCGGCCTTCAGTTGCTGCTCGGTGCGCCCGACCCAGGCGATCTCCGGGCTGGTGTAGATCACCCACGGAATCGTCTCGAAATTGCAGTGTCCGGCTTGTCCCGCCATCAGTTCGGCGACCATGACGCCCTCTTCCATCGCCTTGTGCGCCAGCATCGGTCCGGCGACGACATCGCCGATCGCCCAGACCCCAGGCAGGTTCGTACGGCAATGTGCGTCCACCTCGATCTGCCCACGTGCATTGATCTGCAGGCCGACCTTTTCGGCGCCCAGACCATCCGTGTTCGGCACGCGGCCGATCGAGACGATCAGGCGATCAGCATCCAGCCTTTGCGGGTTCCCGTCCTTGTCGGTGTAGTCGATCGAGACGCCGGTCGGCGAGACTCTGACTTCTCCGATCGTCACCCCGGTAACGATTTTCAGACCCTGCCGAGCAAAGACCTTGGCGGCTTCCTTGGCGACATCAATGTCGGCCAGCGAGAGAAAGTCCGGCAGTGCTTCGAGCAGGGTGACGTCGGAACCGAGCCGGCGCCAGACGCTGCCCATCTCGAGGCCGATAACGCCGGCGCCGATCACCGCCAGCCGCTTGGGAACGGCGTCAATGTCGAGCGCGCCGATGTTGTCGCACACAATCTCGTTGTCGACCGGAATGCCGGGCAGATGACGCGCCTTGGAGCCGGTGGCCAGAATCACCTGGCGAGCCTCGACGACGTTCTCGCCGACCCGCATCTGCCAGACTTCGCCGACCGCTGCAACCTTGCGCTCGACGAAGGCAGCATGGCCGTTGAGCAAGGTCACCTTGTTCTTTTTGAACAGCGCCTTGATGCCGCTGGTGAGTTGCTTGACGATGCCATCCTTGCGCGCAATCATCCGGCTGACGTCGATGTTCGGTGCGCCGACACAAATGCCCTGTTCGGCGAAGCTGTGGCCCGCTTCCTCGAAGAGATGCGAGGTATGCAGCAGCGCTTTCGACGGAATGCAACCGACATTCAGGCAGGTGCCGCCCAGACGCGGCTCGCCTTTCGGGTCGGCGTAGGCGTTGGATTCGCAGCAGGCGACGCTGAAGCCGAGTTGCGCTGCCCGAATGGCGGCAACGTAGCCCGCCGGACCGCCACCGACCACGAGAACGTCGAATTGTTTGGACATGACTGATTCCCTTTCCAAGCGCAGAGACACGAAGGCACGGAGTGCGCGCAGAGTGCGGCTCTGGGCTTCTCCGTGCCCTGAGGTGGGGGGTTAAACGCCGAGCAGCAGACGAGCCGGATCCTCCAGCGCCTCCTTCATCGTCACCAGCCCGAGGACGGCTTCGCGGCCATCAATGATCCGGTGATCGTAGGACATGGCCAGGTAGTTGATCGGCCGGATGACGATCTGCCCGTTCTCAACGACCGGCCGATCCTTGGTCGCATGGATGCCGAGAATCGCCGACTGCGGTGGGTTGATGATTGGCGTCGAGAGCATCGAACCAAAAACGCCACCGTTGGAAATCGAGAAGGTTCCGCCGGTCAGTTCCTCCATCGACAGTTTGCCATCCTTGGCCTTGACGCCGAACTCGCCGATCTTCTTCTCGATGTCGGCAAAGCTCATCTGGTCGGCGTCGCGCAGGATCGGTACGACGAGTCCACGCGGGCTGCCAACGGCAATCCCGATGTCGATGTAGCCGTGATAGACGATGTCGCTGCCGTCGACCGAGGCATTGAGCACCGGGAAGCGCTGCAAGGCGGCGACCGCAGCCTTGACGAAAAAGGCCATGAAACCAAGGCGGACGCCGTGCGTCTTCTCGAAACGCTCGCCGTACTGCTTGCGCAGCGCCATGATCGGACCCATGTTGACTTCGTTGAAGGTGGTCAATATCGCGTTGGTCGCCTGCGACTGCAGCAGGCGCTCAGCGACACGCGCGCGCAGACGCGACATCGGGACGCGCTGCTCGGGGCGCTCGCCAAACGGAATCGTCACCTCGGGCGCGGGCGGCAAACTGGCGGTAACGTTGACGAAAGGCGAGGGCGCCGCCGCGGACCCCGCGGCGGCTTTGCCGACCGACTTGGCGGCCGGCGCCGGTGCCGCGGGGACCGCCGCTGCCAAGGCGTCCGCCTTGGTCACTCGGCCGCCCCGGCCGGTGCCGGCAACGTCGCCGACGGCAACGCCTTTCTCTTCGAGAATTTTGCGTGCCGCCGGCAGGGCAACGCCGGGTGCGGAACCGCCTGCTGGCGGTCCGCTGGCTTCTGCCGCCTTGGCGGGCGCTGCCGCCTTGGCGACCGGCGCAGCGATGGTCCCTGCCTGGGCGGCGGTATCGATGCGCGCGATCACTTCGCCGGAGACAACGGTTTCCCCATCGCCCTTGACGATCTCGACCAGCACACCGTTATCGGGCGCCGGCAACTCGAGGACGACTTTGTCGGTCTCGATGTCGATCAGGTTTTCATCGCGCACGACGGCTTCGCCAGCCTTCTTGTGCCAGGCAACCAGCGTCGCTTCGGCGACCGACTCGGAAAGCTGTGGAACTTTGACGTCGATGATCATGTTCACTCCGTTCTAGGGCAATTTATAGTACTCGATCTCACCGAACGCGGAGTCGATCAGAGCCTTCTGTTGGGCATTGTGCTTGCTCTGGTAGCCGACCGCCGGCGACGCCGACGCTGGGCGCGAGACAAGCAGGAGATGCTGCTTGTCGCTCAGCGAGCGCGACAGGTGCTGGCGTGAGGCAATCCAGTACCAGGCCCCCTGGTTGCGCGGCTCCTCCTGGCACCAGACGACTTCCGTCGCCTTCGGATACTTGGCCAGTTCTTCCTGAAAAGAGTCTTGCGGGAAGGGATAAAACTGCTCGAGCCGGGCAATTGCCACGTGGCCGATCTTGCGCTCGTGCCGGGCGGCAATCAACTCGTAGTAGACCTTGCCGGAGCAGAAGATGACGCGCGTCACCTTCTTCGCGTTGATCGGCTCGACTTCGCCAATCACGCGCTGGAATTCGCCGTCGCTCAATTCTTCCAGCGACGATGTCGCATCCTTGTGGCGCAACAGTGACTTCGGCGAAAAGACGACCAGCGGCTTGCGCTGGTTGCGGATTGCCTGCCGGCGCAACATGTGGAAGACCTGCGCCGGCGTCGACGGCTGGCAGACTTCCATGTTCATCTCGGCGCACAGTTGCATGTAGCGTTCAATGCGCGCCGATGAGTGCTCGGGCCCCTGCCCTTCGTAGCCGTGCGGCAGGAGGAGGACGAGTCCGCTTGCCCGCCCCCACTTGGCTTCCCCGGAGGCAATAAACTGGTCGATGACCACCTGCGCACCGTTCGCGAAGTCGCCAAACTGCGCTTCCCAGACGACCAGCTCGTGCGGATTGGCCGTCGAGTAGCCGTATTCGAAAGCGAGCACGGCCTCTTCCGAGAGCACCGAATCGAAGCACTGGAAACCTCCCTGCCGTTCCTGCAGATGCGCCAGCGGATAGTAGGTGCCCCGATCCCAATGCTCGCGGTTCTGATCGTGCAGCGCTGCGTGCCGATGGAAGAAGGTGCTGCGTCCAACGTCCTCGCCGGATACCCGCACACCATAGCCGGAAACGAGCAGCGAGGCATAGGCCAGATTCTCAGCCATTCCCCAGTCAACCGGCAGTCTGCCCTCGCCCATTTGCCGCCGGTCCTCGATGATCTTCTTCACCCGGCTGTGCAGGGTAAAGTTGGGCGGGATCGTCGTCAGCCGTTCGGCCAGCCGCTGCAGCTCGGCGACCGGCACCTTGGTATCGCAGACCTCGATGTACGCGGGGGTGAGGAACGGCGTCCAGTCGATCGTCATCGGGTGTTTGTAGCCGGCAATCACCGGGTTGTAGAGCAACTCGCCGCGGTCCAGATGAGCCCGGTAGTCGGCGATCAGTTCGTCCGGCCCTTCCGGCGGCAGAACGCCTTCGGCAACCAGCTTGTCGCCGTACAGCTTGCGCGTCCCCGGATGCTGCTGAATCTTCTTGTACATCAGCGGCTGCGTCACCATCGGCTCGTCCTGTTCGTTGTGGCCGAGCTTGCGATAGCACACGATGTCGACGACGACATCCTTCTTGAAGGTGCGCCGGTACTCGGCGGCGATACCAGAAACCAGCGCGACCGCTTCAGGGTGGTCGCCGTTCACGTGGAAAATCGGCGCCTCGGCCATCTTGAAGATGTCGGTGCAGTAGAGCGACGAGCGATAGTCGCGCGGATCGGACGTGGTGAAACCAATCTGATTGTTGACCACGACATGAATGGTTCCGCCGACGCCGTAGCCACGCGTCTGGGCGAAGTTCAGCATCTCCTGGTTCACGCCTTGTCCGGCAACCGCTGCATCGCCATGAATCAGCACCGACAGCACCTTTTCCTTGCCGTTTTCGCCGCGCCGGCGCTGGCGCGAGTAGACCGAGCCAACGACGACCGGATTGACGATCTCCAGGTGCGAAGGATTGAACGAGAGCGTCAGATGGCACGGCCCGCCGGGGGTCGAAACGTCGGAGGAGTAGCCCATGTGGTACTTCACGTCGCCTGCCGACAAGTCTTGCGCTTTCCTGCCTTCGAATTCGTCAAACAGCATCGCCGGCGCCTTGCCGAGCGTATTGACGAGCACGTTGAGGCGCCCACGGTGCGCCATGCCGACGACGATCTCGTCAACACCACCTGCCCCGGCGACGCGAATCAGCTCGTCCATGGCGACGATCAGTGACTCGCCGCCTTCCAGCGAGAAGCGCTTCTGACCAACGTAACGCGTATGCAGATAGCGTTCGAGCGTCTCGGCCGCGGTCAGCCGTTCGAGCATCCGCTTGCGTTCGTCGGCGGTGTAGTTGGGCTTCGAGTGGATACGTTCCAGGCGATCCTGAATCCAGCGCTTCTCGGCAACGGTGCTCAGATACATGTACTCGACGCCAATCACGCCGCAATAGGTCGCCTTGAGCGCGTCGTAGATCTGTCCGAAGGTGGCGTGATCGGGCGTCCCCTTGAACGATCCGGCGTTGAAGACGGTATTCAGGTCGGCGTCGGAAAGGCCATAGTAGGCCGGATCAAGCTGCGGTATCTCGGGGCGTGGGGTACGCTGCAGCGGATCCAGATTCGCCCAGCGGTCGCCAATGAAGCGGTAGGCGGTGATCATCTGGAGAATGCCGACCTGCTTGCGATCGTCGACCGGCGCCACTGCGGCGGCGCGGTACCCACCCTTGCGCGCCTGCTCGGCAAACGCGTTGATCACCGGCAGATGCGGGACGTCGCGGTCCACATAGCCCGGCAGCCGGCCCAGTTTGTCGAAGTAATCGCGCCACTGCTCGGAAACTGAACCGGGATTGTCGAGATAGTTTTCGTAAAGCTCCTCGACGAAGGGCGCGTTGCCGCCGAAAAGGAGGGAGTTACCAAACAACTGATTCATCATGGCTTTACCTGTCGTCACGGTCCTGGTTCTGGATGCGAAAACCCGTGGTGTCAAGACCACAGAATGAAAAAAGGGCGGCCCGCGAGCAGCCGCCCTTTTGCGTCTTTCGACCTAGCGCTGGTCGATCGCGACGACGTCGCGTCTCGCCGCACCGACGTAGAGCTGACGCGGACGACCGATCTTGTATTCCGGATCGTTGATCATCTCTTCCCACTGGGTCATCCAGCCAACCGTTCGTGCCAGGGCGAAAATGCACGTGAACATCGAGGTCGGAATGCCGAGTGCCTTCTGCACGATACCGGAATAGAAGTCGACGTTCGGATACAGCTTCTTCTCGATGAAGTAGTCGTCTTCCAGGGCGATCTTTTCGAGTTCCATCGCCAACTTGAACAGGCGGTCGTTCTGCAGGCCGAGCTCGTGCAGGACGTCGCCGCAGACCTTGCGCATCAGCTTGGCGCGTGGGTCGAAATTCTTGTAGACCCGGTGTCCGAAGCCCATCAGCTTGAAATCGTCGTTCTTGTCCTTGGCGCGTGCGATGTACTTGCCGACGCGGGAAACATCGTGGATTTCCTCGAGCATTTCCAGGCAGGCCTCGTTCGCTCCGCCATGCGCCGGCCCCCAGAGGCAGGCGATACCGGCCGAGATGCAGGCGTAGGGGTTGGCCCCGGACGATCCCGACAGGCGAACGGTCGAGGTCGAGGCATTCTGCTCGTGGTCGGCATGCAAGGTGAAGATGGTGTCGAGTGCATGCACGAGGACCGGGTTCGGCTTGTATTGCTCGCACGGCGTGCCGAACATCATGTGCATGAAGTTCGCCGTATAGTCCAGGTCATTGCGCGGATAGATGAAGGGCTCGCCGCGGTGGTACTTGTACGCCATGGCGACGATCGTCGGCAATTTGGCGACGATGCGGTTGAAGCTGATGTTCTGGTGCTCGAGATCGGAGAAGTTTTCCGCTTCGTGGTAGAAAGCGGAAAGCGCGCCGACCACCCCGACCAGTACGGCCATCGGGTGCGCGTCCCGGCGGAAACCCTGATAGAACTTCACCAGTTGCTCGTGCACCATGGTGTGCTGCTTGATGTTGTTCTCGAAGTTGACCTTCTGCGCCGCCGTCGGCAGTTCTCCGTTCCAGAGCAGGTAGGCGACTTCAAGGAAGTTGCACTGCTCGGCCAGTTGCTCGATCGGATAGCCACGATAAAGCAGCTCGCCCTTGTCGCCATCGATGAAGGTGACCGTAGACCGACAACTCGCGGTCGACAGGTAGCCCGAGTCGTAGGTGAACAGACCGGTCTTGGCGCCCAGGGTGCGAATGTCTATGCATTCGTTGCCATGCGTTGGCGTCATGATTGGAAACTCGACGGGAGCTCGCCCTTCGATGATCAGAGTTGCTTTACGTTCGGTCGTCATTTCTTTTCCCCGTACAGGTGTTGAGGTCACAGCTACGAACTGGAAGCCGCGAGAATCTAGGGCAACTTCCTTACTTCACTCTTACGTTGCGCAATAACGCGAGGACTTCCGCCTGCACCGGGTCCGAGCTTGCCCGGGCGCCATTGACCAGCGGCCACAGTTCAAGATCCTCCATGTCGGCCAGATCGACAAACGCCTCCGCCTGCACCGGCGTCAGACTCGGATAAACGCGCTCGAGAAATTCACCGAGCAGCAGATCCATCTCGAGCATGGCACGGCGCGTGCAGCGCCAGCGCAGACGGTTGAGTTTTTCCCTGTCCTCCATCAGATGGCGCGACGAACCATCATTTCCTTGATCTTGCCGATGGCCCGCGTCGGGTTGAGACCCTTCGGGCAAACGTCGACGCAATTCATGATCGTGTGGCAGCGGAACAGGCGATACGGGTCCTCAAGGTCATCCAGCCGCTCATTCGTCGCCAAGTCGCGCGTATCGGCGATGAAGCGATAGGCGTTGAGCAGTCCGGCCGGGCCGACGAACTTGTCGGGGTTCCACCAGAACGACGGGCACGAGGTCGAGCAGCACGCACAGAGAATGCACTCGTAGAGGCCGTTCAGTTCTTCCCGGTCCTCGGGCGACTGCAGGCGCTCACGCTCCGGACGCGGCCCCTCGTTGACCAGGTACGGTCTGATCGAGTGGTATTGCTTGAAAAACTGCGTCATGTCGACGATCAGGTCGCGGATGACCGGTAGCCCGGGCAGTGGCCGAAGGACGACCGGCTGCTTGAGGTCCTTGATTTCGGTCAGGCAGGCAAGACCGTTCTTGCCGTTGATGTTCATTGCGTCGGAACCGCAGATGCCCTCGCGGCACGAGCGCCGATACGCCAGCGAATCGTCTTTGGCTTTCAGACGCGTGAGGACATCGAGCAACTTGCGGTCGAGCGAGAAATCGACCTCGACCGAGGCGTCCTGCATATAGGGTGCCTGGTCCTTGTCCGGGTCGTAGCGGTAAATCTTGAACTGCATGATGCTGGTGGCCATTATCAATTACTCCTTGGCGCGCGATCAGTAGGAACGTGTCTTCAGCGCGATCGTGTCGACGGTCAGCGGCTTCATGATCACCGGCTTGTAGCTCAGGCGGCTGCCCTCCCGGTACCAAAGCGTGTGCTTGTGCCAGTTGATGTCGTCGCGACCATTGGGATTGGCCGGCGTGTCGGGCGCGTCGTCGCGCACGTGCGCACCGCGCGATTCCTTGCGCGCATTGGCCGAAACCATCGTCGCCTTGGCCACTTCAATCAGATTGTCGAGTTCGAGCGCTTCGACGCGCGCCGTATTCCAAACCTGTGACTTGTCCTTGATTTCCGTCCTGGCCACAGCCTTTTCGATGTCGACGATGCGGGCAACACCTTCGGCCAGCATGTCCTTGAAGCGGAAAACGCCGCAATGCTTCTGCATCGTCCGCTGCAGTTCGAGCCGTGTCTCATTGACGTTCGCCCCGCCGGTCTGCGTATTCAGACGGTCGAGCCGCGCCAGCGTCCGCTCGGCGAAGTTGGCCGGCAGATCCTTGAGACCGATATTGCCCGACCTGAGGTCTTCGATCACCGAATCGCCTGACGATTTGCCAAAAACCAGCAAGTCAAGCAAGGAATTCGTTCCCAGGCGGTTTGCCCCATGCACCGACGCACAGGCGACCTCGCCGGCAGCATAGAAACCAGGTACCGGCGAGCCGTCCTCATTCACGACTTGTCCCTTGTAGTTGGTCGGCACACCGCCCATCTGATAATGACAGGTCGGTACGACCGGAATCGGCGCCTTGATCGGGTCGATCCCGGCAAACTGGATCGAAATCTCGCGGATGCCGGGCAGCCGCTTCATGATCGTCGCCGGATCGAGGTGAGTGATGTCAAGCAGGACGAAGTCCTTGTTCGGCCCGCAACCGCGGCCCTCGTTGATCTCGGTGACCATCGCCCGCGAAACGACATCGCGCGAGGCCAGGTCCTTGGCATTCGGCGCATAGCGCTCCATGAAGCGCTCGTTCGTCGAGTTGCGCAGCATGCCGCCTTCGCCACGCACGCCTTCGGTGATCAGCACCCCGGCGCCAGCCACGCCGGTCGGGTGAAACTGCCAGAATTCCATGTCTTCGAGCGGCAGGCCGGCGCGCGCCGCCATGCCCAAGCCATCGCCAGTATTGATGAAGGCGTTGGTCGACGAATAGAAGATGCGACCGGCGCCACCGGTAGCAAAGACCGTCGCCTTGGAATGGAAGGCGACGACCTCACCGGTTTCCATCTCGAGCGCAATGACGCCGAGAACCTGCCCGGAATCATCGCGAATCAGGTCGAGCGCCATCCACTCGACGAAGAATTGCGTGTTGGCGCGCACGTTGCGCTGATACAAGGCGTGCAACATGGCGTGCCCGGTGCGGTCGGCCGCCGCGCAGGCACGCCGGACCGGCTTTTCGCCAAAGTTGGACATGTGCCCGCCGAACGGCCGCTGATAGATCTTTCCTTCGTCGGTACGGTCGAACGGCATACCGAAGTGTTCGAGTTCGACGACCACTTCGGGCGCCTTGCGGCACATGTACTCGATCGCGTCCTGGTCACCTAGCCAGTCCGAGCCCTTGACGGTGTCGTACATGTGCCAGTGCCAATGGTCTTCCTCGGAATTGCCCAGCGACGCGGAAACGCCACCCTGGGCGGCAACGGTGTGCGAACGCGTCGGAAAGACCTTGGACAGCACGGCTGTCTTCAGGCCACCCTCGGACAACTGGATCGCCGCGCGCAGGCCGGAACCGCCGGCGCCGACGATCACTGCATCGAACTTACGTACCGGAATGCTTAGCTTGTTCACTTACATTCTCCACAGAATCTGAACCGCCCAACCGGCGTAGCCGACGAGCACCGCAACTGTCGCAATCATCAGCAGAAGACGCAATCCGTCCGACTTGACGTAGTCCATCCAGATATCCCGGACGCCGATCCAGGCATGGTAGAAGACGCTGACAAAGAAGAGAAAGGTCGCGAAACGCATGAAACCGTTGGCGAAGATGCCGCGCCATGCGTCGAAGGAGTCAGGACCGACAGCGCCGACGACGACCAGGAAAATGATCGTATAGACCGCCATGATGATGGCTGTCGCGCGCTGGATGATCCAGTCCTTGAGGCCATAGTGAGCCCCGACGAGTATGCGGTTTACCATAGTACTTTCGCTCCAATGATCAGCGTCAGCGCGATGCTGACGGCAAAGACGACCTTGCTCGACAGGCGGGCCGACTCGAGGTCTATCCCCTTGTGCAGGTCGAGCATCAGATAGCGGATGCCGGCGCTGAAGTGATGCATGTAGAGCCAGATCAGTCCCAGGAGAACCAGCTTGGCGAGCGGATGGCCGACCACGCCCTTGACGACGGCGAAGGTCTCGGCCGAGGCAAGGCTGCCCTGCAGCAGCCATAGGAGGAAAGGCAGGAGCAGGAAGATCACCGCCCCGCTGATCCGGTGAATGATCGACAGGATACCCGGAAGCGGTAGCCTGATCGTCGGCAAGTCCAAGTTCTTCGGACGCTTTTTCGTGATTGCCATCTCTGCCATGAACGTCATCCCTGTTATGTTATGCAGTCGTACGCGGACCGCCTGACCCCTTCAAAACCGCACTCGATTATAAACCATCGCAGCGCACCATACCGACCCGTCCCGTCTCCTCACGCAGCTCAGCCGAGCTGGTTGTGATAATGATAATTGCGCGTCGAATAGAAGCCACGGCGCCATTCGACCGGCTTGCCACCATAGGTCATGGTGACGCGTTCGACGAGCAACAGCGGGCTTCCCTCGGCCACCTGCAGCAATTCCGCGCTCACCCGATCAGCCGACACGGCGCGCAGCCGTTCGTCGGCGCGAATCATGCGCACACCGTAGCGGCTTTCGAACAGACTGTAGAGGGATTCGCCGGAGCGCAGAACCTCCAGCGAAAGATCGGGAAAGAGTTCGCTCGGCAAGTAGATCTCGTCGAACACTACGGGTTCCTCGCCGAGCTTGAGCAGGCGCCGAACGATAGTGATCGCCGCGCCCGCTTCCAGCGCGAGCAGGCGGGCGACATCCGGACCCGCCTTCGCGCGCCAGCATTCGAGCGGCACGCTCTGCGAAACCTGCAGTTCGCCGTCATTCGGAACGAGGCGCAGGAAGCGGAAGAAGGAACCCGGGTCCTTGTGCGTCGCCACGAAGGTTCCCTTGCCTTGCTGGCGAACGAGGAGGTTTTCCGCGGCCATTTCGTCGACCGCCTTGCGCACGGTGCCCTGGCTCACTCCGAAGCGCACGGCCAGTTCGGATTCGCTGGGAATCGAGTCGCCCGGCCGCCACTCCCCCGATTCGAGACCATGCATGATCAGATCCTTGATCTGCCGATACAGCGGACTGAACGTAGGAGAATGGAAGGACGCCGACCTGTTCATGGAGCGTCATTTCAGCACAATTTTTGCTGCGCGTCCATCGTGTCCCTGTTTCAAATATCATATATAAGACATATGATATGGCATGGATTTGACATCCTGCAATCGGCGGCTCTATCATTCTCCCGATTTGCTGCCCGGCCCGCTGGCCTCCTGGACGCAGCGGATCGCTTACCGCTCATTTCTTGCTCATCACTTACGACAGGAGCCGCATCATGTCCAAAGCCCCCATGCGCGTCGCGGTCACCGGCGCTGCCGGTCAAATCGGTTACAGCCTGCTTTTCCGGATTGCTTCCGGCGAAATGCTTGGCAAGGACCAACCCGTCATCCTTCAGCTCCTCGATCTGCCGCAAGCCCAGAAAGCGTGCCAAGGCGTGATCATGGAACTTGAAGATTGCGCATTTCCCCTGCTCGCCGGCATGTTCGCCACCGACGATCCGAACGCGGCGTTCAAGGACGCCGATGCCTGCTTGCTCGTCGGGGCGCGTCCGCGCGGCCCAGGCATGGAACGGGCCGATCTGCTGACCGCCAACGGGGCAATCTTCACCGTGCAGGGCAAGGCGATTGCCGAAAACGCCAAGGAAGACGTGCGCGTCCTGGTCGTCGGCAACCCGTGCAACACCAATGCCCTGATCGCTGGCTCGGCCGCACGCAAGGTCGGACGCACCAACCCGGCCAACTACCACGGCATGCTCCGCCTCGACCACAACCGCGCCCTTTCCCAGCTCGCCGCGAAGACGGGCCGACCGGTCGCCAGCTTCAAGCAACTCGTCGTCTGGGGCAACCATTCGCCGACGATGTACGCCGACTACCGTAACTGTACCTCGAACGGGGACAACGTCAAGGCGCTGGTCAACGACGCCGTCTGGAACAACGATGTCTTTCTGCCCACCGTCGGCAAGCGCGGCGCAGCGATCATCGATGCGCGCGGCCTGTCCTCAGCGGCTTCGGCGGCCAACGCGGCCATCGACCACATGCGCGACTGGGTCCTCGGTTCGAGCGAATGGGTGACCATGGGCGTCCCCTCGGACGGCTCGTACGACATTCCGGCTGGCATCGTCTTCGGTTTCCCGTGCGAATGCCAGGGCGGCTCGTTCAAGATCATCCAGGGCATCGAGATTGACGACTACTCGCGCGACAAACTCAACAAGACCCTGAAGGAACTCACCGACGAGCGCGACGCGGTCAAACACATGCTTTGATTGCTCCTGCACGGGCGGGAAAAGCCGCGGCACGCCGCGGCTTTTCTTTTCTCCGCGCCCTTTTCTATCCCGGCAGCCGTTGGCGCTCGCCCTCCCGGAACTCGCACCAGCCACCCCGGGCAAGGCCGCTGGGCAAAGGCTTTTCCGTTCTTTTCCGCCGATGAACCCACTGACCGAACTGACTACGGACATACTGCGCTTTCGCGACGAGCGCAACTGGGCGCAGTTTCACTCGCTGCGCAATCTGATCGTTTCGCTGAACCTCGAAGCAGCCGAGTTGCTCGAGCTGACGCAATGGAAGAGCGACGCCGAGGTGTCGGCCGCCGCCAGCGGCGCGGCGCGCACCGCCTTGCAAGACGAATGCGCCGATGTCCTGATCTATCTGCTGCTGATCGCCGAGCACGCCGGAATCGATTTGCTCGAAGCAGCGCGCGCCAAGCTGCTCAAGAACGCCGCCAGGTATCCGGTCGCTTCGAGCTACGGGTCAAGCCGCAAGCATCCGTCGCCGTAAGCGCGCCGGCACACGCGATCGTGTGCCAGAAGCGCGCTGCCGCTGGCCTGGGCGGACGGCCATCTCGCCACTCCGGCCCGGCTGAAACTTCACGCGCCGGGCGGCGCTGCAGTGCTGCACTCGAGCGTGAATCCCGCCCCGGCATCGAGCGCTAGCGCCTCGACCAGGTGAGGCATTGCTTCCTGCAGTTGCGCTGCCAGCGTCCATGGCGGGTTGATCACGAACAAGCCGCTGCCGTGCATGCCGAAGCCGTCCGCCGACGGCGTCCTGACGCGCAGTCCGACATGCAGCCAATCGGTGGCCGGCAGACGCTTCAAGCGCTGCGGAAGTGCGTGCGCCTCGCGCCGGGTAAGCTGTGGATACCACAGGGCATAGGTTCCGCCTGGAAAACGCTGTAAGGCTTCGTGCAGCGCGCGGATGACCCGCTCGTAATCGGCCTTGTCCTCGTAAGCTGGATCGATGAAGACCAGTGCCCGCCGCGATGGTGGTGGGAGCAGCGCCTTGATCGCGGCCAACCCATCGCTGCCCGCTACCCGCACCCGCTGCCCGAAAGCCAGCATGTTCTCGCGTAGATGCAGCACGTCCCGACTGTGCAGTTCGAAAAGCCGCAAGGCATCGTGGCTGCGTGTCGTCCACGCGGCGAGCAAGGGCGAACCCGGATAGGCGCGCAAACGACCGTCGCTATTCAGTCGCCCGACCAGGCGCAGGTAGTCGCTGACCAGCGGCGGAAAATCGTCGCGCTGCCACAGTCGTCCGATGCCTGTTCGATGTTCCGCCAGCTTCGTTGCCAGGGCCGAGTCAAGCGCGTAGGTGCCAGCTCCGGCGTGCGTATCGATATACGTGAAGGGCTTTTCCTTACGCGCCAAGTAAGCCGCCAACTGGACGACGACGATGTGTTTGAGAACATCGGCGTGGTTGCCGGCGTGGAAGGCATGGCGGTAACTGAGCATGGCCCGATCGCTACCGGCCAGTTGCTACTCGGGCGCCGAAAGTATTTTGCCGTCGGTGCTGAACTGGTAATCGTGAAAGATATGTTCCGCGCTAAGCAGTTGGTACGTGCCGTCCGGCAAGCGACGCGAGGTGTCCTTCAAGCGATAGGCGTAGTGCCCACAGGTCCAGCAATCAAAGTTGCGCATCTGCGTACAGAGGCAAGTCTTGTCCTTGACCGAGATGCGTTTGACCCCCGGATTCGCCGCCACCTCGCGATTGTAGGCGGTGATGTACGAACAACTGCCATTGCTGTCGAGCAGGTAACCATAGGCCTCGCAGTTCGGTCGAATGCCGTCGCCGATCGCCGGGCTGTTGCTCAACATGCGCATCGGATAACCGGTGGGCGAAATCAGATTCACTTCGATCTGGTCTTCGGTGGCGGCGAAGTAGCGCTGTTTGACATCCTCCGGCAAGCCGCACTCCTTCGAAACGGTAAAGCGCGTCGCAACCTGCACGGCCGCCGCACCCTGCTCAAGGAAGGCCACGGCATCGCTGCCAGTGAAGATTCCGCCGGCCGGAATCAGCGGGATGTCGAGTTGCTCCGCCTGCAGATGACGGTGGATTTCGCCAAAGATCGTCGCCAGATCGTATTCCTGCCAATCCATGCCGAAACCGAGATGGCCGCCGGCCAGTGGACCTTCGACGACAACATAGTCAGGCAGCCGATTGCAGCGCGCCGTCTTGCGCAGGAACAACTGGAGGGCGCGCAAGGACGAGACGATGATTCCCAGCTTGGCATCGCGAAAACGCGGATGGTCCTCGATCAGGGCAAACGAGCCAAGATGCAGGCCAGCGGCGAGAGTGATTCCGTCGACTCCGGCGTCCAGCGCGCCGGCCATGCGCACGCGCAAGGTCTCACGTGGCGCATTCATCGTCAGCTTTTCCATGCAGTTGACGAAGATCAGGCCATCGCCGCGTTTTGCCTCCATCGTCCTGCCAACATGCATCCTGGTCGCCTCGGCCAACTGACCGAGGTCAAAGCGAACGACCGATTTGTCCGGATTGGCGACGTTGAATTTGTACTGCTGCAGCTTGTCCTTGACGAACTTGGCGTTGAATCGGCGATCGGCAACCGTATTCACCATCGCGTCGGAAATGTGCCCCACTCCACCCAGGCGAGCCGCCTCGAGCGCCAGTTCAGCCGTCGAGATGTCAACACCCATCCCGCCGATGACGATCGGCACCAGCTCATGTTTACCGAAACGCAGACGGAAATCATCAACCCTCTTCATCCATTTCCTTCCGAACTCGGGCCGGTACCGTCGGCCGACCCGACGCGGTGATCACAGCGACCCCCAAGACCCGGGCATTATCGCTCATCACACGCCTCGATGGCTTGATCGACGCAATGAAAACGCATCAAGCGATGGCTTGGTAGCAATTCCGACACAAGATGTGCACCCGATCTACCGGCAGAGCGCCGGTCCGCGGCCGTTTCTCCCCCCGACCGCCGGTGCCCGCACGCGACACGCGCCGGCGACTCGGATTCGGTGGTAGATTGTCGGCTGTCGGCGCCCTCGCCTCGCTCATTACACGTCTCCTTCCATGCCACAGATTTCCGCCAACAGGATTCAGATTGAATACGAGAGTTTCGGCTCACCCGCGGCCCCGGCTGTCCTCCTCGTCATGGGGCTCGGCGCACAACTCGGCCGCTGGCCGGTCGAGCTCTGCCAGGCGCTCGTCGCACGCGGATTCCGCGTCATCCGCTTCGACAATCGCGACTGCGGTCTATCGAGCAAACTCGACGAGGCTGGCGTTCCCGATATCGCGCGCGCCCTGCGTACCGGCCAGGCACCGCAGACGGCGTATACGCTGGACGACATGGCAGCCGACAGCGTCGGACTGCTCGACGCCCTGGAAGTCGAGCGCGCCCATATCGTCGGTGCCTCGATGGGCGGCGCAATTGCTCAGATTGTCGCTGCCCGCTACGCCGCGCGCATACTCTCGCTGACCTGCATCATGACGACCAGCGGCCACCCCGAGCTGCCGGCACCGACACCAGAAGCAGCCCGCGCGCTGTTTGCCCCGCTGCCCCCGGCGCGCGACAAGGAAAGCCTGATCGAGGACGCGATCCGCCGCCAGTTGGCGGTCGCCAGCCCGGACTATCCAAGTTGCCCGCAGCGCCTGCGCGAGCAGTTCACAATCGAACATGAGCGCGGCTTCCACCCGCGCGGCGTGACCCGCCAACTCGCCGCGTTTCTCGCCAGCAGCGATCGCCGCGCCTTGCTGCAGACGATCAGCGTACCGACGCTGGTTCTGCACGGTGCGCTCGACCCCTTGATCCCGGTCGCCTGCGGCTACGATGTGGCGGCGCATATTCCCGGGGCGCGCATCCGGGTCATCGAGGGAATGGCGCACGACCTCCCACTTGCCCTGACCGATGTCTTTGCCGACGAGATCGCAGGCTTGGCGCGCGCGAGTGCGCCCTGAAGCAGCCGCCCATGCAGACGCCCGAGGCGAACGATGCGGAACTCCTGCCGCCCACCAGCCCCGAACTGCCCGAGGCGCTGGTCTTCCTCGATCTGGAGACGAGCGGCGCCAATCTGGCGAACGACCGGATCATCGAAGTTGGCCTGGTTGAAGTCGACCCCCAGGGTGTTCGCGAGTGGAACGTTCTGGTCAATCCTGGGATTCCGGTTTCACCCTTCATCGCCCAACTGACCGGCATCAACGATGCCATGCTCAGCGGCGCGCCGACTTTCGCTCAGATCGCTGCCGAACTGCTCGAGCGATTGCGCGGCAAGGTCCTGATCGCGCACAACGCGCGCTTCGACTACAGCTTCCTGAAAGGCGAGTTCGCGCGCCTGACAATCGACTTCCGCATGCCGACGCTGTGCACCGTCCGCCTTTCGCGCAAGCTGTTTCCCGAACATCACCGGCACAATCTGGATGCACTGGTCACGCGCCACCAACTGCACGTTCCCGGCAGCCGCCACCGCGCGTTGACTGATGCCCGCCTGCTCTGGGAACTCTGGCAGTGCTGGCAGCGCGAGTTGCCCGAATCGTCGATCGAAAACGCTGTCGTCGCACTGATCGGTCTGCCCGCCTGGCCGGCCCAGCTCGATCCGCAGATCATCGACGACCTGCCCGAGGCGGCCGGCGCCTTCGCCTTCTACGCTGACGACGACCGGCTGCTCGTCGCCAAACGCTGCAGCAACATTCGTCGGCAGGTTCTGGCGCAGTTTGCCGCCGGCAAACGCGCTGCCCAACTGAGCGAGGCCACCCGGCGCATCGACTGGCGCGAAGCCGCCGGCGAACTCGGCGCGCGCTTGCACGAGATCGAATTCGAGCGCTTGGCCACCGCGTCAACGATCAGCCTCGCGGTTGGCGATGGACGCCGACTGACCCCCGGCGTCAGCCGTGACCTCTGTTCGTGGCAGGTCCAGCCGGTCGCCGACGGCGACTTCCGGGTGCAACTGGTACACGCCGAGGATCTCGACTTTGCCCTGCGCGACGACCTCTTCGGCTTGTATGCTGACGGGCGCGAGGCGGTCCGCGCGCTGCGCCAGATAGCCGACGCGCACCATCTGTGCCATCAGCGCCTGGGGCTGGACGATTCAGCCGCCGGGCAGGCGTGCGCCGCGTACCGACAGAAGAACTGCCGCGGAACCTGTATCGGGCGGGAAGCAGGCGCGCTGCACGGGGCGCGCCTGTTGACGGCGATTGCACGCTGGAAGCTGAAACCCTGGCCTTTCGCCGGACCTATCGTCCTCCTTGAGCGCGACGCTTTCGGCTGGCGCGAGGACATTCACCTGATCGATCGTTGGCGTCACGTGTGCACGGTGCACAACGAGGAAGCGCTGCAGGCCCGCTTGCTCGCCGGCCCGAGCGAGCAGCCGTTCGCCTCCGACGTCTACCGCATCGTCAGCCGCACCCTGGCGAACGGCAAGATCGCGCTGCGCCGATTACCCGCCTGGTCAACGTAGCGCCGGCGCGACCGCCGCGCTACCGGCCCGGCCGCCGGCTTTGCGCAGCAAGTCGGCAATGTCGGTGTTCTCGGTCGCCAGCGCCCAGTCGACCGCCGTCGCACCGCGGTCATTGGCGATGTTCGGGTCAGCCTGGTGGCGCAGGAGCAACTTGACCACTTCGATATGGCCAAAGCGTGCGGCAAAAAGCAACGCTGTCGAGCCGTTCTCCGTCCGCGCATTCACTTCCGCGCCCTTCTTCAGCAGGTAGTCGACAACCGCCAGGTGCCCGTTGAAAGCGGCGTAGATCAACGGCGGCCAGCCGTAGAGATTGATGTCGGCACCGCTTTCGACCAGGCGCTGGACGAAGTGCAGGTGACCGCGGTAGGCCGCCAGACTGAGCGCCGTTTCGCCGTTCCGGTTACGCGTGTTCAGCCGCGCGCGCCGGTGCAGCAGGAAATCGAAGAATTCCTTGTTCTCGCGCTGAACCGCCTGCATCAAAAGCGTATTGCCGTTGCGGTCTACCGAGTTGACTTCCATTCCCCGGTTGACCAGTTGAATCGCCCACGGCGTGTCGCCCGAGATCAGCGCCTCCTCCATGTCCTCATAGGCACCAGCCCGGGCAAGGCAAGGGAGCAGGAGGACAAGCAACGCGAGGAGAGTGATTTTCTTCATGGTGCAACCTTCGAACGGGCATCGGGAAAGAGGCGGAAAAAATTCTCGCTCGTCGCGGCAACGATCTCCTCGCTCGGCACGCCGCGCAAGCGGGCAATCTCTTCGGCCACGTAGCGTACGTAAGCCGGCTGGTTGGTCTTGCCACGAAACGGCACCGGCGCCAGATACGGCGAGTCGGTCTCGACCAACAGGCGATCGAGCGGCACACGCTGCGCGACATCGCGCACGCCGCTGGCGTTCTTGAAGGTAACGATGCCGGACAGCGAAAGATGAAAGCCGAGGTCGAGCGCCTGCCGGGCAATCGACCAGCCCTCGGTAAAACAGTGCATGATCCCGCCGACATCGCTCGCGCGCTCCTCGACGAGCAGGCGCAGCGTATCGTCGGCCGCCTCGCGCATGTGGATGACGAGCGGCTTGCCAGCCACGCGCGCGGCACGGATGTGGTTGCGAAAACGCTCGCGCTGCCACTCCGGCATGTCCTTGTGCCAGTAGTAGTCGAGGCCGGTCTCGCCGATCGCGATGACGCGCGGATGCTGCACCAGTTTGACGATGTCCTCGCAACTCGGCTCGCGACCACCTTCGGCGTCGGGATGGACGCCGACCGTCGCCAGAATCTGCGGCCAGTGCTCGGCCAGGGCAATGACCCGCGGCAAGTCTTCAAGCGTGACGCCGATACACACGGCACAGCCGACGCCATTGCGCGTCATTGCGGCGACGATCTCGCTGACCCGTTGTGAGAGCGCCGGAAAGTCGAGGTGGCAGTGCGAGTCGACCAGCATCAGCTTAGATCGTATGCGTCGGGCGGCCGGACTGCATGACACCGCCGAGCAGGCCCTCGATGCGCCGACGCGCCTCGACGCCGCTCTCGTCGTTCTTGAAGTGCACGCCGATCCCCTGCACCTTGTTGTTCTGCGCACCGAGCGGAGTGATCCAGACCACCGTACCGGCGATCGGCAGCTTGGCTGCGTCGTCCATCAGCGAGAGCAGCATGAACACTTCGTCGCCAATCGAGTAGTTGCGCGTCGTCGGCACAAAAATGCCGCCATTCCTCAGAACGGGCATGTACGCGGCATACAAGGCCGACTTCGAGTTGATGTTCAACGACAGCACGCTGGGCCGCGGCGGCGCGGCAATTGCCGGCTTGCTGGGCGTATCCACTTCTGCCATAACCCCTCAGGAGGCGCGAAAGACCGCTTGGTAGTTCAGAAAGAAGTCTTCCAGAAACAGGCGGCTGTTCACAGGTTGCTCACACTGGACCTTGTATTGTAATGCCATTTTCTGAAATGCCAAGAGGCGCTGCAGATTGCTCAGGGCAGCCAAGCGGCGCAAGAGAGCGACCTGGGCGCGAAAATAGCGCGGCGCCAGACCGACGCTGGTCAGCATCAGGTCGACCAACCATTGTTGCGCCCAGTCCATCGTGTGCTTCAACGCGCCCGGACGCTTCTCGGCGCGAATCGCCTTGTCGAGGTTGGCCGCCGCGAGCAGCGGGTCAAGACCTTCACCTTGCGCGACCGCCGCCAGCCACGCGGCAAGCAGCCGACGCTCGCCGCTGCGGGCAAGATCGAGCGCCAGCAGCGGTGACCCGCCGGCCAGCGCCAGCCAGTCGTCGGGTTCGCTCAGGCCGGCCGCGTGCAGCCATTCGATCGCCAGCTCAGGCGACGGCCGGCGCAGCGGAATGTGCTGGCAGCGACTGCGGATGGTCGGCAGCAGGCGATGCATTTCGCTGGCGATCAGGATGAAGAGCGTTCCCGCCGGCGGTTCCTCGAGCGACTTGAGGAGAGCGTTGGCCGTCGCCCGATTCATCGCTTCAGCCGGATTGAGCAGGATGACGCGCAGCCCCTGGCGGTGCGTGCCCACATGCAGGAAATCGTCGAGATCGCGCACCTGATCGATCGTGATCTGCTGACCGAGTTTCCTGCCGCCAGCCGCCTCGTCGCCTTCCGGTGCCGCCGGCGCATCGGCTTCGGCCAATGCTTCCGGCTGCAGCAGCCGGAAATCGGGATGGTTGCCTTGCGCCAGCCAAGTGCAGGCGGAGCAACTCCCACACGCTCCGCCCGCCGTCGTCGGCTGAGCACAGAGCAGCAGATAGGCAAAGGCGCGAGCCAGCTCGAACTTGCCTATCCCGCGCTGACCGGCAAGGAGGAGCGCATGCGGCAACTGGGCGCGCCGGGCGAGCAACTCGCGCCAGACCTGGTCGTGCAGACGGCGGATCGGCATCATCGGCAGAGTGCGCTGAGTCTCGTCTCGAGTGCCTGGCGGACAAGCGCCCTGTCCTGCGTCGAGTCGACGATCTGGATACGTTGCGGAGCGGCCGCGGCGCGCTCCAGATAGGCTAGGCGTACGCGCTCGTGAAAGTCGGCACGCTCCTGTTCGAAGCGGTCGAGCGGACGCTCCTGGGCGACGATGCGCGCCCCGGCGACGGCCGAAGGCAGGTCGAAAAGAAAGGTCAAATCCGGCTGCAGGTGAGCGTGCACCAGGTTTTCCAGGAGGCAGAACTTCTCCTTGTCGAGACCCCGGCCGCCGCTCTGGTAGGCGTAAGTCGCATCGCTGAAACGGTCGCAGACGACCCAGACACCGCGTTGCAGCGCCGGTTCGATCAGGCAGGCAAGGTGCTCACGGCGCGCTGCGAACATCAGCAGTGTTTCGGTTTCATGATGCATCGCCGAGTGCAGCAGCAGTTCGCGCAGCCGTTCACCGAGCGGCGTGCCGCCCGGCTCGCGTGTGAGCAGGACGGAGTGTCCGCGCGCGCGCAGGAATTCGCCAATCCCGGCAACATGCGTGCTCTTGCCGGCACCGTCGATTCCTTCGAAAGTGATGAACCTGCCGCGCTGCGCGGGCTGATCGGCTGTCATGGTTTGCTCCGCCTCTGGTAGCGATCGACCGCTGCTTCGTGTTCGTCGAGCGTGCGGGAAAAGTAACTGCTGCCATCGCCGCGCGCAACGAAATAGAGCGCATCGCCCGTCGCCGGATGCAGCGCGGCGCGCAGCGAAGCCAGTCCCGGCAAGGCGATCGGCGTCGGCGGCAAACCGCGCCGTGTGTAGGTATTGTACGGCGTGTCGGCGAGCAGATCGCGCTTGCGCAGATTGCCGTCGAAAGCTTCGCCAAGACCGTAGATCACCGTCGGATCGGTCTGCAGCAACATCCCCTGGCGCAGGCGGTTGACGAAGACACCGGCAATCAGTGGCCGCTCGTCGGCGCGTCCGGTCTCCTTTTCGACAATCGAGGCCATGATCAACGCCTGATAGGCATCGCGATACGGCAGGCCGGCGGCGCGCGTCTGCCATTCGCGCGCCAGATGCGCCTGCATCGCCCGATAAGCGCGCGCCAGCAGATCGAGGTCGCTGGAGCGCTTGGCAAAGAGATAGGTGTCGGGGAAGAACAGACCCTCGGCGGCGGCCTCGCTCACTCCCAGCCGGGCAAGCAGCTCGCTTTCCGCGAGGCTGGCGGTATCGTGTTGCAGATCGGGATGCGCATTCAGACGCTCGCGCACCTGGCGGAAAGTCCACCCCTCGACGATCAGCAATTCGGCCTGCGTGACATCACCCCGAGTCAGTTTGCGCAGCAGATCGAGCATCGTGCTGCCGCGCACAAGTTCGTAGCTACCGGCCTTGATCGACGATTCGACGCGCAGCACGCGCGCCAGCCCGATCAGCAGCCACGGTTCGATCCTTGCCCCGGCAGCAGCGATCTCGTGCGCCGCCAGACGCATGCTGCTGCCCGCGCCAATGGTGAACTCGACCCTCGCGCCGTTCAGGCTGATCGGCGAGCAGACCCGCCAGACCAGACCTGCGGCGAGCAGCAAGCAAAGCAGGAGGACAAGCAGCAGAGACTGGCGTACGAGTCGGCGCATCGATCCGGCGCAGCCGGCGGGCTGCTGGGCGAGGGAGAAAGCGGGCGGAGTGGCCCTATAATAGCCGAAACCACGCGCCCGGACGGTACGTCTAGCTGACCCTTCGGCAACCGCCGGCGCGCCGCCGAAGTCGACGGCACGCCCGGCGCGCCCGCTGAGCGGACGGCCGGGCGCTGGTCAAATCTTCAACGGACAGCACGATGAACCAGACCTGGAAGGATTTTCTCCTGACCCACGGCGCCCGCTGGGCGAACGGAGTAGTGGCCGATTTCGGCGACCCGGCGAGCGAACTGGCGGCCGCCAGGGCGACGACGATCATCGCACCGCTGGCGCATCTCGGCCTGCTCGAGGTGGGCGGCAGCGATGCGGCCGCCTTTCTGCACAACCAACTTACGAGCGATGTCCAGCATCTGTCGCCGAACGCCGCGCAACACTCCGCCTGGTGCTCGGCGAAGGGCAGAATGCTCGCCAGCTTTCTGATTGTCCGTGCGTCTGACAGTTACCAACTGCAACTCGCCGCCGACCTGCTGCCGGTCATCCCGCGCCGACTCCAGATGTTCGTCCTGCGCAGCAAGGTCGTCGTCGCCGACCGCACCGACGACTACGTTCTGCTTGGCCTTGCCGGTGCGCAGAGCCGGGTGGCGCTGGCGGCGAGTGGGCTGCCGGCACCGGAAACGGCGCTGACCACGGAGGTCGGCCCGACCGGTCTGGTCATCTGCCTGGCGCCGGAGCGCTATCAGGTCGTCGTCGAGCAGGCCGCTGCGCCAGCGCTCTGGTCGCAACTGACTGCCCACGCGCAGCCAGTTGGCACGTCCGTCTGGCAATGGCTGGACATCCGGGCCGGCGTCCCGCTGATTACCCGGCGCACAAGCGAGGAGTTTGTCCCGCAGATGGCGAACTTCGAACGTCTTGGCGGGGTCAGCTTCCACAAGGGATGCTATCCGGGCCAGGAGGTCGTCGCGCGCACGCAGTACCTGGGCAAGGTGAAACGCCATCTCTATCGCGTACGTGCGGCCGGCGTCATCGACATCGGCCAGGCGATCTATGCCAGCGACAATCCTGACCGACCGTGCGGCACGATCGCCAACGCGGCGCCGGCGCCGGCTGGCGGCTATGAGGCGCTGGCCGTGATGCAGGAGAGTTGCGCGCTGACCGGCAAGCTGGCGCTCGCTGCTGTGGACGGCCCGCGCCTCGAACTCGTGACCAGCGACTGAAGACCAGCCACGCGAGACTGGCGCCGATCGCCATGTGCCTGATCCTGCTTGCCTGGCAAGCGCATGCCGAATACCCGCTGGTCGTCGCGGCCAACCGCGACGAGTTCTTCGCCCGACCATCGGCGCCTGCCGCGTTCTGGTCCGACGCACCGCAAGTCTGTGCCGGGCGCGACCTGGAAGCCGGCGGCACCTGGCTGGGCATCAGCCGCAACCAACGGTTCGCCGCCCTGACCAATTTCCGCGAGGGCCGCCAGCCCGGCGACGGATGGCGATCACGCGGCGAACTGGTCGCCGCTTTCCTCAGCGGATCGGCGGCGCCGCTGGACTATCTGGCGGGCGTCGCCGACCGTGCCGCCGACTACAACGGCTTCAACCTTTTCGTCGGCGACAGCGATACGCTTGCCTACTACGCCAACCGCGGCGGTCAGCCGCCACGGTCGCTCGCCGCCGGAATCTACGGCTTGTCCAACCATCTGCTCGACACCCCGTGGCCGAAGCTGGCGAGCGCCCGACGCGCGTTCGCCGAGTCCCTGCCCGGGCTGCCCGCCAGCGAGCCATTCTTCACGCTCTTGGCCGATCAGGAAATCGTTCCCGACCGTCATCTGCCCGAGACCGGCGTTTCGCTCGACTGGGAACGTATCCTGTCGGCGGTCTTCGTGCGCTCGGCGAGCTACGGTACGCGCGCTTCGACGCTGCTCATGCGCGGCATTGACGGGCGAACGACCTTGCTCGAACGCAGCTTCGGCGCCGACGCGCGCTTGCTCGGAGAGACCGGCGCAACGTTCGCGTCGGCCTCGACGGCAGACCTCAATCCTCGCTGATCAAGACTGGCGTGTATGCCGGCACGAGCTCGAAGAGTTCGATCAGATCGGCGTTGCGCATGCGGATGCAGCCGCGCGAGCCCGGCCGACCGAGCGGGCTACTGTCCGGACAGCCATGAATGTAGACGTAACGCCGCATCGTATCGACTTGGCCCAGTCGGTTGCGCCCCGGCTCGCAACCCGAGAGCCAGAGAATCCGCGTCAGTATCCAGTCGCGCTCGGGAAACTGCTCGGCCAGCCGCGCGGAGTAGATCTCGCCGGTCGCGCGACGGGCGACGAATACCGCGTTCTCCGGCTGTCCGGCGCCAATTTTGGCGCGCACGATATGGCGACCGCGCGGCGTACAGTAGCTGCCACGCGTCTCGCCCGCACCGCGCGCCGCGGTCGACACCGGGTAGGTTTGCAGCACCAGCCCGGCGCCGTCGTAGAGGGTCAGCCGCTGCTGTTTGAGCGAAACCTCGATGCGCACCCTCATTCTCCCTTTTCGGCCCTCCGCCGGGCAAAAAAATCCGCCAGCAGGCGACCGCACTCGTCGGCCAGAATGCCGCCGACGACCTGGGTATGGTGATTCAGCCGGGCAACGGCAAAGAGGTCGACGACGCTACCGTGCACACCGGTTTTCGGGTCGCGCGCGCCATAGACCAGGCGACTGATGCGCGCCTGCAGCACCGCGCCGGCGCACATCGCGCACGGCTCGAGCGTAACGAAAAGCTCGCAACCGGGCAGCCGGTAGTTGCGCAGATTGCGCGCAGCGTCGCGCAGCGCGGCAATTTCGGCGTGCGCCGTCGGATCGTTTTCGCCGATCGGCGAATTGAAGCCGCGCCCGACCACCGACCCATCGCGCACGACCAGCGCGCCGACCGGGACTTCGCCCAGACACTCGGCGGCCTGAGCGAGCGACAGCGCCTCGCGCATGAAATACTCGTCGTTCATCATCGGACGAATTCTAGCGCAGTCTGTCGACCACCCAGGCGGCGCGTTTTCGCTGGCGTCGCCGCGCGCGCGGTTGTGGTCGCCGGCGCGCCGCCCGGCCAGGTCGACGAAAGCTCTCGACGAGCCGTAAATCGGCTAAGATCGTCCGTCATCGTTCATCCATTCGCTGGCGCGTGCTTCCGTCCCGCCTTGCCTGCCCATGCGCATCCTCTTCGTGCATCAGAACTTCCCCGGGCAATACAAGCACCTTGCTCCGGCGCTGGCAAACTCGCCAACGAACGAGGTCGTCGCCATCGGCGAAGACGTGAACCTGCGGCGGCAGGCGAGCGTCCTCCATCCTCGCCTGAGAATCGCCGCCTACCCGTCGCCGCCGCGAGGGGCTTCGCAGGAAACGCACCACTACCTGCAGAGTAGTGAAGCGGCGGTTCGCCGAGGCCAGGCGGTCGCCCGACTGGCGCTCGCCTTGCGCCGCGAAGGCTTCGTTCCCGACGTCATCTGCGCGCACCCGGCCTGGGGCGAGGCGCTTTTTCTGAAGGATGTGTTCCCCACCGCACGCTTGTTGCTCTACCTGGAATTCTTTTACCGAGCGAGCGGTTCGGACATGGGCTTCGACCCGGAATTTCCGTCCAGTTTCGATGATCAGTGCCGGCTGCGCGTACGCAACACGATACAACTGATCAGCCTGGAAGCGGCCGACTGCGGCGTCAGCCCGACGCGCTGGCAGCGCGACCAGTATCCCGGCCCGTTTCAGCAGCGCATCGAAGTCATCCATGACGGCATCCGAACCGATGTCGTCCGTCCCGCGCCGGTGGCCGACTTCGTTCTTCCGGAGGCGCGCGGCACGCTGTGCTCGGGCGACGAAGTGGTCACCTACGTTGCGCGCAACCTTGAGCCCTATCGTGGTTTTCACACTTTCATGCGCGCTTTGCCGGGCGTCCTGGCGGCACGCCCGCAAGCGCAGGTGCTGATCGTCGGTGGCGATGACGTGAGCTACGGGCGCCGTCTGCCCGACGGAGAGACTTACCGGAGCCGCTACCGGCGCGAACTTGGCGACACCCTGGACGAAAATCGGGTGCATTTCCTGGGCAAGATCCCTTACGGAAGATTCCTCGATGTTCTGCGCCTGTCGAGCGCGCACGTCTACCTGACCTACCCTTTCGTCCTTTCCTGGTCGCTGCTTGAAGCCATGTCGTGCGCCTGCCCGGTGATCGCTTCCGATACGCCGCCGGTACACGAGGTCGTCGAGGCGGGCAGGAACGGGCTATTGGTCGACTTCTTCTCCCCTCAGCAACTCGCCGCCGAAATCGTCCAACTGCTTGCACAGCCTGATCGGCTGCGGGCACAGCGTCTGCAGGCGCGGCGCGACGTTGAACAGCACTTCGATCTCGCACAAAGAACGCTGCCGCGTCTGGTTAGACTCGTCGAGGAGCTTGCCGAACGCCGCGGCTGACCACCGGCAAGCGTGCGCCGACGCCGTGCGCCACGGGCCCGGGTCTTCCGTTCGCCGGCCGGCAGGCGCAGAATCGAACTCCACCCAGCGACGGGTAAGCCGACAGCCAGACAACAACGCAAAGGACGGACAGTGGAAACAGTTGCATTTCTTCAGCAGCAGCCGCTCTTCGGCGGAGTCGACGACCGCGCGATGGGCTGCATCCTGCCCCTGTTGCGTGAACTGAGCTTCGCCGCGGGCGAGGTAATCGTCCATGAAGGCGAAGAAGGTGACTCGCTGTTCGTCATCTGCCGCGGCTGTGTCGAAATCGTCAAGAGCAGCAGCGATTCGGCGCACGACGAGCCGGGAAAACGAATCGCTACGCTCGGCGTCGGCGACGTTTTCGGTGAAATGGAACTGATCGACATGCAATGCCGCTCGGCAACGGTCCGCGCGCTCGAACCGGTTTCCGCGCTGGCGCTGTCGAACGGCGGCCTTTTCCAGATCTATGAATCCGATCTGCCGACGTTTGCGCTCATCGTCCTCAACCTGGCGCGCGAACTCAGTCGTCGTCTGCGCCGCCTTGACGAGCTGGCGGCACGGACGAACGCTAGCGCCGAGCCGCAAATCGTTGACGGGTAGCGGGCAGCGTTGGCACGCTCGCTCAGTCCGTTTGCTGCAGCGCCTTCTGCCAGGCGCGAATCGCCAAAGCCAGGCGGCCCGACATCGTCAGATATTCGCCGTACAAGATCCGATACGCCTCGAACACCCGCCCCTGCCCGGCAAGTTCGAGAACGCGTGCGCCAACTTCATGGAATTCGGCATGCAACTGCCTGACCTCCCGGTAGTATTCGGTTGCCCTCTCTTCCAGCGACAGGGAAGAACCGTACAGCCACCGGCCAAAGGGACACTTGTCGTCGGCCCGCACGCATTCGACGCCGGGAGTCGCGGTCGCATTGACGATGGCTTGCCTGAGATCGGACATCCATACCACGTGGGCCGCCAGCGCCGCGTCCAGTTCCTTCACCTTATCCACCCCTCTGGTCCACTTCAACGTCCCCCAAAGCATGATCGCCAATCGGTGAGCGAACGGTCATTTTACATCCGAGGCGACAACACCAGCGCAAATCGAGCATTCCGAAATCACTGCAAAGTTCAGAAATCGTCTGGCGCTTCGTCCTGAAAGCGCAAGCGGATGGCGAGAACCTCGTCCTTGCGTGCGAGAAAGACCTTGACGCACTCCGGATCGAAATGCGCCGAGGCGTTGCTCTCGAGATAGGCAAAGGCGCGCTCCAACTCCCATGCCCGCTTGTACGGCCGCTCCGAAACCAGGGCGTCGAAAACGTCGGCAACGGCAACGATCCGGCCGTCAAGCGGGATCGCCGATCCGGCCAGGCCAGCCGGGTATCCTGAGCCGTCGAAGCGTTCGTGGTGCGCCAGGGCGATCGAAGCGGCTGCCTGGAGCACTTTCGACTGACTACCGGCGAGCAATTCGAAGCCAAGGCGGGAATGCCCGCGCATGATCGCGAACTCCTCCGGGGTCAATCGGCCGGGCTTGAGGAGGATAGCGTCGGGAATGCCGATCTTGCCGACATCGTGCATCGGCGCCGCCTGCAGAATCAATTGCTGCTCCTCTGCCGAAAGACCCATGCCGGCCGCAATCAGGCGCGAAAAATGCGCCATCCGCTGGATGTGGGCACCGGTTTCCGGGTCACGGAATTCGGCCGCGCGCGACATCCGGAAGAGCAACTCCTGTTCGCGTTCATGGATGACCGAGGTTGCCTTGGCAACTTCTTCGGCCAGCCAGGCCGCGCGATCCGCCAGATGCTTGCGCGTCGTGTTGAGCGCCAGCAAATTGCGCGCGCGCGCGGCAAATTCCATACGATCGACTGGCTTCGTCAGGAAGTCGGTCGCTCCGACCTCCAGCGCGCGATAGCGGACCTCCCGATCATCGTTGGCGGTGATCATCAGTATCGGCAACTCGGAGCGCTCGGGCAGCCGGCGCAGCCGCGTAATGAACTCGATCCCGTCCATTATCGGCATCATGTAGTCGACGATGATCAGATCCGGCAGGTTTTCGGCGCACCAGGCAAAGCCGGCCGCCGATTCGGCGAAGGCGTGCGCCTGGCAGTTGCCCAGCTTGCCCACCAAGGCTTTCAGCAGGGCGAGATTGATATCGCTGTCATCGATAATGGCAACCACGTTCATCGGGCTTCTCCGGGCGACGGTGGCGAGTATAGCAAGAGCGCAGGAGAATCACGGCCTGCTGCGATGGCGCGCGCCGCCACCGGATGCGCGCCTCCGGACGCACGCCGGTAACCCCTCGTCGGCCAGGCGCCGAACCACTTCTTTCAGGAGCGGCGAGCGAACTCGTATAATCCCCCGAATTCCGGAAATCTGCCGTCGTCGGACCGGCAGGCAAACCGGCAAGTTGCCGCGTTAAAAAGGATGTGTTAGCGATGGAAGAATACGCCTGGACCAACCATTTGGCATCCGTTGGGCGCCTGCCGGTTGCCGGCTTGCTGCGGCTCCTGATGCTGGCACCGGCGCCGGTTGGCATTGGTATCAAGGGACTCGATGGCCGCTATTGGATTGCCAACCAGCAGATCGAGCGCCTGTTGTGTCGGCACGGCGAGGTCCTGTCGGGTAAATCGGAAAGCGATGTCCTCCCGGCGGACATCTGCCAAATGCTCGACAATGCCGAGCGCCAGTTGCTCGCCGGCCAGGTTTCGCCGGCGCTACGCCTCGAGCTTTCCGTCAATAGCCGGCTCAGTCGCTGCGTCTGGTCAAAGCTGCCCGTGCTCGGGCCGGACAACGCGCTGGCGGCGATTGTCTCGCTCGTCTTCGACGCCGCCTTGCCGCAGGAACTCGACGAACTCCAGCAGACCAACCATCAGTTGCAACTCATGGTCGAACGCCTCGAACTGCTCGCCGGCACCGACAAGCTGACCGGCGCGTGGAGCAGGCTGCGCCTGGAGGAATCCATAGAGCGCGAGATCGACCGCCTGCAGCGCTACGGCCAGCCCTTGAGCGTGATGATCATCGACGTTGACTTCTTCAAGCAGATCAATGACCGCCACGGCCATGACGTGGGCGACAATGTGCTCCGCCAACTGGCATCGATGCTGCTCAACCGGCTGCGCAAGGCCGATTCGCTGACCCGCTGGGGCGGTGAGGAGTTCGTCGTGTTGTGTCCCAACACCACACGAGCGAGTGCCGCTTTACTGGCGGAAAGGTTGCGCCAGGACGTTGCGACGGCGGAGTTCGCGACCACCGGGCCATTGACCATCAGCATCGGCGTCGCCGAATGCCAGCGCGGTGAGACTTGGTCGCAATGGTTCAAGCGCGCCGACGAGGCGCTCTATGTGGCCAAAGAAGGCGGACGCAACCAGGTGCAGTTGGCGCCGCAGCAGGTCGACGCCGACGCTGCAGCCCGTAGCCCTAGGGCTGATTTCGTCAAACTGCAGTGGCACCCGGCCTACGAGTGCGGCAACGAGCTCGTCGACCGCGGCCACCGTCTGCTGTTCGACAACGCAAATGCCTTGCTGGCCGCCATCCTGTCGCAGTGCGACCCGGCCGAGGTCGACCCGCTGATCGATCGGCTGTTGGCGGATGTCGTCGAACATTTCAGCGATGAGGAATCCGTCTTCTTTGCGGCCGCGTACCCGGCGGCCAGCGAGCATGCGGCAACGCATCGCGAACTCGTTGCGCGTGCGCTGGCCTTCGTCGACGAGTACCGCAAGGGTAGGCGTTGGATCGGCGACCTTTTCCAGTTCCTCGCCTACGACGTGATCACGATCCACATGCTCGGCGCCGACCGCCTCTTTTTCCCTTGCCTGCGAGCGACCGAGCAGGACGGAGGCACAGCACAACTGGCGCAAGGCCGCAAGACGCTACGCAAGAGAACCGGCCGCTTGCAGTGAGCCCGGCCTGGCAAGCAGCCTGAGATCAGACGCCGGGCCTGTCCGGCAGGAATCGCGCCAACCGAATGGCGCTTACGCTGAACGGCTGACTCTTCCTCCGCGGGCCTTGCACTTGGCCGCGAACCCGGGCAACGCGCGCTCAGTTGTGCAGACCACAAAATGCTCACCCCCGCCCCCTTGCCTGTTCTCGCGAAGCAGGCAAGAGAGCGGGGGTGAGTCGCGGCGACAACTACCGCCGAAAGCTTACGCGAACAGCCACCCCTGGTCGATCACCGGCGGCGCGTCGGCAAACACTGCGTCGTTCGCCGGATTGGCCTGCGCGACGTCGACCGCTACCCCGCCGGCATCGCCAAGAAGCTCGGCCATCGTCGACAGTTGCACACCAGCGGCGGCGGCATCGGCCAGGGCAACGTTGAAATACACGTCGGTCATCGAAGCCGTACGACCATCCGCCATGCTCGCCACACCGCGCTCAAGGTGGAGGTTGTGGTTGGCATCGAGGAAGGGCAGCGCCGTGTAATCGACGAACAACCCGACGACGCCGGCTTCCGCCAGGCTCATCAGTTCGCCGCTGTCGGTCTGGTGATTGCCGTTGGCATCCTGCCAGACCTTGAGATCGGCAAAACCCGCATCCGCCGCATTGACCACGCCGTCGGCATTGCTGTCGAAGCTTGCCAGTTGGGCGAAACCGGCACCCACCGCGTTGCCGCCGAACAGCTCGCCGATGTTGTCGATCGCGCCGTTCCCGTTGCGGTCCACCGCCAGGAAACCATCGTTGCCGCTCAGCCACCCCGAAGCAACCGCGTTACCGTTGCCGAAGAGGTCGAACTTGCCACCGCTGTCGGCACGCGCCACCGTGTGCACGCCATCACCGTTCAGGTCGATGGCGATCGGGCAGATGCCAGCGTCCCAGGTCATGTCGTTTTCGCCGGAATCGAGCGTCGTCCAGACGGTATAGCCGGTGTAGGTACCATTGCTGATCAGGTCCGAATCGACGGCATCGTTGTAACCGACATCGCGGTAGGTCCAGTTCCAGTTGGCCCGGCTGAAGCCGTTCTTGTCGACCGCCTGCGACTTGTCGAACCACAGGTAGTAGCTGCCTGGATCGAGGTTGGTGAACTTGTAGTTCCCGTAGTAGTCGGTATAGGTCGAGGCAATCCAGGCTCCACTCGAACCGCTGTACAGCCAAACCTTGCAGTTCCGGATACCAGACTCGCCATAATCCTGGATGCCGTTGCTGTTGAAGTCGTCCCACACGCGGTCGCCGATGCTCGCCTTGCGGTAGAGCCCGGCATCCCAGGTGAGGTCGTTCTCGCCGGGCGAGAGGTTGGTCAAGCTCATGTTCCCGTTGCTGTCAGCATCGGAATCTACCGCGTCGTTCGCACCCTGGTTGGACTTGGTCAGGTAATAGCCACTGGGGGCGACGACCTGCACCCGGTAGTCGCCGGGCGTCAGGTTGCTGAACAGGTATTGTCCAGCCCCATCGGTCGTCGTCGTACCGACGACGCTGCCGCTGCTGTTGAGCAGTCTGACCGTCACTCCGCCAATACCACTCTCGCCGGCATCCTGAATGCCGTTGTAGTTCCTGTCTTCCCAGACAAAGTTGCCAATGCATGCCT